>LNFM01011590.1_pt1 | contig 11919 bp, 12 predicted proteins | sample 596031 | NCBI WGS metagenome assembly LNFM01 (sample SAMN04254537, study PRJNA301005) | activated carbon metagenome | isolation source: dual media filters at the Ann Arbor, Michigan drinking water treatment plant | place: USA: Ann Arbor | reverse complement strand
CCGCCAGTTCTGGCCCGTCTCGGACTGGGTGTTCCGCAGTCCGGTCAGCTACTGGGACGCGCGGTTTTACGGCACTGCTTTCGGGATGTTCGAGGTCGCATTGGTCGTGATGCTGACTGTAATCTTGTGTTGGCGCCTGAGGCGATGGCGTGATCGCGTTCTGGTGCTTGCCGTCGCCGCGCCCCTCATTGTTCCAGTTCTGATGACCGGTAGCCTGCATGGGCTGCACGGCATGGGTTAGGCCCGGTAGCGCCGCAAAAGCTGAGCGTTGATGGCGACGATGATCGTGGAGGCCGACATGAACACCGCACCGATTGCCGGTGTCATCAGAAATCCGGTGCCAAAGGTAATCCCCGCCGCCAGCGGAATGGCAAAGGCGTTGTATCCGGTGGCCCAGATCAGGTTCTGCACCATCTTGGCATAGGTAGCCCGCGACAGGCCAAGGATCGCCTCGACGTCGCGCGGATCAGAGCGGACCAGAACCACATCAGCCGATTCCACCGCCACATCCGTCCCTGCGCCGATGGCGATGCCAAGATCGGCCTCGACCAGCGCCGGGGCATCGTTGACCCCGTCCCCGACCATGGCGACCTTCAACCCACGCGCCTGCAATTCCCGTACCTTGGCCGCCTTCTGGTCCGGCAGGACCTGAGCGAAGTATTCGTCGAGGCCCAGTTCCTTTGCGACCGACTTTGCAACGCCTTCGGCATCGCCCGTCATCATGATCGACCGCACGCCGCGGGCCTTCAGCCGTGCCACCACGTCGCGCGATTCTGCCCGGACGATGTCGGCCAAAGCGAACAGAGCATGGGGCTTGCCGCCCAGCACGAGCACCACCACGGTCTTGCCCGCCTCCTCCAGCGCTGCAAGGCGTGGGTCGGTGACGGGGGTGTTCTGACGGCGCAGGTGGCCGGGGCTGACGATGGCCACCTCCTGCCCATCAACCCGCGCTGTAACGCCCGCGCCAGTGATGCTTTGCAACCCCTCCGGTGCCGGGTAACCAATGCCTTTACCCGTCGCAGCCGCTACAATCCCCTGTGCAATCGGGTGCTGCGACTGGCTTTCGACCGAGGCCGCCATGCGCAGTGCTGTCGCCTCGTCGCTGCCTTCCAGCATGACGATGTCGCTGACGCCGAACCGACCCTCGGTCAGTGTTCCCGTCTTATCGAAGACAACCGCGTTCAGGTCGCGCGCCCGCTCGAATGCGGCGCGGTCGCGGATCAGGAGGCCGTTCTTGGCAGCCAGCGAGGTTGACACCGCCACCACCAGCGGCACGGCAAGGCCAAGCGCATGCGGGCAGGCGATGACCATCACTGTCACCATTCGCTCCAGCGCGAAGGTGACGCTTTCGCCCGCCCAAACCCAATACGCGAACGACCCAAGACCGACCGTGATGGCGACCCAGGTCAGGACCGTCGCGGCGCGGGTGGCAAGATCCTGCGTCCGCGACCGGCTGGCCTGTGCCGCCTTCACCATGGTGATGACCTGCGACAGATAGGTGGCCTCGCCCGTCGCCTTGACCTCGATGGTGACCGCGCCCTCGCCGTTGACTGCGCCGCCAATCACAGTCTCGCCGGTGGTGCGGTTGACCGGCTTCGACTCGCCGGTCAGCATCGCTTCGTTGAACGACGAAATGCCTTCGGTGATCGTGCCGTCCACAGGCACCTTGGCACCGGGGCGGATGACCACCCGGTCGCCTGCGACCAGCGCCGCCACCGGCACTTCTTCGGTGCCGCCATCACCCTTCACCCGCAGAGCGGTGTCAGGCAGCAGGCGCACCAGTTCCTCCAGCGCCCGCGACGCGCCGAGAACCGAGCGCATTTCCAGCCAGTGCCCGAGGAGCATGATGGTCACGAGCGTGGCCAGTTCCCAGTAGAACGGCTCGCCCCCAGGTAGGCCGAGCGTGACGGCGGCGGAATAAAAATAGGCGGTCGAGATCGCAAGCGCGACCAGCGTCATCATGCCGGGACGGCCACTGCGGACTTCCGGAAGTGCGCCTTTCAGGAAGGGCCAGCCGCCCCAGAAGTAGATGATCGAAGACAGGGCCAGAGCGACCCACTCTTCGCCGGCAAACAGGGGTGCCATCCCCTGCCCCGTAAAGTCCCGCACCATCGGCGACAGGATCAGGACGGGAACAGTCAGCGCCAGACTGACCCAGAACCGGCGACGGAAGTCGGACACCATGTCTCCGTGACCTGCGTGGGCACCACCGCCCTGTGGCGTATGCCCCATCGCGGCATGATCCACAGGCTTTGCGCCATGGCCCATCGCGGCGTGATCAACTGCGGGCTTTGCACCATGCCCGATCGCGGCATGGTCCATTCCGGCCATCGGTAGGGCGGTGCCCGGTTTCTGCGCGTTGCTGGCCATCGAACCGAACTCCTTTGCGTCCCGGATTTGCAGGGGGCGCGGCCGATCCCGACCGCGCCGCCCAAGGTCATCCCGGGCTTACATGCCCTTGGTGGCGAGGAAGGCCTTGAGCGTGGCGATCTCGGATTCCTGCGCCGCGATGATCGCTTCGGCCAGCTCGCGCATCCCGGGATCCGTGCCGAATTCTAGCTGGATCTTCGCCATGTCGATGGCCGCCTGGTGGTGCGGGATCATGCCCCGGGCGAAATCGATATCCGGGTCGCCGGTGTAGGGCACCATCATGTCAGCCATCATCTTGTCCATCGCGGCGGCGCTGGCGACGGTCGCCGGGTCGTTGGCAAGTTCCGGCGGGATCAGGGTCGCATGGCTCATCATCGCCATGCCGTCATTACCCATGTTCATGCCGGAATGGTCCATGCCGGCCATGTTGTCGGACTGGGCATAGACATAGGTTCCGGCGGCAACCATGGCGGCAAACACGGCACCAATCGCAATCTTCTTCATTTACTTTTCCTTTTGTTGTTCATGCCCAAGGGCAACGCCTCAGGACCAAGTTGGGTTGCTGGATACTTCTCAGGCGGGCGCGTAGCCGACCTCTGTCAGAGCGGCGGCAAATCGCTCGCGGGGAGCCGCCGACCTGACTTCAACTTTGTGGGTTCCGGGATCTGCGCTGACCTCCGCCGCCGGATCGACCGACTGGATGGCCTTTGTCACGCTGCGCACACAGCCGCCGCAGGTCATGTTCTCGATGTGGAACTGCATGAGTGCCTCCTTCAGGGTTTTGCCTCATGCACTGTCAGATAGGGGTTCCCACGGTTGTAAGGTCAAGACCACAAATCCGTGATGATAAAATAGAACTTACCCCTTGACCTTACCATGATGGGAAGCCCTATCTCCTGTTGCGGAAGCACCTTTGGAAGGAGTCCCGCGATGAACATGCTCGCAAAGCAGCCGTCTCTCCCTAGAACTGATCGCATGATGATCGACGTCGAAGGGATGACCTGTGCCTCCTGCGTTGCACATGTCGAGCGGGCGCTGAAGGCGGTACCCGGGGTGGAGACGGCATCCGTCAACCTTGCAACCGAACGCGCCGAGATCACTGGTGCGGCGCTCGACCGCGCGGCATTGGTGCAGGCAGTCGAGGATGCAGGCTACGAAGTGCCCGCGAGGCCTGTCGACCTCACCATCGAAGGGATGACCTGCGCATCCTGCGTGGCGAGGGTGGAACGGGCGCTGTTGTCGGTGCCGGGAGTGACATCTGCTAACGTAAATCTTGCGACCGAGCGGGCAACCGTGACGGGATCGGCCGATCTCGCGGCGCTGACCCGCGCGGTGGCGGACGCAGGATATGAAGCCCGCACCGCTGCATCTGCCACAGCCATTGCAGACGAGACCGCCGCGAAGAAAGCCGCCGAAGAGGCGATGCTCAAGCGCGACGTCCTGATCGCCGCCGCCCTGTCTCTGCCGGTCTTCGTGCTGGAAATGGGCGCGCATCTCTTCGCCTGGGTCCACATGGCGGTGATGAACACCATCGGGATGCAGAACAGCTGGTATCTGCAATTTGCCCTCACCTCTGCCGTCCTCTTCGGCCCAGGCCTGCGGTTCTTCCGCAAGGGCCTGCCAGCGCTTGCCCGTCTCACCCCCGACATGAACAGCCTGGTCGCCGTCGGCACCTCGGCCGCCTACGGCTACTCGCTGGTCGCCACTTTCGCGCCCGGCGTGCTGCCTGCGGGGACGACCTTTGTCTATTACGAGGCGGCGGCGGTGATCGTGACGCTGATCCTGCTCGGCCGTTACCTTGAAGCGCGCGCCAAGGGCCGCACCTCCGAGGCAATCAAACGGCTGGTGGGCTTGCAGGCCAAGACAGCGCGCGTGGTCCGCATCGGTGTGGCCACCGAACTGCCCGTGGCCGAGGTGCGCCCCGGCGATCTGGTCGAAGTGCGCCCCGGCGAGCGGGTGCCTGTCGATGGCCAGGTAACGTCAGGCGCAAGCTGGATCGATGAAAGCATGATCTCGGGCGAGCCGCTGCCAGTTGAGAAGACCGCAGGCAGCACCGTCACCGGCGGAACCATCAACCAGACCGGCGCCTTCACCTTCCGCGCGACGGCGGTGGGCGAGGCGACGATGCTGGCCCAGATCATCCGCATGGTCGAGGCGGCGCAGGGCGGCAAGCTGCCGATCCAGGCGCTGGTGGATCAGGTGACGATGTGGTTTGTGCCGGCCGTGATGGCGCTGGCCACGCTGACCTTTGCAGTCTGGTTGATCTTCGGGCCCGACCCCGCACTGACCTTTGGCCTCGTCAATGCCGTTGCCGTTCTGATCATCGCCTGCCCTTGCGCCATGGGTCTGGCCACGCCCACTTCGATCATGGTCGGAACCGGGCGCGGGGCGGAACTGGGCGTCCTCTTCCGCAAGGGCGAGGCGCTGCAAGCACTGCAAAGCGTCAAGGTGGTGGCCTTCGACAAGACCGGCACCCTGACCGAAGGAAAGCCGCGTCTGACCGATCTGGTGCTGGCCCAGGGCTTTGACCGCGCCGCCGTGCTGGCATCGGTTGCGGCAGTCGAGGCAAAGTCGGAGCATCCTATCGCCCGAGCCATTGTCGCGGCAGCAGCGGAGGATGGGCTGATCCTGCCCGAGGTTACCGCCTTCGAGTCGCTCACCGGTTTCGGCGCCTTTGCCCAGGCGGGCGGACGACGGGTCGAGGTCGGCGCCGACCGCTACATGGCGAAGCTGGGGCTCGACGTGACCCCGTTCGCTGACGCCGCAACACGCCTTGGCGACGAAGGCAAGTCACCGCTCTATGCCGCTATCGACGGCAAGCTTGCAGCGATCCTCGCCGTCGCCGATCCGATCAAGGAGACGACGCCTCAGGCGATCCGCGCCCTTCATGTACTTGGGCTGAAGGTCGCGATGATCACCGGTGACAACGCCCGCACGGCGAACGCCATCGCTCGCCAGCTCGGTATCGACGAGGTCGTGGCCGAGGTGCTGCCCGACGGCAAGGTCACGGCAGTGAAGCGGCTGAAGGCGATGGGGTCGCTCGCCTATGTGGGCGACGGCATCAACGACGCCCCTGCGCTGGCCGAGGCGGATGTGGGCCTGGCCGTCGGCACCGGAACCGACATCGCCATCGAAGCGGCGGACGTCGTGCTGATGACAGGGCGACTGACGGCGGTGTCGGACGCGATCGCTCTGTCAAAAGCTGTGATGCGCAACATCCGGCAAAACTTGTTCTGGGCCTTTGCCTACAACGCAGCCTTGATCCCGGTTGCTGCCGGCATTCTGTGGCCGAGCTTTGGCATCCTGCTATCGCCGATCTTTGCGGCGGCGGCGATGGCCTTGTCCTCGGTCTTTGTTCTCGGGAACGCGCTCCGGCTGCGGCGGTTTTCGCCCGCAAAGATGAATTGAAGGAGACATGGTCATGAATATCGGTGAAGCTGCAAAGGCCTCGGGCGTGTCGGCCAAGATGATCCGCTACTACGAATCCATCCACCTCATTCCGACCGCAGGGCGGACCGGGTCAGGGTATCGCGTGTATTCCGCCACCGAAGTGCAGATGTTGCGCTTCATCCGCCGTTCACGAGACCTCGGCTTTTCGGTCGAGAAGATCGAGGAGTTGCTGGCGCTCTGGCGCGACCGGACCCGTCAGAGCGCGGATGTGAAGCGCCTCGCAACGGACCAGATCGACGGTCTCGAACGCAAGGTGCGCGAGATGCAGGCCATGATCGACACCCTGCGCCACCTGGCGGACGCCTGCTGCGGCGACCACCGGCCTGACTGCCCGATCCTTGCTGACCTGGGGCAAGGGACAGAGCCTGGACCTGTTGGCAAGAGTATTCAGACCGCCAAGGCAACGGCGGCGCAGCTTTCTGCTTTCCGGTAATCCGGTTGACTTTGGACGGGATCGGCGCGAGCTTTGCATTGTTTGGTGTTCAGGGGGCGCAGAGCCCTGGAACTCAATCGGGAATGAGAAAGGGCGGACCCAATAGGGCGTCCGATGCCTCAGCCGCCCCCGCGACTGTATGCGGTAGCGGCCCTTCATCGAGCCACTGGGTGATTCCCCGGGAAGGCGAAGGGCCGTGCTGATCCGCGAGCCAGGAGACCGGCCAGACTACGATTAACCCCCCTTCCCGTCGGGTGTGACGGGCGGAGACCTGTTCCATGACGACATTGATACTTGCCGGATCGCGCTCGAACGATTCACTTAGACAAATCTTCGTAAGTGCCGTCCTCGGCGTCGTTTTGCTGTTCGTCGCAGGGTTTTCGCAGCCCGATGCGTTGCACGCAGCGACGCACGACACCCGCCACGCGACCGGCTTTCCCTGTCACTGACGGCTGGAGCCACACATCATGTCAAGGACCCTGCTTTCGGGCGGGCTGATCGCGGGTGCCTTGGCAGGCCTCGTGGTTGCCCTGCTCCAACTTTGGCTCATTCAGCCTCTGATTATCCAAGCGGAACGTTATGAAAGCGGAGAGTTGGCTCCGCCTCTGAACCAGACTGAGGAGCAGCCGCCCACGCCGACACCGACCCAACATGGTGACGTGCAAATGCAAGAAACGGATCTGCCCTGTGCAGGTCTGACTGTCCTCTTCTTGACGCTAACCTGGTGCGGGTTCGGGCTTCTGGCCGGCGCTGCGATGTCTGCCGCGCGACTGTCGGAAAAGGTCCGGCCGTTCTCGGCAGTCGGAATTGCCATGTCAGGATTTGCGGTAGCTTCGGTCGCACCAGCGCTCGGCTTGCCGCCAGAGCTTCCGGGGATGCCTGCCGCCGATCTTGATGCGCGCCAACTGTGGTGGATCGCGACTCTCCTGGCCACAGCCGTCGGCTTGGCGCTCACCTTCCGCTTTGAGAGTTGGGTGGTGCGTGCGGCCGCCATTGCGGTGATCGCGTTGCCCCATGTTGTGGGTGCGCCAACCTCGCCTGTCGCCGCCCCAATGGTCCCGCCCGATCTGGCCGCACTCTATGTCGCTCGGGTCGTAGGCGTCAGTTTCTTGGGTTGGCTCGTTCTCGGTGCCTCGCTCGAACGGCTTCTTGCGGGCCCATTGGGGAGGACCTTGCCAACGTAGCGGGAAGTGCTTGACCAGGCCGTATCGCCTTGCGTCCTAAGGCTTACGGCTTCCCGCGCTTCTCGAACCAGCTCTGGCAGAACTTGATATAATGGCGGTCGGGGCGCTTCGGTTCGATCTCTTCGGCAGCGCACCACTTGCGCCATTCGTGCTCGAGGAATCGCACGTCCCAGCCGGGTGCGACCTCGCGGGCCTCGTGATAAATCTCAGGGTCGATCCGACCCTCGTAGATTTCCTCGATCGGCTGCGGCACGGACCCCCTGCCCCGGAAGACGACGAACTCACCCTCCAGGCTTGGGATGTAGTCCGGGAAATGGCCATGCTCGAGATTGTCGTCGATGACGTTGCTGACAAGGCGCTTGAATTCTTTCGAGGTCGACTGCGAGCCACATTTCAGCCGCAGCTTCTCCAGCCCGATCTTCCACTCCGCCGCCCGGCCACAATGCTTGCGCGCAATCTCGTACATCCGCCGCTCGAGCGGCTTGCGAAGACGGAAGTAGTCCCGGCTGATGGTCAGGACTTCCTTTGCCCGGATAGCGTTGAACACCCAGTCCGACAGGGTCACCTGGACGTCCTGTAGCGCACCGTCACTGTCCCGGCGGATGGTTTTGGCACTCTCGACGAGGCCGAACACCTGCCATTGCCGCTCTGCCGCGGTGACGATGTTGGTCTTGATCGAGGTTCCTCGCAGCCGCTCCAAGGCATCTTCGGCACGCAGGTAGGCGCTTCCTCCTACTGGCTTGCCGGTCGCGATCAGATAGTCGATCACTTTGAAGCTGACCGTCTTTGACACGGTGCGCCCATCGTTCAGGGCGGCAATCAGTTGCGAGATGCAGAAGATCAGGATGTCCCTGTCGAACACCGTCGCGAGACCTTTGGCGGACGGCGAAATCTCGATCCAGTTCTCTCCGTTTTCGTAGCGGCGCGTCTGATGGTCCGGACGCTTGGCGATGGAGAAAACCGGATGCTCCATGCCCGCCATGTCGCTCTTCGGAGCGGCATCAAAGATGTCGCAGATGAAGAGGTCGGGCTGCTGAAAGCGGTCCGGGAGCAAAGGGCTTCTTTGTGTTGTCTTATCACCCACCATCGCTATCCTGTTGTCTGATCACCCACCGCAGAATCGGTTCCTTGGCTTATCACCCACCGAACCTCACGTTGTCCTATCACCCACCAAGAGTCAACCAGTTGGCTTATCGCACACCAACGGCTACCTATTGGCTTATCACCCACCACCAGCCCAGAAGAACGGGACTGTTCGCATCACCGTCAGGATCGCCAGTGGTTCGGTTCGACGCAAACTGCCAGTAGATTGCCCGTCGTCCGATCACACACCCTCAGGCGTCCTATCGCCCACCGTCCCTTGGCTTATCACACACCAACCATTCCGGCAACATCATGAATAGAAAGGAGAAAAATCGGCTTCTAAAAGCCTTAACCCTTGATTCAAACCCATATATAACCCCCCTGCCCTTTTGATTGTCCAAAATCACCCACCGCAGACCCAGCTCAACCGGCGATTTGCTGAGAAAACAGCAAGCGCCCGTCACTACACCCGAACTGAACCGGTGGGTGATAAGCCAAGCATGGCAACGGCGTTGCCCCATATGCGACGGGGCAACGCTGAAAGCACGCTCTCGAGCGCAGTGCCGATGCGAGAGGCGCTTGTCAATGTCTATTAATGCTATCAAGAGTAGTGGAGTGAGCCTTGAGACAAGCTGGAGCAGCCAAATGTCGTCCTCCCTTCGCCCGATAGCCGCAGCCCTTGTTATGGGACTCGGCTGGGGAAGCATCAGTCCCACACCGGCGCAAGCCTACCAAGTGGACTGCGCAATCCTGCTGTGCCTGTCCGGAGGATGGCCGGCGTCGGCACCCTGTGCGCATGCCCGCGCAGTCTTCATCGAGAGGATTACGCCGTGGCCCATCGAGCCTCCGCTGCAGATTTGGCGTTGCCCAATGGGTGTCGCGTTCAGCGGAACTGGGGAACACTCTGAATGGGGTGCCCTGATCGACGCGCTCTATCGCGAGCCCCCTGCCCTGCCCATGTCGGTCGCTCCCGCGAATCTGCTGCACGAGGTACAGGCGACTGACGGCGCCGACATCGACATCTCGGGCCGGGAGTTCGACTTTGTCCGCTCGATCCGCGTCTTCGATGTCCAGTACAGCCAGCGTCGCAACCGAGATGGAGACTGCATCACCTTGGACCGCGCGCGGCTCGGCTCTTACGGCGAGCAGGGCGAATATGCCTGGGCACGGACCACGACATCAGCGGTGCCACCTGCATCGGAGTTCGAGCCGCCGTCCGGATGCGGAAACTATTCCTATCGCAGCGTGTTCGTCGACTGGCGGGACTACCAAGGGACCTACGGCTCAGAAGAGGTCCGCTACTGATCTGCTCGGAGGAAGCGCGCGCGGCGCTGCCAAGGAACATTCAGCTCGTGAAGGGGACATCGTCCCGTCAGCAATCCGACGGAAACGGCGAGCCGACCTGAAAGCGCGCATCAGTGTCGCCAAGCCGCACGACAAAGGTAGGCTCGTTTTTCAGTCCAGAGACCAGAGCTTGCCAATGGCCCGCTGGCACAGCCGTTTTCAGGATGCTGCCGTAGCGGGCTTCGACCGACACGTCACCGGCAGCAAATCGAAAGGTGGTTGGTCCAGAAAACAGCGACCCATCCTGTGTTGACAGATGCAACGCCGAGGCATCGACCCCATGACGCTCGCCTGTGTCGCAGACCAGACTCAATGTCAGCTCGGGGGCATCGGCGATGAAAACTGTCAGCCCGCGATCTGTCGTCATGTTCCAGGGCAGCGCGGCGGAGGGAAACATCGCGAGCCAGATCATTCCTGCGACGGCCAGAGTGCGATCAATCCGCATAGAGTATGTCCTTGCTGGGTCGTCCGAACCACATCGGTTCAGTTTCGCCGGTGTTCCAGCGGTATAGGTATCCAAGGATGGCACCGGTGCGGACACAAATGATCCGCTTGATCGGGACGGCCTCAACGCGCTTTTCCCCCTCGACCATGTACCACTCCTCAAACTCGACCGGCCTGTGACCGGTTTTGAAGACATGCAGATCCGACCAGGCCACGCGAAGTGCGGGTCCGTCACGGCGCTTTACATGCCGGTAATGATGTCGATGCCCGGTCGACACAGGTTTCTGCACCGCAGCGGCAGTGCTGCGCGCTGATTACCCGCGAGGCGGGAGCTTGTCAAAGGCAGTTAGTGCATAGGTTGCGCGGTCGGCCGAGACTGTCCTGACGAACACCTACCTGTCTGCCAACTCCTTGATGACGCGGTCAAGTTCATCCCAGAAGGCTTCCTCGAACTGTCCCTGCACCATCGCGTACTTGCCGCGGACTCCTAAAGGGTCGTGCTTGCGGGCAATGGTGTCGATCAGCTTGTCGTCAATGGCCTTGGTGCTGCGATACACGTAAGGCGCGACCGTGATCCGCGGCGCATCGGTGGGCTGCACGTAAACCGGTCTCAGGACGATGCTGGTCAGCAATCGTTTTCCGGCAAAGATCATGACGTCCTTCGAGGGGAGCCCCGCTTCTGCGAGGCTATCCAATGGCGCACGATGGCGTTCTAGGGCGGACAGGCGAACATCGACAAGCGACTTGTCCTCTGGAGTTCGTGCCGATCGCTTGGTCAGGCTGACGGGATTCCTGACGGGCTCCAAGGGCTCGGCGCGCTTTTGGCGGCCTCGTTTCCCGGAGACGCGAGGCTTCTTTGGCTCCTCCGAAACATCTGCGGGGGCTCCCGATCCACTCCCGGCAGCATTGGACGAAGGACGCGATTTCTCGTGATCCACAATGTCCGGCGTGACGCTTTCCTCTTGTGCGGTCGCCTCGGGCGTTAGAGGACTTACCTCTGCTGTCACCGGCGATGGCCGGGTGGCCTGAAACTTCCTCGTGTATTCGGGATCGACGCCGGTGATGCTGGCAAGCTTTCTGCGGGCCATGGCCTATCCCCCTACCCTTCCAGGATTTCGTTCAGAACATCTTTCGCTTCCTCGAGGGCCTCGAAGAAGTGCTTGGCATGCACGCGGACAAGGGCGTTCTTGTCCGCCGCCTTGAGTCGCGCGAGGTCGTGCAGCAAGCCGTGCCGGTCCATTTCCACGTATTGATTCCGGTCGAGGATGAGCGTGTTGATGACCGGGAAAAGTTCGGTCGCCCGCAGAAGCAGCTCCTCGTCGCCCTTTGTCGTTTTCAGGCGGACCCTGTTCAGGACCGCGTGATGCTTCGGCAGCAGCGAGGGATCGTCAGCCCGCGCCTTCAATCGCTCGAACCACTCAAGGGTCTGTTGGCCGATCCGCATGTCCGTGTCGGACAGCATGATCGGAGTGATGATGTGATCGCACTGGACGGCGACTAGGTCGGCCCAATCCCCGCCCTCCCCTGGCGTGTCAATGAACACAAAATCCGCCGTGTCGCCCTCGTAGGCGGCGGCGATCTCTTCCTCGATCTGGTCCGTGCGTTCAATAT
>LNFM01011589.1_pt1 | contig 11920 bp, 13 predicted proteins | sample 596031 | NCBI WGS metagenome assembly LNFM01 (sample SAMN04254537, study PRJNA301005) | activated carbon metagenome | isolation source: dual media filters at the Ann Arbor, Michigan drinking water treatment plant | place: USA: Ann Arbor | reverse complement strand
GCTCCGCCCGGTTTCACTGCGTACCAGGTAGAATCGCGGAGCGATGATTCCCCTGTGGAACGATGATCCGCCCCGCTCGGCGGTCGTCGGCCGAGCCGACCTGCCGTTTCCGATTTGACCGGCAAACCGCGCTGGGTCAAGTGCATCGGCCCAATCAAGAAGCGCTTTCCACGTCCGCCGCAATCTGCCCGGCGTGATAGACTTTCGACGGAGAATCTCCTCAACCATGGCCGCTGCGCTTGCGACCCGTCTTAGTCCGAATCTGCTGGTCTGGCTGGGCCTCTGCGTGATGGCGTTGCCTAGCGTCTTAATGTCCGCGGATCACGAAATCCTGAAGGCAGATGCGGACCAGTTCTTTCGAGAGAGCGTCACCCCGTTCATCACGAAGTACTGCTTACCCTGCCACCAGAACCGGCGACCGACGCGAGGCGGAGTCAATTTTTCACCTGCCCTCAAAACCCCCGGACACGCGGCCTTCACCGAGCACTGGAAGCGAGCGGACGCCCGCGTGAAGGCGAATGACATGCCGCCCAAAAGCGCGCCCCAGCCAACCGAGGCCGACCGGCGCATGTTCGGCGAGTGGCTGGCGAAGCTGAAATACCTCAGTGATAAGGACCCGGGACCATTCGTCATCCGGCGACTCACCAAAACCGAGTACGGCAACACCCTCCGGGATCTCTTCGGTGTCGATCCGTCGATCGCCGATGGATTGCCCGATGAAGTCAGCGGCCAGGGCTACCTCAATTCGCTCTCGTCTCTCCAACTCGAACAGTATCTGACGATCGCCGATAAAGTCTTGCGCCAGACCATGGCGCCGAAAGGCGGCCGCCGCTCGGAGATCGAGAAACGGCTCTTCGGTCCATCGGCCTCGCCGGGCAAGGATCCCCGGCAATCGGCGCGAAACGTTGCGCGCTCTCTCGCCCGGAAAGCCTACCGCCGGCCACCGACAGAGGCTGAACTCGATGTCCTGGTCGCCACGTTTGACCTCGGAAGGCGCAACAAATTGCCCTACCCGCAGGCGCTGCAGTTGATGCTCAAGGCCGTCCTCGTTTCTCCGCAGTTCCTTTTCATCACCCCAGCCTCAGAAGCCGAGGGGGGTGCCGGAATCGTTCCGCTCGACGATCACCAACTGGCCTCGCGTTTGTCCTATCTGTTGTGGGCTACGATGCCCGACGACGAACTCATGTCTGTCGCTGACAGCGGCAAGCTCCATGAGCCGGCGGTTTTGAAGGCGCAGGCGAAACGCATGCTCGACGATCGCCGTTCCCGGGCCCTGTTTGACGGCTTCGGGGCACAGTGGCTGAGCGTCGGCGGTTTGAAACGCCAGGTCTTCGATCCGGTCATCTTTCCGCAAATGACGGCTGGCATGCGCCAGGCCATGTATGACGAAGTCCGGCTGTTCTTTGAAAGCATCGTCCGGGACAACGAAAACGTCATCCGCTTTGTCGACAGCGATTACACCTTCCTGAACGGAACGGTGGCTGCCATTTACGGCCTGGATAAATCGGTCCAGGGACCCGAAATGCGGAAGGTCCGACTGAACGATGGGAATCGCGGCGGAGTGCTGGGCATGCCCGGAATTCTCGCCGCCACCTCGTTCCCCAATCGCACGAGCCCCGTGAAGCGCGGCGTGTGGGTCCTCGAACAAGTGCTCGGCGAACAGGTGCCGGCCGCCCCACCCGACGTCCCGGCCCTGGACAAGCAGGATCAGACCGCGGTGGCCACTCTCACCGTCCGCCAGCGCACCGAACTCCACCGCACTAATCCCGTCTGCGCCAACTGCCATCAGATCCTCGATCCCATCGGCTTCGGTCTCGAGAAGTTCGATGCCATCGGGCGATGGCGCGATCACGATAGCAACGGGCAATCCATCGACGCGACCGGGGAGCTGCCCGGCGCCAAACGTTTTTCAGGCCCAGCGGATCTGAAAGCCATCATCGCCGGACGAAACGCCGACGTTGCCCGCAACCTGGTGGAGAAACTACTGGCCTATGCCCTGGGCCGCAAGCTCGAAGGCTACGACGAAATCGTGGTGGATAATTTGATGGGGGAACTCGCCGGCGATGGGTACCGCATGCGGACGCTCATAAACGGGGTCATTACCAGTTATCCGTTTATGCATCGGCGAATCGAAGAACACAGGAGGCTCAATGAGCAGAATTGACCGGCGCGCTTGTCTGAAGGGGTTGGGGGTTTCCCTCGCCCTACCGCTGCTGGATTCCCAGGGCTGGGCCGGCACTTCCAAGGGCAAAGCGCCCAAACCGCCCGTGCGCCTGGGATTCATGTATATGCCCCACGGGGTGATCATGGATCAATTCTGGCCGGCCAGTGCGGACAGTTTTCTCTCGTCGCCGCCACCGGCTCTCGAATCGTTGCGCCCGGTGCTCAATCAGTGTGTCCTGATGAAGGGGATCTCCGGCGTCCCCATCGCTCCCTTCAATGGCGCGCCGCACGCCCTCGAACTGTCCACTTGGCTCACGGCGATGTTGCCGGCCGCTGATAAGCGGAATGAGATCAATATCGCCATCTCCGCCGATCAGATCGCCGCCAACCACGTCGGCGCCTTCACTGCCTTGCCTTCGCTTGAGTTGGCCACCATGCCACAAACCTGGAAGGAGAACCAGGAGGGGCTAAACGAGGGGTACTACTCGCACTGCAGCTTTCGTTCCCCGACGCAGGCGGTCCCCGCCGAGGTCAACCCGCGAAACGTGCTCTATCGCCTGTTCAACAAACAGGAGCAGGTTGGCGCGGAGCGGGAATCGTCGCCCATGAGTGCGCTCGATCGCAGCTTGTTGGACATCGTGCTCGGCGGCGCCAAAGACCTCCGGCGTACCCTGCCCGTCTCCGACCAGCGGAAACTCGATGAATATCTTGATAGCGTTCGCTCGGTGGAACGGCGCATCGCGGCCATCGAGCACCGCCAGAAAGACGCCGCGATGGAGAAAGCAGGCGTCCGCTCGAGCAAACGTCACGCTTCCGATTCGCCGCCGATCGAGATTAAGATTCCAGAGGGCGACAAACGGAGCGAGTATATGCAGGTCATGTGCGACCTGAACATCCTCGCGTTTCAGACGGATACGACGCGTGTCAGCACCTACATCGGCTCCACGCCCAACGGGGCCTCGTATCCGGAGCTCGGTTTTAATGACCAGCATCACTCGAACACCCATCACAACAACGATTCGGAAAAAGTGCATAAAGTCGCCCGGATCACCGAGTTCAACATCGCGCAGTTCGCCTACATGGTGAAGAAGATGGCTGGCTTGCGGGAAGGCGGCGGGACGTTGCTCGACAACTGCATCATGATGTGGGGATCCGGGCTTGAGGATGGGAACAAGCACACGCGGGAGAACCTTCCGTTCGTGATCGCCGGCAACGGCGGCGGTTCGCTGAAAACGGGACGCTTCTTCGCCGATACCAAGGGGAATCAGGGCGATCTACTGACGACACTGCTCGCCTGCGCCGGCATTCCGATCGATCGTCCGGTTGGGATCGCGACCAAGCAAATCGAGGAGCTCAAGGCCTAGGGGGAAGCTCCGCCGCCTCAAATGCTGCCGGCGAACATCGGCCCGCCTGGTCTAGGGGACGATAAATCTCATGGACACAATCGCACAGCAGCAGGAGCATAAATGGCTACAGCAAATGGCCGGAACTTGGACGTATGAATCCGAGGTTCTGATGGGGCCGGACACACCGCCCATCAAGAGCAGCGGAACGGAAGTCGTTCGTGCGATCGGCGATTTTTGGATCCTGGCTGAGGGGAAGGGAACGATGCCAGATGGCGAACCCGCCACCATGGTCATCACGGCCGGATACGACCCTGAGTTGAAGAAGTTTGTCGCCACCTGGTTTGGGTCGATGATGACGAAGTTGTGGGTATACCAGTGTTCGAAAGAAGGCGATACCCTGAACATGGATGCCGAAGGCCCCAGCATGACGGGCGACGGATGCACGGTGATGTATCGGGATTCCATCGAACTTATTGACGCGGACAACAGAACCTTCCGTTCCCAGATGCGCAATCCTGACGGAAGCTGGATGCAATTTATGACGATGCACTACCGCCGGGTAAAGTAGCTTCCGAGCTGCCACGGAGAGCGGAATCACCAATCATTTGCAGGGCCGTTGCAGCTCCTCCCGAACTGGTTCTGATCTGCGCGGCAAAGCAGGCCCTGCGGGTGCCCGATGGCTCCAGATCCTAATCGATAGGCGTTGCCGGGAACTGGGGCGCTTCGCCTGCCAGGATAGCCGCTTTGAAGCCGGCGGGAGAGCTGGGATTTCGACCCGCATCGGTGTACTCCTCACTGCCGGGATACTCGAATTGAGCGAAAACGGCAAGGGAAGCTACGACCGCTCGCGGCTGCCCTGCTTTAAGCAATTTGCATGCTCGGAGGCCTTTGTAGCCTTCGCTCGGTATGCCGCTTTAGCGCGTCACCCGATCTCTTCAACGTTTCCATCGCACCTGCCAAGTTGCCGTCCCTCAGCGCTAGAATGCCGACGAGCGTTTCAAGCCGATTGAACGCCAACTGACGAATCGCGCGTGATTCGGGAGGAACTTCAGGAGGCATGCGGATCAATTCTAGTAACATAAGATTGCGTCACCGCGACTAAATGCCAACAATCAGCACCTTCTACGGGATCTTGGTCCGCATGTTTTATAACGACCACCCTCCTCCGCATTTTCACGCGCGATACGGCGAGTTCGAAGCAACCGTTGACATCGAGACCCTTGAGATCATCGAGGGCGAATTGCCAACCCGGGCTCTCAACCTGGTGCGAGAATGGGCGATGATGCATAGAGAGGAGCTCCTGGAAGATTGGCGATTATGCCGCGAAAACAGGGTGCCTGTGAAGATTGAGCCGCTCGGATGAATGGAGCCCATACCTTATGAAGTGGAGCGTTGTCGAAGTCAAACCCGAACCCCAGCACCGCCTTTTCGTCCGGTTTCAGGACGGGGTCACAGGATACGTGCAATTGCGACCGGAAGAACTGACTGGCGTCCTTGCCCCCCTGCGGGATGAGCAATTTTTCGCGCAGGCCTTTATAGACTACGGTGCGGTGGCGTGGCCAGGCGAGATCGATCTGGCGCCAGACGCCATGTACGCCCAAATCGTCGGCCAGCGCGACGCATTGCAAAAGGTTAGCTGAAGCCACTGGCACTCCAAATTCGGCGTCTCCAGCGGGCGTCGATTCGCCAACTGATCCTATCGCTCAATTGAGATGTATGTTGTATTGTCCGCGAACTCTCAATTGACGACTCGCGCGTGATCTGGGAGCTGTTGCGCATCGCTCCACGTTGCGCGACTGATCGTTACCATTCTTCGCGATGGGTGCCTTTGGCCATGGACTTTTGACAGAATCCGCAAATGTGACGATCTTTTCTCCTTGGCGCGTCTGCGGGAGCTCAATGTTTGCTAATGGCCATAAAAGTGCCCCAATTGAGCTCGGGCCATACGGACGACGGGTCCGCCTTGAAACTCAGGTTGACAGGCCTTATTCGCGAATTGAGAGAAGGAGAGTCGGAGTATGAATCCCAACGTTGATGCTTTGGCAGTGCATCACGCTACTATTTCGTTCGAGCGTTTTTTTTCAGAAACGCCCGCCCGTGTCTTCGCGGATTTTGCAGATCCGGTCGCTCGCGCCAAATGGAGCGCCCCTACCGGTGATGCACTTGTCTATGACGAGACGGATTTCAGGGTTGGTGGTCGTGACATTTTCCGATGTGGGCCCAAGGACGATCTTAAGTTTAGGGCCGAAACCCGATACCTCCTGATTGTGCCTGACCGGTGTGTTGTCTCAAGTGAAACGCTGGAAACAGAGGGCCATAATCTCGCAGTATCCCTCAGCACCATGGAGTTGGAACCAGCCAAAGATGGCGTCAACCTCCGGTTGACCATCCAGATCGCCTCTTCAGTCGGCGAGGACCTGATCAAGGGGTTTGAATCAGGGAACAAGAGCGCATTGGAAGGACTCGCCGCTCACCTTGCCGCTACACTGCAGTCGTGAACTTCCTGCGTAGCGGCACAGCGTAGCCGAGTGTGGGACGGTCGTCGCCTTCGCAACTACGCCTAGCCGTTACGCGGCAAGGCGGTCACTAGGGCCGCCCTCCGAATTTTGGTTACGGTCTCTGTGGCGACTTTGCGCTACCGAACCTGGCGACCGGGTGGTTTGAACGGGGTGCAAGGAGACGACAGTTGCGAGAACGACGTCATTTCGTCATCCGGCGCCCCCCCGTCATTCGATGGATTTCCCCAGCTTCTGTGAGCGCGTATGGCTTTGTGCCCTTCGAGCGGATAGCTTTGGCGCAAAGGCCAATAGGGCAAATGGACCTCCAATTGCATTTTGCTTTCTATCAAGGATCGACCCGGATAATTGTGGGGCAAGATCAGGAGAGTTGCTTGATGTTTCTAAAAAGTTGTCGGATGTTGACGATAATGGTTGTGGCGCTTAGCCTCGGGCCAGCTTTAGGCCATCTGTTAGAACTTCCCGCCAAGATGCTGTATGACGGGCCGCTGTGGCTTAAGATTTCGCAGACGCTTTACGCCACTTTCGGCACAGTCGGTGCCGCCTTCGAGGTTAGCGCGGTCCTCGCTACAGTATTTCTTGCATTTCTCGTCCGCAAACGAACGCCCGCGTTCGGATGGACAGTGCTTGGGGCATTTTCCGTCGTGGCCTCACACATAGCGTTCTGGATATGGCTAGCGCCCATGAACGCCAAAATCGCGATGGCCACACCCGAAACCCTTCCCGTCGATTGGGTGGGGCTGCGTTATCAATGGGAATGCACTCATGCGGCGCGGGCGATTCTTCAACTTATCGCGCTCGCGTCGTTAGCATTTTCAGTTGTAGTCGAAACTTCGGAGAACGCCATCACAAGAACTCTCCCACGGACGGACCTCAGCTCAGTTTCGACTCATCCACGCTAATGGCGTAGCGTTTACCGCCCCTCCACCCGCGTCGTTGGCAATCTGTAAGATAAGCACCCGGCCTCTTCAGGCCGGTGGCTCGATTCCAAGGCGATCATTGACCGCAGCCTTGATTCTTTGTTTGCAGCCGAGGTAGCGCTCCGTGGTTTGAATCGAGACGTGGCCAAGCAAGAACTGAATTTGATCGAGTTCGCCTCCGGCCGAATGACAAAGTCGCGCGCAACTACGCCGTAGATCATGAGGCGCCAGCGTGGCGATGCTGGCAGCTGCGGCATACTCGCGGACCACATGCCACACCACCTTCTCCGTCATCCCGGCTCCCCAAACGGTTCCGGCCTTCGTCACTCGTCGAAAGATCTTTCCTGTTTGGATCACCGCCGCCTGCGTCCAACGGTCCAGTAGCATCTTGACCCAATCGGGCACGGGAACCGTGCGAGTGTGACCAGCTTTCCCATGGAGGTCTACGATTGCCCAGTGATCCTCGCGCTGCTGAACGTGGCGCATCTCCAGGGAAACTGCCTCTTGGCGCCGTAAGCCACAAGCAAGTAGCGCCGCCAGCAAGGCGCGATCTCGTTTGCCCTTAAGGCGATCATCGGGTGGAGTTTGCCAAAGAGTCGTCGCCTGTTCCACGGTCAGCCAGTTTCCCAAGCGCACTCCGAGTTTCTTTACGCCCTTTACGCGTCGGATGCCCGCCGCGAGGTCAGGGCTGAGAAGGCCGCAATCGGCTGCCTCGTATGCTAAACGCCGCACGACACCGAGGCGCAGGTTCACCGTACCAGGCGCCAGCTTGCGCGACTCCAAATGGATTCGATAGCGAAGGACCACGGAACGGTTGAAGGAGAGCCGCGGCTCGGAGCAGTACCATTCAATGAACTCGTCAATGGCGTGACGGTAACCGCGTTGGGCATCTGCTGAACTGAGGCTGTTGAGAACGGCGGATTTGGCTTGATCGAGGTCGGGCAGCTTGAGAACCGCCTTTGGCGTCTGGTTGGGCTTTGTCGATTTCGCTTTTCGAGCCATGGTTGACGGCCTCCTCGCCGTCAACCAATAGATCGACCATTGGACGAGTCGCGCGTGATACGGTCGCGATACCTCAATACTGCGCGACAGGTCATTCGTTCATCGCTCCGAGCTATTAGTGCACCGATCCACTCGACAGCACGCTACCTTGGTCAGAAAGCCTCGAATGCTCGCTCTGTGGTCCGTACTACGGCCTGAACCATGGCGTGGAGGTCAGGTTGTAAATCTGCTGAATCGATCTAAGCCGTGCCTCGAAATCTATGGCCAGATCCTTCAGGAGTCCGGTGTGAAGATCGAACACCCAGCCGTGCACCACCGGGTACCCTTGGGCGAGATAAGACTGCTGAACAGGTGCCGTCTTGATAACATTGACGCACTGTTCGATGACGTTGAGTTCCACCAGCCTCTCGTAACGCGCGGCCTCCTCGGTGATTCCATTCAACTCGTCCTGGTGCAGCCGGTAGACATCGCGAATGTTGCGAAGCCAGGGATTCAACAGGCCCATATCCTGAGGCTGCATTGCCGCCTTGACGCCGCCGCAGTTGTAGTGGCCGCAGACGATGATGTGACGGACCTTCAGGTGGGCGACCGCGTACTCGATCACGGCACCGCAGTTCAGGTCTGTGTTGGCCACCACGTTGGCCACGTTGCGATGGACGAAAACGTCCCCGGGCTCGACGCCCATGATGTCGTTGGCTGGCACGCGGCTGTCGGAGCAGCCGATGTAGAGATAACCGGGATGCTGCTCGGCAGCGAGCTTGTCGAAGTACGCCGGTTCACCGGCCTTCTTGTTGGATGCCCATCTCCGGTTGTTTTCGAATAGCTGATCGTAGGGAATCATACGTTTCTCCATTACATAAGTACATCGCCCGAAGGCTGAAGCCGTTCCGGCAACTTGGTTTCGCCCAGCAGATCCTTCAACTCGATCTCCAGGTTGCGGCACATGGTCGTCATCGGGATATCGTTGATCGCATTTTCGAACGGGTTCTCGCTGGACTCGCCCACCTGCTCCATACTTTGGAAGACCCAACCGATCAGAACCGTAAATGGCACCACCATCCAGGCGGCGCCCACAGCCGCCACCTCGCGAACCATCCCGAACGGAAGCAAAATCAGGAATAGATTCACAAACAGAGCGCTGAAGTTGGCGTACTGGCGCGGCAGGGGATACGATTTGATGCGCTCTGCCGCGCCCTGGTGGTGAACGCATTCCATCACCTGCTTCATCAGGTCGGAGTGTTCGTACTCATCGAGAGATCCGTCGCGTTTCAACTCCGCGAGTTGTTTGGTTTGCTCAGCCAACAAGCGGGTAGTGAGACTGCCTCCCTGTGGCCGGTCGTCGACACCCGGCACCAACTCCGCTAGTATCGCGGCCAGGTTGTCCCCAGCCGTGGTGGAGGGTTGCCGCTTGTGACTGGCGGTGATGTGAAGCAGCGCCGTATGGCTGGCGTTCAGGGTGGAAGGCTGCCGCAACTGAAAACGCAACGCCTGTGCCCAGGCGATTTGCCGGTAAATCAGCGCTCGCCGCAGCGCTTCGGCATGCCCCGCTGCCTTGCCACGATGCCCTACCAGGCTTACCACCGACATCGCCAGACTGCGGGAAGAATTCACGATACCGCCCCAGACTCGGCGCGCCTCCCACAACCTCTCATAGGCGGCGTTGTTTTTGAATCCAACATAGAATGCCACCGCCGAGCCGACGGTGGATACGGGCAGGAATGGAATCGACAGCCATTTCAACCCGAGCCATTCGAACCCGGCGTAGACCGCTCCGCTGAGTAAGGCCATTCGCAAAGCGTTACGCCAGCCGAAGTGCCACAGCATGGCGACAGGGAAGGTGCGTCCGACGTACATTCTCGCTTACGGCGCCCCAACATGCAGGACGATCTTTCCCTTGACTTGGCGCGCTTCCAGAAGCGTGTGAGCGCGCGCCGCTTCAGCCAACGCCATTTCGAGAGCCACCATGGGTCGCAGTCGACCGGCATCGACAAGGAGGGCGATCTGCTCGAGCGTTGCGCCGCTTGGCTCGGTGAAGATGAAGGCGGCCCGAACGCCCGCTGCCTCGGCCCGTCCAGGCGGCGGAGGCATGGCCGTAGCAACCAGGAGTGCTCCCGGTCTCAGCACACTCCACGATGCTTCCTGCGTTGCACCGCCGATCGTGTCCACGACAAGATCGACGTCGCGCACGCCGTCCAGATAATCCGGCTTCGTGTAGTCGAGTATCTCGTCGGCGCCCAGTGACTGGATCAAGTCGCGGCTCTCGCTCGAAGCGGTTGCGATGACGCGAGCCCCCAGATCATGGGCCAGTTGTACGGCGATGGCTCCGAGGCTGCCCGCCGCGCCGTGAATCAGCACCGTTTGCCCGGCGGTGAGTCCACCGGTTTTGATCACGGCCGTCCAGGCGGCCTGTCCGGTCATCGGGAGGGCGGCCGCGCTGGCGAAGGGTACGGTCCGCGGCTTGAGTGCGACTTGCGATTCCTCTACCGCCACAAACTCGGCGTACGTTCCGCCGCGGGCGAATTCCGGATAGCAATAAACTGCGTCGCCCCGCCGGAATCGCGTCACCGAAGGTCCCATACCCTCGATCACGCCGGCAGCGTCCCAGCCGACCACCACGGGCAGCGGTCTGCGCAGCGCTCCCTTCATCGCGCCAGAGCGAATCTTGCAATCGATGGGGTTCACAGAGGCCGCGACCACCCGGATCAGGACGTCGGAGGAGCCCACCAGTGGCAGCGGCACTTCTTCGAGGCGGAGGGCGTCGGGCGACCCGAACTCGTGCAGACGAATGGCTTTCATGCGTGCTCCTGAATCGTATAGCTTTACTTTTTTAAGGCGCCAACAACTAGGGCGCCAATAGGGGGAACGCTACGGCTCCGGCGGGAGATGCCCAGTTCTTCACGAGTTCGGCCACTATCGCGCCGGTGCTGCTCAAATGAACACCGGCTCTTTCCATCCTCCTCCAGGCCATCTCTTCCGCAATCGGATTCGACGATCCACAAGCGTCGCAAACCACTTTCACGTTGAAGCCCTCCTCGACAGCGCTGATGGCAGGAGCCACCATGCAGATGTCCGTCGTCACGCCCGCCATCACAAAGTTGCGCCTGCCGGTGGTCCGGCACGCCTTAGCAAAATCCTCATCGTCCCATGCATTCACCAAGCCCTGACGCTTGACGCGCGCGGCAAACGCCTCCGGCAAGATGTCCTGCAACTCCGGCATCAGCGGGCCCTGCACATTGACATTTGTTTCCTGGCTGGACGTAAGCACAACGGGCATGCCCGTGCCCTTGGCGAACTTGGCGAGGATGATCACGTTGCGCTGTAACAGTGCAAGCGGAGTTGTGCCGGCCCAAGTATTTGTTCCGACCTGATGGTCGATTAAAATCACGGCAGTGTCGTCGAGTTGAAAGCGCAGTGACAAGGGAGGGCTCCTTCGGTAGACTGAATGTGTTCCGACAGTATGTTATCTCAACGACAGCATGCTGTCAAATTAACTAATGGCTTTCTTTTATCCTGGACATACCGAGGCGGGTTCGGCCATCACCGAACTGATTCTGCAAGTATTTCGTCTCCACGGGGCGCTCATTGGCTCGGGCGAGCGGCTGGTGCAGCCGCTCGGACTGACCGCTGCCCGCTGGCAAGTCCTCAGCAGTGTTGCCCGCGCGCCGCAACCCGGACCTGTGGCGCACGTCGCCCGCGACATGGGTTTGTCCCGGCAGTCGGTGCAGCGCGTGGCAGATCTGTTGGTGACGGAAGGGTTACTGGAGTACCGTGAGAACCCTTATCACAAGCGGGCACCTATCTTGATCTTAACCAGTCGGGGCCGGGAAGCATTTCAGGCGGCGACACAGAAGCAGGTGTCGTGGGCCAATTCTCTCGCTGCCGACGAAAATCCAGAGGATGTTCTTGCGGCGGTGGAGCTGCTGCGAGAGTTGGAGCAGCGGCTTCGAAAGACGTGAAGCCTCAGTCGAATCGC
>LNFM01011588.1_pt1 | contig 11921 bp, 7 predicted proteins | sample 596031 | NCBI WGS metagenome assembly LNFM01 (sample SAMN04254537, study PRJNA301005) | activated carbon metagenome | isolation source: dual media filters at the Ann Arbor, Michigan drinking water treatment plant | place: USA: Ann Arbor | reverse complement strand
ACCGTCGCCGGCTGGGTGTTGTCCACCGCCACTTCGAGCAGCGAACCCGGCACGTAGAACTTCGCGTTGCCCAGGTCGCGGTCCTGGCCGTTCGGCGTGCGCTCCACCAGATGGTTCGAGAGCGGGAGCTCCAGATGCTCGGCGATGTTCGTCGAGCTGCCGATGGTGATGAGCATGCCGCCGTTCTGCACGAAGGTCCGGATCGCCGGGATCGACTTGTCGGCGCTGATGTTGCCGACCATGCGGCGCATGTCCGCCGGAAGCGATGCCGTGTCCGGTCCGCCGCCGCCACCGAATCCGCGTCCACCACCGCCGCCGGTCGTGCGCGCCGGGATCGCGCCGTCCACGAAGACGAGCGCGTCGTACTTCGCATTCAGGTTCCCCGCATCGATGTCCTGCGGATAGACCACGCTGAACTGGAACTCGTACTGCTCGAGGAGCCAGCGCGTCCAGCCGCTCGGCATCGAGCCGCCGAAGCGGTCCCACAGACCCACGCGCATGGACTTCACGGGCGTCGCGCCCGTGCTGGTGCCCGCGGTGAAGCTCAGGCCGAGCTCGCGCGCGGCGCGCTCGACGATCGGCTTGCTGGTGCCGTTGTTGGCGATGATCCAGGTGCCGTCCTCCTTGCGCGACACGGTCGCGCCGGCCTTGAGCAGCCGGTTCACGGCGATGAAGGCGTCGTTGGTCGCGCCGGAGAGGGCCCAGGTGCTGCCGCTCGCCACGATGCCGGCGGTCGGCTTCACGCGGTTGGTCGGCGCGATCCTCTCGAACGGCCCATCCACCGCGTCGAGGATGCGGTCGAACTGCACGCCCATCTGCATCGCGAGCGTCCAGCCGGCGTTGTCATACGGCGGCGTCGGCGCGCCACCGGGCACGCGGAAGTCGTCCGGATGATCCTGCGGCTCGAACATGTCGAGCACATGCGCACCGAAGGCCTGTCCCACCTTCACCACATACGAGCCGGCCGGGTAGCGCTTGCCGCCGAGCGAGAAGCCGGCGGTCGCGCGATGCACGTCGATGCCCGCCTTCTGCAGCGCGGCGATGAAGCGCACGGCGGTCGGGAAGTCCGCCTGGTCGGCGGGGATCACGTAGCCGCGCGGATCACGCTTCTCGGGCGGGTTGAGCGTCGCCATGTACTGCTGCGCCGCGGCACCGGTGCGCGTCTGGCCCGCGCCGGCGAAGCCGCCGAGGAACTCCATCGGGTTCGCGGCACCGCCGGCCTGCTGGCCCGCGCGTGCGCGATTCTCGGCGGCCATCTGGTTCTGGATCGCCTCCATGCGCCGCGGCCAGACCGTCCAGCTGTCACGGCTGCCGCGGGCGATCTGGTCGTTGCCCATCTTCCAGATGTTGAACAGGAAATGCTCACGGTTGCGCGAGACGACGTCGAGCACCGCGTAGTTGGCGGTCACCGAGTAGTCGATGGACTGACGGAACTTCCACGGGCCCGGCTTCACCGGGAGCGGGAGGTCCGCGCTCGGGATCTGCCGCGACGGGATGAACGGGATCTCGATCGGCGTGGGGCTGCCGATGGTCTCGGTGAGCAGGCCCACCATGTTGTGGAAGTAGACCGTCGTGCGCAGGCCGCCGTTCCACCAGGTGGAGTAGCCGGCACCGGAGCGCATCACCACGCCGCCCTTCTCCTCGAGCACGAAGCGGTTGTGCATCGCGCCGCCCACGATGTCGAGCTGCGTCTTGATGAGCGGATGGATGTTGTAGTTCATCGGGTCGCGGAACGGCGGCGCGAACATCACGGTGCCGGCGGGGCCCGTCTGGTGATGGTTGTACATCACCTGCGGGTACCACTCGGTGTACAGCACCCGGTTCATGTTCTCGGACTCGGGCTGCGCCGCGAGGTAGAAGTCGCGGTTGTTGTCGTGCCCGATGTACTTCTGGTAGAGGCGCGGGATGTTGGTGTTGCGCCGGCGCGGGTCGGACTCGCGCATGTACCAGTCGCTCACGAGTTCCATGCCGTCGGGATTCGCATGCACCATCACGATGATGAGGTCGTTGCGGAGGCGCTGCGTCTCCTCGTCGTCGCGCGAGACGAGCTGCCAGTTGCTCTCGATCAGCTGCTGCGCGCCCAGCACCTCGGTCGCGTGCAATCCGCCGTCGATCCACACGATGCCCTTCCCGTCCTTCGCGAGCTGGCGCGCCTGCTCGGCCGTGATCCCCTCGGCGCGCGCGAGCTGCTCGGCGATCCGGCGATAGCGCTCGCGGTTCCGGAGGTTCTCCGGGCTGGAGACGATCGCCATGAGCTGCGGCCGGCCCTCGGCGGTCACGCCGATGGTGTCGAGGTCCATGCGATCGGACTCGGTGGCGAGCTTCTGCCAGTACTCGACGAACTTCGTGTAGTTGGGGAGGACGTAGTCGGCGCCGATCTCGTGGCCGAAGAAGTCCTTGGGGGACGTGAGACGCTGTTGGGCTGCGGCCGGCAGGGCGAGGACCGCGGCGAGCGCCAGCGCATGACGTGCAGAGCGCCAGGACATCGTGGGGTGACTCCGAGAGTGAGGGGTACCAGCCATAGTCTACGCCCACCGGGGCCGCTCCGCTGGCCCCGTGCGCGGCCCGCCCACCGGCGCCATCTTCAGGGCGGATCGTCCCGTCCTGCACATCACCCGGAGCCCCTCGTGCGTCGTCCGTCGCTGCGCTCGCTCGTTCCCTCGATCGCTCGTGCCGGCCTGGTGGTCGGCGCGCTCCTGCTGCTCGCCGGCCCTGCGGCGGCGCAGGTGGCGCAGGCGGAGTTCGCCGCGCGTCGTACGGCCCTCGCGGCCGCGATCCCGGACGGCGTGCTGCTCGTGCTCGGCAGCGGCGAGCCCAATCCCGACTTCGTCCCGTTCCACCAGCACCCGCATCTCTTCTATCTCACCGGCTTCGACGAGCCCGGCGCGGCGCTCGTGATCGTCAAGCAGGGCGCGACGCGACGCGAACTGCTCTTCGTGCGCGGCCGCAATCCGGCGCAGGAGGTGTGGAACGGCGCGCGTCTCGGCGTGGAGGGCGTGAAGCCCGCGCTGGGCATGGAGGGGCGCGACGCCGCCGTGCTGCGCGCGACGCTCGACTCGATCCTGAAGGACCAGCGCACGCTGCACGTGCTGGGCGACATCGGCGCGCGGATGACGGAACGCTCGGTGCACGACCAGTTCGTCGACGCCGTCACCCAGTCGCACGCGGACCTGAAGGTGGATCCTCGCACCGCGCGCAGCGCGATCCTCCAGCTGCGCGGCAAGAAGAGCGCCGCCGAGCTCGAGCGGCTGCGTGTCGCGGCGGAGATCAGCGCGCGCGGGCATCTCGCCGCCTTCCGGCTGGTGCAGCCCGGGGTGGCGGAGTTCGAGCTGCAGGCGGCGGCCGAGGGCGCCTGGCGGAGTGAAGGCGCCGACGGGCCCTCGTACGGGACCATCGTCGGCTCCGGGCCCAACTCCACCACGCTGCACTACAATCGCGACGACCGCGTGGCGCAGGCCGGCGAGGTGATCGTGATGGACATGGCGGCGTACTTCGACAGCTACGCCGCCGACATCACGCGCACCGTGCCGGTGAGCGGACGGTTCTCACCCGAGCAGCGGGCCATCTATCAGGTGGTGCTCGACGCGCACAAGGCGGCCGAGCGGCAGATCCGCATCGACGGACCGGCGCGCGCGATGACCGACTCGTCGAATGCCGTGCTCGCCGCGGGCCTCACCTCGCTCGGCCTCATCGAATCACCCGGCGCGACGTACGACTGCGGCACGGCCGACACGCCGCGGAGCTGCCCGCAGATGGGCCTCTACTACATGCACGGGCTCGGCCACGGCATCGGCCTGCTCGTGCACGACCCGGACCAGTACTCGACCACCGGGAAGTTCGCGGTCGGCAGCGCCTTCACCATCGAGCCCGGCATCTACGTCCGCGGCAACCTGCTCGAGATCATCCCGGACACGCCGCGCAATCGCGAGCTCACGTCGAGGATCGGCCCGGCCGTGCGGCGCCACGCGAACATCGGCGTGCGCATCGAGGACGACTATCTCGTGACCGATCGCGGGGTGCTGCGGCCGTCGGCCGGCGTGCCGCGCGAGATCGACGAGGTGGAGCGCGTGCTGGCGGAGCCGCGCACGCCGCGCGATCCGGCCGTCGTCGAGCGCTACCGCCGGATGAAGACGGGCCGGCCGTAGCGCTACTGCGGGCGCGCGGAGGCGCCGGAGCCCTGCAGGATCCCCGCGCGCACCCGCCGCGCGCGCGGGCTGGGCTCGGCGACCGGGGCGATGTAGCGGTCGATCAGGGTGGTCACCTCCACGGTCACGTCGATGCGCAGCACGTTGGTGTTGCGGCGCACGTCGAGCGTCATCGTCGCACCGGGACGCTTGCCCCAGAAGTCGCGCCACGCGTCACCGAAGCTCGGGTCGAGCGTGGAGCGGCCCCCGATCGCCGTGATCACGTCGCCGATCTCGAGCCCCGCGCGCGTGGCGGGCCCGATCGGGTCGAGGGCCTCCACGCGCACGCCGAGCGAGTCGGCGCGGAGCAGTGCCCCGAGTCGCGGCTCGGTGGTGGAGTCCTCGACGATGCGCCATCCGGCCAGCGGGAGCCACTCGTGCCACGGATAGGCCTCGCGGCCGTCGATGTAGCGCTGGTCGAACTGGCCGAAGGCACGGCCACCGGCCGCGCGCGAGACGGCGTTCCAGAAGTCGTCGCCGGTGAAGCCGCGCCCCGCCTTCCATGGTCCGACCCAGAGCTCGCGCATCACGTCATCGAGTCCGCGCGCGCCATCAGAGGCGTCGCGGATGAGGATGTCGAGCGCGAGTCCGGCAAGCGAGCCCTTGTCGTAGTAGATGTCCGCCGTGCCATCACTCACGCCGAGCCAGCTCTGCAGCGAGGCATCCTCGAGCGCGATCACCGGGACGTTGGCGACATGGTCGATCTTGCCGAGCGTCGCCGAGAGGAAGCCGGGCTCGGTGGTGAGGCCGCTGCGCACGAGCGCGAGGTCGGCGTAGTAGTCGGTGATGCCCTCGGCCATCCAGAGCCAGGTGGTCGGTTGGGCGCGGTCGTAGCGGTAGGGGTACAGGTCGGCCGGGCGCAGCCGCTTGACGTTCCACGCATGCACCAACTCGTGCGCGTGCACGGCGACGACGAACGGCTCGTCGAGGTACTCCGTGCCGACGATCGCGAGCTCGCTCTCGGAGTGTTCGAGCGCCCCCATGCCGCCATAGCCCGAGTCGGCGACCTGCAGCACGGTGTAGCTCCGCCACGGCACCTCGCCGAACACCCGCGCGATGGGGTCCACGCTGCGCCGCAGCGCGTCCCAGAGCCTGGCGCGGCGATCGCCGCTGACCGAGCCCATCGGATAGGTCGCCAACCGCATCCACTTCTCGGCGACGCGCATGCTGTCGAAGTCGAACCTCCCGACGAAGAACGGATGGTCCATGAGGTCGTGCACGTCACGCGCGAGCCAGCGGTCCGCGTCCCCACTCGGCGTCATTCCCGTCGCGATGCGCCACGCAGGCTCGGTGCGCACGCGCACCTCGGCCGGCGTGGTCGGATGCCCCTCGACCATCAGGAACACGGTCGTGCCGTTGAAGAAGCCGAAGTCCTCGCGGGTCCAGGCGCGCGCATTGTCGAGCGTGTCGGCCTTGACGCGATACTCGAGCTTCACCTCGCCGCGGCCCGAGGGGATGATGCGCCAGGTGTCGGGGTCGAGCTTGTCCCACCGGAGCGCGCGGCCGTCCTGCGTGGCGGAGAAGGCCGAGACGTGGCGCGCGAAGTTCGCGATCTCGTACGAGCCGGGGGTCCAGGCGGGCATGGACAGCAGCACGGCCTCGCGACCCTCGGCGCGGAAGGTCGCCGTCACGCGCAGCGTCCGCAGGAAGGCCTCTTCGGCCGCGAGCGTCACCTCGAAGCGCAGGGCCGAGATGGGCGCCGAGCGCAGCGGTCGCTCGGCACCTTGTGCTCCAGCAGCGGAGGTGGAGACGAGCAGGGAGAGCGCGGCGCACAGGCGCGGAGCGGATCGAAGCATCGACGAAGGCTCGGGGGTCACCCCCGGTCGCCGCAAGGCACCCTGTGCCGTCCGGCCGAGGTCAGTCGTCTTTGCCGTTGGACCCTTCCCCTACGCCCGACTATGACCGCACCGAGCACGCGCACTCGTACCCAAGAGAGCAAGCGCCTTCACATCGTCATGCGTGATGGCTCGCTGCTCGAGGGCAACATCCACATCGCCGAGGACATGTCCCTCGTGAACTTCCTGGGCAGCCGGAAGGGCGGGTGGATGAACCTGATGGACGCTCGCCGCCCGAAGCTGCAGGAGCCGCCGGGCCACCTGATCGTCCAGACGGAGCTCGTCGTGCTCGCGACCGCGCCCGACCACAACATGTCGGCGGTGACGCAGACCGGCGCCGGCCAGGGCGAACGCGAAGTGGAGATGCAGCTGATCGGCGGCAAGCGACTGCGCGGGATCATGTACCTCGCGCCCATGCAGCGGATGAGCGACTACCTGCACCAGTGCGGGAAGTTCGCCGGCATGGCGCGCGCGGTGCTGCTGCCGGAGCAGACGGAACTCGGGGAACTCGCGGTCAGCACGTCGGCGATCGCGACGGTGGCCGAGACGAAGGTCGAGGCGAAGACCGAATAGTGCGACGCGGCGACGCGTCAGCGCCGCCGGAGCAGGGAGCGCAGCAGCGCCGGCCGATCGGTGAACATGCCGTCGACGCCAAGATCGAGCAGGGCACGCATCCGGGCCTCCTCATTCACCGTGTACGGGTGGACGAGGAGGCCCTTCGCATGCGCGGCCTCGACGAGGCGCGCGTCGACGAGCTTGTGGTTGGGGCCGATCGCGGCGGCGTAGGCGGCCACCCGTGCGAGGGTGCCGTCGAGCTGGGCGGCGGGCACGGAGTCGCTCACGAGCTGGACGAGCGGCACCGCCGGCGCGAGCGCGTGGAATCGCGTGAGCCCTTCGGGATGGAAGCACTGCACGAGCAGCCGCCCCTCTCCCGCGCCGTCGCCCAGGAGTCCGTGGCGCACGAGCGCCTCGTGCAGCTGCCGCTCCATGCCGGGCGCGCTCGCCGGCTCCTTGAGTTCGATGTACAGCCGCGCTCGCCGGCCATAGCGTTCGAGGACCTCATCGAGCGTCGCGATCCGCGCGCCTTCGAAGCCGGCGTTCGCCCGGGCCGGGTACTTCTCGTTGAACCAACGGCCCACGTCGCAGGTGCGGAGCTGCGCGAGCGTGCGATCGCGCACCAGGCCAGAGCAGTCGGCCGCAGGCCCTCGCGCGGTGCGGTCGAGCGAGTCGTCGTGGAAGACCACGAGCACGCTGTCCGCGGTGCGCTGAAGGTCGAACTCGAGCCAGTCGGCCCCCTGCTCCATCGCGAGATCCCAGGCGGCGAAGGTGTGCTCGGGCGCGTCCCAGCTGGCGCCGCGATGCGCGATGACGGTCGTGTCGGGCCGCGGCGCGCAGCCGACGGCGAGCAGTGACGCGAGGAGCGCCGGGAGTCGTGGGAAGCGGGGCATGCTCCACAATCTCGCCTTCCGGTGCCAACTTCCAGCATCCCCTTGTCACGGATCCGATGCAGAACCCTCGCTCGCTCCCCACGCGCCTCGTCGCGCACGCACTCCTCCTCGCGCTGCTCCCCATCGCGGCAGCGGCTCAGGACGCGCCGCTCGTCCCCCGTCCCCCCGCCCCCAACGTCGCGCCGACGCCCGCCGTGGTGTACGACATCCGCTTTCCCAACGCGGTGCATCGCGAGGCCGAGGTCACGGTCCGGTTCCAGGCCGTGGAGGGCGGTCCCTTCCGCGTGCGCATGGCCCGCAGTTCACCGGGGCGGTACGCGCTCCATGAGTTCGCCAAGAACGTCTACGCCGTGAAGGCCACGACGCCCACGGGCCGCGCACTCCCCGTGCGCCGCGCGTCGCCGCACGAGTGGGTGGTGACCGGGCATCAGGGTGCGGTCGTGTTCAGCTACACGCTCTACGCCGACCGCGCCGACGGCACCTACGCGGGCGTCGACGAGACGCGCGCGCACCTCAACATCCCGGCGACCTTCGCCTGGTCGCCGCAGATGACCACGCGTCCGGTCGAGGTGACCTTCCACCGCCCCGACCCGGCGTGGCGCATCGCGACGCAGCTGCAGCCCACCGACGACCCCGAGCGCTTCCGCGCGCCCAACCTGCAGTACTTCATGGACTCGCCCACGCACCTCGGCCTCCTCGACATCCGCGAATGGACGGTGCAGGGCGGCGGGCGCACGCAGACCATGCGACTCGCCGTGAATCACACCGGCACGGCCGGGCAGGTGGGGGAGTTCACCGAGCTCACCAAGCGCGTGGTGGACGAGATGGCGGCGGTCTTCGGCGAGTTCCCGGCCTTCGATTTCGGGACGTACACCTTCATCGCCTGCTACCGGAGCAACTGCGCCGGCGACGGGATGGAGCACCGCAACTCCACGTCGCTCACGTCGGGCGCCTCGCTCGCGCAGAACCAGCTCGGCCTGCTCGGCACCGTCTCCCACGAGTTCTTCCATGCGTGGAACGTCGAGCGGATCCGGCCGCGGTCGCTCGAGCCGTTCGACTTCACCGAGGCGAACATGAGCGGCGAGCTGTGGATCGCCGAGGGCTTCACGAACTACTACGGCCAGCTCGTGATCGCGCGCGCGGGGATCGTGAACCCGCGCGACTACGCGCGCCGCCTGACGAACGCCGTGAACACGCTGACCACCTCGCCCGCGCGCGCCTTCGACGGCGCGATGGGGATGGCCCAGCAGGCGCCGTTCGTGGATGCGGCCGTCTCGATCGACCCGAACAACCGCGTGAACACGTTCATCTCGTACTACACGTACGGCGAGGCGCTCGGGCTCGCGCTCGACCTCATGCTGCGCGCGCGGCCGACGCCGGTCACGCTCGATGACTTCATGCGCGAGATGTGGAGCCGCCACGGCAAGGTGCAGACCGCCGCGCTCGCACCGGCGCGCCCCTACACCCTCGCCAACGCCGAAGGGGCGCTCGCCGCGGTGACGAAGGACACGGCCTTCGCGCGCGACTTCTTCCAGCGGTTCGTCGAAGGCAGCGCGCTCCCCGACTATCCTGCGCTGCTCGCGCGTGCCGGCTACCTCGTGCGGCCGGCCCGCGCGGGCCGCGCCTGGATGGGCGACACGCGCCTCTCGGCCTCCGAGGGCGCCGTCGTCGTCGCCGGCCCGACGACGATCGGCTCACCGATGTACGCCGTGGGGCTCGGCGCCGGTGACCGCCTCACGCGCGTCGGCGACCGGACGATCACGACCACGGCGGAGCTGCGACAGGCCATCGACGAGCGGAAGCCGGGCGACCAGGTGCGCGTCACCTGGATCACGCGCACGGGCGAGAGGACGGCGCTCATGCGACTGGCCGAGGATCCGAACGTCGAGGTGCTGGCGTTCGAGGACGCGGGCCGCACGCCGACGGCCGCGCAGCTCGCGTTCCGCGCGGCATGGGTGGGCAGCAGACAGTAGCCCGCGCAAGACTGGCGCCGGAGCACGGTGCCCGCGAGAATCAGCGATCGTCCACCTCCCCCTCCTGGGACCACCGATGCTCCGCTCCCACCGCTCGACCCTGACCCTGGCGCAGCTCACCGCGGCCGCGCTCCTCACGGCGCCGCTCGCGGCGCAGCAGCAGCCCGCCGACCTCGTCGTCACCAACGGCCGCATCTACACCGCCGACGGCGCGCGCCCGGTCGTGGACGCGATGGCGGTCCGTGGCGGCCGCGTCGTCTTCGTCGGCGACCGCGCCGGTGCCCGCGCGCTCACCGGCCCGAGCACGCAGGTCCTCGACCTGCAGGGGCGCACGGCGATCCCGGGGATGACCGACGCGCATGCGCACGTCACCGGGCTCGGCGTCTCGCTGCGCAACGTGGACCTCGTCGGCACCACCTCGTACGAGCAGGTGATCGCGCGCGTGGTCGAGCGCGCTCGCACCACGCCCAAGGGGGAGTGGATCCTCGGGCGCGGATGGGACCAGAACGACTGGGGCGACACGCGCTGGCCGTCGCACGAGGCCCTCTCGCGCGCCGTGCCCGAGCACCCGGTCTTCCTCGAGCGCGTGGATGGCCATGCCGGCCTCGTGAACCTGATGGCCATGCAGCGGGCGAACCTCACCAAGGCCGCCAAGGACCCCGCCGGCGGCGAGATCATCCGCGACGCGCAGGGCAACCCCGCCGGCGTGCTGGTGGACAACGCGCAGGGGCTCGTCGAGCGCTCCATCCCGGCCCTCTCGCGGGCACAACTCAAGGAGAGCATCAAGGCGGCGATCGCCGAGATGCACCGGTGGGGGCTCACCGGGGTGCACGACGCCGGCGCCGGCGCGTCGATCCTCGAGTTGTACGAGGAGCTCGGTCGCGAGGGCGCGCTGAACATCCGGCTGTACGCGATGATCGCCGACAACGCGGCGACGATCGACGCCTGGATCAAGCGCGGTCCACAGAGCGGGCTCCACGACGGCATGCTCTGGGTGCGGTCGATCAAGCTCTATCAGGACGGCGCGCTCGGCTCGCGCGGCGCCGCGCTGCTCGAGCCCTACTCCGACATGGCGACCACCACCGGCCTGCTCGTCTCCCCGCCGGAGCACATCAAGGAGGTCGCGACGCGCGCCCTCCGCGCCGGCTTCCAGGTGAACACGCACGCCATCGGCGACCGCGGCAACCGGCTCGTGCTCGACTCCTACGAGGCGGCGTTCAAGGAGGTCCCTGCGGCCGACCACCGCTTCCGCGTGGAGCACGCGCAGATCATCCACGCCGACGACATCCCGCGCTTCGCGGCGATGGGCGTGATCCCCTCCATGCAGGCCTCGCACCAGACGAGCGACATGTACTGGGCCGGCACGCGACTCGGCGAGACGCGGCTCCGCGGTGCGTATGCCTGGCGTTCGCTCCTCGAGAGCGGCGTCATCATCCCCAACGGCTCCGACTTCCCGGTGGAGCATGTGGACCCGCTCATCTCGTTCAAGGCGAGCGTCTCGCGGCAGGACGCCCGCGGCTGGCCGTCCGGTGGCTGGTTCCCGGAGCAGCGCATGACGCGTGACGAGGCGCTCAAGTCGATGTCGCTCTGGGCGGCCTATGCCGGCTTCCAGGAGAACGAACTCGGCTCCCTCGCCGCCGGCAAGCGCGCCGACTTCGTCGTCCTCGACCAGGACATCATGCGGGTGCCCGACGCGATGCTGCCCGACACGCGCGTGCTCTCCACCTGGGTGGGCGGACGCCGCGTCTACGAGCGGAAGTGATCCGATGAAGCAGCTCTTCCTCATCCGCATGGCCCTGCTGTTCGGCGTCACCACCTTCGCGGGGATCACCATCTTCATGCGCATCTCGGGGAACCTCCCCGAGGCCGATGCGGCGACGCTCGAGCGGATCACCTACATGCGCTATGCCGTGTGGGCGCTCTCGGCCTTCTCGGTCGCATGGGCCTTCCTGTGGAAGGCCCGCGCCGAGGCCGCGATGACGGAGGCCGGCGTGAACCAGGCGATCATCCTCGGCTGGGCACCCGGCGAGGGCACGGCGATCCTCGGCACCGTGACGCACTTCCTCGGAGGTCCCGTCGCGTCGCTCGCGTTCGGCCTGCTCGCCTTCGTCGTCGTGCTGCTCGTCCTGCGCATCCCCACCCCGCCCCGCTGACGCGCCGCGTCGCGCCCAGAGACCTCCCCATGCTCAAGCCCGCCGCCATCACGTTCCTCAAGACGCTGCTCGACACGCCCGGTCCGTCGGGGTACGAGACCGCCGCGGCGAAGGTCTGGCGCGACGAGGCCGCGACCTTCGCCGCCGAGGTGCACGCCGACGTGCACGGCAACTCGATGGCGGTCGTGAACCCCACGGGCTCCCCGACGATCATGCTCGCCGGCCACATCGACGAGATCGGCGTGATCGTGACCTACATCGACGACGACGGGTACGCCTACATCGCCCCCATCGGCGGATGGGACCCGCAGGTCCTCGTCGCGCAACG
>LNFM01011586.1_pt1 | contig 11922 bp, 13 predicted proteins | sample 596031 | NCBI WGS metagenome assembly LNFM01 (sample SAMN04254537, study PRJNA301005) | activated carbon metagenome | isolation source: dual media filters at the Ann Arbor, Michigan drinking water treatment plant | place: USA: Ann Arbor | reverse complement strand
CTGCGTCGGGCGTCATCTGCAGCGACTCCGCCTTCGCGATGAAGATCTGGCGGATCTTGAGCGAGGGCTTCGTGCCCTTGTACGTGACCTCGTCGGCCGTGAACTTCGCCTTCACCTCGGTCTCGTGGGTCTGCGCGAAGCGCGCGACATCCGCCTCGGTGAGCTTCATCGCCTGGCGGAACGCCTGCGGAGCGAACTCGACGAGGTTGTAGGTCACCGTCGACGACGCGAAGAGGAAGTCGGAGAGTGCTTCCTCGCGCGAGGCGCGCGCGGAGGCGGCGAGCATCTCGGCCATGAGCGTCGCCTGCATCGAGCGGGTCTGCTCGTCGCGGTACGACGAGAGCGAGCGCACGTCGAGGTTCGCGACCCAGCGCTTGAACTTCGCGCCACTCCACGTGCGCGTGCCGTCGGGGTGATAATCGAAGATGTTCTCGCCGAGCGGAATGCGCGTTCCGCCGAGGAAGAAGTAGCCCTGCTTGATCTCCTCGTCGACCATGTCGCCGGAGACGCGGATGCCGTGCGCCTCGGCGGCCTGCGCGAGGATCTCGCGACGGATGAGGAGGTCGATCGCGCGGTACTTGCGCTCGCGCTCGTTGCCCTGGTTCTGCGCGCCCATGGCGACGCGGAAGGCAGTCAGGTTGACGTCCGTACCGTCCACCTCGACCGCGGAGTTACTGTTCGAAGAGCACCCACCACCCTGGCCGCCAGACGGGCCAAAGTTGATCACGAACACCGCAATGAGGATGCCGAAGATCAAGTAGATGAAGATGGAGGCGCCCCGCTGGCGCATGGATTCGAGCATGGGGAACCGCGGAGGGTTCTAGACCGACGCCAGCGCCAGAACAAGCACCCCCAGGATTGTCTTGCGCCCCGGGGGCCCCGGTGTTACCTCCGCTCCGCCCAGGGGACACCTGAACCCGGGCAAGGAACGCAGGAAAACCATGCTCTTCGATTGGGTCTACGGAATGTTTTCCAATGACCTGGCTATCGACCTCGGAACGGCTACGACCCTCACGTTCGTGAAGGGCCGCGGGATCGTTGCGAACGAGCCGAGCGTGGTGGCCGTCCAGGCGTCCTCGCAGGGACCCAAGAAGGTCCTCGCGGTGGGCAAGGAAGCCAAGGAGATGCTCGGGCGCACGCCGGGCAACATCGTCGCCATCCGGCCCATGAAGGACGGCGTGATCGCCGACTTCGAGGTCACCGAGGCGATGCTCCGGTATTTCATCCAGAAGGCACATCAGCGTCGGACGCTCGTGCGTCCGCGCGTGATCGTCAGCGTTCCGTCGGGGATCACCGAGGTCGAGAAGCGCGCGGTGCGCGACTCGGCGCTCGCCGCGGCGGCCCGCGAGGTCTACCTGATCGAGGAGCCGATGGCGGCGGCGATCGGCGGCGGTCTCCCGATCACCGAGCCGACGGGCAACATGATCGTCGACATCGGCGGAGGCACGACCGAGGTCGCGGTGATCGCGCTCGCGGGCGTGGTCCTCAGCAAGTCGATCCGCGTCGCGGGCGACAAGATGGACGAGGCGATCGTCCAGTACGTGAAGCGTAAGTACAACCTCCTGATCGGCGAGCGCACCGCGGAGCTGATCAAGAAGGAGATCGGTTCGGCGTATCCGCTCGAGGAGCCGCTGACCGTCGAGGTGAAGGGCCGCGATCTCGTGGCCGGCGTCCCGAAGACGCTGATGGTGAACAGCGACGAGATCCGCGAGGCGCTCCAGGAGCCCGTGAACGCGATCGTCGACGCCGTCCGCTCCGTGCTCGAGCGGACCCCGCCCGAGCTGTCGGCCGATATCGTCGACAAGGGTGTCGTGCTCTCCGGTGGTGGCGCACAGCTGAAGAACCTGGACGTCCTGCTCCGCGAGGAGACGGGCCTCCCGGTGATGGTGTGCGAGAACCCGCAACTCGCCGTGGTGCTGGGCACGGGTAAGGTCCTCGACGAGCTGTCTCTGCTGCGCGAGATCGCGCTGCGGTAACGGGGGCGAGGCCAGTGAGGCTTGCCGAGCGACGGGGCGGGGCCCCCAGCGACTCCGCCGATGGGGCGGGGCGGAGCTCCGTGGCATGACCCTCCGCGGACGCATCGTGGATTGGGTGCTCACGGGCATCCTGATCCTCGTGCCCGCGCTCGTCCTCCGGTCGAGCCTGATCCGGCAGCAGCCGTCGGGCTTCGATCGCGCGTTGCTGCGGATCACCGCGCCCCTCGAGGCGGGCGTGTCATGGGTCGTCGAGGGCATCGGCAGCCTGTGGGGCAGCTACGTCGCGGTGGTGGATGTCGAGGACGAGAACCAGGAGCTGCGCGCCGAGAACGAACGTCTGCGCAAGGAGCTCGCGACGATGACTCGCCGTGCGTACGACGTCGCCGCGCTCGAGGAGCTGGCCGTCGTGAAGCAGCGCACTCCCGCCGACACCGTCGGAGCACGCGTGATCGGGGCGCCCCTCTCGCCACAGTTTCGCGTGTTGCGCCTCCGCATCGATCGCGGCGCCAAGGACGTGCAGCCCGACATGCCCGTGATCGCGGGCACGGGCCCCGTCGGGAAGATCGACAAGGTCTACGGCGATTATGCTGACGTGCTGCTCGTCAGCGACTCGCGATCGCGCATCGACGTCGTGGTCAAGCGCACCGGCGCGCGCGGCTGGCTGGTCGGCCTCGGCAAGCCCGACTCGTACGCGTGCTCGATCACCTCCCTCGAGCTCGCGGCGAATCCCGAGCAGCGAGCGAAGATCGGCGACGAGATCGTGACGAGCGGCGTCGGCTCGGTGTTCCCGCCGGGGCTCACCGTGGGGACGATCAGCTCGCTCGACGGCGACGACGGCATGTTCCAGAAGGTGGAGGTCACGCCGAACGTCGACGTGTCGCGGGTCCGCGCCGTGATGGTGCTCCTCGCTCCGCCGCCGCCGCCGGACCCGGAGGCCAAGACCAAGAAGCGCAGCGAGCCTGCCTTCGGAGCGCGCGCCCTGTGAGGACCGCGACGCTCGTGCTCGTCGCGTACATCGCGTGCGTCATCGTCGGGGCGGCGTGGCGCCTCCTGCCCATTGGCTTTCTGCGCGACGCGGTGCCCGATGTCGGGGCTCTGACGGCCGCGTACCTCGGCCTCACCGCGCGCCGCAATGTCGCGCCCGCCGTCGGCGGCTCGGTGGTGCTGGGCTACCTCGTCGACATCATCAGCGGCGGGCCGGCGGGCCTCGCCGCGCTCGTGCTCGGCCTCGCGAGCCTGATCACGCGCAGCGTGCAACAACGCATCCTCGTGCGCGGGTTCGCGCTGACGATGGCGTTCTCGGGGTTCGTCGCGATCATCGCCCGCACGCTGGCGCTGCTGGTGCGTGGCATCTACGGCATGGGCGGCGCATCGTTCCTGACCGAGCTTTCGCACATCGCGCTCTGCGCCCTGGCGACGGCGATCATCGGGCCGCTCGTGTGGAAGGCGTTCCGACGGATCGATGCGGCGTTCGCCCGCACGCATCGGGAGCGCGACGCGGCCCTCGAAGGATTGGCGCCCTGATGCTCCTCCGCGGATCGAATCCCGCGTCGGGGACGGGCCCCGCGCTGCCGGAGCTCCACCGCCGCCTGAAGTGGGTAGCGCTCGCGGGCGTGGCGGCATTTCTCCTGATCGCGGGTCGCCTGTGGCAGCTGCAGGTGATGCGCGGCGAGAACTACTACGAGCGCACGGTCAGCAACGTCGTCAAGGAGCGGTACCTGCCGAGCGTGCGCGGGAAGATCCTCGACCGAGATGGCGTGCCCCTCGCCGACAACCGCCCCGCCTTCAACATCTACGCGGTGCCGCGCGAGCTGAAGCCCGAGACGCGGATGGCGCTGATCGCGCTGCTCGGCCTGACCGACGACGAGATCGTGAAGGTCGACGAGCGCATCGCCGTCGGCAAGAAGCGCGATCCGAAGTCTCCCATCGTCATCCTCGAGGACCAGGGGCGCGACAAGGCCGCTCTCGTCGAGCAGTCGCTCGCGCGCTTGCCGGGTATCGAGGTGCACCACGAGCCGTATCGCTTCTATCCGCAGGGCGATCTGGGCGCGCATCTCATCGGCTACATGACGCAGATGACGACCGCGGAGGCCGAGGACCGCTCGTACAAGGGGTACGACACGAGCGAGCTCGTGGGCCGCTACGGCCTCGAGAAGTCGTGGGAGAACTACCTGCGCGGCAAGCAGGGCATCGAGCGCTACGCCGTCGACGCGCGCGGTCAGCGCCTCGACGACAAGACCGCCGCCACGCTCATCCAGGGTGAGCGCGTGATCGGCGCCGTTCCGGGCGCGAACGTGATCCTGACCATCGACGCCGAGCTGCAGAAGCTCTCCGAGCGAGCCATCTCGCAGGTCGCGGCGGGGGCGGTCGTGATCGTCGAGCCGCGCACCGGTCGCCTCCGTGCCGTGGTGAGCAAGCCGTCGTTCGACCCCAACGTGATGACGGGGCACTTGACCCGCGCCGAGGAGACGCTGCTGCTCTCCGACCCGCGCAAGCCGTTCATCGACAAGGCGCTGCGTGCGACCTATCCACCGGGCTCGGTGTTCAAGTTCGTCACCGCGCTGGCCGCCCTCGAGGACGGCCAGGCCGCCGAGGACGAGGTCTTCCTGTGCCCCGGCGAGTACCAGCTCTCGGGGACCACCTTCAAGTGCAACGGCACGCACGGCAAGCTGGACCTCATCGGCGCGATCCAGCACTCGTGCAACGTCTACTTCTGGAAGCTCGCGACGGAGCGTATCGGTATCGATCGTATCGCCGAGGTCGCCCGCCAGTTCGGCTTCGGTGTGCCCACGAACCTCGGGCTCAATGGTGACGCCGCCGGGCGCATCCCGACGAAGGCCTGGTACGAGGAGCGCGGGCGCTACAAGGTCGGCTTCGCGACGAACGCGTCGACGGGGCAGGGCGACGTCGAGGTCTCCGTGGTGCAGATGGCGATGGCGTATGCCGCTCTCTCGAACGGCGGGACCCTCTACACACCGCAGGTCGTGGACCGCGTCGTCGCGAGCGACGGCCGTCCGATCGTGCACTACGAGCCGAAGGTCGCGCACGAGATCGCGATTCCCGCCGACGCGCTCGATATCTGGCGCCGCGGCATGTGGAAGGTCACGAACGAGCCCGGCGGCACCGCGTTCGATCACGGCTACGTCGCGATCGTGCCGGTGATGGGCAAGACGGGCACCGCCGAGATCCGGACCAAGGCCCGCAAGAAGGAAGAGGACCTGCGGGACGTGCGCGGGTACTCGCCCGCGCGCTCGCACTCGTGGTTCGCCGGGTGGGCGCCCGCGGAGAACCCGGAGATCGTGATCGTCGTGTTCGCCGAGCACGGCGGCTCGGGCGGCAAGGTCGCGTGGCCGATCGCCAAGCAGATCATCGAGGGCTACTTCACCAAGATCTCGCCGCGGCCGCAGCCCGACGTGGGATCCGGATCGGGGGCCGGGCCGTGAAGGACACTGGACTCGCCCTGCCACGTGCCACCGTCGGCGTCTCGCGCTGGCGCCGCTTCCGGGCGGCCGTCGACTGGCCGTTGATCCTCACGATGCTCGCGCTGTGCGCGATCGGCCTCTTCAACCTGTACTCGGCGACGCGCGGCACGCGGCACTCGGCGAAGTTCGACACGCAGCTCAAGTGGATGGTGATCGCCTCCATCCTCTTCATCGTCGCCACCGCAGTCGACTACCGCGCGCTCGTGCGGCTCGCCTGGATCGGCCTCGGTACCGCGATCTTCTTGCTCATCGTGGTGCGCCTGCTCGGCGATGCCGCGCACGGCAAGGGCAGTTATCGCTGGCTCAACATCGCGGGCATGGGCATCCAGCCCAGTGAGGTCGCGAAGATCGCCGTGATCCTCGTCCTCGCGAGGATGTTCCAGGACGGCGAGCTGTCCGGCTACACGACCGAGGCGCTGCTCATCCGCCTCGTCGCGCTCGCCATCCCCGTGGGGCTCATCGCCATCCAGCCCGACCTCGGGACCGCCACGCTGACGACGCTCATCTGCCTGACCGTTGGCTTCCTCGCGATGCCGAGCGTGTGGCCGATGATCCACGTCACGCTCGCCGGACTACTCGCCATCCCGATCCTCTGGGAGACGATGCACGACTACCAGAAGAACCGGATCCTCGCGTTCATCGATCCGGCGAGCGATCCGACGGGCAACGGCTGGCATACCCGTCAGTCGATCCTCGCGGTGGGCTCGGGGAAGATCCTCGGCAAGGGCTACGGCGAGGGCACCCAGAACCAGTTCGACTTCCTCCCCGAGCACTGGACGGACTTCCCGTACTCGGTGTGGGCCGAGGAGTGGGGCTTCATCGGCTCCGTGCTGCTCGTCATCATCTTCGCGTTCCTGATCGTCTGGATCTTGAACATCGCCCTGTCGGCGCGGGATCGCGTCGGCGCGGTGATCTGCGTGGGCGTCGCGGCCATGACCTTCTGGCACGTGGTCGTGAATATCGGCATGGTGTTGGGCATCGCGCCGGTGGTCGGTGTGACGCTGCCGTTCATCTCGTACGGTGGCAGCTCGTTGTGCGTCTTCTTCATCGCGATGGGATTGGTGGCGAATGTCTCGCTACGTAAACATGGCTACTAGATCACTCGTCCTCGGCGCGCTCGCGGCGTGTGGCCCCAAGCCCGTACCGCCACCGCCGCCGGTGCCCGTGCCGGTCGCGGCGATCCCCGACGCCCCGGTGGTGGATCCGGACGCGCCCGTGTTCGCCGGCTTGTTCGAGCCGCGGGCGACCACGTTCCGGGCCTTCTTCTCGATGGCCGAGGGCGACGCCAAGGACATGAAAGAGACGAACGTGACCTGCACGGTCAACGGCGTCCGGCAGGCAGGCGACGACCGGGAGCTGACGCTCGCATGTGTGGGCGAGATCGATGTCGTGGTCGCCCCGGCGGGGACGCTGGTCTGGCGGTCCGACGGTCTGTGGCTACGTGGCGGAGGTCCTCCACTCCTGTCCGGCGAGCTCTCGGACATGAAGCTCATGGACACCAAGCCGTTCGAGGGCCCCGTCGCGCAGCCGCGCCCGTCGGACGACCGCGTGACGCTCGAGCGGTTCGCCGACGGCTGGTGCATTCGTACGCGCTGGTGGCGCAACCGCGAGGACCGCGGTTGGACGCTCTGCTTCGAACACGGCGCCATCATCGGCGGCGCGGGCACGCACTCGGGCTACGGCCGCACGCACGACGTACGCTTCGGCCTCGCGCCGTGACCCGATCGGGAACCCAGGCGCTCGTACCGCGCAGGTGAACCGGCACGGTATCAGGCGCTCCTGAGCCCTCGGTTCACGCAGAACGCCTCGAAGCGCTTCATCTCGCCCTTGCCGCGAGGTACGAAGGACATGGGAATGCTCTGGCCTTGCTTCCAAAGGCCAAACTGCCGGAACGGCCCCCAACCCTTGAGCCGATAAGCCTTCAGGTCGCTGAGCTTGAACGCAACGTTCTCTCTCCCCTCCGCGAGCTGGAGTAGCTCCCGCTCCAATCCGTCCAGGGTCTGGCCCACCTTGGACGTGATCTCCTGGACGGCGGGCGCCATCGACGCCTCGGAGCTTTGCTGGGCACGCCCGGTCATGCTCGCGGACGTCACCTGCGTCGGGAACGCGAAGAGGTAGTTCGAAGTGCAAACCGCTACGACCTTGTGGATCACCACCTTGAGTCCTGAGCGGTAGCTAAGGTCCGCGGTCGGGAGCGCGATGGCGTTCTCGTCAAGCTTCAGGGGTTCGGTCATGGCCACGTATCCAGCAACGACTGCGCCAGCTACCTCGCGTGCCATTCGGGGTCTAACCCACTGCCGGAATGGGAGCTCGAAAGCCCACCGCCTACGTGAGTAGCCGCTTGTCGCGTCGACCGCGCCACGTCGCGAGCAACACGCGCCGGTCGCTGTTGGGTCTCCTTGCCAGTGGGTCGTCGCTATTGGCATATCGCGGCGTTGCGCCTGACGCCCCGGAGCTGCGACGCGCTTGCGAAGATCTAGTAGGGTGGGCGCGATGAAGCCTGGACTCCTCCTCTTTCTCGTGGCGTGCGGCGGTGGCGCTGCATCGACCGGAACCAGCAACACGGCGGACCCTGGGACCGGCGCGTCCGGCGGGCTCCCGGCGGCCTACGCGAGCCTCTTCGAGGCGAAGACGCTGACGTTCCCGGCGGAGCTCGTCGTGTCGATGGACGGCCAGACCGACAAGTCGACCGGCACCGTGACGTGCGTGATCTCGAACGTCGCGGATCGCGCCGAGGGCGGCAAGACGGCGCAGCTCGACTGCACGAGCGAGCTCGAGATGCCGGCGTCCCCGTCGGGGACCTTCGTGGGCACGGCCGACGGCCTCTGGCACCTGGACGACCCCGCCGCCGCCCTCGATCCGAAGTACCGCCTCCTCGGCGCGACGCCGGCCGCGGGCAAGACGGAGATCAAGGGCCAGGATCCCGACATGGAGTCGGGCGAGATGATCTCGGTCGAGGCTCACGCGGGCGGCTGGTGCATCGCCTACGGCGCATGGGGCGGTGACGAGGGCGGCTGGTCGATGTGCCTGAAGGACGGCGCGCTCGTCGGCGGCAGCGGCTTCTTCGCCGGCGGCTCGACGCGTGACGTCTTCTTCGGCGAGGTGAAGCGATGAGACTCGCCGCGCTGCTGTTCTGTCTCGCCGCCTGCGGTGGCGGGGGCACGAAGCCGACGACGCCGACGGATCCCGCCGGTGGTGCCGCCGCGCCCGCGGGGCCGGCGATCGCCGCGGGGGCTCCCTACGGCGCGGCCGACGAGGCCATCGGTAGCCTCGCGCTCAACCTGCCACAGGAGCGCGCCGTCGAGATCGTCGGGCCGCTCCCCGCAGATGTCGTCGCGCCCGTGATGATGCAGGCCACGGGGGAGTGGATCTTCGTCGCGAGCTATCCCGAGCAGGGGCTCATCATCACGTTCGGCAGCACGCAAGAAGCGGGGCCGTTCACGGTGAGCAGCATCACCGTCGAGGCCCCGAGCACCTGGGCCACGCCGCGTGGCATCTCCATCGGCAGCACGAAGGCGGACGTCGAGCGCGTGTACGCGGGCGCCATCAACACCGAGGAGCCGATGGAGAACACCGTCGTCGTCAACTCGGTCTACGGGGGAGTCCTCTTCGGTATCACCGACGACAAGGTCTCCTCGATCTTCGTCGGCGCCGCTTCCGAGTGAGCGTCCGCCTCTCGAAGTTCCTGTCGCTGGTGCTCCGGCACCAGCCCGACCGGATCGGCATCACGCTCGACAAGGCGGGCTGGACCAGCGTCGTCGATCTCCTCGCCGCCTGCGCCAAGCACGGTGTGGCCATCACGCGCCCCGAGCTCGAAGCCCTCGTCGCGGCCTCCGACAAGCAGCGCTACGCGTTCACCGCCGACAAGTCGAGGATCCGCGCGAACCAGGGCCACACCGTCGCCGTCGACCTCGGCCTTCAGGCCAGCGCGCCCCCCGAGTTGCTCTTCCACGGCACGACGAAGACCGCCGCCGCCTCGATCCTCGAGACCGGCATCCACAAGGGCTCGCGTCACCACGTGCATCTCTCCGGCGATCGCGAGACGGCCACCAAGGTCGGCGCGCGGCGCGGCGCGCCCGTGATCCTCGTGGTTCACGCCGCCGTCATGGCCGCCGCCGGCTACGAGTTCTTTCGTACCGACAACCACGTGTGGCTGACCGAGCACGTGCCCGTCGAGTACATCGATACGTAGAGCAACGTGCTCAGAACAGCTGGCCGAGGTAGTGGCGGGCTTGCTTCTGCCACCACGGGTACGTGTGGCTCGAGTCCTCGCCCCAGAGCGCGAGGTGATGCGGGATGCCCTTCTGCTTCAGGAGGCTCGCGAGCCCGACGGTCTCGCGAATGCATCCGTGCTCGTGCGCTCCGCGACCGACGACGACCGTGAAGTGCGTGAGCCGGCGCACGCGCTCGAGCGCCGCGCCATGGAGGTTCGGCAGGAACGCGAGCGGGTCGTTGAAGTAGAGCTCGGCGCTGCTAGCGCCGTGAAAGTGCTTGCTGCCGGAGTACGTGCCCGACAGACCGAGCACGCCCCCGAACACCTCCGGGAACTTCAGGGCGAACAGTGACGAGTAGAGGGCGCCGACGCTACAGCCCGCAGCCACCATGCGCACCGCCGGTAGCTGGCAGTCAGCGCGGATGAACGGGACGAGCGTGTTCAGCACAAACCGCTCGTAGGCCGCGTGGTGCGCCATGCGGCTATCGACGCTCCCCTCGCCGGAGAAGCTGCGCGATACGTTGCTCTCCGGGCAGTAGATCTTGAGCCGGCCCGCGGCCATGAGCGGCCCGAGCGCATCGATCATGCCCCCCGCGTGCCATTCGTGCGCGACGCCTGCGTTCGACGGAAAGACGATCAGGGGGCGACCGACCTCCCCGTACTGCCACACGTGGACGCGGCGGCCGAGATCCGGGCTATCGAGGAGCATGTGACGCATGCGGCGCGCCTCGTATCACGCGCGCGCGGGCACTGTCCACGACGGTCCCCCCGCGAGCGACGCTCCGCGCATGTCGACGTTGGACGTCAGCGCGCTGCCCGACCGGATCCGGGCGCTCTACCAGGCGATGACGGCCTCCTCTTCACGATCGAGGAGCGCGCGGACTTCGCCGAGGAGCCCGCCCTCGCACCGTTCCTCGCCGGCGCGTGACCCTGCACATCAGTGCGCGGGACACGGCCCTTTGTCGGGGCCCTAGACTCCTCGCCCAACCAAGGCCACGTGCGGCCGAGGACCGGCTTCATGCCGGCTCGATCCTCACCTGCCGCGGAGCGCTGCCGTGGCTGAGTACTGGGCCTCACGAAGGCGCTCGAGTGCGCTGGGCTACTTCGTCGCGGGGGCGGGGGCGGGGGCGGGCGCGGGCTCGACCTTCGCCGGCTCGACCGGAGCGGTGCCGTCCTTGGCCGGGTCGGTCTTGGCCGGCTCGACCGGCGGCGTGCCGTCGACCTTCGCGGGCTCCGCCTTGGCCGGCTCCGTCGTCGGGGTCGGGGCAGGCTCGGTCTTCGCGGGCTCCGGCGTCGGGTTCGGCGCCGGCTCGGTCTTGGCCGGCTCGGTCTTGGCCGGCTCGGTGACCTTGGTCGTGGACGACGCGTTGTCGTCCTGCTTCTTGGGGCAGCCAGTGAGGCTGACGATGGCGAGGAGCGAGGCGAGCGCGAGCGACAGGTTCTTCATCGAGAGACTCCAGAGGGGCAGATCCGCCCCGTGTCTCTCGGTGGTGTCAGAGCGCGCGCGACCTGCCAGGCAACTAATGTCTTTCTTCGTCGCCGGATGCGGACAATCGCGTGAGCGACTGACTACAGGTGTTTCTGGAGCTCGGCTTCGATCTTGGCGCGGTTGGCGGCGCCGACGAGCTGGCCCACGACCTTGCCGCCCTTGAAGATCAAGAGGGTGGGGATGGAGCGGATGCCGTAGTTCTGCGGAACGATCTGGTGATGGTCGACGTCCATCTTGGCGACCTTCACGCGGCCCTTGTACTCGTCGGCGAGGGCATCGACGGTGGGGGCGATCTGCTTGCAGGGGCCGCACCACACCGCCCAGAAGTCGACGAGGGTCGGGACGTCGGCCTTCAGGACCTCGGTCTCGAAGTTGGCGTCGGTGAGCTCCTTGATGTTCGCGCTGGCCATGGTCGGTTTGTAACGCCCTGCCATGACGGTGGCAACCGGGGACTCGGGCAGGTGGGCAGGTGGGTGGTATGATTTTAGGTAGATGTCGCGCCTCTTCATCTCCGTGGATCGGCTGGACAGCTGGAGCAACGAGGGGCGCGCGACGCTGGAAGGCGATCGCATGACGCTCACGGAGCTTGGCCGGTCCTTTGCCATGAAGGCGGCGGTGACGTTCGTGCGTGCGAACGGGCAAGACCACGACCCCTATGACCTCGTCGGTCGGGTGCGCTCCAAAGAGGATCTGGATGCGATGGGCGCCGAGCAGCTGGGCAACTCCGTCATCTACAAGGACACGGCCTACGACGTGATCGAC
>LNFM01011585.1_pt1 | contig 11925 bp, 9 predicted proteins | sample 596031 | NCBI WGS metagenome assembly LNFM01 (sample SAMN04254537, study PRJNA301005) | activated carbon metagenome | isolation source: dual media filters at the Ann Arbor, Michigan drinking water treatment plant | place: USA: Ann Arbor | reverse complement strand
AGATGTGAAAAAGCCCTCGATCCTGTTAGGAATCAAGGGCTTGGCATCTTGGTGGCCTGGGGCGGAATCGAACCACCGACACGCGGATTTTCAAGACAAAGCACGGTCGGTCCGGGGGTGTCCCTAAGCCGAAGAAACGTAACGGGTTTTGGGTCGGCGGGGTGTCGCGCGGTGGCCGTCACTGAACCGGTTGCTGAACTTCCCGGGGTCGGTCGGCCTATGCCCATACGGAATGTCGAATGGAATCAACGGCATAGCGAGGGTCCGGCCGGACTTCTGCTGATGGCCCGGCATGGCAGCTGAGGCGCTCCCGTTGGGGCCGGTGGCCTGTGTGGCGAGTGTGGTGGCCGTATGGGGCCGGCATGCCGGTGCCTGTGGATTCGCGCGAGCCGTGCTAGCGACGTCGTTCGAGCCCGCTTCGAACCAGTAGGTCCAAGACCTTCCCGCCAGGTGAGAGACTGATCGAGGCGTGACGGTGAGCAAGAGCCACTGGCACTATGGCGTTGTCGTAAAGATCCATCTCGAAGTGGCGGATGAGGTCGCAAGCTCTTTCGATAAGTTCGCCGTAGTTCGTCAGATCCGCCTTGACCTTGGCGAAGCCGGCGCCACCCCCACCTGCGGTCTTGTCGAGGAACGGGTAGGGAAGCGCAAAGTTGAAAATACGGCCGCGCTCTGTCTTGAACAGGAAGTCCTGCCCATAGTAGGTTTCATTGCCAAAGTTCTTGGCCACCGTATCGCCACCGGTAATAAACCTGTTGCGGTACTCGTCGTCAATGACGCGGATCACGCCGTCAGGTAGAAAGCGTTCCAGCAGCAACGCATGATCCATGACGCCGCCAGTCTTCTGGAGGCCAATTACTATCATCGGATCGAGACCCAGTTCGGCCAAGCGGGCATTGACCCGGTAAATCAACGCCTGGATGCGTTGGGATAGCTTCGCAGGCTCGCCAAAGATGGCTAGAGGGCCGTCTAGCACAAATGCGATGCTGGACAGTGCCGAGGCCTGGACCTCGAAGACTTGCTGAATGAAGGATGCCAGCATCAAGTGCTCGACTGCATTCATCATCCTGGTCATGGCGCTAGTGTTGTCGCCGAAGTCGCTGATCCCTTCATGCAGTCGCAGCCAATCGGTGACGTACACGTCGCTGGCGCAGTCTGCACAGACCGTCCGCATGAGATCGCGGCTGAAGGTCGGGCCAGGTTCACGCTTGCAGCACGGACAGGTATTCAACTGCACCTGTTTGCCGTTCAGATCGAGAAGGGTGTGTGCCATCACGAAGCCCGATCCTTCCGATCTGTCGATGATCAACTGATCGAAGAGAGCCCTTCGGAAGCCATCGCGCACATTGTCCAATCCAGCGTAGCGAATGTTGCTCCCTGGCATGGTGAAGGTCACTGGAGACGCAGATCGGTGCATCTCCGCAACTCTGAACGGATCCACGAAGCGATTGCCAGGGTCCAGGAGGCCCGCGTACTTCTCTGTCTCGATCAGAACGTGACTGACCTTGAGGAACCCAATCTGCGTGCTAGGAAGCTTGTCGCTGATCGGGGTGTCGCTCTTGCTGGCATCGGAAGCGACCACGAACTTAGGCAGATGAGGAGGCACGCCGATCGGTGCGGGCTGGAAGCGAGAAGCCATCTCAATCGCCTCCGCGTCGGACGGAGGTTTTAGATACGTGCACTGCGCGAGGAATCCCTGAACGTCAGGATTTCGAACGAAGTCCGCATGGCCCCCTTTACCCGCCGCTTCTCGCGCGTACGGCATCAGCGTGTACCAGCAGTCGGCGCACTGCCCCTGCGGATCTCCATGATTTCGGCCTTGATCCGATCTGGCGTGAACCGGTTGATCTGTGTCGGGATGACAAAGGGCGCTGACAGCGTCTTGATGCGCGCGAAGCCCACATCCTGCGCCGACTTCAGAGACGGCAGAAAGTCCCCGAAATCGTAGAACTTGCCTAGCGTCTTCAACTCGTCGTCATTGTTGAGGTGGGTTACGAACCAGTTCTCCGTGTTCGCAAGAATGTTCGGGTGCACCGACGAGGGCTCCTGGGTTGCATAGACGAACGCAATCCTGGCTTTGGCGCCCTCCTTCGCAATGCGTGGCCAAGTGGAGGTCAATTCGCTCTTTCGGCCAATCAGGTTGTGCGCCTCCTCGACGTACAGCACCACGTTCTGGGGCACCTCTCCGGCATTCATCTGGCCCATCTGCCGAGAGAATATCTGGCTGGCTATGCGCTCGGACAGCACTTCGCGGATTTCCACCGGACCAGCCGACAAATCGAGAATCACGATCTTGCCGGAATCAAGGTGCCCGATGATCTCCCCGGTCACGTCCGAAGCCCGGCGCGGCGAGTGGTAATCGATATAGGCACGAATGGCGCGCCAGCCACCGAAAGACGTCTTGCGGCTGGTCTCGCGAACCAGCATGTTCAGCATCGATTCAAGTTGCGGGTCTACCCACGGATTGCCAGGCGTGGAGGAACTCAGCCCCAACTGCGGGCGTGAGTTCTCCCTCTGTTCTTCCTTGATCGCCAAGTTGATGGCCCGGATCTCTTCGAACCAAGCACCTGCGGTGGCTAGGTCCACGAGGTCAGTCTGCGGAACGGCGATAGCCACTGGGGGAGTTTGGGCTGCCGCCCATCGGTTCAGCTGGGCAACCAACGCCTGCGCGCGCGGCACCTTGACCTTGAAATTGGCTGGCGGCAAGTAACCCGCGCGATTCAGAAGACATTGGAAAACCGCTCTGTGCCGCTCCCACCGGGTGTGCTCGCTACGTTCAGCCGCCTCAGGCTCATCCAGCGAGCAGGACATGAACGCATCCAAATCCTGGCCCGAAAACGGCGGCGACTTCTCCGCCTTGAAGAGCGACTGGATCAGATTGATCGCCTGGGAAGTCTCCTGATAAAAGTTCGTGCGCAGGTCCGCGAAGCCGGGCGTATCGATTGCGCGATACCGGACGGTCATCTCGGGGAAGACATCAGCTATCGAGCTGCCATCGTCTTGGTGGTTCGCATTGGCATACTCACCGTTGATGTCGAAGATCAGCTGACCGATCTTGATCTCTGACCTCATTGCCGCCAGAGCAACAGCGGACACCGTAGTCTTCACGGTGTTCGACTTGCCGGTGCGCGTCATGCCGAGCACGGCGGTGCGCCGAGCGAGAAAGTCGGTTGGCTGAATGAGGACATCCACTAATGGCTCACCAGCGCCTCGGTGCAACCGAGCCGTCGAGGTATAGCGAAGGCTGCCAATGTGAATGGGAGAGGGGGCTGTAGTGAACCCAGCCTTTCGCGACTCCTCAAGCGCTTTGGCGCGGACTTCCGGATTCACGTGGTTCACAATTCGCGCCAGGGCGGCCCCGCGGGGTTTGTAGGCCCGCATCCGAGATAGGCTCATGAAGCTCTCGATGTCGCTGCCCAGCCGAAGCTGATCGTTATCCATATAGAACGTACCCAGGACCCGGCAGTTCATGCCGCCCCACTGCAGTTCACTAGCAGTCATAGGGTCTAGGCCGTCGTTCACGTCTCCAGGCAGGCGTTCGTCTTCGCGCCGGCGCTGATGGTGTTCGATTCGAGTGCGAACCATGTCGGCGTCCTGCGGAAGCGCGACTGGCCCAAGTACGCGCAGCAACACCACCTCGCAGTCGATTGGTTTCGCGTCGCTATAGCGGGCGGGGTCGAAGCCAGCCGCGACTAGGAAAGAGTTGTGCTGGAGGCCATTGACTGCGTGCTTGAAGAAGTCGTTGGTCTGAATGAACCCTTCGTCGTATCGCATGCTGTACACGTAGCCCACAAATGACTGGGAAGGATCGCCGATCAGTTGAGTCAGTGGATTGTCGGCAGTGACAGTACGAAGCAGGTTCATTCTTGTCCTTCAGTAAGAGTCAGCAATGGGTTTCACCCGCGAATGCCAAGCCAAGAGACGCGATCGAGCAATTGCCTCGACCGCTGTTCAGCCCGGCTAGGCCGCGGCAGCGATAGCCGCAGCCGATTGGGGAAGTTCATCACCAAGAGCCTTAAGCCTCGAACTAAAGAACATCACTTCATCTCCAATATATCTTGTGTGTGCTGTGTAATTGAGCGTGTAGTTGATTGCCTTTGAAGCGCCGTACATTTCTTGAATCTGGCTCGCACTGTCGTATGAAACAACCCAGGCTCTACGAAAAGATGGACTCTGCACCAGTCGGGCTATCTTCTCATGGTCGGAGTGTTGGTAAAAATTGCGATACAGTCCGCGACCCTTCACGTAATAGGGCGGATCTAAATAGGTCAAAGACTTGACCGGCAAGAACTCCACTCTGCGCTTCAGCAGCGCCAGTGCGTCTTCGTGGTAGACAGAGATCTGATTGGCACTCAATGCGATTCGCTCAATGCGCCTAGCCAAGACATCCTTCTTGAACCGCGCGTCTAACTGATAATTGCCGTCTTGCTTGAGGCCGCCAATTACGCCACCATTCAGAATTCCCGAGCGATTCGTGCGATTCATGAAGAGAGTCGCAAAGCCACGCTCCAATGGGCTGACAGTCTTCTCGCCGCGCAGAACGCTGCGCCAGTAGAGCCATTGCTCCATGGTGACCGGTGTGTCATGCAGCATCCTAAGTAGATCCTCAGGTGACCGCGTCACAGCCACCCAGAAATCGTATACCGCAGGGTCAAAATCGTTAATATGGATGTGGCTAGCTGTGCCATGAAACAGCAACTCCAGGGCGACGGCCGCGCCTCCAGCGTAGGGCTCGAGATAGTGCCCGCCAGCGAGGTTGTTCGCCGCCATAAGGTTCGCTATAAAGGGGGCAAACTGCGCTTTGCCGCCAGGATAGCGGAGTGGCGTATAGAGCTTGTTTGAATACATGAAGAACAAACCTTGAAAATGGCCCTTAGCCGCCAGTCAGTGCTACCAGCTTTGCTGCATCGACGTCATAACCTTGAGACATGGCTCTGGTTAGCTGGGTGGCAAAACGTTTCCTGAATGCCTCGCACTCGGATTGATTATCTCGCACCCACGCTTGCCAAGGGTTCAGATGGGCCTTTCGCTGGCCCAAGAAGGCTTGAAATTCGGAATCCTTATAGAATTCCTTGAACAGTTCCCTAAGTCTCTTGCCGCCCGGGTCGGCTGCCCGAAATGCCGCTGCAAGTGTCCTAATGTCCGCGGTCGGGCCCGAAATGGACAAGGCCGCCATTAACGGCGCAGCAACTCGCGTAAACACGGGTCTAGTGAACTTAAGTGGATTTGTCCAAAGGGCGTGGCTTGCTGGAAGATTATGCAAGTATTCGAAGATCAACTGATCTGGTGGAAGGGAGCCGGGTAAGAGAACGATTGACGGATGTTGAGCAACATTCTCCACGTCTGCGTCTAAACAAATTACGCTCTTGGTAGAAAACTCCAGGATGCCCTTTCGTACAAGCTGTATGTAATTGCTGCACCCAAGAGTGATACTCTCTAGAGGATTTGTGAACTTCTTAATGGCCTTGCGGTGCAGCAGCGCAGTAAAGAAATCAAAGCCCTCGCGATCCTCGAAGTAGATATTTATCCGAGGTAGAGAGATATCCGGTGTAGCAGCGATGGTGCGCGTGTGGAGGTCCGCACTAATATCGGTCCATGACATATCATGCATAGCCTGAACGCTACCATACGTATCGCTCAGATAAATTGTCTTGAATCTTCTCTTATATTTCTGACCCTGCTCGAATGTATATTCAATGAGCGAGGGTGAGTGAGAGGTCATGACGACTTGAAGATCAAGTTCTTGGCATTCCCTATTAAGGATTTCGACGAGCTTGAGTTGAGCGGCAGGGAAGAGGCCCGCATCAGCCTCATCGATCAGTAGCAAGCCGCCCTTGTAATCCGCATACTCTTCCTTCAGTTTGCGGAAGGACATAAGTGCGAGCATGATCTGGCCAGCATTGTCTTCGCCCGCAGAGACGGAATCTTGGTCGTAGTCCGGCCCGTGGGCTACAGTCGAATGGATCGACCCAGCAGTGCTTGTGGCAACTGAGGATGTCTTATTCAACAGTTCATTGGCGAGATTGAGAAATCGTTGCCTATTTGAATTCAGGTAGTCAAAGCTATGCACCTGATAGTCGCGTGCAGCGATGGGAAGCAACCGCTTGAGGCTGAGAAAGATGACTGGGTGTGTAAAATTTCTGCTCGCATTACCACTAGTTACGGAGCTATTCTTGCGTACGACTGGCCTAGCTGTTGTCCCTCGCTTTGAAAGTTCGAGTTCAGCGGCAGAAAGCTGTTCTGTATATCCATCGAAGAGCTCCACGCCCACATCCATAGAGCCCGCGATATCGAACTTCTCTGAAAATCGGAAGTGCTCGCTAGGCAAGGATTTGAATTTTCCGCCCGAAATCGTCTGAAACTGAAGTGAACCGCCTGTTGTGTAGTCGGTCTCAAAGCTAAAGATCTGCGCTGCAATTCCAAGGATTGAGGACTTCGACGTACCGTTTTTTCCGCAGATCACGGTCACATGCGTGCCGAAGTCAATATCCACGCCCGTCAGTGCGCGGAACTTGCGAATACTGAGTCGCTTCAGTAGCGTCTTCGCCATGCGCGCAATCTCCCGTGAATGGTCTTATGGTGCAACAGATTGTTGCATGGGCAGGCTGATTCGCAACTCTGGTCATGACCTCAGTCCGCCGGCCTCGGGCCTGCAGTTGCCCAGCCGGTGGGGTGATATGTACGAGCTTGGACGCCGCTCTTGTCGAATGGTGACAAGCCGTGAGCGAGTGAACCTCCGGGCGCGCTGATCGGAGCAATACCCAGGCGCACCTCTGAGGAGAAGTTGGCGCCGCTGACCTACTTGTGTGTGCCCCGCACGTGCTTTCCGACCACGGACTCAGGACGCGAAGACGGCTTTTGCAGTTCGTGGGTCCGGCCGAACTGCCGCCGATGTTCCTGCATGCTGCTGAACGGCGGAAAGGGGTAGGCGCCACCCCACCCCTCGCCGTCGCTCTATGCGGCCTTGGCGGTCTCCGCCGCTTCAGTCTTGGCCACCGCCCTCGGCACGATCACCGACCCCGCATTAGCCGCCTCCTGCAGCGCCTTCGCCGACAGGTGGGCGTACCTCATGGTCACTTTCGGATCGCTGTGCCCAAGGATCTGCTGGACCTCATAGAGGCTGCGCCCGTTGCACACCAGTCGACTCGCGAAGCTGTGCCTCAGGTCGTGGATTCGCACGTTCACGCCGGCCAGCTTGCGGATGCGGTACCAGGCGCGGGTGATGGTGACGACGTGCGCGTCCTTGCCGTCCTCGGCCTTCACCCGTGACGGGAACAGGTACGCCGACTTTCCCTTCGATGGCAGCTGCTCCAGCACCCACAGCGCCGAGTCATTCAGCGGAATCGACCTGACCTTCTTCGACTTCGATCTTGTGGCGTCCACCTTCCACACGCCACCTTCAATGCTCACGTTTTTCCACGTGGCGGTTAGCGCCTCGTTCAAGCGCGCACCCGTGCTGATCAGAAACATCAGTATGTGGCAGACGCTGCGGTTGGCGTCGGTCTTCAGCACTTCCAGCAGCGTCTGGGTCTGGTCTTCATCGAGATAGTTTTCGACCTCGTTGTTGACCATCAGCAGCGCGATGCCCTTCAGCGGGTTGGCGGCCAGCAGCTCCCACTGGCACGCTAGGTTCAGCACCCGACGCAACAGCTTGACGTGGTGGTCGGCGCTGGCGGGGCTCAGGCCTTCATCCAGCAGCGCGTTGTGGAACACCTGAACTTCGCGGCGGTTGACAGCCGACAGCGCCAGGTGCCCGAACTTCGGCGCAATGCGGATGCGGTACAGCTGGTCGTCGCGCTTATGGCTGCGCTTGTGGACCTTGGCGTGGGGGAAATAGTGGTCGGCCATGAAGGTGGCCAGCGTCATGCCGCCGACGGCGGGCGCGGCCTCTGCGGGCTGCTTGGGCGACAGCGCGTGCTCGGCCTTCATCTGGCGAGCCGTCTTGCGCGCCTGGGTGACGCTGAGTTCCTTCACTGTACCCAGGCGCCGGTACTCGTTGGTGCCCCTGGCATTCTTCAGGCGCAGGTACCACGTGGGCACGGCCTTCGCGCTGGCGCGGCACTCGACGAAGAGGCCCGGCTCATCGGCCACCGAAAACTCAATGCGGGCTTTGTCGGGCGGGCATACGAGGCCGGTGGCCATAAAGGCGGGAGTGAAATTGATGACTGGCATGTCAATACCTTTCTAGGGTTAGCGTTTGGATTCCTCGGCGCATAGGCCGGTGTTGATGAAGTGATGTGGTGAGGGGCGATATGCCCGGCGCATGGCGATACGCCCCAGCGGGGTCGGACTCACCAAAAAATCGTTATGTGGCATGGCCCTGCCGAACCCATGGCGCGGAGGCCAGGACCTGCGTCAGAGGGGGCGCTGCAGCGATAGGCCGCAGCGGGAGGCGTCAGTACCTGTCGGCCGGGCCGTCGACGGCGGGCACCTCGGATGTGTCCGCAACACCGCCACAAACTGGTGTTAGGTCGAAGAACTGTTGCGCTGTTGCCGCAACCTTGGGGGTCACGGCGGCGATGGCTGACGGCGCGGGTGGTGGGGCTGTCAGGTAGCGCCTGAAGACATCCTCAAAGTCCTTCGGCTCGTAACCCTTCGGCGTGTCGTTTTTGCCCTGCCGCACCGTCTTGGGCTTGATGCCATAGGCGGCTAGCTGCTTGGCCAGCTGGCGCGGCGTCATGGGCTTGCCACGGTTGTATGTCGCCCAGCCCTTGTCGGCATCGGCGGTCAACTTATCCAGCAGATCGACGGTCCGGATGCTCTTCACCCTCTCGCTGTCGAAGACTTCCTTGATGTCGGCCAGCAGTTCATTGCCTGTGCTCATCAAAGACTCGCCCGAAGCCGACAGCTTCAGTGCAGCCGCGTTGGCGCGCTCCAGCCACGCCGGGCCGGCGCAGGCCGCTATGGACAGCAATGGCTCCCAGTTGTCTTGTGCGCGGTCGTTCAGAGCGTCAGGCAGCACGGGCCGGCATAGCCGGATCTGGTGCGCGTGGTCCAGCGCAAACCTTGCCAGCTGCGAGCCCAGCCTGGCGAACAGCCCTTCATCGGCATTGCGGAATCGCTCTACCGATTCGTGAGGCAGCTTGCGCCGCATGTTGAAAACGATCCCTCGACTCATAGTGGAGTCGGGGAGGTGCCGCTCCAGCGCGATGCCGGCGATGGACTTGGCGCCATAGACAGAAAACATCTTCGGCTCGAACGTATCGCCGGTTGCTTCGCTGCGCAGGACATAGCCGCCGCGCTGGTAGCCCGCGTTCACCATGCCGTGCAGCTCGGCGTTCTCGCGGAAAAAGGTATCGGCCTCGTCTATCAAGAGCGTGGGCTGCCACGGCTCCACCGCACGGAAAAGAGCAGAGAGCGAGGCGTTCGCGGCCGGCAGTGCACGCTGCGCTATGCGCCCCAGCACCGACTGAAACAGCGTCTTGGCGCACGCCCTTTCCGGCGCGTTGATGATCGCCAGGGGAGACACGTTGGCGACCTCGACCAAGTGTGTGTGCGCGACCCATAGGGTGGCGGCGTGCGCTTGTTCCAGGTCCAGCACCACGTACCGCAAGATCGTGGCGGTGATCTCGTCGAACAGTGCGGCAGGGTTCGCCGGCTGCTCGGCGGGTTCGTGCTCGACGAAGGGCCGCCTAGTGGCACTGCGGTCGGTGCCGCGCGCAGCCTTGACCATGTCATCCAAAGTTTTCAGCTGGATGCCGAGCGTCTTGGCCGCTTCGGTCCTGGCGCGGTCATAGTCCACTGGGCCCATGCCTGCCAGCTTCGAGAGGACCTCGGCCTCGGAAGGTGTTGCGGCAGAAGGAATGGCGTCGCTCACTGGGCAACCTCGCGTGCTGCCTCGTCTGCCTCAGCCAAGATATCAAACCAGTTGTGGCCAGCGGCCCGGAGCATGTAGCGAAGGCTGCCCAAGGTGGCGGGCCGCCCGAAGTCTGGACGTATGCCCTTCCAAGTTCCCCGGGTTTCCTTGGTGCCTTTGTACTTGGTGCCGGTAGCACTCCAGGCATCGAAGATCTCGTACCCCTCTTCGCCGCCCCTGGTTTCATAAAACAGAACGGCAGCGATTCGAAACCAGTCCTTCCGCGGCATATCAGGATCTAATTTGAATACTGAAAGTCTTAGCAATGCCGGTGAAAGGAGGGGCTTGTCGGAAGCATCCTGGCTGTAACCGAGGGAATGTTCTGCTGCAGGGGGTCGGTCCAGCTTCAGCCCATCAACGAATGCCTGGGTGGCCAAAGTCAGGTCATTGGCGTGCTTGATCATTGCTCGCCTCCCAGCTTGATGAGAGTCTTGCCAGTACTAGGCGGCAGGACAACCATCTTTCGGCCGGACAGAACATCCAAGCCGTTAGGGAAGTCGGTTTTAACCAACTGCTGCAATGTGGTGTCGCGGCGGTAGTAGTGATGCTCACCGCGCGTCGTTCCGATAACTAGCTGCGATTCCATCCCGTGCAGCTTCTCAGCTGCCACCAGGGTCGCAAGAGTCTCGGGTGTATCCGCGTCGAAGACGATGTAGTTTTCACCGACGATGTGGCCAATGTGATGGGTCGGAAACTGGCCCCAGTACGCGCGGATGCGAGCAAGCGAAAGGCCCGTGAGCCAGTCCTCCCAGCGTGCAGCGGGGATCTTGGTGTCTGGCCAGACCGGTATAACCGTCAGGCCAAACAGAAACCAGAAGACCGCCCACCCGGGAAAATCATTGTGGGCGGGCAAGGCGTCGCCCGAAGAAATGTACTTATCCATGAATTGCTCATTGAGGGTTGAGAGAGCCGGCATCGCCAGCTTGTGCAAGGCACATTCATAGATTGGTTGCACGTCCTTTCCCAAGACCAATCGCCTTGGGAATACGAAGTATCAAGGAGGTGCTGAATTGCTGCTAGAGCGGGCTCACGGATATCGCCGTGCGTGGCTACGTCAACCTGGCCGCTAACTGCTTAGACCTTAATGAAGATGCTTTCAGTGGGAAAAATCTTATCCAAACCAAAAGACGCAAACCTTAGGTGTTCGGGCGGCCCAAGCTAAAGCACTTTGGCAAGGAATTTCAGAAACCCAAGTGAATGCACTTTCAGCAGCATCCAGTTGCGTTGGCTGAGTTATGTGCCTTTGGCTGTGAGCGATCTGCAGAGCGTCGGGAGCAAGCGGACCTACGGAGGGCACCGCGCTCAACCAGTGGGCAAATTTGTAACAGTTTGGCCGCTGTTGCGATTTGCCTACACCGTCGGTGAGGCGCCCAGGCGACTGGCGAGCCGGGCGGGGCGTCGTGTGGCGCCGGGCACTCACCGGAAATTGCCGCAACTGCCGCAACGCCGCAACGTGCCCACGGCGGCCCCCCGGAGCGTTGCGGCGTTGCGGACGTTGCGGCACCTGCCGGGGTGCGTGGCGCAAGCGCGGTCCGCCCGGGGTGAGGGCGGGCGGCAGGAGGGCCACGTCGAACGAGATTGGCCTGCCGCCTATTCAGTCGCACGCCGCCATGATCGCCATCGACTCCGAGTGGTCTATGGCGAAGTCCCTCAGCAGGTGGTACTGCTCGGCGCAGCGCTCGGCCAGGTCGTTCGATCCGAAGCTCAGATGGCTGAAGGCGAACATGCAGGCCGTGATGCCCAGGGCGTCAGCGGTCATCACACAGCCGTAGGCGTTCGGTGACACCACGGCAAACGTCGCCTCGGACGACGCGCACATGTACCAGCCGCCGTTCGACAGGGCGTACATGTCCCAGAAGCCGCCCCCGTAGTCGGCGGCCAGCATGCCGGCCATGTTGAAGATGGTGGGCTCCACCTTGAACGGAAATTCCAGAGTGCCGAACAGCTTGCCCGCCACATCGGCGCGGCGGCCTTCGGTCAGCAGCTCTCGGTGGATAGCGTTTTGCGTCATATGGGGCTCCGAAAAAAAAAGGGGATCGCCCCGCCATTCGGACGCACTCGCCCCTCAG
>LNFM01011583.1_pt1 | contig 11926 bp, 11 predicted proteins | sample 596031 | NCBI WGS metagenome assembly LNFM01 (sample SAMN04254537, study PRJNA301005) | activated carbon metagenome | isolation source: dual media filters at the Ann Arbor, Michigan drinking water treatment plant | place: USA: Ann Arbor | reverse complement strand
CGCGAACGACGTCGTCCCGTGTTTTTCCATATGAAAACCGTGCGCCTCATGGGGCACGCAGGGTCTGACATGGAAAACAGTTACCGGACTTTTCCGCAGATTGAGGCTGTCGAATTTAATGATCCACTTTTGCACACGGCCCGCATCGCCATCGAAAACGGAATCGCGACACAAAGTCAGATTGTCGATATGTACGAATCGGTTCGCGAACAAGTTCGGTCTGTTTCTGAAAGTGCGATGAAACGACCGCAACTTTCCCGCCCAGAAAAAGTTCGCGAAACGATCACGGCGTGTGTGGCCAAACGCAATAGTCCTCCTGTTCCCACGGAAGAAGAGCGAAAGACGGCGTTTGGCGCGAGCGACTGGGAAAAAGCAAAAACGCCGCTTCACATGGCGAAGCTCATCAATCTTGGGCTTCACGACATTTTACTTCGCTATAAGAACACCGTTATTTTCGGCGAAGACGTCGCGCAAAAAGGCGGAGTCTACAATGTCACTGACACTTTGTTTAAAAAGTTCGGAGCGAAACGCGTTTTCAATTCGCTCCTAGATGAACAGTCCATTATCGGAACTGCGATCGGCATGGCCCACAACGGTTTTGTTCCGATTCCAGAAATTCAGTTTTTAGCCTACGTCCACAACGCCGAAGATCAGATCCGCGGCGAAGCTGCGACGCTTGCGTTTTTCTCCCAGGGGCTTTTCACAAATCCGATGGTTCTTCGTGTCGCGGGCCTTGCGTACCAAAAAGGATTTGGCGGACATTTTCACAACGACAATTCGCTGGCCGTGTTCCGCGATATTCCAGGCCTCATTATCGCCGTTCCGTCCAATGGAGCGGACGCGGTTCGCATGATGCGAACGTGCGTTCGCGAAGCCCACGAAAATGGTCGCGTCGTCATTTTCATCGAACCCATCGCACTTTACATGACTCGCGACCTCAACACCGACGGCGACAAAGGCTGGTGCTCCGAATACCCCGCCATCGACGAAGAAATCCCCCTCGGCGCCTTCGGCGTAACGAGGGTACCCGGTTCTTTTTGCAGAAGCGACGCGTCTAGCGCAGCGCTTCTCGTTCGGCGGAACGCCGACCTTCGGTCGGACGAACCGAGTACCCCCGATCTCACGATCGTTACTTATGGAAATGGGACTTACTACTCTCGTCAGGCGACAGGTGTTCTGGCAACGAAGTATGGAGTCAGCGTGAAGGTCATCGATCTTCGGTGGATTGCTCCTGTGGATTCAGAAAAGCTCGCGCTGGAAGTCGGCGCGTGCGCCAATGTTCTTGTCGTCGAAGAGTGCCGTAAGACCGGATCGATGAGCGAATTCTTGGTCGCAAGCCTCGTTGAAAAATACTCGGAATCAGAAGCTCTTCGTCATCTGAAACTTCCACGCATCAAAGTCGTCGCGGCCGATGATTGTTTCATTCCGCTGGGACAAGCGGCGGCAGCCGGTCTTCCCAAGAAAGAAGAAATTCTCCAAGCGGCGATTAGCCTTCTTGGGCTTCACAAGAAAGAATCGGCGGAGGCTTCGCTGTGAGCCGAAAAAAACGTCTGGTTGTCATTTGTCCCGGGCGCGGCTCCTACACCAAAGAAACTTTGGGTTACTTGAAAAAGCATCGCCCGAAGATCGACGATTTTATTTCAGATATCGATGAACGCCGTCGCTCGCGCCAAGAAATTACGATCAGTGACCTCGACAATGCCGAGGTTTTTTCGCCAGGCACACACACCAAAGGTGAAAACGCATCGACGCTGATTTACGCCTGCTCTTACGCTGATTTCCAATCGATTGATCTTGAGAAAAACGAAATCGTCGCCGTCACCGGAAACTCGATGGGATGGTATTTGGCGCTGTCTTTCGCCGGAGCCTTGGACTGGGCCGGCAGTTTCGATGTGATCAATACGATGGGCTCGATGATGAAAGAAAAAATCATCGGCGGACAGTTGATCTTTCCGCTCATCGACGGCGACTGGAAAAAAAGCGCTGAACTTTCGGATCTTCTAAAAGAAGCGATTTTGAAAACCAGAAGCGAAGGCCCTGAGTTCGAAGTCTACCCGTCGATTCACTTGGGCGGCTATGCCGTGATCGGCGGAACGCCGAAGGGATTAAGTTTTTTGATGAAGGCTCTGCCTAAAATCGAAAACTACCCGTTTCAACTGGTGAACCACGCGGCTTTCCACACGCCCCTTCTAACAGAAACAAGTGCCCGCGCTTTTGAAGTGTTGTCGTCGGATATTTTCTCAAAACCAAAACTTCCGTTGATCGATGGCCAAGGAAAGATCTGGCAGCCCTACAGCACCGATACCGAGGCACTTTACCAATACACCCTCGGTCACCAGGTGATAGCGACCTACGACTTCACAAAAGCCGTCACGGTCGCCTTAAAAGAATTCGCTCCGGACAATCTGGTTTTGCTAGGTCCAGGCAATAGCCTCGGCGGCTCCATTGGCCAAATTTTGGTCGAAAATGAATGGGAATCCATCCGCTCAAAAGCCGATTTTTCGGCCCGACAGAAAGCAGATCCCTACCTGATTTCAATGGGACTTTAAATTAAGCGCGTGCCGCGACTTTAAACTGAAGTAGGCGATTTCTGCGCGAGGCAAAAAATTTCTTCGCCAACACGGGCCGAGGGCTTCACCCGTAAAAATGGCGTGTGTTTGTACCAGCAGTAAAAAAACAAAACCGGCCGAAGAAACGCAAAACTATAAGACCGGGGAATGGCCGCCTCGGCGGCGATCGCAAAAGTCTTCGTCAAATTTGAAGACTTCGCAATCATGTCGGATGCGGATCTCTTCTGAGACACGCGCGCTTTGTGCTGTTCGATAAGTCGCCAGCCTGCACCGCGGAAGAACGTTTTTAAATTGTAGATAAACCAATCATCGATCTTCAAATTCAAACTCTCAAGCCGAGCCCGAAGCGACGTCGGATCAAAATAGTTCACGTGATTGATGAGAAGTTCGCTTCGCGAATGATCCACTTTCCACCGAGAAAACATCTGCCACGCATCTTGCCAGCCATTGGGAGTAATAAAAAACAAATACCCAGAATCGCTCGTCATCTCGCAGAGCTTTTCTAAAACCAAACCGGGCCTCGCCACGTGCTCAAGAATGTCTCTTGCGACGACAAGGTCAAACTGCCCCATCGTCACTGGATCTACATCCTCTAGCGCCGAGTAAATCGTCTCAAAGCCGTGTTCTTTTTTAAGGGCCTCTAAAATTTCTTCGACAAGATCCAGACCCACGTACGTCGCCCGAGGAAAAACGTACTGGACACCCTTTAGAAAATAGCCGTCACCTGCGCCCACTTCCAAAACACACTTTGGACTGATGCCCTTCATCTTCAATGACACTCCGAACGCGACACCGTGGCGAAAAGCTCGGTACAATCCACGACGACGACTGCGCGCGGTTTCACCCATCTGCTGAAAGCGGTAAAGCGCAAGACACCCTTCAGAAACCACAGGAGGTTTTAACATCGGATCAACTTGCATGAGGCCACACGCCGAACATCGAACAAGCTCAACCTCTGCAAGATCCCAGAAATCGGCCTCGGCCAATTTCTCTCCAACAAGAGAATCGCAAAACCCACACGCATCTTTGCGCTGAACCACAGGACCATTCAACTGCGGAAATCGCCCACGAAAGTTTGTCAGTACTCCGTCAAAAGCTTGAAGCATCCGTACTAGCCCCCGGGCATCGAAAGAGACGGTCTTGGTCCCTCTCGCTTCATTTTAAAATTCGTCGCGGTGAATGACGTCTCGATCACGCCGATCTCAAACTCGTTAAAACCGGCTCGCCTGCGGGTTTCATAATCCGGCCGTTCATTTCTTGGAATCGCTTTTAAAATCTGCGGATACCATTTCGCAAAATAGACGTCGGGATCGACGCCCTCACGTCGCGCGATTTTCCGAAACCACGAACTACCAAAAGAAACGTGCCCGACTTCTTCGCGGTGAATAGTTCCGACCACTTCGCGCGCCAACGGCGCTTTGACTCCTGAAAGCTTCTCTAGAAGTCTCGTTCCCGCATCAAGCCCAGAACCTTCCATGTAACGATGAACGATCATCACACGAGACAAAAGGTCTCCGTCCACCACCATATCCCACAGTGACCGATGCACAGGCCAAGAGCCCCACGGCGATCCAAGCTCATCCAAAGCATTCAAACAAAGATCAAAGTGCCTCGCCTCCTCGATCGCGACCTCGGCAAGCTCTCGCCGAAATTCGGGCGGTGCTTCGGGAAACTGCGCCAGCGTTCTGACCGCAAGTTCCATCGCTTGAAGTTCGATGTTTCCAAGGTCATGAAGCATGCGGGCCTGACCTAATGTTGTCGCAATTCCAGGTTTTGGCGGATGGCTTCTGATACTTAAAATGAGCGAAACATCGCGGCCAGGGACATCTGGGATTTTCTCAAGGAAAGCGGTTCCGCCATCGACTTCGGTCGCACGCAGCAAGTGCTCAACAACATCGCCGATGGATGCCGTCTTCTGTCGCGCTGTTTCAATCGAGAGCCAATTCCACGTGTTCACTCCTCACGTTCTTGCCTCTCTAAACCAGAATCGGTCAATATATCGACATGGGAAAAAGTTGGAAAGCAGCAGGAATGGCGGCCAACGCCGCGAAAAAAGGTGCCATGTTCACAAAGTTCGCGCGCGAGATTCAAGTCTCGGCCAAACTGGGTGGACCTGACCCTGCTTCCAACTCAAGACTTCGAATGGCGGTGGATGCCGCCCGCGAAGCTTCGTGCCCGAAAGACACAATCGAACGCGCCATTAAAAAAGGTGCAGGTCTTTTGGATGATGCCTCGCAAATCGAAGAACTTGCCTACGAGGGTTTTGGTCCACACAAAGTCGGCGTGATCGTCGAGTGCCAAACCGACAACCGAAACCGAACGGCGTCAGAAATTAGAAACATCTTTAATAAAAATGATGGAGCGCTTGGCGCCGAAGGCAGCGTCGCTTGGATGTTCGAGCGCGTTTCGATGATCGAAGGCACAAAGGCCGGCGTCACCGATGCCGACGAAGAAGCGATCGAAGCGGGAGCGAACGAAGTTTTCAAAGATGAAGAAGCGCCGGACGCTTTCACGTTTTATGGAAACCCAGAAGATCTGAAATCCATCGAAACGGCACTCACGGCTCGCGGCTGGAAAGTCACAAAAGCCGAGATGAGTTTTAAAGCAAAGACCATCACCGAGCTTTCAGACGAGCAGAAAAAAGAAGTTCTGGAATTCATGCAAGTGCTCGACGACAACGACGACACTCACCGCATTTACTGCACGTTGGATCTTTAAGAAGTTCCTTCGCACGTGAGGTCGCGGCGTCTTCGCCTTTTCCGAGCCGCGCGTAATTTCGCTGCCGCCTTCGGCGCCTGTTCGCTTCGCTCACAGAGGCAGCGAAATCTGCACTCACCGCAGCGGCTCGGCCATCCTGGCCTCGGATCGCGTGGTCGCGACCTTCCCGCTTCGGAGGTCGCGGAAAAGGCGAAGACGCCGCGACCATACATTCCGATCGGGAGTTTTAAAGATTTGTGGTTGGTTCCGGGTTCGAAATTATTGGAACACGGTGTTCCTCTAGCTTCCGGCGCCGGAAGTGATGTGGTTCACTCCGACGCTGAATGCCCGAAGCCGCGGGACTCGACGGCCTAAGGGGCTTTACGAGATCCGTGAACGAGCAATGCTAGCTCCTGCATGAGTTCGTCGACCGAATTGAATTGGCTTTGGAGTTGGTCGGCAATGTGCGAGACCTCGGTGGCTGCCGACGACATCAACGGCTTCATAGGTTTCGCCGCCCGCTTTTAACCGAAAGGCCTCCATAAGATCGTATTCACTTTAGACACAAGTTCGCGGCGTCTTCCCATTTTCGCGACCTCCGCTTCGGGAAGGTCGCGTACACGCGGCCCGAGGCCACGAAGGCCGAGCCGAAGCGGCGAAGGACGGATGCCTGCGTCGCGATAAATGGGAAGGCGCCGCGAACTTGCGTGCCCCGTGGACAACCGCCTAGGGAGTGCGTGACGGCGGAATATAGGTTTCGACGTAAGTGACCAGCGCTTCGCGAGTCTTCATCGCGTCCGAAATCTCAATCAGTTTACGAAGCGATCTGATTTGGTCGGGAACGCCACTTCCCAGCGGCGAGAAAGTGTCGGCCAATAGACCCTCGTACGAGTAACTGAGTGGACTCGGTAGCAGCCGGCCTACAACTCGCGACAAATCACCAAGGTCGATGTCCGGATTCAAACGCAAAGTCGCTTTCATCACACCAAGGAAACTTCCCACATCTGCGACTTGCGCGGGTGTAAGATCACCTTTGGCACTCATCTCTAAAAAACGAACCATCGGTGTAAATTGGCCCGGCCTCTCATGCATTGCGCGCGCAAGGCGCTCGAAATCGTTTCGTGCGAATCGTGCACCGTGCGTTTTTACTTGGACCTCAAGAAGGTTCATAAGAGCCGTGCGCGCTTCTGATGGGCTTGTGAACAGGCTCCAAGCTTCGTGAACCGCGGAATTGCTAAAACGCACTCCCAAGTAAGGAAGAATATTTTGATCCAACGCTTTATCCAGCGCCGTCAACCGCCGGAGGCTGACCGCGGCCTCACGAGCGTCTTCGGGAAGTGTCGGATCGAGTTTCGCTTGAACAAGTTTAAGTGCGAGATCCAACGGTAGATTCTCTTCAATGTACCGTCGCAAAAGATCCAATGGTTCGACTTGTGTCATCGTCGGTCGATAAGCGCCGTCTTGGAATAACTGTCCTTCGTCGACCAATTTCAACTCTAAAGAATTATGTTTCAGCCACTCGAAGTAACCAACATCGAGCGGCTTTTCCATATCGATCATCGGAGGTTTTAATCGACCGTTAGCAGGGCCCGACTGAAGGGCCGAAAGATCGAATTGCGAGAGCATCTCTGATGTTTCAATGACCCGCTGAATATCATTGTCGCGAACACCGTTTCGTAGGCGCACAGCACGCTCGAACGTTGCGTTTCGCGCTTTCATTTGCGACCGAAGTTCAAGTTGCATCTGGTGAGCATAATTGAGCATCAATCGGCGATGCGTTTCAGAGGATTTTATTTCGTTTCTAAAATCGGCATTGGCAAAGAGGTGTGCGCAGCTCTCCCCTTGCGCGAGCGAAGCTGATTCTAAAAGCGAAATCGCGACGACCGCAGCGACCGAAAAAAAAGAAAAAGAAATAGAACGACAAAATTGAAAGTTCACTCTTAAGACCCCTCTCGGAATGCGTAGGGGTCCTTTACCACGAGGGGGCGTGAGCAAGACACTACGCTGATGATTTGGCGTCTATTTTACAAAGTGACAAATTCTCAGACACCTTAAAAAGACCTCTCAAACTTTAACGTGTCGCTAAAGCTTTAAAGGCCGTGGCGTAGAGGTAGATCTGCTTCACCATCGAATTAAGCCCATTGGCGCGGCTGGGGCTTAAGTGAGTGTCGAAACCCATTTCAGATAAAAACTGCGGCGAAGTTTTTAATACTTCCTCTGGTGTTGCGCCCGAGTAAACTTTCAGTAAACACGCCACCAATCCGCGGACGATCATCGCATCGCTATCGCCCAAAAGCTGCATGCGGCCAGCGCTATCAAGTTCCGCATGAAGCCACACTTGGCTTTGGCAACCCTTGACCTTATAGGTCTCGGTTTTCAAATCGTCTCTGATTTCCGGAAGAGCTTTTCCGAGATCAATCACGCGCTTGTAGCGACTTTCCCAATCGGATTCACCGAGAAAGTCGGCTTTCAATTTTTCGATTCTTGATTGGATACCTAAAGTCGTTGTCATCGCCTCGCAACCTAGGCGACGAAACTTACTTTCGTCTACAGTGAAATCCTAAGCGCTGTCACAAATGCTTTTTCGTAAAATCCCATGGCCAAAGCCACCGACGAAAATTCCACGTCGATATCATCAAACGTGTAACCAAGCTCAAACGCCGTCAGGTGTGAGAGCGTCCACTCAAACGAGTTAAGTCCGGCCTCCCACTGCTCCCGAATTTTAAAGCCCTCTGAACCAATCGATGATCGGCACGTGTAACCCACACAAGGACTCGGCCGGAACGAATGAATCGTGCAAGTGGCATTTTCAGTTTTCGACAAAAAAGCGCAGGCCTCTTTTGGGTTTCTACCCGCATCGCAAATTGAATTGGTTTTTGGCATATTGAGAGAGCCAGAAATTTTCGGAAGTGCTCCCAGCGGCGTAAGCCTGCGGCGAGCGACGTAATCGGCTAAGGCTTTCTCCAAAACGCGGGCCTTAAAATCGGGGGAGCCTAAAGTGAACGACGGTAAAAATGGGTCAAAAGTGCAGCATTTAAGATCAGGCCTGAAGGGCCCAAGATCGCGGGTGAGACCCCGAGGCCTCACCATATGGCAGTTCGAACAGTCGATCTGAGCCTCAGGCGAAACATCTGGCTCATTACTAAGCCCCGATTCACCAACCCAGCGATCATAAAAGTGAGATGAGCCCGTTTCCATATTCCCCTGTTTCAAGGCTTCTATTGGAACACCAGTGTGTCGATACTTTTGACAGGTGGTTGCCGATAACGTCCCTGGCCCTTGGGCCGCTTAAGTCCACCAAACCCAAAAGACGCCGCCGCCAATACCCTCGTTTTAAACGTCAAATTTGAAGCCCTCGGTTGGCTCGGTCGCTGCTCTAGTGAAGGACGTAGGAGGGGTTTATGTCACACTCAAATGTTCAAAAATTCGGTCGGTCAGTTTTAGGAGCCATCGCTTTGGCACTCACATTCGCAGCCAGCCCTGGCCACGCCGCGATTTGCAAAGTGAGCCTCGATGATATTGGAACGATTATCGGGAAAGGCCGCACGCAAAATCTCGCCTTCGAAGACGCTGCGACAAAATGTTTTGATAAAAAACGATCGAAACTTCGAAGCGCTGCCTCACTTGATGAGGAAACCGGCCTCAATATCATCGACATTTGCGCCAACGTCCGCTGCGAGTCGTAATTAAGGTTTCTTGTCGAGACCTTTGTGCGCGCGCCAATCGAAATCTTTGTTGCCGCGAATGCGAGCATCCCAATCTTTCCACTTTTTCTCTGAAAACTTATGGCGAACGCGCCCGTAAGCATCAAAAATGTCGGGATCTTTACCACCGATGAAATCGAGAATCTTTCCAAGAATCCCACCGCGAACACGCCGACGAACCGACCCAGAAAATCCGACCTTTGAATCTGTGCTGGCCGCCTGAATCGTCAACTTTTCGGCGCCCGTGGACGTTTCTGCTGTCGTCACACCATCACCCCAGCCAGGCTCTCCGTAATTGCTGGCAGGCTTTGCTTTTTTCATGTGATTTCGGTCGGGCGTGTTTTGGTCTGACACTTTAAAGACTCCTGCTTGAAGAACTGGTACGAGATGTTCTTTCGAAAACGATACATGGAGTGGGATCAAAAATGAATCGACAAAAAGCCTTCGGCCAAGGAAACCCCGAACTTGCGGCCTACACGGAAAATCTCTTCCAGCCCGTCGACGCACTGCTTGCTCAATTTCAAGAGCGCGCCCGCGCGGCCGGTTTACCAGAAATTCAAGTCGGCCCCATGGATGGCCGACATCTTGAGATTCTGACCCGACTTTTGAAGCCAAAACGCATTGTTGAGATCGGGACGCTGGCCGGAGTTTCTGGTCTTTGCTTTTTACGGGGCATGGAAAGTCTTGAAAGTGGCGAGAGCGGCGCTCTTTACACCTTCGAAAAAAATGAGCTCCACGCTAAGATCGCGCGCACGAATCTTGAGCACGCTAGAGATGTCGAAAACTTTCGAGCGAGTTTCGAAATTTTCTCCGGCCCAGCTCTCGAGAATTTGACGAAAATTGAAGCGCACGGCCCGTTTGATCTCGTTTTTATCGATGCCGATAAACCAAACTACCCTAACTACTTTGACTGGGCCGTTAAAAACCTGCGCGTCGGAGGAGCCATCGTCGGCGACAACACCTTTGCTTGGGGGGAAGTGCACCTGGTCGAATCAAAGTCAGGAAATGATCGACTCATGGTGGGCTCGCTTCACGAATTTAATCGCCGAGTTTCGGCGCATCCGAAGCTTCGCGGAACGATTCTTCCCACCGCCGAAGGCCTCACTGTCGCTGTTAAAATCAGAGATTGACGCGAGGCGCACGATGCCGCTTCGCGTCCTCTGACACAAACCTCACCTAAGGACGTCATGTTATCAGTTGCAGAAACCGCAGCATCGATTGCTAGAGTTGAGATGTGACAACGGAAAAATGTTTCAAAAATCGGGGTGCTTTCAAAGCAAAAACCCTGGTCTTACTTTCAATCATTTCGGCGCTGGTTGTTGTATCCACTTTGAACCGATCAATCGCTCTAGCTGACCAGCCCAGGTCCGAAAGTCTTCCCGCGCTAAGCTCGGCCCAACACTCGGCCCCACAATCGCACCCTACGGTTGATTTCAGACCCTTTGATTTGTCGGGAATTCTTAAGGCCCTTCGGTGGAGCGAAATCGTTTGGGAGGGTGGTTTTGAGAGAAATCCGCTCAGCCGCGCTCTCTTTGATCTCGTCCAATACATGAAAAACAATGTTCAACCAAAGCCGCCGGGCGAAGTGCTTGCAACCGTTCCGCCCTACCGCCGGACCGATTTTGGAATTTGGGTGAACGAAGATGGTCCCGCCAACTGTTACAACACTCGCGCCGAAGTCTTAATCCGAGACGCGACTCCAACGAGTGCCGTCAAATTTGATACAGCTAACCCGTGCAAAATCATTCGAGGAGAGTGGGCAGATCCTTATTCGGGAACCGACTTCAAATTGGCCAGTGCGGTTCAGGTTGATCACGTCGTACCACTGAAGAATGCGTACCGCTCCGGAGCCCACGCTTGGACGAAAGAGCGCCGATGCCACTTTGGAAACTTTCTGCGCGATGAGAACCATCTGCTCTCAGTCAGTGGCCGCGAGAATATGTCTAAAGGTGACAGCGGGCCGGAAGATTATTTACCACCCAATTCCTCTTACGTTTGTACGTACCTCGCCAACTGGATGCGCATTAAAGCTGTTTGGAATCTGGAATTCAGCCGGGACGAATCGATCGCCATCGAAAGATCACTTCGCGACAATGGATGCGCTTCGGCGATGACAACCATCAAACTTAAGGAAGTCGTGGAAACACGTCGGCAGACCATGGTCACCAATATGAAATGCCTGTCTCCGGCACCGAGACCCGTGACGCCGTCAATAGGTACTTTAGGCGCTACTTCGAGCGGCTCTATTGCTTCGCCGGGCGAAGCTCCGGCACCAACGGCCGACGCTTTACTGCCTTAATAAAATTTCGCGGTTCAGACGTCGAAGTTCCCGGCCCAAACTTGGACCTTTTAGATCCTTCGCATCCGCTCGTTCCAGAAGATCTTTCGCTGAGGCCTGCCAAGAGTCGGTTTGACCTAACGTTATTGAGCGTCTTTTCAGGGCCGCCTCACGCCGCACGTCGACCCCGTAAACACTATCAAGAAGTAGGCACGCTTTCACAGCGCGCGCGTCGGTCCAAAGTTCGAGTGACGTCATCCAGCGCCGTTCATCGTCAGAGAAAAGCTTTGCTTCAAGATTTTCCGCTGAACCTTCCGGAGTGAGCCGAAATTTCTGAAGTAACAGAGCGCGCGAGGCAAAGTGCGGCGAAGGATCGTCTGTTGTGGCCCTCAAGGCAGACTCATTTTTCAAAAGCCAAACCGCAAGTTCGATGAAACTGCGCCCATACTTCCAGTTTTTTAGTCGCTCCTGAACGCGGTCGGGGCTTACGTTTTTGATCGCCGGCCAAAACAGTAAGAGGCGCATAACTTCGATGTCGCCGGAAAAGCTTGATGGCACAGGGAAAATCAATGGAGCCCAGTCCGAAAAAACAGGATCCGCAAGGCCGAGACGATCCAAATTCGAAAATCCCCTCGCCGACCACTTTGACATCAGAAGTTTATCGACTTCATCGCGAA
>LNFM01016308.1_pt1 | contig 11927 bp, 5 predicted proteins | sample 596031 | NCBI WGS metagenome assembly LNFM01 (sample SAMN04254537, study PRJNA301005) | activated carbon metagenome | isolation source: dual media filters at the Ann Arbor, Michigan drinking water treatment plant | place: USA: Ann Arbor | reverse complement strand
CCTTTTGACCGGCCGGACGCCGCACCGCAACGGCGTTTACACCTGGATCGCCGAGGGGAGCGAGCTGCACCTCCGGCCTACGGAGGTCACTCTTCCCACGCTGTTGAAGCGGGCCGGCTACGACACGGCGCACTCGGGCAAGTGGCACCTCAACGGCAAGTTCAACGACCCGTCGCAGCCGCAGCCCGACGACCACGGCTACGGGCACTGGATGGCGACCCAGAACAACGCCGCCCCCAGCCACAAGAACCCCAGGAACTTCGTCCGCAACCGGGAGCCGGTCGGCCCCCTCGACGGCTACTCGGCCCCGCTGGTGGTGGACGAGGCGATCGACTGGCTGAAGGAGAAGCGCGACAGGTCGAAGCCGTTCTTCCTGGCCGTCTGGACCCACGAGCCACACCTGCCGATCGAGACCGACCCGCAGTTCCAGGAGCCGTACGCCGACCTCCCGGAAGACTTCCGGCAGCACCACGGCAACGTGAGCCAGCTCGACCACGCCTTCGGCGAACTCATGAAGGCGATTGACGCACAAGGGCTGACCGATTCGACGTTCGTCTTCTTCACGTCCGACAACGGGCCCGAGGGGGACGGCACGAAGGGGCGGACGCGCGGCAGCACCGGCGGACTCCGCGGGAGGAAGCGGTCGATGTACGAGGGGGGGATCCGCGTGCCGGGGGTCGCCCGGTGGCCCGGCCGGATCGCGCCGGGGACCACCTGCGACGCCCCCGTGATCGGCTCGGACCTCTTCCCGACCGTCCTCGGCCTCTGCGGCGTCGGGGCCCCGACCGACAGAACGATCGACGGGACCGACGTCCTCCCCGTGCTGACCGGCGCGGCGGAGAAGGTTGACCGGAAGGTCCCGCTCTACTGGCGGCTCGAAATGTCCCCGCCGCGCGAGAACCTCAAGATGGCCCTGCGCGACGGCGACTGGAAAATCCTCGCCTCCGGCGACTTCAGCCACGTCGAGCTTTACAACCTCAAGGCCGACCCTGCCGAGACGACCGACCTGAGTGGCCGCGAGCCCGATCGTTTCGCCGCGATGCTCGACCGCCTGAAGGCCCACAACGCCGAGGTCGAACGGGAAGGCCCCGACTGGTGGAAGCGCCTCACCGCCGACGGCGGCAGGCCGCGGAAGGAGTAAGGCGACCCGGTCCGGGGCCTCACGGCCCGGTCACTCGGCCGCCAGGCCGGTCCCCGGGTAGCCCGACGACCAGGCGTACCACTTGACCATCACCCCGGGGAGCCAGGTCAGGGTCTCCCCTTTGAGCGGTCCCGAGACGGCCCGGCCGGTCACCGCCCAGCGGGAGCCGGTCTGGTCGTCGACCCAGGGGGCGTCGGGGTTTCCGGCGTCGACCTTGAAGGTCAACGGCCGGTCCGGGGCGGCGTCGGTCGCCGGGGCATAAGCGGCGGCGGTGCCCGTCCGGCCGTCCCAGAAGATCAGCAAGGGACGCCCGCCGACTTCGGCGCGGCGCACGACCGGCCCGTCGCCGAAGCCCTTGAGCGGCCAGGCGAAGCGCTCACTGTTCAGCTCGATCCCGAAGACGCGGGCCTCGGCGTCCAGCCGGGGGTCGGCCGGGCGCCTCGTCCGCGCGGAGTCGTCCGACGGGGCGGGCGGGACCGCGACCGGCTGGAACCGGGAGATCATTTGATAAGCGACCGTGCCGGGGCCGGTCCTGAGCCAGGGGCCCCAGTTCGTCTCGATGGTCGGGATCGGCTCCAGTCGCTCCCCCTTACGGGGACCGTCGAAGGCGAGACCGGTGAGGCAGTCGAAGAGGGTGCCGTCGAGGTGCCGCATCACCATCACCCCGTTCCGCCAGCCGTGGAACCGGTAGTCGAGCGAGGCGGGGGAGCCCCGGACGAACCCGGCGTCGGGGTCGTGGACGAAGACGCCGTAGGTGTCGCTGATGACCCGGTAGGGGAGCAAGAACCAGCGGTACGGGATCGCGCCGCCGTCATACTTCCCCCGGACCCAGCCGAGGACGCGGTCGTCGTCGCGCAGCTCGCCGGCCTTGCGCTTCGCCTCGTCGACGCAGTGCGAACAGGCGGGGTTAATCAGTGTCTCGAACCGCTCGGGCCGGAACAGCGACCGGTCCGTCCCGTTCTCGTCGGGTGCGGCACCGAGGCACGTGAGCATCAAAAGGGTTGTGAACATGGCGGGCGCTCCCCTGTTTGTCGTCGTTCGCGTCTCCGGGCCGGCCCGGCGGCCCGGCTTCCGGCGGGGCGACCGCCAGTGTAGTCTGACGGCGGGGGATTCGGCCAGCCGACGGCCCCGCCGGTCCCGGACACCAGGGGGCGCGCCGCGCGTGCCCGGCCCCGACGGAGCGCCTCCCTTGCGACACCCCCGAGAGTTCGCCCTGCCTCTCTCGTTGCTATTCACCCTGGCCGGGCCGGCCGAGGGCCGCGCGGCCGACGCCCCGCCGGTCCGGGGCGTCCTGGTCGACGCCCCCGGTGCGACCCCGGGGGCGCTCCGGGACTGGAAGGCGGCCGGCGGCAACGCCGTGGTCGTCCTGCTCGACGAGTCGGTGACCCGCCCGGCCTGGGAGGCGGTCGCCGGCGCGGCGGCCGGCGAGGGGCTGCGGCTCTACGCCTGGGTCGAGGTCGGCCGGAACCCGGCGATGGCCGACGCCCACCCGGAGTGGATGGCCTCGCCCGGCGGCCACCACGACGACTGGCGGCGGCGGTTCCCCGACGCCCCCCGGGCCGGCGCGGGCGAGGCCGTCAAGCTCTGGCCGTGGGTCCCCATCGGCTACGGGCCGGCCTACCGGGCCCACGTCCGGCGGGTCAACACGCTCCTGGCCGACCTCCCCGGCGTCTGGGCAGGGGTCTTCCTCAACGACCTCCAGGGAGGGCCCTCGGCCTGCGGCTGCGGCAACGACCAGTGCCGCTGGGCGCTCGACTACGGATCGGAGGAGACCGCTGCGAAACTCCCCGGCGATAGCACGGCCGCCCGGTTCGTCAGCGGGCTCCGCGCCCGATACCCGGGGAAGGACGTGGTCCCCGTCTGGGTGACCGAGTGCGAGTCGGCCGACCTGCCGGCCGCGAGGGGGGGGACCGGGCACTGCGGGGGCGTCCCCTGCGCCGGCGGTGCCTGCTGGCCTGCCTACCACCGGGCCTTCGCCCCGCTGGCCGAGGCGGCCGGCGGGGCGGTCGCCGTCGGACTCTGGCCCGAGAGCTTCCGGCGGTCGGCCGACTGGCCGGCGGCCGGCCTGGGCCTGTTCCTGAAGCCCCCCAAGGGCCCCGCGTTCCCCGCCGACCGGGCCGTCGCGGTCGTCCCGGAGGGGGACGGCCGCTGGCGAGAGCAAGTCGCCGAGGCGCGCGGCGGGTCGGTCGTGGCCCGAATCAAGGTCGAACAGGGGTGGACGCCTCGGGTCGTGAAGGCCCCCTGACGACCGACGGCGCGGCCCGACGGGGAGGGATTCTCACCAGTCGACCGCGAACCCGTACCAGGGGGGCCGGCCGGCGGGGTTCCGCGTTTAGACCGCCTGAAAGGCGTTACCCTCGGGGACGACCTCCCCTTCTCGGAACCGGGAGAGGACCCCCGTGATCGCGTAGCGGGCCGATCCGCCCCCCCCCGCCCCGCCCCGCCCGGGAGGGTTTCTTCCAGGAAGACCTCCCCCGCCTTGGCCCAGACGAGCCTGCCGGGGCCGGCGTCGACCCCGACGTGCGGCCGGTGGAGGCGGACCCGGTCCGGGTCCCCCCGTTCGACGTGGTAGACCGTGCCGAAGATGACCTCGTCCCCTTCCGGCGTCTGGGCGACCGCGTTCCAGCCGAACCCGTCGCCGACCCAGGCCGATCGTGTCGCGGAGACCTTCAGGCCCCCCAGGCGCGGGTCGTCGGGGGCCGCCGAGGGGGGCGAAACCACCGGGCTCCAGTCGTGGTCGACCGTCATCGACTCCCGGAGCCCGTACCAACGGCCGGCGAACGGCCCGAACGCCGGGCCCGATCGACCCGACGCCCGACCCCGTGGACCCGGGCGGTAAACTCCTCGGGGGGGACCGCGAAGGCCCCGGGCCCCGGCCTGCCGGCGAGTCCCGGCGCGGCCCGGGCGCGGAACCGGGCGACCGCCTTGCCGAGGCGGGCCGCGCCGGTCTCCCCCCCGGGGCCCGGTGCCAGGAGCGACCTACGGTAAGCCCCGGCCTCGCCGAGCCCCCGGAGGAACCGGTCGGGGTCGGCCGGCGGGACGCCGGGGGCGAGAGGGTCGGGGGGGATATCGCGGGGGTTCGGCCCCCGCCGGCCCCCCGCCGCGACGGCGGAGGTCGGCGGCAGCAGGGTCATCAGTGATCGCGCGGGAACGGCCGTCTGCCGCCGGGCCGGAAGATCGGGCGGGGCGGGCCGATTGTAACCGGTCCGGCGGCCCGGGTCCGCTCAGGCGGACGCCGAGAGGACGGCGGGGGAAACGACTTCGGGGGCGGCGGGGGTCAGCCCGTAGGTCGCCAGGTACGACGCCTGGGTCTCCCGGCAGAGGTCCATCAACTCGTCGGCGACCTGGAAGGCCTCGACCCATTCGACCTCGTCGGAGACGGCCTCGCCGAGCCGGGCGGCAACGGCCGCCATCGGCGCGAGCTGATAGTCGTTGGCGGCGGCGAGGACGCTGGCGGCGGCCGCCCGGATGTCCTCGACCTTCTGGGAGTCGAGCGCCCCGGCGAGGGTCTCGATCAGCAGACCGACGCGGAACGCGGCGTGCTTCGAGATCGGCCCCATGGCGGGCTCCCTGCGCATCGGGGCCGCCTCGGTGGCGGTGACGAACCGCTCGACCAGGTCGGGATCGAACTGCGTCCCCGCGCAGCGCCGGAGTTCGGCGACGGCCTCGTCCCTCGAACGCCCGCGTCGGTAGGGGCGGTCGGAGACCATCGCGTCGTAGGCGTCCGCGATCGCGAGGATGCGGGAGCTCAGGGGGATGTCGGTCCCGTTCGGCTGTCCGTCGCCGCGGCGGCCGCCGTACCAGGCGTGGTGGGTCATCACGATCTCGCGGAGTGCGTCGGAGGAGAACGCCGCGGTGATGATCTCGACGCCCATCCTGTCGTGGGCGTGCATGACCTTCCACTCGTCCTCGTCGAGCGGGCCGGGCTTCTTGAGGATGCTGTCGGGGATGCCCAGCTTGCCGACGTCGTGCAGCAGCGCGGCGATCTCCAGGACGTAGACGTCACGCTGGCCGAGCAGCCCCCGTGCGGCGACGACACAGAGGTCGGCCACCCGCCTGCTGTGCGCGGCGGTGACGACGTCGCGGTGGGCCAGCGCGGCGAGCAACGAAGCGACGGCGTGATAGGGGATCGGCAGCGTCGCCTCGCGGGCCGGCGGGGCCTCGCGGGGCTTCTCGGGCGCGGCCTCGGCGACCCCCGGCGGGATCTCGTCGTACCGGACGACCCGGTTGCGCCCCCCTCGCTTGGCGGCGTAGAGGGCCTTGTCGGCGTTGTTCAGCAGGTCGTGCGGGTCGGTCGCCCCCATGGAGAGTGAGGCGAGCCCGAAGCTGGACGTGACCGAGATGTTCGAGAAGGACTTCGCCTCGATCGCCCGCCGGATGCGCTCGGCGGCGGCGGCGGCGTCCTCGGGCCCCGTGTCGACGAACAGGATGCAGAACTCCTCGCCGCCGTAACGGCAGAGGAGGTCCTCGGACCGGACCATGGACTTGAGGACCGCCGAGACGACCCGGAGCGCCTCGTCGCCGACGGCATGGCCGTGTCGGTCGTTGACCGACTTGAAGTGGTCGATGTCGAGCATCACGCAGGAGAGCGGCCGGGCTCCCCCGCCGTTGAGCTTCCAGACCGACTCGAACCGCTCGAAGAAGGCCCGGCGGTTCAGGCACCCGGTGAGGGGGTCGCGGGTCGCCAGCTCGGCGAGCTTCCTGTTCGTCGCTTCCAGTTCGGACCGCTTGTCGCGGAGCTTCTCCAGAAGCTTGCGGAGCTGCTCGTTCTTCTGCTCGACCTGCGTGAGGTCGTCGAACGTGGCGAGGACGCCGACCCGGCTCCCGCTGTCGGAGAGGATCGGCGTCGAGTTGACGGAGAGCTTGTGCCGCTCCCCCGAGCTGCCCGCGCGGATCGCCAGGGGGACGCCGAGGTTCCGGGAGCCGCCGCGGAGCACGCTCCCCCAGGGGAGTTCGTCGGGGGGCTCCTCGCCGTCGGGGTGGAGCCAGTCGAGCGCCTCGGCGGTCTGCGACTCCAGCTCGCCGACGGTCCGGCCGACCTTCCTGGCGAACGCCGAGTTGGCCAGGGCGATCCGGTTCTCGGAGTCGAGCAGCAGGACCCCCTCCACCAGGGTGTCGAGCGTCGCCCGGACGCGTTCGGGGATCGCCCCCTTGCCCCTGGCGTTCGCCTTCTTCAGGATCAAGGTGACGTACAGGGTGTTCGCCGCGAGGCTCAGCAGGGCGAACGCCGCAAGGAAGAGGGACTCGGGCCCGACGGCAAGGCCGAGGGAGTCCGTCCGGTTGAGCGACCGGAAGAAGACATCCACGCTCCCCCAGCGCTCGCCGTTGAGGAAGATCGGGACGCTCACGGCGGGCGGGGAGTCCGACCCGGCGGCGGGCCGCTTGCCAAACGCGGAGAGGAGGCGGCCGTCGGCCAGGCGGACCTCCGCGAGCAGGATGTCCGGGTTCCTGTCGAGGATCGCCCGGGTCGTCTCGTCGATCGCCCCGAAGTCCCCCCGGGTCGCGGCGATCGAGCAGTGGATGGCCATCGCCTCGCAGAGCGACTTCCGACCCCGGAGGGTCGCCGAGGTCGCGTCGGGCATCAGGCCGAGGAGGTAGAGGAAGCACAGCACGCTAAGCGAGAGGCTCGCGACGCCCAGTCCGATCCTCAGCGACAGGGGAATCCGAGTCATTCACCCCCCCCACCCCGGCGAAACCTGGCCCCCGCCTCGGTCCGGCGCCGTTGGATCAGCGACTGGAGCGTCTCGGTGTCGTGGTCGTGCTCGTCGTCCCGCCGCCAACGCCAGAAGAACCGCTTACCCCGGGCCCGCCGCCCTTCCAGAATGCAAAGCGGGTCGACCTGCTTCCAGAGCGGGGTCGCCGCGAGGAACCCGGCCAGGAGCAGGCTCCCCCGGGCCGTCCAGACGACGTACCCGACCGACGCGACCATCCCGGAACCCACAGCCACCGTCATGGCCACCACTTCCGGCGAGGCCACGATCTCTTCCGACATGGCGTCGAGCTCGACCTGGAACGACCGGGTCGTCAGGCCGATCTGCCGGCCGACCTGGTTGAGGACGCGGACGACCTCGGCGGCGGGGACCGCCGCCTTGACGGCCTCATCCGACAGTTCCGCCACAGTCAAGGTAAGCCCCGAACCCGGACCTCGGGTCGGCCCGCCGGCCGAGTTGGAACCGGCCGGGCCGACCACGCTGGCGACACTCACGGCCGGCGGCGCGCCGGACGACGCGGCCGGACCGCCCGCCGAATCCAACGCCCCTTCCGGCCCCGAGGGGCCGCCCAAGGAAGGTGACGCACCGCCTCCTCCCCCGAGTACAGAATAGCTCGCGTCGGACGCTCCGGTGCCCTGCGCCGGCCGTTTTGTGACCGCTGGGGGGGTGCCCCTTTCCCCGCCAACCGTGCCCTCCCCGGTGGAAGCCGGAACGCCATTCAGGCCGGACGATGACGAGGCGGGGGCCGGCGGGATGAATCCCCCGACACCGTCGGCCGCCGCCGCGGACCCTGCCGGCGGGGCGGCGACCACCGTGATCGGCACCACGACCTCTTCACTCTCGCCAGTGCCGTCGGTGAGTCGGTAGCGGAACGAATCCGGGCCCTGGTACCAGGTGGCCGGCTCATAGATGAGTTCCCCGGAAGGACCAGTCGTGAGGGTCCCGTAAACGGGGGCCTGCACGATCGTCACGTTGAGCGGTTCGCCCTCGGCGTCCCAGGCGCCCTGGAGCAGGTCAATGGTCAACCGCCCCGCCTCGGCCCGGAACGCATGGACGGCCGGCACCGGCAGGTCATTCACCGGGCTGGCCGACAGCCTGACGGACGCGAACGACGCGGCGGCACCGTCCCAGAGGCGGTAGGTGAACCCGTCCACGCCCGACCAGTCGGGGTCGGGCGTGTACACGAACCATCCGTCAGGGTTAAGCGTCAAGACGCCGCGCGCCGGAGATTGCACGACGGTCGCCGTGAGCGCGTCGGTCTCGGCGTCCGTGTCATTCGCCAGTACGTTCCCCGTGATCGGCGTGTCCTCAAGGCCGCCGACTGAATCGTCCACCCCTACCGGGGCGTCGTTCACCGCCGCCAACGTGACCGTCGCCCGCCCCACCGCCGTGCCGCCGTTACCGTCGGACACCGCGTACGTGAAGGCGTCCACACCCGACCAGTCGCGCACCGGCGTGTACACGAACGAACCGTCAAGGTTCAGCACAAGCACGCCGTGCGCAGGGGCCTGGAGAACCGACGCCGTCAGCGCGTCCAGTTCGACGTCCGTGTCGTTCGACAGCACGTCGCCACTCACCGCCACGTCTTCCCAACCGGAGTACGAGTCATCGAACGCCACAGGGGCGCCCCACCGCCGTGCCGCCGTTACCGTCGGACACCGCGTACGTGAAGGCGTCCACACCCGACCAGTCGCGCACCGGCGTATATACGAACGAACCGTCGGCGCTCAGGGACAGCACGCCGTGCGACGGCGGCGAGACCACCGACGCCGTCAACACGTCGCCCTCGACGTCCCCGTCGTTCGACAGCACGTCGCCCGTGACCGGCGTGTCCTCCCAACCGGAGTACGAGTCATCGAACGCCACAGGGGCGTCGTTCACCCCCTCCACGGTGATGGTGAGTTTCGCGGACGAGGTCAGCCCGCCTCCGTCTTGCATCGCATAGGTGAAGGTGTCGGTAAGGGTGCCGCCCGCCCGGAGGGCCTGAACGGCCGGATTTGTCTCGTCGATCTGGTAGACGAACCCGCCGTCGGCGGCGAGCACGAGGGTGCCGTAAAGTCCCGCCACCGGGGAGCCGACACCGCCGCTAGGGGAAGCGGCCGGGCCAGCGACGACCCCGACGACCTGCTTCGAATCCGCGGTGTCGGCGTCGGTGTCGTTCGTGAGGACGTTCCCGGCCGCGTCGAACCCCGGGTCGCCGTTAGGGGTCCCGCCGGCCTCGCGTGCGGTCCCCGCGTCGTCAGAGGCGGTGGGGCGGAGGTTCAGGCCGAAGCCGGGGGCGAACTCTGAGGTGTCACCGCCGGGGCCGGTCGCCGTCGCCGTGACCGCGTCAGTGGCATTGAACGAGAACCCGGTCACGTCGAGAACGCCCGAGAACGAGCCGGCCGCGTCGGCGGTCAGGGCGCCGAGGAAGACGCGGCCCTCGTAAGCGCCGCCGACGTTGAGGTCGGCCAGGAAGACCTCGACCCGCGCGCCGGCGAAATCGGACTGGCCGGGCGCGAGGCCGACGTGGCCCCGGACGTCCAGCAGGCCGGCCTCGAGATTCGCCCGCGTCAAAACGGGGTGGTCCATCCCTTCGTTCGCGGCGCCGGGCGTGAACAGGCCGTCGTTGGCGTGTGGCGTGGGGGCGTCGCCGAGCCGGATGCCGAGCGGGGCGTCGGCGGGGTCAACCGGCGTGGGCGACTGACCGGCCTGGTAAATCGCGTTCCCGAGGACGGAGTTCCCCGACGACGCACCCAGGATGAGGACGTTCGACCCCAGGCTGAACGCGACGACGTTGCCCTCGCCCGCGGCCGTGCCGCCGACTTGGTTGCCGGACGACCCGGACTCGACCCGCACGCCGACGCCGTTCCCGAGCGGGGTCAGGCCGTCCGCGGCGGTCCCGATGGCGTTGCCGACGACCGAAGCGCCGCTGACGTGGTCGGCGAGAAGCACGCCCGCCCCGGCGTTCGCGGCGATCAAGTTGCGGTCCCCGGCCGCCGCCCCGCCGACGCGGACTCCGGTCGCGCCGGCGGACGAGACGACCACGCCGTGCCCCGCATTCCCTCCGGCCGTGAGTCCGTCGGCGGCGACCCCGATCCAGTTGCCGGCGACCGCCACGCCCGACGCCCCGTCGATGACGACGCCGTCGCCGTTGAACCGATTGATGACCAGGCCGCGGACGACGCTACCGTCGGCCCCCGGGCCGAGAACCAGTCCCGAGAAAGCCGGCCCGCCCGTCCCGGGGCCGCTGAGTTCGACCGAGAAGACTGCGTCACTCCCCCCACCCGGACCACGGGCGTTCGCCGACGTGCCGGGCTGTGTGAGGCCATCGATCGAGACCGGGCTCACGATCTCGGGGAGTGCTGCCGTGACAAAGAGCGTGTGGACCCCGCCGCCGGGGATGTTGAAGGTGATCGCATCCGCGCCCGGCGTGTTGTTCGCCGCGACGATCGCCTCGCGGAGGCTCACCGCGCCGTCGGCCCCCTTGTGGGCGTTGAGCCATTCCGCGTCGAGCGTTCCGCCGCCGGCCCCGATCCCGCTGTCGTCATCGTCGGACGCCGTGGTCACGACGAGTGCCGAGGAGACGTCGGTGACGACCACGGAGATCGCCTGGGTGTCGGAAAGGGCGAGGGCCTTCGCCTCGACGACCACCTCGTAGACGTTGTCGCCGTCGGCGTCGGCGGGGGCCTCGAAGTCGGGCGCGTTGAGGAACCGCAGGACCCCCGTGGTCGGGTCGACCGTGAAATAGGCCGCGTCGGCGCCGCCGACGATCGCATAGGTAACGGCGTCGCCGTCGACGTCCGCCGCGTCGACGGCCGTGACGGCCGTCGTATTCTCGGCGACAAATACGGAGGCCGTCGCCCCGCCGCCGTCGGACGTGATCGACGGCGGGTCATCGGCGACCCGCCGCACGGTGACGGCGAGCGCCTGGGTGTCGGCGAGTGAGCCGTCCGTCACACGGACGGTCGCCTCGTAGACGTTATCGCCGTCGGCGTCGGCGCGGGCCCGCCAGACGGGGGCATTGATGAACTTCAAAACTCCCGTCGATGGGTCGATCTGGAAGGAGTGGGCGTCGGCCCCGCCCGCCAGCTCGTAGGTCAGTCCGTCGCCGTCCGGGTCGGACGCCACGACCGTGGTGACGGCGGCCGCCCCCTCGTCGACCGACACCGTTGCCGTCGCCCCGCCGCCGTCGGACGTGATCACCGGCGGGTCGTTGACGTTGGCGACGGTGACCGAGGCGGTGCCGGCCGCCGCGCTGAACGGGGTCGAACCGCCGTTGGCGGAGACGTTGACCTTCGTCCCCGCGGTGCCGGCGTCCTGGTCCCAGGCCCGGAACGTGAACCCCGAGGAGTCGGCGCCGGTCCCGTCCGGCACGAACCGGACGCGGTCGGTCGCACGCAGCAACAGGGCCGAACCGTCGTTAACGGTTCCGACGGGCGACCAGATTGAACCGCCGTCGGTCGAGAACTCCCAGATCCCGTTCCCTCCCGTCAGTCCCGTAACCGCGATCCCTTCGAGTGCGCCGACGTCGGGGTCGGTGATCGGGTCTCCCCCCGCGCTGGCGATGACTTCGGAGACGCGGTTGCCTTCGTCATCCGTGTCATACTCATCGATCGGGGTGAGGGTCAGGGCGGCGCCCCCGTCGAGCGTCGGGGCGTCGTTCACCGGGTTGACGAGAAGACTCGCCGAGTCGACGGCGGCGCTGAAGGGCGTGTCTCCGCCGTTCAGGGTCGTATCGGCCGTCGCGCCGTTGCCTCCCCCCGTCTGCTGCCAGGCCCGGAACGTGACGGCCGCGGCGAGCGTCCCGTTCCAGTCCGGGTCCGGCCGAAAGTAGACCCGGGTGTCGGCGTCGGCCGCGAGCAGACGGGCGAATCCGTCGCTGATCACGTCCATCGGAAGCCAGGTCGTGCCGCCGTCGGTGGTGAACCACCAACTCCCGTGCGACGCGTCGACCGCCGTCACCGCGATCCCGAGCAGGGCCCCGTCGTCAATGTCCGTCACATTATCGAGCTGACCTGCAGGGGAGTCGAAGTCGACGAGGTCGGAGACCAGCGTCCCGACCGGGCCGACCGGAGCGCCGGCGTCCTCATCGA
>LNFM01014860.1_pt1 | contig 11928 bp, 10 predicted proteins | sample 596031 | NCBI WGS metagenome assembly LNFM01 (sample SAMN04254537, study PRJNA301005) | activated carbon metagenome | isolation source: dual media filters at the Ann Arbor, Michigan drinking water treatment plant | place: USA: Ann Arbor | reverse complement strand
GCTCGACCGCCACGCCTTCCGCCTCCAGCCACTCCCGCCAGCGCCCGTCCGACCCCAGCCGCGGCCAACTGGCCCCGCCCAGCGCCAGCACCACCGCATCCGCCGTCTCGGTCCGCTCGCCGTCCGGGGTGTCGAAGACCCAGCCGCCGTCGCGGCGGCCGACAAGGCGCGACCGCGTCCGCACCTCGACCCCCAGTTCATTCAACCGTCCCAGCCAGGCCCGCAGCAGCGGCGAGGCCTTCATCGCCCGCGGGAACACCCGCCCCGACGACCCCGTGAACGTCGCCTGCCCCAGTCCCTCGGCCCAGCCGATCAGATGGGTCGGCGAGAAGGCGTCCAGCCAGGCCGCGACCACGCCCGCCGCATCGCCATAGCGGCCGGTAAAGGGCGCGAGGTCCTCCGAATGGGTCAGGTTCAGCCCGCCTCGCCCGGCCATCAGGAATTTCCGCGCCACGGACGGCATGGCCTCATGCACCACAACGCCGAGGCCCGCCCGCGCCAGCCGCTCGGCGGCCATCAGCCCGGCCGGCCCGGCCCCGATGATGTGTACGGTCCTGTTTGTATCGCTCATGGCCGACCCACTACCCTGTTCTGGGGCGAACGTCCGGCGAAAGCGGGTTCATCACAACGGGCACAACGGGGTCACAAGGGACACAACGCGTCCTGTGAAGCGGAAGCAGCCCGACCCGTCCTCGATCGGATTAATGCGGCGAACGCCGCAATACCCGGCACACGGATCAATACACGGACGTCGACACGCCCCCGGGTCCCGTCGTGTCCGTTGTGACCCCGTTGTGCCCGTTGTGATGAACCTCCACACCGCAGGCCGAAAAAACCGCTCCGGGAACCCCCCAAACCCGCATACGCTCATCCCCCATGAGCGTCGCCTTCACCCGCGAGGAAGATCTGGAGGCCACGGCCGCCGACCTTCCCGACCGTCCGATTTCGCCCCACCCCAATCTGGTCACCCCCTCGGGACTGGCGTTGATCGAGGCCGCCCTGGCCTCGGCCCGTGCGGCATACAGCGCCGCCCAGGCCCACGGCTCCATCGAGGCCGACCGCACCGCCATGGCCCGCGCCACCCGCGACCTGCGCTACTGGTCCGCCCGCCGCGCCACGGCCCAGCGGGTCGAGACCGAGCCTGACGGCCGGGTCCGCTTCGGCGGCTCCGTCACCCTCGAACGCGCCGACGGCCGGACCCAGACCTGGCGCATCACCGGCGAGGACGAGGCCGACCCCGCCGCCGGCTCGGTCAGCCATGTCTCGCCCCTCGCCGTCGCCCTGATGGGCAAACAGGTCGGGGACGAAGCGGTCGTCGCCGGACAGGCGGTCGAGATCATCGCCGTCGATTGACCGTCAATGGTTGCCCCGGCCCCCTGCTTGCCCCACTTTGCAGAACCGACGACGGCCTGGTGGCCGGTCCCGCGCCCTCGGTGCCAACAACCTGCGCTCAAGTAGCGCGAAGCGCGGTAGCGCCAACAAGAAGAGAAGGAGCCGCCCATGGCCCGAAAGCCCAACTACAGTTTCGAGCGTCAGGAACGCGATCGCGCCGACGCCAAGAAGGCCGCCGAGAAGGCCGCCGCCAAGGCTGAAAAGAAAGCCGCCGCCGCCGCCCGCAAGGAAGCCGGCCTGCCGCCGCTCGAGGACTGAGGCTCCCCGGACAAACGGTCGCGGCGCGCTGAGGCGGTCGCGACGGGCATTGCGTGTCTGAACGCCCCGGCTATGGTCACGACCGTCAGTCAACAGGGGTGTTCTTCATGCGTCGTCGTCTCGTCTCGCTCGCGGCCATTCTCGCGGTCATTGCGCCAGCCACCTCGGTCTGGGCCCTGTCGCCCGACACGGGATCCGCGCCGGTCGCCGTCGCCGTCGCCTCCGCCCTGCCCCAGGCCGCGCCGCTCCAGGGCGCGCCGGTCGCCGACCTGGTCGCCCGCGTCGACATCCCCTGGTCGCGCTTCCAGCTCGACAACGGCCTGACCGTCATCGTCCATGAGGACCGCAAGGCCCCGGTGGTCGCCGTGTCCATCTGGTACAATGTCGGCTCCAAGGACGAGCCCGCCGGTTCCACCGGCTTCGCCCACCTGTTCGAACACCTGATGTTCGGCGGCTCCGAGAACTCCCCGACCAGCCACATCCAGGCCATGAGCGCCGCCGGCGCCACCGGCCTGAACGGCACCACCTGGTTCGACCGCACCAACTATTTCCAGACCGTCCCGACCCCCGCCCTGGAACAGACCCTGTTCCTCGAGAGCGACCGCATGGGCTTCCTGCTCGGCCAGGTCGGCCAGGAGGTGCTCGACCTGCAGCGCGGCGTCGTCCAGAACGAGAAGCGCCAGCGCGACAACCAGCCCTACGGCCTGTCCTCCTACGCCCAGCAGGACGCCCTCTTCCCCGTCGGCCACCCCTATCGCCACTCGACCATCGGCTCGATGGCCGACCTCGACGCCGCCAGCCTCGAGACCGTGCGCAACTGGTTCCGGGACAACTACGGCCCCAACAACGCCGTGCTGGTCCTGTCCGGCGACATCGACGAGGCCACCGCCCGCACCCTCGCCAACCGCTATTTCGGCTCCATCCCGCGCGGTCCGGTCAATGTCCCCGCCGCCGCCGACATCCCCACCCTGGCCGCCCCGGTCGAGGAAGTCCTGCGCGACCGCGTCGCCCAGACCCGCGTCAGCCGCGCCTGGGTCGTGCCCGGCATGCTGGACCCCGACGCCGTCCCGCTCAGCGTCGGCGCCTCCATCCTCGGCGGCCTCGCCTCCTCGCGCCTCGACAACGTCCTCGTGCGCGGCGACCAGTCCGCCTCCGGCGTCAGCGCCGGGGCCCAGGCCTTCCACCGCCTCGGCTTCTTCTCCTATTCGGCCAATGTGAAGCCCGGCGGCGACGCCGCGGCCGTCGCGGCCCGCATGGACGCCGTCTTCGCCGACCTGATGGCCAACGGCCCGACCCAGGACGAGATCGACCGCGTCGTCACCCAGTACGCCGCCCGCACCATCCAGGGTCTGGAACAGGTCAACGGCAAGGCCTCCGCCCTCGCCGAGGGCCAGCTCTACGCCGGCGACCCTGACTTCTACCGCACCCAGCTGGCCGCCTATGCCGCCGTCACCCCGGCCCAGGTGCGCGACGCCATGCAGCGCTGGCTGAGCCGCCCGGTCTACAGCCAGATCGTCGTGCCCGGCGAGCGCGAGGCCTATGTCGAGGCCGCCGCCGCTCCCTCGGGTGCCACCCCGGTCCCCGCGACCGAGATCGTGCGCGTCCCCCGCGAGCCCATGCCGACCATCGGCGACGTCCCCAACCTCGACTTCCCGACCGTCGAGCGCGCCACCCTCTCGAACGGCGTCGAGATCGTCTATGCGCAGTCGACCACCGTCCCCGTGACCCGCGTCGCGGTCGAGTTCGACGCCGGCTATGCGGCCGACGACGCCAACAGCCTCGGCGTCCATTCCATGATGCTGACGCTGATGAGCGAAGGCACCACCACCCGCGACTCCAACGCCCTGGCCGAGGCCCAGGAGCGGCTCGGCGCCTCGGTCAATGTCGGCGCCTCCATGGACCGCACCGCCGCCAGCCTGACCGCCGTCACCACCAACCTCGACCCCTCGCTCGTGCTTCTGTCGGACATGGTGCGCAACCCGGCCTTCGCCCCGGCCGAGGTCGAGCGTCTGCGCGCCCAGCGCCTCGCCGGCCTGGCCAATGAGCGCACCCAGCCCGCGGCCATCGCCGCCCGCGCCCTGCCGGCCCTGATCTATGGCGAGGCCAGCCCCTATGGCCGCCCGTTCGGCGGCACGGGCACGCCCGAGACCATCAGCGCCCTCACCCGCGAGGACCTGATCGCCGAGCACGCCGAATGGGTCCGCCCCGACAACGCCCGCATCTTCGTCGTCTCTGACCTGCCGCTGGCCGATGTCACCGCGCGGCTCGAGCGGGCCTTCGGCGACTGGCGCGCGCCCTCGACGCCGCGCGGGACCAAGGCCTTCCCGGCCGACATCCCCGCCACCACCGCCCGCATCGTCCTGATCGACCGGCCGCAATCGCCGCAGTCGATCATCTACGGCGGCGCGGTCCTGGGCGTCTCGGGCACCGACGACCTGCTGACCCTGCAGGCCGCCAACACCGTGCTGGGCACCGACTTCCTGTCGCGGATCAATGCCGATCTGCGCGAGACCAAGGGCTGGTCCTACGGCGTGCGCGGCTCGATCAACACGCTCCAGCACCGGGCCCCCTACATCGTCAACGCCCCGGTCCAGGCCAACCGCACGGGTGAGTCCATCGCGGCCCTGATCGCCCAGTACGAGCGCTTCCTCACCACCGACGGCGTCACCGCCGCCGAGCGGGACCGCACCGTCAACGGCGACACCCGCGGCCTGGCCGGTGGCTTCGAGACCTCGGGCCAGATCCTCGGCGCCCTGCGCTCCAACGCCCTCTACGGCCGTCCGGACGACTATCAGGAGACCCTGGCCAGCCGCACCCGCGCCCTGACCGCCGCCGACATGGACGCCGCCGCCCGCGCCACCATCGACCCGTCGACCTTCGTCTGGGTCGTCGTCGGCGACGCCTCGGTCGTCCGTCCCCAGCTGGAAGCCCTGGGCCTGCCGGTGGAAGTGCGTCCGGCGCAGTAGAACGTCGCGTCTCCTCCCCCTTCATGGGGGAGGGGGACCCTCCGAAGCCGCGCAGCGGCGAAGGAGGGTGGAGGGGGCCAGACACCCCCACCATCCGCTCATCCCGGCGAAAGCCGGGACCCAGTGCTTTGGGTGATGTCAGCCCGAGCCTGGAACACGCCCGCGCGTCCTGAAACACCGGTGTCAGGCTGGACAGCACCGGGTCACGGCTTTCGCCGGGATGAGCGGTTTTAAAGAGCCTGACATCCCAAACGTCGGCGCGCCGGGGCGGGTGGCCTACCCTGCGCGTCTCCTGCCCATGCGATGGCGAGGGGTACCATGCGCAGCGTGGTGCGGCGGTCCTTCTTCTCCCTGACCTCGACTTCGGTCGAGCCGCCGACGCGGATGACCGCGACGCCGCCGGCCAGCTTGGCCAGACGTTCCTGCAGCTTCTCCTTGTCGTAGTCCGAGGTGGTGTCCTCGATCTGCTTCTTGATTTGGCCGATGCGGGCCTCGATGGCGTCTCAGAAACGCCGGGTAACCATCAACACAATGCTTCTTCCTATCGGGTCACGGTCATGGCGCCCGTACCCGGGGGCGATCCGTCCATCGCCCAGGCGCGCTCCGGGTCGGGAATCGAACAGGTTGTCAATCGTCAGGTCCAGGCCGATGTCGTCGCGACGGCCGGGGGCTGATCCTTCCGACGGGACGGACCGGGTCAGCAGATAGCTGAGTCTCAGGTCGACCGTCGCCATGGGATCGACAATCAGGTCGTCAGGGCCGTCGTGCCCGGCATTACGTCGGGTGCGAGATCCGCTGCGCCACTGCATGGACCCGTTGAAGCCCCATTTTCCAAGGCGGCTGTCGATGGTGAGCGCGAGCTGATGACGGGACTGCCCGCCACTGTCGCCGGCCAGTCGATCCATCTCGATGAAGCCTTCGCGAATGACCAGCGCGTTGGAGAGCTGCAAACTGTGACGCAGACCCAGTTGGATGGAGTCGGTTCGACCGGGGGTTTGGTTGAGGGGGATGCTCAGGTTCAACGTCGACGCCAACGCTTGATGTCGGCTGAGCCTCATGTTCACAGGTCGCAGATCGACCCGGATCAGACCGCCATTGGCGTCCCGAACAAACCGTTCGGGAAAGGCGGCTTCCACCTCAGGCGTGATGCCCGGGAGGGATGCGATGCCGTCGGTGGTTTCCGTTCGCGACAATGTCGAGCCGCCGCCGATCCGCCACGATGTGAATGGCCCCAGAAAGAGGCCTATCGCTGCGTCGGTGGAGTTTTGGGGCCGCAGATCTGGATTGCCGCCCAGAAGAGTCGCTACGTCAGCGGCCCGACCGGTCCGAAAGTCGAAGAGAACGCGGGTAGGGCCCTGGATCGTGGGGTCGAGCCGCTGCCGGGCGGACGGGCTGTCAGTCGCGGTCGACCAGCGGGCGTTGAGCCGGATCCCGCGAGACGGGGTCCAGACCAGTGCGGCGTTGTACCCGTCGTCCACGGCGTAAGACTCCCCGTCGGCGCGCGCGCGGGCGCCCAGCGCCAGCGAGGCGTCGCCCGGGTTCGTCGCGCCCGGCCGTCGACTGTTCAACAAGGGCACGGCCAGCGACGCCCGTACATCGTGATCCTGGGTCGAGCGTGTGAACCGGGACTCTTCCACGAAGGAAACGGACCGCGCGAATTCGTGGCGGCTGCTCAGACTGATGCGAAGCGGTCCGGCCGGGAGGACCGCCGACCTCCGATCAGCGGCCATATCGGCGACCAGCGAACGATAGTCCGAGCTCAGGGGATTCAGACCCCCTTGCTCCGACTGTATCGTCAGCGCGTTGAGGGCGGCCCGCACATTCCACCCCCGGGCCTCACCTGTCATCCCGCCCATAGCGGTAAGCGAGCGGCTTGACTGCTCTATCGGGTTGATCCGGCCATCGCGGACAGGGACGGTGGCGCGGGCCTCCCGTTGGCTGCCCATCATGCTGAGGCTGGCCGACCAGTCGCCGACCGGGCGCGTTGTCGAGAAGTTCGCCGCAATGTCCCGGGTGAAAGGAGCCAGGGTCCGGAGTGGAGCGTCGGGATGGTCGAAGCGATAACCGGGGCGTTCATCGCTCCATAGGGCCGTCGTTCGCGCCGCCTGCGCGCCGAACTGCAGGGTGTTGTCATCCTGGATTTCGGATTGGCGAAGATCACCCCTGAGGCCCGAGGTTCCGCCCCCGGTCGGAAAGGTCGCGGCCAGCTGCGCGTCCCGGCTCTTGAACCGGGGCTGCATCACGATGTTGACGACCCGCTGGGCGGGTTCCCCGCCAAACAGGCTCGCGGCCTCGGGCGGCAAGGCTTCGACCCGCACCAGCGCATCCGGGGGAAACCGGAGGAAGTCGGACGCATTCACGATCCGCCGGCCATTCACGATGATGATCGGCGGGCGATCCGGGCTGAGGGTATCGGCCAACCGCGCCACGACCTCGCCGACGTCATAGGCGCCGATGGCGTGGATTTCCTCGAGGCCCAGCTCCAGCTCGGGGGTCAGGCCCGTATCGCCGCGCCGTCGGCCGGTGACGATCACGTCTTCCAGTATGGCCGGTGTATCGAATTGAGCTTGCGGCGCCCCGTCCTGTTGCGCTGTGACAGGCATGCCGAGCAGGGACAAACACAAGAGCGGCAATGTCAGCATGCCGGCCATGTATAACTTAGCGTGTGGACAGAGTTAAATGTTGATGCCACGTAAATTGTCTTTACAGTCTACCACTAACAACATCATCGACTTACAAACCTGTGAGCCACACTGGCGCAAAGTTGAAGATCGCGTGCATGGTTACAATCAGCACGATTGATCCTGTTCTCAGCCACAGTGCGCCAAGAGCAAAACCGATTCCCAGTTGCCACACAAAGCGTGGAGCATATTCTTCCGCATTATACCTAAGGAGAGAATAGTCCATTTCCAGAAGCGGTTGTAGGAAAACGCCCGGTACATGCATGAGCGCAAAGGCGACAGATGAAAGGATCAATGCGTGGTTTGACGAACGACTGGCCTGAATCAAGGCGGTCAGCAGAAGAACACGGAAAAACACCTCCTCGATAACCGCTTTAAAAAATAACGTCGGAATCACCGTAGTAAAACGAGCAAGAGACAGTTCAACGCGCTGTCCGTCGTAAAGCATTACGGTCACAAGGTTTAATACACTCATCAAAACGACTGCTATAGCGGCGGTAGCTATAAAATCCGTCTTTGACGGGCTTGCTACCCGCTTCGGCCATTTTACATAACGGGTACCGATGAAAACCAAAAATATGGCGGTCCAGACCACGTCTGATGTAGCGCCATACGACATCGAGGCCAGCTGAGGGAGATAGGTGGCCTCCGCCAACATCTGCGCCGCCCAAACAAATGTCTGGACGACCAGGCAAACCATTATCATCTGGGCAACGCGCGGGGCCTGCGCCGGCTCGGCTGCCGATTGCCAGTACGGGGCTGAAGCGGGAGCCCCCAGGCGCAGGGCCGCAAGAGTCGAGCCGCCCATCAGGCAGGCGACAACAGGCGCGCCCGGAAAGCCGTTGGGGGCAAAGGTTATCCAGATCAGGAAAGCGAGAACGCCGAGGACACAAATCCAGGAGAGGGCTCGATAGTATTCCAACGAATCACCTGTTTGATGAATCGGGTTGAGCGGCCTCATGAGCCGCTCAACCCGATGGACTACTCAAACCTCTTAGTCTTCAGGATTGATTTCAATCTGTACTTCCGTGCGATACGTTCTGCTTCCATCTGGGTGAATTGTCACCTCGCGAACAGCTCTCGCGCTACCGCGGGGCTGGATCGCGTCTCTGACGGCCGACCCGATCGCCCGAACAGTCGCGATGTACCAGGCTTCGCGCCGGGTTGTATTCTGGCCGGCGGGATCGGACCGTCCCGTGGCCCTGCGGCTTTGCATGTTGACGAGCACGTACTCCGCCACAGCCTTGGCCTCGGCGTCGCTGAGTTTGGCGGACGTTATGCCGACCTTGAAGGCACCAGGGCCCTGACGGACACCCGATGCGGCGGCCAGCATCAAGGCATCCTGTTCGTTCGCCTTCAGATGCGCCATGACATCGTCCAGCTCGATCTCAACCTCGATCACATCACCGGGTTGCAGCAGGTCATCACCGTTCTCGATAATCCCCGTAACCTGCACAGCGACGTTGTCCGCGGTATGGGCCGTCAGGTTCAGCGGCGTGTAGTATGTCGTTGGGGGACAGATTTCGCCGTCCGGTGACAGCTCGATCTGCTGGTCCCCGCCCCCGCCCCCGCCCCCGTCGCCGTTGACCGGACATTGGGCGCTGCCCGCTTCCGCCGACTGCGCCGCGAGAGCGACAGCCATCGCGACGCCCACGCCTGCTAGATTAACGCCAAGCTTTCTCATCTTCGCTCCAGTTCAACCTAATGTGGATCGTCCACACGCCAAAGAGGAAGTGAAAAACAGGACAAGCGCAAGATGAAATTCGGTTCGACGAGTCTCGATATGGGCGTGCGGTGGTTCAACCAAAAAGGGCGGCCCCGTCCCCGGAGCCGCCCTCTTCTGTCTCAGCCTAGGCTAAGCCGGTCGAACCGGACTTAAAAGTCCATCCCGCCCATGCCGCCCATGCCGCCCATGTCGCCGCCGCCGGCGCCGCCACCGCTCGCCTTCTTCGGCGCATCGGCAACCGCCGCTTCCGTCGTGATCAGAATGCCGGCCACGGAGGCCGCGTCCTGCAGGGCGGTGCGCACGACCTTGGCGGGGTCGATGACGCCGGCCTTGATCAGGTGGCCGAGGGGTTTTCCAGCACCTTGCCGACGACGATGGAGCCTTCGACGCCCGCGTTCTCGACGATCTGACGGATCGGGGCCTGGATGGCGCGGCGGATGATGGCGATGCCGGCGGTCTGGTCGGCGTTGTCGCCTTTCAGGCCTTCCAGCGCCTTGGTCGCCTTCAGCAGGGCGATGCCGCCGCCGGGGACGATGCCTTCTTCAACGGCTGCCCGCGTGGCGTTCAGGGCGTCGTCGACGCGGTCCTTCTTCTCTTTCACTTCGACCTCGGTCGAGCCGCCGACGCGGATGACCGCGACGCCGCCGGCCAGTTTGGCCAGACGTTCCTGCAGCTTCTCCTTGTCGTAGTCCGAGGTCGTGGTCTCGATCTGGGCCTTGATCTGGCCGATGCGGGCCTCGATCGCGTCCTTCTCACCGACGCCGTCCACGATGGTGGTGTCGTCCTTGGTGATGGTGACCTTCTTGGCCTTGCCGAGCATGTCGATCGTGACGTTCTCGAGCTTGATGCCGAGGTCTTCCGAGATGACCTGGCCGCCGGTCAGGACGGCGATGTCTTCCAGCATGGACTTGCGGCGATCACCGAAGCCCGGCGCCTTGACGGCGGCGACGCGCAGGCCGCCACGCAGCTTGTTGACGACGAGCGTGGCCAGGGCCTCGCCCTCGATGTCCTCGGCGATGATCAGCAGGGGGCGGCCCGACTGGACCACGGCTTCCAGGATCGGCAGCATCGACTGCAGCGACGAGAGTTTCTTCTCGTGCAGCATGATGAGGGGCTCCTCGAGCTGGACCTCCATCTTGTCGGCGTTGGTGATGAAATAGGGCGACAGGTAGCCGCGGTCGAACTGCATGCCCTCGACGACGTCGAGTTCGGTCTCGGCGGTCTTGGCTTCCTCAACCGTGATGACGCCTTCGTTGCCGACCTTTTCCATGGCCCTGGCGATCATGTCGCCGACTTCCTGGTCGCCGTTGGCCGAGATGGTGCCGACCTGGGCGATTTCGGAGTTGGCGCTGACCTTGCGGCTCGAGGCCTTGATGTCGGCGAGGACGGCGGTGACCGCCTTGTCGATGCCGCGCTTCAGATCCATCGGGTTCATGCCGGCGGCCACGGCCTTGAGGCCTTCCTGGACGATCGACTGGGCCAGGACGGTGGCGGTGGTGGTGCCGTCGCCGGCCTTGTCATTGGTCTTGGAGGCGACTTCCCGGATCATCTGGGCGCCCATGTTCTCGAAGGCGTCTTCCAGCTCGATTTCCTTGGCCACCGAGACGCCGTCCTTGGTCGAGCGCGGGGCGCCGAAGGACTTCTGGATCACGACGTTGCGGCCCTTGGGACCGAGGGTGACCTTGACCGCATTGGCCAGGACGTTGACGCCGCGCAGCATCTTTTCGCGCGCGTCGGTGGAGAACATAACCTGTTTGGCAGCCATCTGGCAGCTCCTTGAAGAAGTGATTGGTGGTTAGTGGTTAGTGATTGAGGGGATTAGCCGCGGCGCCAGGACCTGATCCGGTCGCGCCAGCCACTAATCACTCATCACTAATCACCCAGTTCAGCTCAGGACGCCGAGAACGTCCGATTCCTTCATGATGATCAGGTCTTCGCCGTCGATCTTGACCTCGGTGCCCGACCATTTGCCGAACAGGATGCGGTCGCCGGCCTTCAGGTCCATGGCGACGTGCTTGCCGTCCTCATCGCGGGCGCCGGGGCCGACCGAGACGACTTCGCCTTCCTGGGGCTTTTCCTTGGCCGAGTCGGGGATGATGATCCCGCCCTTGGTTTTGGATTCCTCTTCCACGCGCTTAACCAGCACGCGGTCGCCGAGCGGACGAAACGCCATTTGTCTGTCTCCCAAAGTTTGTATTCAGCGCCCGGCGCGGCCGATTGGCAGCCAACAGGTCCGAGTGCTAACGCGAGCGGCAAATAGGGACAGGCGCCGCCACCGTCAAGCGCGGCCGGGCGGGATTTCAGCGGGGTTTCAGTCCGTCGCCGCCGCCAGCGCCCAGCCGGCCTCGACCTGACGCGCGAACAGCGGCCGGGCCCCGCGCACCCGCGTGCGCCAGTCGCGGCCGCGGCCGTCCTGCCCCAGCAGGTCGCCCAGCTCCGCCCGCACCAGCCGCAGCGCCTCGTCCGGCCGGTCCTGCCGGATCAGGAAGCCGGCATGCTTCTGCGCCCCGTCCATGGCGTCGGCATGGGCCGGCGGCAGGCGGGTCGAGGCGATGGTCAGGGCCCGGCGATACAGGGCCTCCGCCTCATCGGCGCGGCCCAGCTGGTCCAGCACGGCGGCATAGCCCTCGATCGTCTCCAGCAGGTCCGGGCTGTCCGGCCCCACCCCGCCCTCATAGGCCGCCAGCCCCTCGCGGAACGGCGCCTCGGCCTCGGCCCAGCGGCCCTGGTCGGACAGGGCGTAGCCCAGATTGGCCCGCGCATTGCCGGTGAAGGGATGGTCCGGCCCGACGATCTCCAGCGCCAGCGCCAGCGCCCGCCGGAACGCCGGCTCGGCCCCCACCCCGTCCCCCGTCACATGCAGGAACCAGCCCTGGTTGGTCAGGCACTGGGCCAGCAGCACCGG
>LNFM01011582.1_pt1 | contig 11928 bp, 13 predicted proteins | sample 596031 | NCBI WGS metagenome assembly LNFM01 (sample SAMN04254537, study PRJNA301005) | activated carbon metagenome | isolation source: dual media filters at the Ann Arbor, Michigan drinking water treatment plant | place: USA: Ann Arbor | reverse complement strand
CCGCCATCGAGCGCTCCTTCGCCCGCTCGCCGGGCTTCGAGGTGCGCTGGATAGACGCCGGTGCCTCCGATGGCCAGACCGACGGCACCCATCTCTTCGAGGCGCTGCGCCAGGGCCTCTCGGACGTCCCGGCCGAACGCATCGGCGGCGCCATCCTCGTCACCGACGGCCAGGTTCACGACGTCCCGGCCCAGGCCTCCGCCATCGGCTTCACCGCGCCGGTCCATGCCCTCGTCACCGGCCGCTCGACCGACCGCGACCGCCGCGTGGTGCTGACCCAGACGCCGCGCTTCGGCATCGTCCAGCAGAGCCAGACCATCGGCTTCCGCATCGAGGACAACGGCACCGGCGGCGCGGTGGCCCAGGCCGCCGTCACCATCAGCCGCGACGGCGAGGTGATCGAGCGGCGCACCGTCGCCACCGGCGCGACCACAAACGTCCAGGTCCAGATCACCCACGCCGGCGCCAACATCGTCGAGATCGAGGTGGATGGGCTGGAGGGCGAGCTCACCCCCATCAACAACCGCGCCGTGGTCGTCATCGACGGCATCCGCGAGAAGCTGCGCGTGCTGCTCGTCTCCGGCGAGCCCCATGCCGGCGAGCGCACCTGGCGCAACCTCCTGAAGTCCGACGCCGGCGTCGACCTCGTCCACTTCACCATCCTGCGCCCGCCGGAGAAGCAGGACGGCACGCCGATCAACGAGCTCTCGCTCATCGCCTTCCCGACCCGCGAGCTCTTCCAGATCAAGATCCGCGAGTTCGACCTCATCATCTTCGACCGCTACGCCCAGCAGGGCGTGCTGCCGCTGATCTATTTCGAGAACATTGCCCGCTACGTGCGCAACGGCGGCGCCCTGCTCATCGCCGCCGGCCCCGAACACGCCACCTCCGCCTCCATCAACGACACCCCGCTGGAGAGCATCCTCCCCGCCGCCCCCACCGGCGAGGTCATGGAGCGGCCCTTCCACGCCCGCGTCTCCGACCAGGGCCGCCGCCATCCGGTGACGCGCTCGCTGCCCGGCATGGTCGCCGAGGGCAATCCGCAATGGAGCCGCTGGTTCCGCCTGATCGAGAGCCGCCAGCCCGCCCAGGGCGCCACCACGGTGATGGACGGCCCGGATTCCCGGCCCGTGCTCATGCTGACCCGCCAGGGCGAGGGCCGCGTCGCGCTGCTGCTCTCCGACCACATCTGGCTCTGGGCGCGCGGCTACGAGGGCGGCGGGCCGCATCTCGAACTGCTCCGGCGCTTGTCGCACTGGCTGATGAAGGAGCCGGAGCTGGAGGAGGAGAGCCTGCGGCTCGCCGTGCGCGGCCGCCAGCTCGCCGTCGAGCTGCAGACCATGGCCGAACGGCCGGAATCGGTGACCCTCACCCGCCCCTCGGGCAGCAGCGTCACCGTCGCAATGCAGGACGCCGAGCCCGGCCTCTGGCGCGGCCAGGTCGACATCACCGAGCTCGGCCTCTGGCGCGCCCAGGCCGGCCGCCTCACGCGTCTCATCAACGTCGGCCCGCCCAATCCGCGTGAGTTCACCGACGTGACCTCGACGACGCGGCTGCTGGAGCCGCTGGTGCGCGCCACCGGCGGCGGCCTCTGGCGCATCTCGGAGACCGGCACCCTCTCGGTGCCGCGCATCGTGCCGACGCGCTCGGCGAGCTCCCTGCGCGGCGAGGACTGGATGGGCATCCGTCAGCGCGACGCCTCGGTGGTGCGCGGCATCGGCATCCTGCCGGCCTTCGCCGGCCTGCTCGGGCTCGTCCTGATGCTCGGTGCCCTCACCGCCGTCTGGGCCCGCGAGGGGCGCTAGCCTCCCCGCGGCCCCGTACCGGCGCGCGCTCCGACGCGCCGGCCCTCCCGCCTCAGCGCCGCGAACGGCGCGGACGACCGAACACGCGCCGGGCGACCCGGCGCTCGCCGCGCGCCACGTTCCGGCGGGTCCGCCGCGATCCGAGGCCGACGGCGCGGCCGGCGCGCGTCACGCCGCGATTGGCGGCCCGGCCGGTGCGGGTGACGGCCCGTCCGGCGCCGCGGGCGCCGTCGGTGAGCCAGGAGGCTTCGGCAGCCGGAGCCGCCAGGGCGACGGCGGGCAGGCCCAGCAGGGCCGTCAGAAAGGTGCGACGCAGCAACATGGATCGTCTCCGGGGCTGAAAATGCCGCCCGTGGCCGGGCGGGCCGACAGGGTGGTCGCCAGGCAGGCGCGTGGCAATCCCCTCCCCCATACCGCCGCCGGCTCCGCGTGCGGCGCCGACCGGGCGATATGGCCCGCGCGGGGAACTCCGGGTCGCACGGCTCGTTGTCTGAATGGCTGAGGGACTAATGGAGGAAACGACCATGACCAACCCGAACCAGCAGAACCCGAACCAGGGCGGCCAGAAGGATCAGGGCCAGGGCCACGGTTCCGAGCGCGGCGGCCAGCAGCAGCAGCAGGGCGGCCAGAAGGGCCAGCAGGGCGGACACCAGAACAACGAGCAGGGCCAGCGCACCGACAAGGGTCGGGGCATGTGAGCCGGCAGGCGACCATGACGTCGCCGATCGAACATCGCGATCCGCCGTCACCCCTGCGGGTGGCGGCGGATTTCGTATGACCGGGGCCGATATTCGGGGCCGGTGGTTGCAAGGGAGAACACGATGAACAGACGAAACCTCTTCGCCGCACTGGCGGCGGCGGTCACCGTCGCGGCTGCGGCCGGTCCGGCCATGGCCCAGGGCCGCGGCCGGGGCCCGGACGGCATGGGCCCGCCCGGCCAGCGCCGTCGCGGCTGGGATTCCGGTCGGCCCGGTTTCGGCCCGGGCTGGCGCGGCGGTCCGCCCCCCGGCCGGGGCTGGCGGCGCCGCGACTGGCGCGGAGGTCCGCCTCCGGGCCGCGGCTGGCGTCGTCGCCGCTGGGATTGATCGTTCCGCCTGGCTGACGGCTCACCCTCCCCTCGCTTCGGCGGCGGGAGGGTGACGTGTTTCAGGACCCCCATCGTCCGGCAACCGGGCTCGGACGGAGGACGGCACCGGCGCGACCGCCGGACGCCACACCGCTGCCCGATACCTCACCGGTCTGCCTGACGCCCCGGTTCCGACTTTGTGCGACGCCATAGCCTCCCTCCCCGCGCAGCGGGGAGGGTAAGCGTGGGGCATTGAGTCCCGACGCGCTCCGATAGCGGGAACAACAGCCTCCACCCATTCCGTCAGGTCTCTCAACGCAGGCCCCACCCGCACCCTCCCCTCGCTGACGCGAGGAGAGGGGGACTTCCACGTCCCGGGTTTCGTCGCAGGTCGAACCGGGCTCGCCGGCTGGACCAGGGCGCAAGCCTGGTGTGAGTGTTGCTGGTCGCCGCCGCCTCAGGCCGGAACGCGGCCGCCCCGGACCCGGCCGGCAACGCCGTCGAAGGCGCCCGGCACCAGTTCCGCCACCAGCAGGCGGCCGGGATCGACCGGGCCCGGCAGGGCGAGCCGCCCGGGCTGGACGACGACGAAGCCGAACCGCTCGTAATAGGGCGCATCCCCCACGAGCATGATGAGGCGGTGCCCCTCGCGCCCGGCGGTCTCCATGGCGCGCCTCATCAGCGCCGCGCCGATGCCCTTGCCCTGGAAGGCCGGGTCGATGGTGATGGGCCCGAGCAGCACCGCCGCCACGCCGCGACCGATCTCCACCGGCGACAGGCGGATCGAGCCGACGAGGAGCGTGCCGACGCGGGCGGTGAAGCAGAGCGAATGATAGGGGTCGATGCCCTCGCGCAGGCGAAAGGCGGTGCGGGCGAAGCGGCCGGGGCCGAAGGCGCGCTCGTGCAGCCGCTCGATGGCGGCGTGGTCGGAGGGTGTCTCGAGGGCGAGGTCGAGCGACAGGTCGGGCATGGAGCAGGCGTCCAACGGCAGGAGGCGAACGAAATCCGGGGCTTCAGGCAGTCATGCCGGCCGTCGTCGTCGCTCGATCCGCGGAATTTCTCTGCCCATGGCATGGCGCTTAGCATGGAGCACGCGGCCCGTCACCCTCCCGCGCCTGCAACGGCGCCCCGCCGTCCGCCGCAGCGCTTTTCATGGCAAGCTTCGCCCGGCACCGAACCGTCCGGCCCGCCCGCCCGGGCAGGGTCGCGGCGGTTTGTGGGGTGAACGGCATGGACGGCGGGACGAAGCGCGGCTTTTTCGGCTGGACGGTGGTCTGGGCCGCCTTTGCCCTCGCCGTCTGCGGCTGGGGGCTCGGCTTCTACGGGCCGCCCATCTACCTGCACGTCATCCACCAGACGCGCGGCTGGCCGCTCGGCCTCGTCGCATCCGCCATCACCGTCCACTACCTCGCGGGCGCACTCACGGTCGCCAACCTGCCCGGCCTTCATGCTCGCTGGGGCCTCGCCCGCGTCACCCGGGCCGGCGCCCTGGCCCTCGGCCTCGGCATCGTCGGCTGGAGCCTCGCGGCCGCGCCCTGGCAGCTCTTCGTCGCCGCCCTCGTCAGCGGCCTCGGCTGGGCGACGCTGGGCGCCGCCGCCGTCAACGCCATCGTCGCCCCCTGGTTCGGCCGCGGCCGTCCTGCGGCGCTCGCCTGGGCCTATAACGGCGCCAGCGTCGGCGGCATCCTCATGTCGCCGCTCTGGGTGCTCGCCATCCAGGCCGTCGGCTTCCCCCTCGCCGCCATGGCCATTGCGGCCGTGGTGATCGTCGTTCTCTGGGTCCTCGCCGGCCGGGTCCTCGTCCACTCGCCCGCCTCCCTCGGACAGGCCCCGGACGGCGACGGGGCCGCCGCCGCGGAGGCCGCGGCCGCCGCGCCGGACCATGCCGCCCTCCCCGCCTCCGCCCTCTGGCGCGACCGGCGGTTCCGCACCCTCGCCGCCGCCACCGCCCTTGGCCTCTTCGCCCAGGCAGGCCTCCTCGCCCACCTCTTCTCCCTCATCGTGCCGGCCCTGGGCGAGGTCCGGGCCGGCATCGCCATGGCCGCCTCGACCCTCGCCGCCGTCGCCGGCCGCACCGTCCTCGCCTGGGTGATGCCGCGCGACGCCGACCGCCGGCTCATCGCCGCGGCGAGCTACGCCGTCCAGGTCGCCGGCTGCGGCGCGCTCCTCCTGTCGCACGGCACCGACCCCTGGCTGATCTGGAGCGGCGTCGCCCTGTTCGGCCTCGGCATCGGCAATCTCGTCTACCTGCCGCCGCTCATCGCCCAGGCCGAGTTCGCCCGGGTGGACGTACCGCGCGTCGTGGCGCTGACGGTGGCCCTGGGCCAGGCGCTCTATGCCTTCGCGCCGGCGGCCTTCGGGCTGGTGCGGGAAGCGGCTCCCGCGGGCACGGGGCCCGGCGACGCGCCCTTCGTCCACGGCCTCGCCGCACTGGTCTTCCTGGCCGCCATCGCCATGCTGCTGGCGGGACGGAGGACCTGACCTCTACCAGTGGGGACTGCGCGGCCGCCCCTCGAACAGTTCCGCGATGCGCTCGCGCGTGCCGCGGGTGACGCCGTCAGGCAGGGCGTCCCGCGGGAAGAACGCGGCTTCCAGGATCTCCCGCGTCGGCACGAAGGGCGAGGTCTGCGCGAAAGCCTCGATGCGGAACAGCGCCACATGGTCGCGCGGCGATGTCCGGGCGTTGAGATAGAGGCCGCAGAAGACCGGAGCGCCGGTCATGGCGACGTGGGCTTCCTCGCGCAGCTCGACGGCGAGAGCCTCCTCCACCGTCTGCCCCGTCTCCACCCCGCCGCCGGGGAAGTGCCAGCCGGGCGTGTAGCTGTGGCGGACGAGCAGGATGCGGCCTTCCGCGTCCACCACGCAGCCGCGCACGCCGAGCGTCATGCCGCGGGAGAAGCGCCAGTAGAGGTGCATGAGGGGGGAGAGCCAGGCGCGCCGTTCGGGACTGAGCAGGATCATCGGCGCCTCTCATCACTGTCGCGAATGAAACATTGCGGATTCATGAAGGACCGCGATCAAAAATGCATGGCAGGCCGTGCGGCTGTGTCACTACCGAAATCCGCCCAACAAGCCTATTTCAGCGTCATGTTGCGCTGCACACTTGAGCAGCGCGCCCATTTCAGGAGCTTCCCATGCTCATTTCCCTCCTCACCTCGCTGCTGAAGCGTCGCCCGACGTTCCACTGGCAGCCCTCTCTCGAGATCCGTGACGGCGCCACCGCTGCCGCCCTCGGCATCTGGTACGCCCGCAGCTGAGCCGACGCGCCGGGCCATGGCCCGGTGACCGGACGGCTGGACAGGCCCCGCATGCCTCACGCATAGGGTGAGGCATGTTCCGCCTCGCCCATCTCTCCGATCCGCATATCGGCCCGCTGCCGGCGCCCGGCTGGCGGGCGCTGATGAACAAGCGCCTGACCGGCTACCTCAACTGGCAGCGCAACCGGGCGGCCCATCACCGCATGGACATCCTCGACCGCCTGCTGGACGACGTCGTCCGCGCGGAGGTCGACCATGTCGCGGTGACCGGCGACCTCATCAATCTCGGTCTCGCCGACGAATACAAGAGCGCCCGCGCCCTGCTCTGGCGCATCGGCCCGCCGGAGCGCGTCAGCTTCGTCCCCGGCAACCATGACGCCTACATGCGCCAGACGGTGCCGGGCATCGTCCACCACTGGCGCCCCTGGTTCCTCGGCGACGGCGTCGCGGAGACCGACGGCGGTTACGCCTTCCCCTTCACGCGGGTGCGCGGGCAGGTCGCCCTCGTCGGCGTCAACAGCGGCGTGCCGACCGGTCCCTTCCTCGCCACCGGCTTCCTGGGGCAAAGGCAGATCGCCGCCCTCGCGGACGAGCTGGAGGCGCTCGGACGGCAGGGTCTCGCCCGTCTGGTCCTCATCCACCATCCGCCCTTCGACATCGGCTTCCAGAAGCGTCTCGGCGACCACCGCGAACTCGCGGCCATGCTGGCGCGGGTCGGCGCCGAGGCGGTCCTCCACGGCCATACCCACAAGGGCACGCTGAAGCAGCTGAACGGGCCGTCGGGCCCCATCCCGGTGATCGGCGTGCCCTCCGCCTCCGCCGCTCCCGGCGGGCGAGCCGACCCCGCCGCCTGGAATCTCGTCACCGTCGCGGGCGAACCCGGCGACTGGCAGGTCCAGGTGGAGCGGCGGCCCGTCGGCTGACCCTCCGGGCACGCGAAAGGCGCGGCTTTCACCGCGCCTTGCGCAAACCCGCCATATCCCGACGCGTCAGGCGCCGAGATAGGCGCCACGTCTGGAAAGACCGATGCGGTCCATTTCCGCCTGCTCGCGCACCGCGTCGGCGGCACGGTCGCGGGCGCTCTCGCGCTCGTCGAGGATCTCGACCTTCTTCAGCTCCTCGAAGGCCTCGGCGAGCGCCGCCTTGGCGTCGTCGAGCTGGCCCTTGAGTTCGCCGGCCGAGCCCATGAGGTTGTCGCGCCGCTGGCGCGCCGCCTTGGCATAGGTCGGATAGGCGTAGTGCGCCGGGTCATGCACATTGGCCCGGGTCTGCTCGGCGACGATCTCGCGGTCGAGCTCGTTCGCCATGCGCTCGAACTCGGCGATCATCATCTCGATCTGCGCCACCTGGCGGCGCTTTTCGTCGACCTGAAAGCGCTTCAGGCGGATCAACGTCTCTCGCGACTTCATCGACTCGTACTCCCAGAAGTCCCCTTATTCCGCGGAACACACACACGCCCCACGGTCGTCCACGGCAGCCGCACCGCGCCCGCCTTACCCCTAATGAAAACTGAAGCTAGGCCCACGAGGTTGAGATTCCGTTTCCGGAAAGCACGATTCATGGTAAACAATCGTTTATAAGTCGCGCCATTCATTGGGGAATTTCCCGCCGTCTCACGGCGTCGCGCCCTCCAGGATCTGGGCGAGGCGACGATAGCCGTCGCGGATCGCCGCATTCTCGTCCTTGCGCTGGCCGAGGAAGGCCTCCAGCGCAGGCTGCAGGCGGATCGCCTCGTCGACCTCGGCGGAGGAGCCCTGGCGATAGGCGCCGAGCCGGATCAGTTCCTCCATGTCGGCGTAGGTCGCGAGCGTGCGCTTGGCCTTCTGGATCACCGGCCAGTATTCCGGGTCGGCCGAGCGCGGCATGGTGCGCGACACGCTCTTCAGCACGTTGATGGCGGGGTAGCGCCCGCGTTCGGCGATCGAGCGCTCCATGACGATGTGCCCGTCGAGGATGCCGCGCACCGCGTCGGCCACCGGCTCGTTGTGGTCGTCGCCGTCCACCAGCACGGTGAAGATGGCGGTGATGGCGCCCTCGCCGGGGCCGGGGCCGGCGCGCTCGAGGAGGCGCGGCAGTTCCGAGAAGACGGTGGGCGTATAGCCCTTGGCGGTCGGCGGCTCGCCGGCGGAGAGGCCGATCTCGCGCTGGGCCATGGCGAAGCGCGTCACCGAGTCCATCATCAGCATCACCTGCTTGTCCATGTCGCGGAAATACTCGGCGATGGACAGGGTTAGATAGGCCGCCTGCTTGCGCATCAGCGCCGGCTCGTCGGAGGTCGCCACCACGACCACCGACCGGGCGAGGCCCTCCTCGCCGAGATCCTCCTGCAGGAACTCCTGCACCTCGCGACCACGCTCGCCGACCAGCCCGATCACCGAGACGTCGGCGTCGACGTTCCGGGCGATCATCGACAGCAGCACCGACTTGCCGACGCCGGAGCCGGCGAAGATGCCCATGCGCTGGCCGCGGCAGCAGGTGAGGAAGGTGTTGAGCGCCCTGACGCCGAGGTCGAGCGGCGCGCCGACGCGGCGGCGCGCATGGGCGGCCGGCGGATCGGCGCGGAACGGCATGGGAAAGCCGCCCTGCGGCAGCGGTCCCTTGCCGTCGATCGGTTCGCCGAGGGCGTTGACCACCCGGCCGAGCCAGCCCTGGCAGGGCCTGACCGCCGCAGGCGCCAGCGACACCATGGCCTTGCAGCCCCGCCTGACGCCTTCGAGCCCGGCGAAGGGCATGAGCAGCGCCTGGTCGCCGGCAAATCCCACGACCTCGCAAGGGATCGGCCGGGCTCCGGTCTCCACGGTGACGCGTGCGCCGACCGACATGGCGTGGATCGGCCCCGCCGCCTCGATCATCAGGCCGCGCACGCCCGAGACGCGGCCGTAGATGGAGACGGAATCGATGTCGGCAATGTGGTCGGCGAGGGCGCGCATGCGTGAGGAATCCGTGACGGGCCCCCACATTCCCGCCGTCATGGTCAACGAAGCGTTAACGCCGGACCCCGGGTAAACGCGATGCGGCAGATTTTGCCGGCCTGATGCCGCCCTGCGACAGCCTGTCTCGCGAATTGCGAGGACGAGCGGGCAATCTTTACCGCCCGTTAACCATGCACCCGGTAGAACCTGCCCATCGACAGCGCCTGTCCCTTCCCCGGGAAGCTGCCGTTTGGGACCTCTAGCCGCCGCGACAGGCCCCCGAAACCGCCGAAGTTTAACGATCACGGGCCAATGCGAGTCAAAGTAAAGGCAACCGGCGCCCGCATTGTGCCCTATCGGGTAACCCTTCCTTAACCCGCCCCGTTAATGATCCCTATCAGCCGATTAAAGGCATCCGCGGCCACCGGGGGTTCATTTGGAACGACCCACGATGGACCCTGGTCGCGGGATGGCAGGAACCGGAGTCGATGAGACGGCCGAAATGGTCGATTCGGCAGAGGGTTGGAGTGAGTCGCAGAAATATTTTGCGAGGACTCTTGCCCCTGCGAATCACAGTTTGTTAACCATTAGGGCGTAACGTCGAATCAGTGAACGGGGACGGATCCCAAGCGCCCTCCGCGCGGCGGCGGAGGCACGGGATCGCTTTGCCGAGCGGCTGTTTCGTCATGTGTGACGGAATGGCCGGTTTTGGGTCAGCGGAAGGGGATGGGCATGCGCGTTCTGTTGATCGAAGATGACAGCGCCACCGCGAAGAGCATCGAGCTGATGCTCAAGTCCGAGAGCTTCAACGTCTACACGACGGACCTGGGCGAAGAAGGCATCGACCTCGGCAAGCTCTACGATTACGATATCATTCTTCTTGATCTCAACCTTCCCGACATGTCCGGGTACGAAGTGCTGAAGTCGCTTCGGGTTGCCAAGGTCAAGACCCCCATCCTGATCCTGTCCGGCCTCGCCGGCATCGAGGACAAGGTGCGCGGCCTCGGTTTCGGCGCCGACGACTACCTGACCAAGCCCTTCCACAAGGACGAGCTGGTTGCCCGCATCCACGCCATCGTCCGCCGTTCCAAGGGCCATGCCCAGTCGGTCATCACCACCGGCGACCTGCTGGTCAACCTGGACCAGAAGACGGTCGAGGTTTCCGGCCAGCGCGTCCACCTGACCGGCAAGGAGTACCAGATGCTGGAGCTCCTCTCGCTGCGCAAGGGCACGACCCTGACCAAGGAAATGTTCCTCAACCACCTCTATGGCGGCATGGACGAGCCGGAGCTGAAGATCATCGACGTCTTCATCTGCAAGCTGCGCAAGAAGCTCGCCAACGCCTCCGACGGCAAGAACTACATCGAGACGGTCTGGGGCCGCGGCTACGTGCTGCGCGAGCCCAACGAGGCCGAGGAGCGCATCCCCGCCTGATCGGGCGCGGCGTAACAATTTCGCCGCAACCGCGTCACAAGCCCGTCACGACCGGCTGGCACACAGAATACCAATAGTCTGGCGAGTACGGATGAAATGCCGCCAGACGACGAGGGCCCCGCCGGGAAACCGCGCGGGGCTTTTTGTCGTCTGCGGGTAGCGGCATTCCGATCGCGTCCCGCCCCGCTGTGGAGCAGCCAAGGCCCCTCCCCCCTGCCCCGTGCGCTTTCTGTCGACGGCCCCTCACCCCTGCCGGACGGCTAAGGGTTGGGGACGACAGGGCAGGCACCGCGCCGCCATGACCTCCGACGTCATTGACCCGCCGCAAGGTCCCGGCCAGCCTTTCGCCCTCTCCAGGAGGCCGCCACATGTCACCCCTCGACCGCCTCGCCGCCCATCCCCTGCCCTTCGCGGTCCTTATGGGCGTGACCTTCACCGCCGCCACCACCGACGAGGTGGTGGCGCAGATGACCGTGCGTGAGGACCTCTGCACGGCGGGCGCGATCGTGCACGGCGGCGCGCTCATGGCGCTCGCCGACACGACGGGCGCGGCGGCGACATTCCTCAACCTGCCGGCGGGCGCCAAGGGCACCACGACGATCGAGAGCAAAACCAACTTCCTCGCTGCCGCGCCGGCGGGCGAGGTCCTCACCGCCACCGCGACCCCGGTTCACCGCGGCGGCCGCACCCAGGTCTGGCAGACGCGCATCACCCGCGGCGACGGGAAGCTCGTCGCCCTCGTCACCCAGACCCAGATGGTGCTCTAGCCGTCAGTAGGGCGTGCCGTCCTTGCGGGTGAAGACCCAGCGGCCGTCCGGTCCGAGCGTCGCGGCGATGTCGTCGTCCGGATAGGTCGCGACATCCGCGGGACTGCGGTCGCCGATCTCGAGATAGGTGGCCTCCGCCGTCGAGCGATTGATCAGGTGGTGGGCGGTCCCGCCCTTGGGGAACCCGGCGCACATGCCCGCCGCGAGCACGGTCTCGCCCGCGTCGGTGACGAGGACGAGCTCGCCCTCGAGCACGAAGACGAATTCGTCCTGGGTCGTATGCCGGTGGTGGAGCGCCGAGACCCCGCCCGGGGCGATCGTCGTCAGGTTGACCCCGAAATTCGTCAGGCCGAACAGGTCACCGAGCTGCCGCTTGGTTCGCCCCGCCATCCGCGATGCAAATGGCTCGGGATAGTTCGACGGTCTGGTACGCGGTGGAACATCCGCGGCGCGGACCGCGTTCGCCCTAGATTGCTCGTCGCTCATCGAAGGACCCTCCCCCGGTCACTGTGGAGGCCGCCGTCCGACACGTCGACGGGCGGCGCGGAAGACCACCCATGCCGGAGACGGACGTACTCCGCCCCTGCCGTGAGGCGGAAAGATCGTTCGTCTTCGAACCAAACGAAGGAAAGAACGTCCTTATTTCCTCAGTTTTCGGACCGATCGTAGAATTTCCTTCCCAGCGGG
>LNFM01015565.1_pt1 | contig 11929 bp, 8 predicted proteins | sample 596031 | NCBI WGS metagenome assembly LNFM01 (sample SAMN04254537, study PRJNA301005) | activated carbon metagenome | isolation source: dual media filters at the Ann Arbor, Michigan drinking water treatment plant | place: USA: Ann Arbor | reverse complement strand
ACTCGACGTGCCCGCCCTGGTAGCTGCTGATGGCGATGCCCTGCACGTCTTCCTGCAGCGCGGCCGTCACCACCTCGTCGACCGAGCGGTTGTGCCCCAGGTGGATCACCTCCGCGCCCATGCCCTGCAGCAAGCGCCGCATGATGTTGATGGCGGCGTCGTGGCCGTCGAACAGGCTGGCCGCGGTGACGAAGCGCACCTTGTGCCTGGGACGATAGGCGGCCAGGGCCTTGAATTCTGCGGAGAGGTCGGTCATGGGCGGAGGCTCGATGCAGGTTGGATTGACGTTTACGTCAACGTCAATCGGGAATCATGCCATCGCGTGCTGACGCCCGCTTGTCGTGTCCGGGCACGCGCCTCATGGTTTTCCCGCACAGCGTGTCCTCACGCAGGGCGGTGTCGGCTGTTAGCCTCGCAGGCCCTTTCCGTGCGCACTGCTTTCGCCCATGAGCTTTCTGGCCATCGACATCGGCAACACCCGTCTGAAGTGGGCGATGTACGACCATGCACGCCCGGGTGCCACCTTGCTGCACCAGGGCGCCGTGTTCCTCGAGACCATCGACGTGCTGGCCGACGAGCAGTGGACCGACCTGCCCGAGCCCTCGATCATGCTCGGCTCGGCGGTGGCCGGCGACGCGGTGCGACGGCGCGTGCAGGAGCAGATGGAGCTGTGGAACGTGGAGCCGCACTGGGTGGTTTCATCGGCCGCCGAGGCCGGCATCACCAACGGCTACGACCATCCCAACCGCCTGGGGGCCGACCGCTGGGTGGCCTTGGCCGGCGCGCGCGGACGGGTGCTGGAAGGCGGCGCGCCGCGTCCCGCACTGGTGGTGATGGTCGGCACGGCGGTCACGGTCGATGCGCTGGATGCGAGCGGCCACTTCCTGGGCGGACTGATTCTGCCGGGCTTTGGGCTGATGCTGCGCGCCCTGGAGATGGGCACGGCCGGCCTCAAGGTGCCGACCGGCGAGGTGGTCGACTTTCCCACCAACACCAGCGACGCGCTGATGAGCGGCGGTGCCAATGCGCTGGCCGGCGCCATCGAGCGACAGGCGCGGCGCCTGAAGCAGCGCAGCGGCCAGGAGCCGCTGCTGCTGATGACGGGCGGTGCGGCCGTGAAGCTGGCCCCCATCACCGACCTGCCCTTCGAGACGGTGGACACGCTGATCTTCGAGGGCCTGCTGCGCATCCAGGCGGCCCGGGGCTGAAGCCGGCGGCAGGCGCCTGCAGTGTCTACAGGATGTAGCGCGACAGGTCTTCGTTGCGCGACAGCTCGCCCAAGCGCGCGTCGACCGTCGCTGCGTCCATCGTGATGGTCTGCCCGCTGCGGTTGGGAGCGTCGAAGCTGACCTCGTCGAGCAGACGTTCCATCACCGTGGCCAGGCGCCGCGCGCCGATGTTCTCGGTGCGCTCGTTCACGTCGTAGGCGATCTGCGCGAGGCGCCGCACGCCCTCGGGCGTGATCTGCAGCGTGACGCCTTCGGTGGCCAGCAAGGCCTGGTACTGCGTCACCAGGCTGGCCTGGGTGCTGGTGAGGATGGCCTCGAAGTCGTCGACCGACAGCGACTCCAGCTCGACGCGGATCGGGAATCGGCCCTGCAGTTCGGGGATCAGGTCGCTGGGCTTGCTCAGGTGGAAGGCGCCGCTGGCGATGAACAGGATGTGGTCGGTCTTGACCATGCCGTACTTGGTGTTGACGGTGGTGCCTTCCACCAGCGGCAGCAGGTCGCGCTGCACGCCCTGGCGCGACACCTCGGCGCCACCGTGGTCGGAGCGCGAGGCGACCTTGTCGATCTCGTCGATGAAGACGATGCCGTTGGCCTCGGCATGCGCCAGCGCGGCGCTGCGCGTGTCTTCCTCGTTGACCAGCTTGGCCGCCTCTTCGTCGACCAGCAGCTTCAGCGCTTCGCCGATCTTGAGCTTGCGCGTCTTGCGCTTGGTCTGGCCCATCTGCGAGAACAGGCCCTTCAGCTGCTCGGCCATCTCTTCCATGCCCTGCGGGCCCAGGATCTCGAGCGACGGCTTGGCGTCGGCGACCTCGATCTCGATTTCCTTGTCGTCCAGCGTGCCCTCGCGCAGGCGCTTGCGCATGACCTGGCGAGCGGTGTTGTCGGCCGGGGCAGGCGCCGCCGCGATGTCGTTGCCGAAGCCGATGGCGCCCGACGACGAGCGCGGCGAGGGCACCAGGATCTCGAGGATGCGCTCTTCGGCGGCGTCCTCGGCCTGGGCGCGCTTGGTGCGCATCTGGCGCTCGCGCTCCTGCTTCACCGCCACGTCGATCAGGTCGCGCACGATGGTGTCGACGTCCTTGCCGACGTAACCCACTTCGGTGAACTTGGTGGCTTCTACCTTGATGAAGGGCGCGTCGGCCAGGCGCGCCAGGCGGCGCGCGATCTCGGTCTTGCCCACGCCGGTCGGGCCGATCATCAGGATGTTCTTCGGCGTGATCTCGCCGCGCAGCTTCTCGTCGACCTGCTGGCGCCGCCAGCGGTTGCGCAGCGCGATGGCCACGGCGCGCTTGGCCTGGTGCTGGCCGACGATGTGGCGGTCGAGTTCGGAGACGATCTCCTGGGGCGTCATGCTCTGGATCATGGTCGGAGTCGTCACTCGCCGAGCGTCTCGACAATGTGGTTCTGGTTGGTGTAGATGCACAGGTCGCCGGCGATCTCGAGCGAGCGCTTGACCATCTGCGACGGCGTCATGGCGGTGTGGTCGAGCAGGGCGCGTGCCGCCGCCTGCGCATAGGGGCCGCCCGAGCCGATGGCGATGATGCCGTGCTCGGGCTCCAGCACGTCGCCGTTGCCGGTGATGATCAGCGAAGCGGTGGTGTCGGCCACGGGGCGGCGCAGCACGCGGTCGGTGCGCCAGTCCTTGGTGAGTTCGATGGCCGCGCGCACCAGGTGGCCCTGGTGCTTCTCGAGCTTGGCCTCGAATCGTTCGAACAGCGTGAAGGCGTCGGCCGTGGCGCCGGCAAACCCGGCCAGAACCTGGTCGCGGTGCAGTTTGCGCACCTTGCGCGCGCTGGCCTTGACGACGATGTGGCCCAGCGTGACCTGCCCGTCGCCGCCCAGGGCGACGAGCGGGCCGCGGCGCACGCTCACGATGGTGGTGCCGTGAAATGCTTCCATGGATCTTCGCAGGTGAAGGTCGCCGCAGGCGTTTCAAGCCCCGGCGGCAGGTGGTTACACCCGGTGCACCTGCACGCGGGCGTGTTCGGTGATGCCCATGGCGCCGAAGAACAGCGCCACCAGGCGGTGCGACTCGACGAACTGCACCATGCGGCCCTTGGCCGTGGTGCTGAGCACCCAGTTGAGCAGGTCGCCGGCGGCGACGAAGTCGACACGGATCAGGCGTGCGCAGGAGACGTTGACGATGGGGGCGGTGCCGAGCTGGCCTGTCAGTTCGGTCAGCGTGGCGCTGATGTCGCCCACCAGCTGGCCCGAGAGTTCGACCGTGGCCAGCTCGTTGCCGCCTTCGCCGTCGTCGCTGAGGCGGGATTCGAGGAAGCTGGTCGACATCTCGCTGGCCGAGCCCATTGGCAGCCGGGAGGTGAGGTTGGTCTCGGTGATCTGCACGTTGCAGCGCGTGCGCTCCCAGGACGGCGGAGAGACTTCGTAGGTCACGCAGTAGTCGATGGCGGCCTCGTCGAACTGGTCGGCCCGGTTGGCCAGCCGCAGCCCGTCCAGGCGTGTCAGCCAATAGACGGGATCGGCATCGCGCACGCCGGTCGGGGCCGATTCCTTCAGCACCTCGAACAGCCGCTCTCCGCCGACCCAGCGCATGTCCAGCGTCTGCGCCGACCACACGCGGAACAGCGTGGAGAGCTGCATGGCCGCCTCGGCGTCCACCAGCTTCAGGTCGCTCCAGTCGAAGATCCAGGGCAGCGGTGTCTGCAGGGTCTGCGCGCGCAGCCGCGTCACCGCGTCGGTGTCGAGCTGCTCGGGGCAGCGCCAGTGGATGTCGCTGCCCACGCGTGCCGGGGTGCGCGGCCGTTCCTCGGCCACGGCGTCGGCCACCAGCTGCGGCAGCGAAAACCATTGCGGCGCCGACGACCCGAACTGCTGCACGTAGTCGAGCGCCAGGCTCTCGAAGCGCAGCTGCTGGCCGGTGGCGCGGTACAGGTCGAACAGCACCAGCCAGGTTTCCGCGTGATAGGCACGCGGTGCGCCGGTGCCGGTGAGTTGCTGCAGCGCCGATTCGGCCGCCGTGAAGTCGGCGTTCGCGAAGGCGATCACCGTCTCGTCGAGGTCGGGATCGTGCACCACCTCGCTGACCTCGACGCCCAGCGTCGGGACGCTCGCGCGATCGGGCTTCGAGACAGGTGCGGCAGCTGCGGCAGGCGCAGCCTCTGCAGCGGCAGGCGCCGGTGCCGCCGTCGGCAAGGAGGGCGCCAGGGGCGCTGCCCGGGACGACGGCGCGTTCAAGGCCGCGGTGTCGATCGCCGGGCGCGAGCCCACCGGGGTCAGCGGGGGCAGGCCGGCGGCCATCTTGGCCTTGGCCGGGGTGGGCGAGCCCGAGTCGGGGTCGGGCAGCGGTGGCAACGGAGGCAGCGGATCGTCGTCGACCACGGCGCCGTCGAAGTCGTCCCGCTCGTCGGCCGGGATGGGCGGCAAGGGCGGCCGCACGGGCGGCTCGCTCTGCAGCGGCTGGCGACGGCTGGGCGGCGCGAAGTGGCTGCCGCCGCCGACCATCTGCTGTTCGATCTCGTCGATCTTGGCCTTCACCCCGCTGTCGCCGCGGGGAATGCGGCTGTCGTTGGTGCGCGACTCGGAGTCGTCGAGCCGGGACGAGCCGCCGAGAGCGGCCAGCTGCTCGGGCGTCAGGCCCTCGCGGCGCACCTTGCGCAGCATGTCGAACTCGCGCTTGCGCACGAAGTCGTTGCGCCGCTTGCGCTCGATCATGGCCTTGAGCTCGCTCTTTTCGAGCTCGAGTTCGCGGTTGTCGTCCTGCCGGGAATTGATCTCCGTCCAGTCGGTGGTGGGGTTCGCGACGAACCTCACGACTTTCCGGAAGAAGCTCTCGCCCTGCTTGGAGTCGGCCATGTCTGAAGTATGCGCTGCGTGGGCGGCGAATAAATGTGCGGAATGACCGACCCCGAGGGCTCAGTCGCCGAACATCTTCTGCTTGAGCTCGCGGCGCTGCTGGGCTTCGAGGGACAGCGTGGCCGTGGGGCGCGCCAGCAGCCGGGCCAGGCCGATGGGTTCGCCGGTTTCGTCGCAATAGCCGTATTCACCGCTGTCCAGGCGCGCCAGCGACTGGGCGATCTTCTTCAGCAGCTTGCGCTCGCGGTCGCGTGTGCGCAGCTCCAGGGCGTGCTCTTCCTCGATGGTGGCGCGGTCGGCCGGGTCGGGCACGATGGAGGTGTCCTCGCGCAGGTGCTCGGTGGTCTCGCCGGCATTGGACAGCAGGTCGTCCTTCTGCGCCTGCAGGCGGGCGCGGAAGAAGTCGATCTGCTTCTCGTTCATGTACTCGGCCTCCGGCATGGCCATCAGCTCGGCTTCGGTCAGATCGCGGCCGGCCTTGGTCTTCCAGGCGTTGGCGGTTTTCGGGTCTGCCTTGGGGGCAGGTTTCATCAGATCCATGGGTTCGGGTTCGGGCTTCTTGGCGGTGCGCGCCGGGCCGAAGCGGTCGGTGAACCGGTTCGAGGCCAGCGAGGCCGAGGGGGAGACGGGCGGTGACGCCGCAGCCGCCGAGGCCGCGCGAGAGGCGAGCGCCTTGGCGCTGGACGGCTTGACGGTGGGTGCGGGGGCAGCCGCTGTGACGGGAGGAGGCTTGGCCACGGGGGAGATTGAACCTTTGAGAGCGGTGGGGGCTGCTGCCGGGGCCGCTGGAGCCGTCTTGACGACCGGTTTGGCGGCGGGTTTGGCAGCAGGCTTGGCGGCGGGCGCGCTCTTGGCCGAAGCCTTCGAGCCGGGCGAGGCCGGGGCTGCTGTCTTCTTCACTGCAGTCTTGCTGGCAGCCGTCTTCTTGGCCGGAGGCTTGCTCACTGGGGTCTCCTCACCGTAGCAAACGCTAAAAGACTTTGGTGTGCAGCCGGTGCGGCTGCGTCGACCTGTCCCTCCCAGGGTTCAAGGCGCGCGGATTGTAGCCATCTTGCAGCGCACCATGCCTGCACTTCATCCCCCCCGGATCACACCAGACATTGCTCCAGGCCCTGCATCAGCACGTCGCGGGGCAGGTCGATGCCGATGAACACCAGCTTGTTGACCTTTTCCTCGCCGGGCGCCCACTTCGGGCCCAGGTCGCTGCCCATCAGCTGGTGCACGCCCTGGAAGATGACCTTGCGTTCGCTGCCCTTCATGTTCAGAACACCCTTGTAGCGCAGCATCTTGGGGCCGTAGACCTGCACGATGGCGCCCAGGAAGTCCTCCAGCTTGGCCGGGTTGAAGGCCTTCTTGGAGCGGAAGACGAAGGACTTCACGTCGTCGTCGTGGGCGTGGTGATGCGGGTGGTCGCAGTGTTCGTCGTGCTCGTGGTCGTGGTCATGGTGGTCGTGACCGTGCCCGGCGTCGGCGCTCAGGAAGTCGGGGTCGATGTCGAGCTTGGCGTTCAGGTTGAAGCCCTTGAGGTCGAACACCTTGGCGATCGGCACCTCGCCGAAGTGCACCGCCTGCTGCGGCGCGCGCGGGTTCATGTGCTTGATGCGATGCATCAGCGCCTCGACCTGGGCCGGTTCGACCAGATCCGTCTTGCTGATGAAGATCTGGTCGGCAAAACCGATCTGGCGGCGCGCTTCCTGGCGCTGGTCGAGCTGCGACTCGGCGTGCTTGGCGTCGACCAGGGTGAGCACCGAGTCGAGCAGGTAGCTGCCGGCGATCTCGTCGTCCATGAAGAAGGTCTGCGCCACCGGGCCGGGGTCGGCCAGTCCCGTGGTCTCGATCACCACGCGCTCGAAGTGCAGCTCGCCCTTGCGACGCTTCTCGGCCAGGTCGGCCAGCGTGGTGCGCAGGTCCTCGCGGATGGTGCAGCAGACGCAGCCGTTGCTCATCTGGATGATCTGCTCGTCGGTGTCGGCCACGAGGATGTCGTTGTCGATGTTCTCCTCGCCGAACTCGTTCTCGATGACGGCGATCTTGTGGCCGTGCATCTCGGTCAGAACACGCTTGAGCAGCGTGGTCTTGCCGCTGCCGAGGAAGCCGGTGAGGATGGTGGCGGGAATCAGGCCTTGTTCCATGATGGGTTCTCTGTCCAGGGGAAACCCTCGTGAATGAGGGTCGCAGACTGTGTTGCAACCCCTCGGCCCTGTCAAGCAGCAAGAGCCAAGGCCCTGCCTGGGGTATTCTTCGCGTCCCGCCACTGCCGACACCCCTCGTGTCAGATCCACAGCCTTCCCGGTCCGCGCGGAGCAGCCCTTCCGGCGCGGACAGAACAGACAAGGGCTCCCCCGACAGGTTCGACAAGCGCACGCTGTTCAAGCGGCTCGTCGAATTCGTCTCACCGGGACCTGACAGCACGGCCGAACTGGTCGAGTTGCTGGCCGATGCCGAGCAGCGCGAGCTGATCGAGCCGGAGTCGCGTGTCATGCTCGAAGGCGTGCTTCGCATGGCCGACATGACCGCCGGCGATGTCATGGTGGCAGCGACCCGGATGGACCTGCTCGACATCGATTCCGACTACGACGAACTGCTCGCCGTGGTGATCGACACGGCGCACTCGCGGTTCCCTGTCTACGAGGACAGGCGCGACAACGTCATCGGCATCCTGATGGCCAAGGACCTGCTCAAGCTGCAGCGTGCGCCCGAGCTGAACCTGCGCACGCTGCTGCGTCCGGCGATCTTCGTGCCCGAAAGCAAGCGCCTGAACGAACTCTTGCGCGACTTCCGCAACAGCCGCAACCACCTGGCCATCGTGATCGACGAGTTCGGCAATACCGCCGGGCTCATCACCATCGAGGACGTGCTGGAAGAGATCGTCGGCGAGATCGAGGACGAGTTCGACGAAGAGCAGCGCGACAACGGCATCTACACGCTGGCCGACGGCACCCACCGGGTGGCCGGCGACGTCACCATCGAAGCCGTCAATACCGCCTTCGGCACCACGCTGCCGATCGACGACTTCGACACCATCGGAGGCCTGGTGGCGCACCAGCACGGCCGCGTGCCGCGCCGCGGCGAGGCCGTCGAGGCCGGAGGCCTTCGTTTCGCGGTGATGATCACCCGCGGCGGCGCCGTGCGCTGGTTCCGCGTCGCCAGGGTGCCCGAGGCGCCGCTGTCTTCCGACGGCGCCGACGCCGACTGATGATCTGGCTGCGCCGGGGCGAGCCGCTCCTCGTGGCCGCCCTGGGCGCGCTGCAGACCCTGGCCTTCGTCTTCACCGCCGCCTGGGCGCTGCCGCTCGTGGCGCAGGCCGTGCTGGTGTGGCGGCTCAACGCGGCGGGTCGGGCCGGCCGCGCCTTCCTGCTGGGGCTGTGCTTCGGCACCGGCTGGCTGCTGGCCGGTGTGTGGTGGCTCTACATCAGCATGCATCGCTACGGCGGCCTGCCCGCGGCGCTGGCGGCAGCAGCGGTGTTCGCGCTGTGCGCAGCGCTGTCGCTCTACCTGGCAGCGGCTTGTGCGCTGTACGTGCGCTGGCGGCGCGGGCGCGCGGGACCCGATGCGCTGCTGTTTGCCGCGCTGTGGTTTCTGGCCGAGTGGTGCAGGGCCTGGATCTTCACCGGCTTCCCGTGGGTCGCCAGCGGCTACGCACAGGTCGACTCGCCGCTGGCGTGGCTGGCGCCTTTCGTCGGTGTGTTCGGTGTCGGCCTGGCGGGTGCGGCGCTGGCGGCGTGGATCGTCGGGCTCTGGCGGGTGCCCGGCGTGCGCGCCGCCGCCGGTTCGCTCGCGGCCGTGGTGCTGCTGATGGCCCCCGGCCTGTGGCCAGCGGTCGACTTCACCCAGCCCGGCGCGACCTTGTCGGTGCGCCTGCTGCAGACCAACGTGGCCCAGGACGAGAAGTTCGCTGCCGACCGCCTGCCGCAGACCCTGGCCTGGGTGGCCGCCGGCATGAAGGCGTCGCAGAGCGACCTGGTGGTGATTCCCGAGACCGCCGTGCCGCTTCTGCCGGACCAGTTGAAGGAGGTGGCCCCCGGCTACTGGGACGCGCTGGTGGCGCGCTTCGAAGGCACGGCCGGGTCGCCGCAATGGGCCCTGGTGGGCGTGCCGCTGGGCGACTACGACCGGGGCTACACCAACTCGGTGGTCGGCCTGGGGCCCGGCGCACCCTACCGCTACGACAAGTACCACCTGGTGCCCTTCGGCGAATTCATCCCCACGGGCTTTCGCTGGTTCACCGACATGATGCAGATCCCGCTGGGGGACTTCACGCGCGGGCCCAGCGTGCCACCGTCCTTCGTGGTGAAGGGCGAGCGCGTGGCGCCCAACATCTGCTACGAAGACCTGTTCGGCGAAGAGCTGGCGGCGCGCTTCGCCGAGCCCGCGAACGCCCCCACGCTGATGGCCAACGTCAGCAACATCGGCTGGTTCGGCGACACCATCGCGGTCGACCAGCACCTGCACATCTCGCGCTTCCGCACGCTCGAGTTCCAGCGCGCGATGATCCGCGCCACCAACACCGGTGCCACCGCGGTGATCGACCACCGCGGCGTGGTCACCGCCAGCCTGCCCCCCTTCACGCAGGGCGTGCTGGAGGCCACGGTGCAGGGCCGTCATGGCATCACGCCCTACGCGCGCTGGGCGGCCTGGGGCGGCCTGTGGCCGTTGTGGGTGTTGGCGCTGGGCACGGTGGCCGGGCTGCGCGCCTGGCGCCGCTGATCCTGCTGCCATTGCGGTCATCGCGGCCAGCTCGTCGCGGCCGGAGCGCCGGTGGCCCGAACGCCGATCTTCAGTCAGGCGCGCGCTGCTCCAGCGATTCGATGTCGGCCAGGTCCCTTCAGTCGGCCGGTCGCACGCTTGTTTGTCTAGAAATCGTCCAGACCGATGAAGCGAAGTTCGAGGCCATCGACCATGACGACGTCCTGCCGGGTCCAGCACGCTGCAAACTCGACTCCATCGATGCCCGTCAGCAGATCGATGCACAGAGGAGGCTGACCCAGCTGGACCACGGTGTCGGGTGTGCGTAGCCACCGACGATGAGGTACTCAACCGCGTTGGCGGTGAGACACTCGACAAACTCTTTGAAGTCGCGGTTCAGCATGGTCCTGCCCGGACGGGCTTTCGGCCTGGATGCGCAGCACTTCGACGGCAGCAACGCGCTCTGCCATCGGCCGGGAAAGCCAATAGGCCAGATCGGCGGCGCCCTGGGCCTGGCGGCGCACCTTGCTGACGATGCGTTTCATCCGCCGATTGTCACCCCAGGGGATCTGCCTGCCAAGGCGCCGTTTCGCGCTGGCCCCGGGCAGGCATGCAAGCTCAGCCGGCCCGCACCAGCCGCCCGGGCCGCGCCGGCGTGAGCTCACCGTCCTGCTGCACGCATTGACCCGCGACCCAGGTGCGCAGGTAGCCTTCGCCCTTCTGCAGGAAGCGGCGCCCGCCGGCGGGCAGGTCGCGCACGATCCGCGGGCGGCCCACCGACAGGCGCTGAGGGTCGATCAGGTTGAGGTCGGCGCGCCGACCGACCTGGATGCGGCCGCGGTCGGCCAGGCCCAGGTAGTCGGCGTTGCGGCCGCTCAGCAGGTGCACCGCGCGCTCCAGCGGCAGGCGATCGGCGGCGCGGTCGCGCGCCCAGTGCGTCAGCAGGAAGGTGGTGGCACTGGCGTCGCACACCGTGCCCACGTGGGCGCCCGCGTCCGACAGGCCGAACAGCGCGCGCGGATGCTCCAGCATCTCGCGCACCGTGCCGAGGTGGCCGTCGTTGTAGTTGAAGATCGGGAAGTAGATGAGCTGGCTGCCGTCGCCCTCGGCGAGGTGGTCGTAGATCGCCTCCAGCGCCGTGCAGCCGCGCTGTCTGGCGCGAACGTAGAAGCTGTGCCGCACATCGGGCTCGTAGTCGGGCGTCTGGCCGGGGCCGGCGGCCAGCGGGAACATGCGTGCGGCGATGAGCTCGATGCGCGCCAGCAGGATGTCCACCAGTGGCGGGATCGGCGTGCCGTCGCCGGCCAGGCGCTCGCTCTTCTCGCCCAGCACGCGGGCCTTGCGCGCCGGGTCGCGCATCGCCGCGGCACGTTCGGCCAGCGGCAGCGCAGCGATCTCCTTGAAGGCCGGGAAGCCCATGAAGGGGTGGAAGCTGGCATCCAGGCCGTTGATGACGCCGATGGCGCGCGAGGCGGTCTGCAGGTAAAGCGGCAGGCCGGCGGCCACGGCGCGGTCGACACGCTCGCGCATGGCCTTCCACTGCTCGCCGCCGGGGTCGCGCTGCAGCCAGGTCATCGACAGCGGCCGCCCCGCGGCGCGTGCCATCGTCTCCACCAGGTCGAACTCGGTGTCGAAGCGCTCGGGGCCGCGCAGCAGGTCGAAGTCGCTCACCATCTGCAGCACGCCGTGCCGCAGCCCCTGGAAGGCGCCAGCGATGCCGGCGAGCTCGGCGGCACCCGCCTCGGACGCCGGCGTCTCGTGGCCGGCGGACGTGCGGTGGTTGTCGGTGCGGCCGGTGGAGAAGCCGACCGCGCCGGCCTGCAGGGCCTCGCGCACGATGGCGCGCATGGCGGCGATGTCTTCCGGTGTGGCGGGCTGCTGCGCCACCGCGCGCTCGCCCATCACCCGCATGCGCACGGGGTCGTGCGGCACCTGCACCAGGAAGTCCAGGCTGTGCGGCAGGGCGTCGAGCGCGGCCATGTACTCGGGAAAGCTCTGCCAGTCGAAGCGCACGCCTTCGGCCAGCGCCGCGCCGGGAATGTCCTCCACGCCTTCCATCAGCGCGATCAGCGCCTGCTGGCCGCCCGGCCGCAAGGGCGCGAAGCCGACGCCGCAGTTGCCCATCACCACCGTCGTCACGCCGTGGTGGATGCTGGGGCTGAAGGTGGCGTCCCAGCTGGCCTGGCCGTCGTAGTGGGTGT
>LNFM01012253.1_pt1 | contig 11929 bp, 9 predicted proteins | sample 596031 | NCBI WGS metagenome assembly LNFM01 (sample SAMN04254537, study PRJNA301005) | activated carbon metagenome | isolation source: dual media filters at the Ann Arbor, Michigan drinking water treatment plant | place: USA: Ann Arbor | reverse complement strand
AGCGCCCCCATCTCATGTGCGCGGCGCGTGATGTCGGCCATGTGGTGACGGCGCCCGGTGCGGTAGTCGACCTCGGTGATCAGGGTCACGGCGATGGTGTCGTCGATCGCGGCCATCACCTCTTCAGGTGCCACGGTCTTCAGACGATACTGACCGCCCAAGGTGCGGCAAAGACCTTCGGCCATGTAAAGGTCCGAGGGAAAGTTGCCGGTGTCCGACAGGATCACGCGGCGCTTGGGGTTCATCTCCAGCGCCGAGGCAAGGGCCTGGTAGACCTTGATCGACAGCGTGTCGCCCAGGACGACGGTGCCGGGCGCGGCGCCGATCAGCTTGCCGATCCGGTCGCCTATGACCGCGGGTTGCGCCATCCAGCCGGCCTTGTTCCAGCCGCGGATCAGAAGTTCGGCCCACTCGTCCTTCATGGCGCGGTCGATGCGTGCGGGTGCGGACTTCACCATCGGGCCAAGCGAGTTCCCATCCAGGTAGATGATGCCCTCGGGCAAGTGGAACAGGGCCTTGGTGGCGGCAAAGTCGATGGGCATGAACGGGTCCTTCCGGGTTTGTCCGGTTATGGGGGCGAGAGCGAGAAATTTCAAGCTTGAACTATTGCGCAAAGGGCGACAGCTGCCCTTGCGGCAGCCTGACCCAGCGTCTAGACCCAAGGGAAAAGGAGCCCGCCCGTGCCTCGGATCCTGCGCGAAATCGACATTCCTCCCACCTGGCTTGCCCTGCACATCGGCGCGGCCTGGGTGATGTCGCTCGTCTCGCCGCCGGTATTCGGGGCCTGGGGCGCGGTGCTGGGGCCCGGGCTTGTCGGGCTTGGAGTGCTGGTGATGGCGGCGGCGGCGCTGCAGATGATGCAGGCGCGGACGACGGTGATCCCGCGGCGGAACCCCTCGGCCCTGGTGACGGGCGGGGTTTTTGCCTGGTCACGGAACCCGATCTACCTGGCCGATGCAGTAATCCTGTTGGGGGCGATCCTGTGGCTGGATGTGGCACTGGGCCTGCCGCTGGTCGCCAGCTTCATCTCGCTGATCCAGGTCCGTTTCATCCGCGATGAGGAGGCGCGCCTGACCGAGGCGTTCGGGCCGGAGTTCGACCTGTGGGCTGCCCGCACAAGGCGTTGGCTCGGGAGAAGGTGACGTGGTGGCCGGGCCGAAAAGTGGGGTTTGAAATAATGTTGCGCAATGCTATGTGCGTCGGGTCAGTTTATGACCGCGCAGGCAAGATCGGGGGACGCGAGTGAAGATAGGCGCTTTGACAGAGGTTTTTCCGGGTGAAAACCGGGTTGCGATGACGCCGGATTCGGCCACGCAACTGGCGAAGCTGGGGCATTCTTCGGTGATCCAGTCCGGTGCGGGCGCGAAGGCCGGGTTCTCGGACGCGGCCTATGCGGCGGCCGGGGTCGAGGTGCTGGCCGATGCGGCCTCGGTGGTCGCGGCGGCGGACGTGATCGTCAAGGTGCGCGGACCGGATGCGGCCGAACTGGCTAAGCTGCAGAACGGCCAGACGCTGATCAGCTTCTTCTGGCCGGCGCAGAATGCCGAGCTTTTGGAAGCCGCCGCGAAGAAGAACCTCACCATCGTCGCGATGGACATGGTGCCGCGGATCAGCCGTGCGCAGAAGATGGACGCGCTGTCGTCGATGGCGAACATCGCCGGGTATCGGGCGGTAATGGAGGCCGGGAACAACTTCGGTCGCTTCTTCACCGGGCAGGTGACGGCGGCGGGCAAGGTGCCCCCGGCAAAGGTGCTGGTGGTGGGTGCGGGCGTCGCGGGTCTGGCGGCGGTCGGCACGGCCACGTCGCTGGGTGCCATCGTCCACGCCTTCGACGTGCGCCCCGAGGTCGCCGAGCAGATTGAATCGATGGGGGCGAACTTCGTCTTCCTCGACTTTGCCGAACAGCAGACCGACGGAGCGGCGACGGGCGGCTACGCAGCACCCTCTTCGCCCGAATTCCGCGAGGCACAGCTGAAGAAATTCCGCGAGCTTGCTCCGGAGATGGACATCGTCATCACCACCGCCCTGATCCCCGGGCGCCCGGCTCCGAAGCTGTGGACCGAGGATATGGTCAAGATGATGAAGCCGGGGTCGGTCATCGTCGACCTCGCGGCGGAACGCGGCGGCAACTGCGACCTGACGGTGCCGGACCAGAAGATCGTCAGCGACAATGGCGTGACCATCGTCGGCTACACCGACTTCCCCAGCCGGATGGCCGCGCAGGCCTCGACGCTGTATTCGACCAACATCCGCCACATGCTGACCGACCTTACGCCGAAGAAGGATGGGGTTATCGCGCACAACATGGAAGACGATGTCATCCGTGGAGCGACGGCGGCGCATATGGGGGCGGTGACCTATCCGCCACCTCCGCCGAAGATTGCAGCCATCGCGGCGGCGAAGCCGAAACCGAAGGCGGTCGAACTGACACCGGTGGAGCGGCGCGCGCAGGAAGTGGCGGCCTTCAAGGCGCAGACGCGCAATCAGGTCGGACTTCTGGCCATTGGTGGCGGGTTGATGCTGCTGGCGGGGCTGTACGCTCCCGCAAGTTTCATGAGCCACTTCATCGTCTTCGTGCTGGCGGTCTTCGTCGGCTTCCAGGTGATCTGGAACGTCTCGCACTCTCTGCACACGCCGCTGATGGCGGTGACGAACGCGATTTCGTCGATCATCATCCTTGGCGCGCTGATGCAGATCGGGTCGGGGTCGTTCCTGGTGATCATCCTCGCGGCGCTGTCGGTCTTCATGGCCGGGATCAACATTTTCGGTGGCTTCATGGTCACTCGGCGCATGCTTGCCATGTTCCAGAAGTCGTAAGGGGGCAGACATGGCATATGGATTCACCACGGCTGCCTACGTTGTTGCGGCAGTTCTTTTCATCCTCTCTCTCGGGGGGCTTTCGGGCCAGGAAAGCGCCAAGCGCGCGGTCTGGTATGGCATCTTCGGCATGGCGCTGGCCGTGGCGGCCACCATCTACGGCCCGGGTGCGGGCCTCTGGTGGCTGTCGGTCGCGCTGATCGCGGGAGGCGGCGCTATCGGCTGGGTCGTGGCCCAACGGGTGCAGATGACCGAGATGCCGCAACTGGTGGCGGCGATGCACTCGCTTGTCGGCCTTGCGGCCGTCTTCATCGGGTTCAACACGCATATTGAGATGGTCCGCATTGCCGAGGCGTTGATGTCGGTCGGGATTGACCGCTGCGACCCAGTGATGAGCGCGCTGGTCTGTGCCGAGAAGTTCAGCCAGCCGACCCTCTTCGCCGATTGGCACGGGTTTGCCCTGAAGGTCGCCGAGAAGGTTGGAGTCGAAATCACCATACTGCGGGTGGAAACCTTCCTCGGTATCTTCATCGGTGCGGTCACCTTTACCGGATCGGTCATCGCTTACGGCAAGCTCGCCGGCAAGGTTGATGGCAAGGCGAAGAAGCTGCCGGGCGGGCATGTGCTGAACGCTGGGGCGGCGATCCTGTCGGTGGTGATGCTGGTCCTTTATGTGCAGACAGGGTCTTCGTTGTCTCTGATCGTGATGACGCTGGCGGCCTTGTTCATCGGGTACCACCTGATCATGGGAATCGGCGGGGCGGACATGCCGGTCGTGGTGTCGATGTTGAACAGCTATTCCGGCTGGGCGGCAGCGGCGATCGGGTTCTCGCTGTCGAACGACCTGCTGATCGTGGTCGGTGCGCTGGTCGGCTCCTCCGGTGCGATCCTGTCCTACATCATGTGCAAGGCGATGAACCGGTCGTTCATCAGCGTCATTCTTGGCGGCTTTGGCGGCACGACGGGCCCGGCAATGGAAATCGCCGGCGAGCAGATCGCCATCGATACCGAAGGCGTGGCGGCGGCGCTGAATGATGCGGACAGCGTCATCATCATTCCGGGCTACGGGATGGCCGTGGCGCAGGCGCAGCAGTCGGTTTCCGAACTGACGCGCAAGCTGCGCGCCAAGGGCAAGAACGTGCGGTTCGCCATTCACCCGGTTGCCGGGCGTCTGCCGGGGCATATGAACGTGCTTCTGGCCGAGGCGAAGGTGCCTTACGACATCGTGCTTGAGATGGACGAGATCAACGAGGATTTCCCCACGACCGACGTGGCCATCGTGATCGGGTCGAATGACATCGTGAACCCTGCGGCGCAGGAAGACCCGAACTCGCCCATCGCGGGGATGCCGGTGCTGGAATGCTGGAAGGCCAAGCAGGTGTTCGTGTCAAAGCGCGGTCAGGGAACGGGGTATTCGGGCATCGAGAACCCGCTCTTTTACAAGGAAAACACGCGGATGTTCTACGGCGACGCGAAAAAGAGCCTTGATGCGCTGCTGCCATTGATCGACTGAGGCGTTCGTTCGTAAATTTTTGAGGGGGCCGCCGGGAGGCGGCCCTTTTCAATTGCGAGGAAAGACCGTGCCTGCGCTTGCTTTCCGCCCGTTTGTTCGGCGTGGGGCATTGGCCATCCTGCAACACAAATGCTGCATACCCATGTATTCCGGCAATTTTCTGGAAGCGGGCCGTGTAGCGGCCTAGGTTGCGGGCATGACAAAGGAATCTGATCTTCATGCCCCCGATCCCTGATCATCCGCAGCGCTATGCCACCGTCAACGAACTGCACGCGCGGCCGTTTCCGGCGCTGGAGGCACCGTGTACGGCGGTCTATGTCGCGATCAAGCAGCCGGTCGGTGCGGCAAACCGGGACCGGAGCCTTGACCGGGCGCATCTTCTGGCGCTGCTGGACCGGCACGCCTCGGCGCATCCGCAGCCGGATGCCACGCATTTCTCGGGGCCGATCGGGCGGTCGGATCTGAAGTGGGAAAGCCATACCGAGTTCGTGACCTATTCGGCCTTCACCAAGGGGCTGTCGCGGCGACCGTTCGACCCGGCGGATGCAGAGGTGTTTCCGGACGACTGGCTGGCGGACGCGCCGGGCAAACGGCTGACTTCGGTGCTGATCCGGGTGGAGGTGATGCCCGAGGGCGAGGAGGAGGTGCTGACCAAGCTTGAGGACTGGTTCGTGCCGGAAAGTCTGGCGATCAGCCGGGTGGTCGACGGGGCTGCGATCATCGCGGGGGATTTTCGCATCGATCCGGCAGGACACATGCGGTTTGCCGTCTTTGTGCGGCCTGGCACCGGAGCGCGGCGGATCGGGCGGATCGTGCAGCGGCTGTGCGAGGTCGAGACCTATCGCGGCATGTCGATGCTGGGGCTGATGCGGGCGCGCGAGTTGGGGGCGCGGCTGAACGCGCTGGACCCGAAGCTGTCGGCGCTGGTGTCGGGGCTTGATAGTGCAGAGCCGTCGCCCGAAGCGGCGTTGCACGAGCTTTTGACGATCTCGGCCGAGTTGGAGAGCCTTGCGGTGCAGTTCTCGTTCCGGTTCGGGGCGACCTGGGCATATGAGGCGATTGTCACCCAGCGGATCGAGGTTTTGCGCGAGGAGCGGGTGCAGGGGCGGCAGACCTTTGGCGAGTTCATGATGCGGCGCTACGATCCGGCGATGCGGACGGTGAAATCGGCGGAAGGCCGGTTGCAGGGCATGGCGGAACGAGCACAGCGGGCGGCGGAGTTGCTCCGCACGCGTGTTGATGTGGAGCGGTCGGCGCAGAACCAGAAGCTTCTGGAATCGATGGACAAGCGGGCCGACCTGCAACTGCGGTTGCAGCGCACGGTCGAGGGTTTGTCGGTGGTGGCGATCAGCTATTACGCGGTGAACCTTGCGGCCTATCTGGTGGAGCCGTTGGCGCACCGGGTGCATCTTTCGCATGGTGGGTTGATGGCGATCTTGACGCCGATCGTGGTGCTGGGCGTCTGGGCCATGGTGCGGCGCATTCGCAATCATCTGGCCTGAGGCGCTTTGCGCGAGGTCAAGGCGCGGCGGAGTGGCTTGGGCTAAGGGGGCGGCGTTCCTGATGGGAGGCGCCGATGGTCTGGTTGAAATGGCTGGGTTTCGGGCTGGTGCTGCTGGCCGCGGTCTGGGCGGCGCTGGTGGTTCTTGGCCAGTGGCGCTGGCAGGGGCGGACGGCGGCATTGGTGGCTGCGCTTGAAGGGCAGCGGGCGGCAGGTCCGGTCGCGCCTTATGACGAGGCGATGCTGGTGGGCTTGCCCGCGCCGGTGCAGCGGTTCTTTCGCGCCGCGCTGACGCCGGGGCAGGCGATGGTGCGGTCGCTGCGCATCGGGCATGACGGCACGTTCAACATGGGCGATGCAGAAAGCTGGAAGCCGTTTTCATCGGAACAATGGGTCGAAGCGGCGCGGCCCGGCTTTGTCTGGAACGGACGGATCGCAATGGCGCCTGGGGTGCCGGTCAGGGTGCATGACGCCTATGTGGCGGGCGAGGGGGTGCTGGTCGCGGCGGTGTTCGGCGTGGTTCGGGTTGCCGACATGCAGGGCACGCCGGGGCTGGCCGAGGGCGAGTTGATGCGCTGGCTGGCGGAGGCGGCGTGGTATCCGACGGTGCTGCTGCCGGGGCATGGGGTGGCGTGGGAAGCGGTGGATGACACCAGCGCGCGGGCGACGGTGCGCGATGGCGCGGTCAGCGTGAGCCTGATCTTCCGGTTTGGTGCGGATGGGTTGATCACAGGCATCCGGGCCGAGGCGCGGGGACGCACGGTGGGCGGTGAGGTGATCCCGACGCCTTGGGAGGGACGCTGGGCGGATTATGCCCGGCGCGACGGCATGATGGTGCCGATGACGGGCGAGGTGGCTTGGGTGCTGCCGGAGGGCGACCGGCCCTATTGGCGGGGCCGGGTGACGGCCCTCGCCTATGAATTCGCCGATTAGCGGCCGCGGATGCGGGGGTCGAGCGCGTCGCGCAGGCCGTCGCCGATATAGTTCACCGAAAGCACGGTCAGCGAGATGGCGAGGCCGGGCCAGATCACCCGTTCGGGGTAGACCTGCATGTACTGCAGGCCGTCGAACAGGAGGCGGCCCCAGGTCGGGAAATCGGGCGGGAAGCCAAGGCCGAGGAAGGACAGGACCGATTCCGTGATGATCGCCTCGGCCACGCCCAAGGTTGCGGCGACCATGACGGGCGATACCACGTTGGGCAGGATGTGGCGCAGGATGATCCGCCTTGGCCGCGCGCCGATGGAGCGGGCGGCGAGGACGTATTCGCGTTCCTTCAGGGTCAGCACCTCGCCGCGGACAATGCGGGCGGTGGCCATCCAGGAGGTGATGCCGATGGCAAAGACGATCAGAGTGAAGGCCCCAAGCTCGGGTCCGATGACGCCGGCGATGCGGTCGCGGAACAGCATAACGAGGACGAGAAGCAACGGGATCAGCGGCAGCGCCAGAAACATGTCGGTCAGGCGCATCAGGGGGCTGTCGAGGCGGCGGAAATAACCGGCGAGAACGCCGATCAGGGTGCCGAACACGATGGCGATGGTCATTGCGACCAAGCCCACGGCCAAGGAGATCCGGCCCGCAAGCATCATGCGTGACAGCATGTCCCGGCCAAGCTGGTCGGTGCCAAGCGGGAAGCGCAGGGACGGGCCTTGGTTCTTGAGGCGGATAGCCTCGGCGACCTTCAGCTTTTCAGGCACCCAGACCAGAGGGCCGATCAGCACGAAAAGGATCAGGAGACCGAGCACGATCAGCCCGAAGACCGCGCCCTTGTGGCTGCGGAACTGTTGCCAGATCGCGCGGTTCTGGCTGACCGGCTTTGGCATGGCGGCGTCAGTCATAGCGGATCCTCGGATCGAGAAGGCCGTAAAGCACATCGGCAATCAGGTTGAAGAGCACGATGAGCACGGCGAAGATGAAGGCCAGCGTCTGCACCATGGGAATGTCGTTGGCATGGATCGCGCCGATCAGGGCAGCGCCAATGCCGTTCACGCCAAACAGGTTTTCGGTGATGATCGCACCGCCGAAGATCGCGGGGATGCCGAGGGCGATGACGGTGACCACGGGGATCATCGAGTTCCGCAGGACGTGCTTGAGGACGACGACACGTTCGGTCATGCCTTTGGCGCGGGCCGTGCGGACGTAGTCCATTGCCATGTTGTCGAGCATGGAGGACCGCATGTAACGGCTGATCGCGGCGGCGTTGGCAAGACCGAGGGTCATCACCGGCAGGGCCATCTGTTGGATCTGCTTGATGAAGCTGTCCCAGTCGTTGACCACAAGCTGCGTGTCATATTTGGTCGGGAACCAGCCAAGCCAGACCGCGAAAATGATGATGAAGAGGGTGCCGGAGAAGAAGGTCGGGACCGAAAATCCGATCATCGCGAACAGCGTGCCGCCTTGATCGAACAGCGAATATTGCCGGTAGGCGGAGTAGATGCCGATCGGCAGCGCGATCATGATGCCGACGAGGTAGGCGGTGCCGATCACGATCATGGTCTGTGGCAGGCGCTGGCCGATGATATCGAAGACGGGGCTGCGCGATTGCCACGACAGGATGCGCTGTTCGCCTTCGGACCAGGTGGTGCCGAACCAGCCGTCAAGGACGACCATGGGTTCCACCCAGAAGAACTGCCGGAGCCAGAGGAAATAGCGCACGATCACGGGCTGATCCGCGCCAAGCGCCTCGATCATGCGCTGGCGCACGTCGGGGGGGACGGTCAGGGGAATTTCGGACATCGGCGAGCCGGGGGCCAGATCGACCAGAAGAAAGATGACCAGAGAGATCACCAGAAGGGTCGGGATGGCTAAGAGCAGCCTGCGAAGTGTGAAGGTGAGCACTGCGGCGACGCCTCGGGTTCGGGGAAGGAAGGCGGCGGGGCCGGATGACCGGCCCCGCCAAAGGTTTGGTTACTTCACGCGGAACCAGCTTTCGACGTTCCACAGCTCGCTGTCCCAGGCGTTGATCTCGACCCCGCCCAGTGCGTTGGAATGGGCCGACAGAGTGCCGCGGTGGACCAGCGGAACGATGGTCATGCTGTCCTTGGTCAGCATGTCGTTCAGCGCCTTGGCGATGGTCTGGCGTTCGGCCGGGTCGCGCGAGGCCGCCATTTCCTTGATCTTCGCGTCAAACGCCGGATCGCAGAAACGGTTGATGTTTTCACCCTGCCACTGGCTTTCCGGGCCGGGGATCTTGTCGCAGGTGTAGTTTGCGAGATAGACCTCCGGGTCGGTGCCGTCGAAGTTGTTGGCGTACATCTCGACGTCGGCATAGAACTTCTGGAAGGTGTCGGGCGAGCCCGCATCGCCGCCGAAGAACACGCCGGGGTCGATGGCCTTCAGTTCCACCTCGACGCCAAGCTCGGTCCACCAATCCTTGATCAGCGCCTGGAAATCCTGGCGGATCGGGTTGACCGTGGTCTGATACAGGATCGACAGTTTCTTGCCGTCCTTGTCACGGATGCCGTCACCGTCGCTGTCGGTCCAGCCGGCTTCGTCGAGAAGCGCCATGGCACCCGGCATGTCCTGCGTGAGGCAACCGGTGTTGTCGGAAGCCCAGGCTTCCGGTGCCGGCACGAGGTTACAGGTCGGCGCGCCGCCAGCGCCGTAGCCGACTTCGACGAGGATCGAGCGGTCGATCGCCATCGACAGGGCCTGGCGCACCTTCATGTCCGACAGGATCGGATGCGGGTGCTTGACGGTGGAACGCTCGCCTTCGGGCAGGGCGGAGGACGGATCGGTCAGGTTCATTTCCAGCCGTTCGACCAGAGTGCCGAAGGCCACGACAAACTGGCCCTTGCCGGCGGCGGTCATCGCAGCCTGGCTGTCCGGCGGGATCTGGGTGTTCCAGGCGTAATCGAATTCGCCGGTTTCCATGACCGCGCGGGCCGAGCCTTCGGCGTCGCCGCCGCCCTTGATGACCGCGGTCGCGAAGGCTGGCTTCGACGGGTCACGGTAGTTTTCGTTCATCGCCATCGACACGGTGTCGTTGACGGCGAAGCCGGTCACCTTGAACGGGCCGGTGCCGACCGGCATGTTGTTCTGGTCGGTGCAGGTCGGCGCTGCGGCGCCGAGGCAGGCGGCGAACTGGGCTTTCTGCAGCAGGGGCGATTGCGACCCGACGAAGGCGTTGAACGGGTTCGATTTCGGCGCGTCGAAGGTGATCTTGACGGTCGAAGGATCGACCGCCTCGACCTTGGTGATGCCGTCATACTTTGAGGCCTGCGCACAGCCACCGTCGGGATGGGTGCAGTATTCCCAGGTGAAGATCGCGTCATCAGCGGTGACATCGGTGCCGTCGGACCACTTCAGCCCGGGAATGAGTTTCCAGGTGATGGTGGTGAGGTCTTCGGAGATGCCGCCGTTTTCAACCGACGGAATTTCGGTGACGAGGCGCGGCATGAGCGTGCCACTGGTATCGAAGCCTGCCAGCGGCTCGATCACCATCGAGGCGGCGTAGATGTCCTTGGTGCCGCCCGAGAGGTAGGGGTTCATGATCGACACGGCCTGCGGGAAGGTGAGCTTCACCTCGCCGTCGGTGCCGCGTTCGGCGAAGGCGGCGGGCGCCCATGCCATCGCGGCTGCTGCGCCCAGGAGGGCGGTTCTGAGTTTCATTGCAGTTCTCCTTGTTGGTTACGCTCGGTTACCTCGGGTGCGCCGGTTGATCCGGCGGCGGTTTTTTGATCGTAAAGGTGGCAGGCGACGAAGCGGCCTGGTTCCACCTCCAGCAATGCGGGGTCTTCCACGCGGCAGCGGTCAAAGACCTTGGGGCAGCGGGTGCAGAAATTGCAGCCCAAGGGCGGGTTCGCCGGGGACGGCACGTCGCCCTTGAGGATGATGCGCTTGCGGCTGGCGGCGCGGACCGGGTCGGGTTCGTTGACCGCAGAGAGGAGCGCCTCGGCATAGGGATGCAGGGGGCGGGAATAGAGCGCGTCGCGGGGCGAAAGCTCGGCGATCTTGCCAAGATACATCACCGCGACGCGGTCAGCGATGTGGCGGACCATGGAAAGGTCGTGGCTGATGAAGAGGTAGGTCAGGCCGAAACGTTCCTGCAGGTCTTCCAGCAGGTTTACCACCTGCGCCTGGATCGACACGTCGAGCGCGGCGATCGGTTCGTCGCAGACGATGAACTTGGGGTTCAGCGCAAGTGCGCGGGCGATGCCGATGCGCTGGCGCTGGCCGCCGGAGAATTCGTGCGGAAAGCGGTTGGCGAAGCGGCGGTTGAGGCCGACGGCATCCATCAGCTCGTAAACGCGTTCGAGTTTCTTTGCGTCGGTCCAGTCGGTGTGTTCGTCCAAGGGTTCGGAGATGATCCGGGCCAGCGTCATGCGAGGGTTTAGGCTGGCTTGCGGGTCTTGAAACACCATCTGCATTGTCGGGCGCTTTTTCCGCAGCGCCTCGGGCGGGAGAGAGGCAACATCCTCGCCGTCGATCACGACCTTGCCGGCGGTGATTTCATAAAGCCGCAGGAGCGCGCGACCGACGGTGGATTTGCCGCAGCCGCTTTCGCCAACGAGTCCAAGGGTTTCGCCGGCCTGAATCGCGAAGCTGACGCCATCAACTGCCTTCACGTTGCCGGTGTGGCGGCGGAAGACGCCGGTGTAGATCGGGAAGTGCATCTTGAGGTCGATGACCTCGACCAGCGGCTTTTGCGTTGCGTCAAGCATGGGCCACCTCGTTGCGCACCGCGGGGGCGGGGGCGGCCCAGTGGCAGGCGACGTCATGGCCCTGACCGACCGGTTGGCCATCGACGGCGCGGCGCGGTGGGTTCACGCGGTCGCAGGTGTCGAAGCGGTGTTCGCAGCGGTCGCGGAACGGGCAGGCGGTGGGCGTGGCGGTGAGGATCGGGGGCTGGCCCTCGATCACCTTCAAGCGCGCCTCGCGCGGGCCGGAGATGGCAGGAATCGTTTTCAGAAGTGCGCGGGTGTAGGGGTGCTGCGGGTTGGCGAAGAGTTCGCGCACCGGAGCCTGTTCGACGACCTGCCCGCCATACATGACCATGACCCGGTCTGCGATGCCGGCGATGACGCCAAGGTCATGCGTGATCCAGATGATCGCCATGCCGAGCTTGTGGCGCAGTTCCTTGACCAGTTCGAGGATCTGGG
>LNFM01011579.1_pt1 | contig 11930 bp, 8 predicted proteins | sample 596031 | NCBI WGS metagenome assembly LNFM01 (sample SAMN04254537, study PRJNA301005) | activated carbon metagenome | isolation source: dual media filters at the Ann Arbor, Michigan drinking water treatment plant | place: USA: Ann Arbor | reverse complement strand
CTGCCCGACAGCGGGTCCCTCTATCTTTACGAGCACCGTCCCGCCGGTTGGGAGCGCCTTCGCTACATCAAGGCGCTGGCACCGATGTCGCCCCTGTCCTTTGGAACAGGCGTCGGCATCTCCGCCGATGCAAACATGATCGCTGCGGGCGCGCCGAATCACAGCAGCAACGCCACCGGCGTCGACGGCCCTGTGACAGGCAGTGTGCCGAATAGCGGGGCCGTGTTCACGTATGAGTAGCCCGGTCACAGTAGTCGCGACGCTGCCGTCGCGACCTCGATCCGCTAGCCCGCGGTCTGCTTCGAAGATGAACATGTGACGGCCGCCTGCATCGACGTTCTCGACGGATAAGCCGCGCGGATGGAGATCACGCCCACGACCCTGGTCGAGATCATCGTCACCCTGCCACCAGCACCGGGAGCGGTCGAGCGCGCCTCGCGCCGGGCTGTCGCGCTTCGTCAGCACCTCATCGACCGCGGCGTGGCGGCCTCGCGTCTGCGGGTCAGTGGCGTGACGGATCCGGAGGCACAGCCGGCCACGACGCCTGATCTGTTTGCGCCGCTCGGGACTCGAACAAGGACCTGCCCGAACGCTTCTCGCGAAACAGTCGAGTTCCGGAGAGTGAAGGGATAGCGGGAGACGTGCGGCCGTCTCGTGCGGTCGCGGAGAGCTTCGATGGCGCCCGGTGCGGTCCGCACTCTAGCTAGGGACATGCGGAGATGGGCGCGGTCCCGCGATTCCCGAGCACGACGGTGCCACTCCCCGTGATCGCTTCGCTGCCGCACAGCGCGTTGCTGAGCAGCATGCCGTCGCTGCCGTCGGAGCTGACGGCTCCGTCGACGCGCGAGAAGCTCAGTCCGACCTTGCTTCCGGGCATCGTGAGGGAGCCCGTGATGTGCGCGCCACGAATCCGGCTGTCGCTACCGCTCACGGTCACGTTGCCGTCCAGGAACACCTCTCCGCCGAGCACCCCTTCACCGAACAGCGTCACGCGGCTCCCGCCGAACGTGAGGTCGCCAACGTAGCTTCCTCCCCCGAAGAACACGACGCGATCGCTGACGGCGAGGATGTCATTCACCTCGGTGGTGCTCATCGTCGGGTTCACCTCGAACACCTGGTCCGCCTTGTAGTCGACGTTGACCATCACCTGCGCGCGTCCGACGTCCGTCGCCAGCGCGACCTCCCGCAGGGTCTTGTCGGCGACCGAGACGGTGAACGTGCCACCGCTCACCGCGCCCGAAACGGTGATCGTGCGGGTCCCGGCCGCCACCGGCGCGAGCACGGCGATGCCGTCCGCACCGGTCGTCGCGCTCACATTGTCGTCCGTGGTCAGGGTGATCTCCGCAACGACATCGCCCGGCACGGGCAGCCCGGACCGGGCATTCACGTCGTTGATCGTGGGATTGACGACGACCACGATCGCGGTCTCGCCGAACGAGACGTCCGTTGGGCTATTTCCGCTGTTCCCATCGTCGCTGCACGCCGACACCATGAACAGGCACAGCCAAGCTCGTGAGCTCATCTCGCGCTGCACGGTTCAAAAAACGCGCCGCAGGTCGAGGGGCGCTTCGCACGCCAAGCGTCGACGGACCTTACCGCCACGCATGCCGCGCACCGGACCCCACAGTACAACCATGACACCTGCGTCGCGTTTCACCCCGAACGCGAACGCAAACGCAGCTAGCGCGCAGTCGGAGTCACGACGCCGCCGAGGGTCTTCGACGGGGACTTCACGACGATGATGCCGTACGCGCCGCCGCCGCCACCGCCGCCGTTCGAGCTGCAGTTGCCGTTGACGCCGCCGGTCGCGGCCGTCGCGGCGAACCCGCCGGCGCCACCGGGACCGCACTGGTCCCCGCCAGGGCCGCCACCGGTCGCGACCGTCGCGGTCGCCTTGCCGTCCTGGCCCACGCCACCCGGATCGCCATCCACGCCCTGGCCGCCGCCGCCACCGTTTGCGGCGAGCGTACCGGTCGTGGAGACCACCGGCGCCTCGAGGCCGATCATGCCGCCGGCGCCACCGCCGCCGCCGCCGCCGCGTCCCGTCGCGCCGAGGCCACCCGCACCGCCGGCGTCGATGGTGCCGCTGACCGTGATGCGGGTCTTGGACACGAGATAGATCGCACCGCCGCCGCCGCCACCCTCGGCGTTGGGCGTGTTGCCACCGCGACCGCCGCGGCAACCGCCCTGAAGGAGCGGAGACGCGGAGGGTCCGCCGGTCGCGCCGATCTGGCGGCCGCCGTTGCTGCCGCCCTGTCCGCCGTTGCCGCCGGCCGTGCCGAGACCACCACCGCCGCCACCGGCGCCGCCGCCATTGTTGTTCGTGCCACCGTCGGGGATCGCCGGGCAGGTCGTCGCGTTGCCGCCCGCGCCCACGATCGGGGTGGCGGCGGCCTTGCTCGAGACGTCGATGGTGCCGGCGATCGAGATGTCACCCCACGAGATCACGAGGACCGGGTGCGGACCGGTCGCTCGCAGGGTCGCTCCCGCATTCACGGTGAAGGAGTCGACGATGTACATGCGGGCCTGGATGCCACCGACGGAGACGAGCTCGCCGTCATCGCCGCCCAGGAGGCCGCTCGTGGTGTCGAGTGTCTGGGTGCCCGTGATGGTGACGGCCGGCCCCTTCGCGAACCGGCACGGGTCACCGACGGTCGGTGGCGTGCCCCACTCGGCGCTGCACTCGGGCGCGGCGTCCGGCTCGGGCTCGTCGGGTGGAGCGTCGATCATCGACGCCATGCCGGCGTCGATCGGGAGGCAGTAGCCGATGTAGCAGGAGCTCCCGTCCTCGCACTCCGCCGAGGTCGTGCACGCGAGCTCCGACGAGCGCGTGGGGAAGCAGCCCGCCACGAGCGAGAGCAGCAAGGGGCACAGTGCGGTGGGGCGCATCACGAGGGTGTCCAGTGTATACGCGCCGCCCCGGGCGTTCATTCGTTAAGTGATCGGGCTTCGCTCCCAGCCGCCGCCCCTCACCCGTAGCCCTTCCGACGCTTCTGCGCGACGAGCTTGTCGCGCTCGTCGGCGGCGGCGGCCGGCGACGCGAACGACTTCGTCACGCGCTGGCCGTCCGTGCCGATCCGACCGAAGCGGACCGTGAAGTCCTTGCCCTTGACCGTCGCCTCCCAGAACTTCCGCGACGTTCCCTCGATGAGCTCGAGGTACACGGCACCCGCGACGGGTGGGGCCTTCGACGGCTTCGCGGCGGTGGGGGCGCCGGCACTGGATTTCCCGGTCGGCTTCGCGCGGACGATCCGCACGCGTCCCACGTACGTGCCGTGCTCGTCGATCGGTGGCGGATCGGCGAAGGCCTCCTTGAAGACCTCGTAGGTGCCGTTCGGCAGCGGGAGGACGAGCTGGTCGGCACCTCGCGCGCGGAGCTTGGCGTATGGCAGCAACAGCGCCAGCGCGCCGCTCGTCACGGTCACCGTACCGAGCTTTGCGCGTCGCTTCGCCGCGAGCTGCAGGACGTGGGCGCCATGGATCTTTGCCAGCTTCTTCCACCCCATGCTCTCGTCGAAGTCGTCCTCGACCGTACCGAGCTCGAGCAAGGCGACGCCGTCATCGATCGCGTAGGCGAACGCGAAGCCATGCTCGCCGACGTCCCCGACGATCAGGCCGTGGCCTTCGCCGACGCGAAGGGTGAGCTTTCCGGTCTCGGACGCCTGCTCGGCGCGGGCAAAGTCGTTGTCGTCCTCGTCCTCGTCCTCGTCCCCGCGCCACGCTGCGGCGAGCTTCGCGTCAGCGACCAGCAGCCACAGCCCTGCGTTTGCCGCGTCGATGCGCCCCAGGACGGGGGCGATCGGCCCGTTCCGATCCACGAGGATGCGCTTCGGTGGCTCGGGCAGCGCCGCCGTCGACACCTTCGCGGGCGCCACGCCGGCGAGCGGCTCGTACGCGATCCGGGTCGCCGGGTTCGTCTTCGCACCGGCGAAGCTGGTGGTCGGCCACGCCGCCTTCGGCCCTGGGCGCTTGGCAGGGGACGTGAGCCCGATCGTGATGGCCGCAGCGCGCAGATCGGCTTTCCGCGCGACGAGCGTCTTCGACGCCTCGGGGGACGTGAACCGCGCCCCGAGCTCGAGCTTCGGCGCCTTGGCGCCGGAGAGGTCGAGCGAGCTGTCGGGGGCCAGGTCGAGGAACCGGGCCCCTTCGAGGTTCGCGCCCTTCATCACGCATTCCTTGAAGTAGCAGCCGCGGAACGTGGCGCCCTTCGCGCTGATCCCCGTGAACCACTCGTTGACGAAGATGCACTCCTCGAAGGTCGCGCCGTCGAAGTTGCAGCGCGTGAGATCGCCGGCGATCTTGCAGTGGCGCCACGTGGTCCGGGAGAAGTTCGCCCTCGGGGCTCGCCAGTAGACGTCGAGGCCTTCGAACGTGCCACCGCTCGCGTCGAGCTTCGGCTTCTCCAGAAACGCCCCGACCTGGATCGCTCGAATCACCTCGGCCCGGTTCCGGGGAACGACATCGGGGCGATCGATGAAGATCGTCGTCGGCTGGTAGCGGGCCACCTCGCCCATGGGGATCTTGGCCGCGAGCGCGCTGATGGCCTTGGCCCCGCCGAGCGACGTGCGCGCGAGGCGGATGGTCGTGAGCATCGGCAGGCGTTCGACGCCGTCGAGGGCTTCGATCGCGCTGCCTTCCAGATTCAGCTGATCGAGCTGCGGGAGGCCGAACACGAAGTCGGGCAGCCGGCGCAGCTTGGTGGCGTTGCGCAGCTCGAGGTAACGGAGGCGCGGCAGCTTCGCGATGTAGTCGGGCAGCGTCGGTTGGGCCCACTTGTCGAGCGTCAGCCAGTGGATGTTGCAGCGGGTGATGGCGTCGGGCACCTTCTCGCCGCCGCTCACGTGCACGTGATGCGCCCACATCGGGACCTGCAAGGCCGTCGTGAGGTCGAGGCCGCGGTTGCTCATGTTCGCGATCGCCTTCAGGTCCATCGCCCGACGGTATGCCGACGGCCGAGGGTCGCGCAACGCGGGTCACTCGACGACGAGCGGCACCGCGACCGAGGTCATCCCGGCGGTCTCGTCGGTGACGACCACGTGGAGCCAGGCCGTACCGGCGGCGCCGGCGGTGTACGTGGTCGGACTGGTCAGGACGACCTCCCCCACCTGGGAGTCCGGCGGTTCCACGATGTGGTCCGCCAGCTCGCCGCGTCCGCTGTAGAGCGCCGCGCGGACCTGCTCGCGGGCGCCGTCGGGGAGCACATCGAGGGACGTGCCGTCGAGGACGATGGAGAGCTCGTAGGCTTGCCCGGCGACGAGCGACGCGGGCGCCCCTCCGTCGACGCGCACCTCGGCCACGCGCGGATTCGTCCGGACGGCGTCGGGCGCCACGAGGGCGATGTCACGCCGCACCAGCAACGTGGTGCCGTCGACATCCACGTCGATGATGATCGCGACCGGCAGCCCGCCCGGGGTCGAGGCGAGCGCCGCGAAGGCGCCCGGCGGTCCGTCCGCAGCAAAGGCGTCGGCGAGCGCCGCGGCGTCGAGCGTGGCTCGCCCGGCCGCATCGACGACGAGAGCAAGGGCCGCCTCGGCGGGACAGTCGCGGCCGGGGTCGGCGACGACGCGCCACGGTGAGCACGCGCGCATGCGAACGGCGGACACGGAGCGATCCCCGGTCCCGACCGCGGTCCGCGGTCCTTGCTCGTCGACGGTCACGGCCTCGAGCGAGATCGAGGCGTCGAGCACCAACGCGGAGGGCTCGGTGACGACGGCGATCACGCGCGGCGCCGTGAGCTGGGTGATCGGATCGCTCGCGTCGTCGCCGCACGCGACGAGGGCGACCAGGGCCAGCAGCGCGAGCCTCACAGCGCGAGCTCCAGACCGAGCGACGGGAAGACGGGCAGCCCGCGCGTGTACTGCTGGCTCGTGTAGTCGAAGTTGTACGAGACGCCCTCGGCATTCACCCGGTTCGAGACGTTCTGCACGTCGAGGAAGAGCTTCAGCGTGCCCCACGAGCGGCGCCATTCCCGATCCACGCGCACGTCGAGCTGCGCGAACAACGGCAGGCGCGCCGAGAGCGCCGCGCCGGAGAGCGGCACGAATTCCTGCTGGCTCGTGTCGAAGTACCTCCCGGTCGTGGGGGTGATGGGATTGCCGCTCGCGAGACGTACGCGGGCGCCGACGCGCCAGCGGCTGCCGAGCGGCATCGTCGCGAGCGCGGTGAGGACGTGCGGCTGGTCGAGGATGTAGGGCGCATACGACTCCATCGACCACGGATCACCCTGACGGAACGAGCGCGAGTACGTGTACGCGATCCAGCCCTGCACCGGTCCCACACGCCGGCGCACCTGGGTCTCGATCCCGTACGTCCGACCGCGACCGGCACTCGTCTGGTAGGCGTAGCGACCGAGCTGCTCCTCGGTGAGATCGCGGATGGCCGCGGATGCGCCTCCCGATGCCGCGCTTCCCGGAGCGGCCGTCGGCGTGGCGCCGGTCACCGCATCGACGGGCAGATCGCGGAGCGCCGCCCCGAAAGCCGTCACGTTGATGTCGCCGCCCAATCGCTCCGAGACCACCGACACGCCGGCCGTCGCCTGCCACGCGTACGACGCGCGGAGCGGTGAGCCGGGGAGCTGGTAGTCGATCGCGGTCGCGAGCGGCGGCTGGTGGTAGCGGCCGATCGACTGGGAGAGGGTCACGGCGGGCGTGAGGAGCTGCCGGAACGAAAGGCGTGGATCGAGCACCCACTCGTTGGTGAGGCCCAGCCGGTCCCCGCGCAGGCCCGGCTGGATGGCGAAGCGATCGCCGGCGAACCGGTACGAGTACTCGCCCCACACGCCGAGGTCCGCCGCCCAGCGCGTGCCGTCGCGTTGGGTCGGAGCCGGCATCGCCCCCGGTGGCAGCGGCGGCGGCTCTGTCGCGAGTTGATAGGCGTACCGGTTGGCCTGGAGGTCGAGGCCGCCGGCGACGAAGCCGGTGTCGAGGGTGTGCTGGACGGTGGCGCGCAGGGCCGCGGTCGCGTTGCTGCGGATGACGGACGACTCCTGGACGACCACCGCCGTGCGGTCGAACCCGATCCACGGGACGACCGTGAAGCCCGTGGCGCCTCGCTTGTCCGCGTACCGGACACCGGCGCGCACGAACGACTGGCGTGCATCGAGGACCGAGTCACCGGTGCTGAAGGCGATGCCGTCGTCGGCGCCGAACAGCAGCGCCGTGAGCTTGCCGGAGCGCGACTGCCAGCGGACCTGCGAGTCGAGGTACCGGGGTAGCAGCGTGAGATCGCTCGTCGGCACCGCGGCGAGGACCGCGTCGACGAAGCTCCGCCGCAATCCCACCGAGGCCGTGCCCCCGAGCGCCGGCCCCTCGGCGCGCGCGCTGGCGTCGAGCAGGCTGAGCTCGCTCCCCACCGTCCAGCGATCGGCGCGACCGCCCCGCGAGCGGATGTCCACGAGGCCGCCCTGCCCGCGTCCGTACCGCACGCCGTAGCCGCTGGAGACGAGCTCCATCGAATCGATCATCGTGCTGGGCAGGAACGAGGCGAGGCCGCCGAAGTGATAGAGGATCGGCACCTCGATGCCATCGAGGAAGATGTTCGTGTCGCGCGGGGCGGCCCCTCGCACGACCAGGCCGCCGAGCCCGAAGGGCACACGAGCCGTGCCGGGGAGGCTCTGCAGGCTCTTCAAGGCGTCGTTGCCCGAGCCCGGCAGCGTGCGAACCACGTCCGCGGTCACGTCATAGGTGGGTGGGCGCCCGTCGACCTCTCGCGTCTCCTCGATCGTGATCAGCTCCGCGCCTCCGAGGAGCGAGTTCGCGGAGAGCTTCAGCGTGATGCGGGCCCCGGCCCGGGCCCGCTGGACGAGCGGGTCGTAGCCGTCGGCGACCACCACGACATCGAGCCACCCCGTCCCTGCGTCCGCGAGCACGAACTCGCCGCGCTCGTCCGTCGTGACCTCCAGGACTCCTGTCGCGACCAGAGCGCCCACGACGGGTAGACCGGTGGTGGCATCGACCACGGAGCCCGTGAGAGCGCGCGCTGGCGCTGGCTGGGCGTAGGCCGAGCTCGCACCTACGGCGACCAGCACCGCTGCGGACGTGATCCAGCTCCGGGACATCGGCACTTGGAGGCATAGCCCGCGCGCTGGTTACTGTCCCGCGCCCCCGCCCTTCGAACTCAGGCGGCGGGAGCGGAGATGCGGTCCACGACCTCGCGGAGCTGCTTGCGGGCGCGATGAGCGCGGATCTTCACGTTGGAGACGCTGATCCCGAGCTGCGCGGCGACGTCACTCTCCGAGGCACTCGTCCGCGCGAGCAGGATCTCGCGGTAGTGAGGCTGGAGCTGCTGGAGCGCGGTGGCCACGAGCGCGCGTCCGCGGGCCTCGCCGAGGATCTCGTCCGGCGGCTGCGCGGGCTCGAGCGCCTCCTCGAGCCCCTCCAGATCGGCCTGGAACCGTAGGCGGGATCGGGACCGTGACTGGCGCCGGAGGTGCCCGAGCGCGGTGGTGGTGGCAATCCGGTAGAGCCACGTCCGGTAGCGGGCATCCCCCCGGAACGAGGCGCGGTAGCGAAACGCGAGGAGCAATGCGTCCTGGGTCACATCGTCGGCCTCGTCGGAGGTCTGAAGAATCCGGCGAACGACGGCGTAGACGAACCCGCGGTCGGCCGGGTCGAACGTGACCGCTTCTCTGGTCACGCTGGTCGAAGATTCGTTCAAATCGTTCATTTCGGTCAGTGTGAACGATTTTCCGCCCACGTCAAGGGCTCTGTAACCTCGCCGGAAACCTGGGCATCTTAGGCCCATGCGTCTCCTGACCACTCGCGAGCTTGCCGATGCGATCGGCGTGAGCGAGTCGTCGCTGAAGCGCTGGGTGGACGCGGGAAAGATCGCCGCCACGCGGACCGAGGGCGGTCATCGCCGCATCGAGCTCGGGGAGGCGATGCGCTTCATCCGTGCGTCGGGGTCCTCCGTCGTACGACCGGATCTGCTGGATCTCCCGGAGGTGACCGCCGCCCGGAGCAAGCGCTTCGTCGACGTGCTCCGTGCGGGCGACAGCGCCGGGGCCCGGGGCTGGCTGCTGGCGCGCTACCTCGAGGGCCGGACGGTCGCGCAGCTCGCCGACGGGCCGATCCGCGAGGCGATGCACGAGCTCGGTGAGCTCTGGCGACATGACGAGTCCGGGATCTACGTCGAGCACCGGGCCACCGATGCGTGCCTCCACGCCGTCGCGCACCTGCGCGGCATGCTGTCGGAGCCGCCGAGCACGGCGCCCGTCGCTGTCGGAGCTGCCCCGACCGAGGATCTGTATCTGCTCCCCTCGCAGCTCGTGGCGATGTCACTGGTCGAGGTCGGCGTGCAGGCGGTCAACCTCGGCCCGGACACGCCCTACACCGCGTTGGCGGCGGCGGTCGCCGAGTACGCTCCCCAGCTCGTCTGGCTGAGCGTGACCGCGCCTCTCGCCTCGGCGCGCGCCCGAGCGTATGCGCGCTGCCTGGAGGCGCTGCCGGACTCGGTCCAGATCGTCGTCGGCGGACAGCAGGCGAGCTCGCTGGGCGCGTTGCCTCCGCGCGTGAAGCGCGTCGCGACGCTGGGTCAGCTGGCCGCCGTCGGGGCGGGTCTGGTCACGCCAGCGGCTGCGAACTGAGCTCGAGCGTCGGCTGCGGACGGCGGTCGAAGCGCAGGCGAATGGCCGCCTGGCGGTAGTTGAAGATTCGCCGCAGCATCCGCCCCACGAACAGCAGATTTGCGATCGCGCCGAGCGGCCCTAGCGGCGGCGCGTAGTGCACGATGTCATCCATGATCGTCTTGCCGTCGCGCTCGTGGAACCGATGCTCGTGCCACCACGCGCGATAGGGGCCGCGCTCCTGCGAATCGACAAACTTCGCGCCCGGCAGCCAGCTCCGGATCTGCGTGCGCCACCGCATGGGTAGGCCGCCGAGGCGAATCCGGTAGTCGATGAGCGCCCCCTCGTGGACCGCGTCGGGGTCACCAAGGATCTCGAACGAGAGCGCACGCGGCGTCAGCGCTCCGAGGTTCGCGGGGGCCGCGAAGAACGGAAACACCTCGGCGAGGGGTGCATCGAGCTCGGTCCGGGTGCTGAGCGTGTAGCGGGGGCGCCGCGTTTGCACGTAGGCCGAATCTGGCAGCTCCGCCTGGTCGGCGCGGCGGATGGTCACGGCGTCGGAGAGCAGATCTTCGAGTGCGGACTCGAGGGTCGGGAAGCGATGCTTGAAGCCACTCGCGCCCAGCGCGCGCGGCAGGACACGCTGGCTCTGCAGGAGGAGCGCGGCGGATTCGCCGAGCGCCAGGGAGAGGGCGAAGCGCGGGGCCGGCAGCACGGCGGGGCGACGGACCGCAGCGCCGATCGCGCGCGCCAGATCCCGCTGCCGCACGGGCTCCGGCGCCACCACCGCCACCGGGCCCGCGAGCCGAGGCGAGGCCAGCACGTGCAGCACCGCCGCGACGACATCGTCGAGGTGGATCCACGAGACCCATTGCTCTCCCCCGGCGAGGGGGCCGCCGAGGCCCAGCTTCCCGATCCGCAGGAGCGGTTCGAGGGCGCCGCCATCGCGCCCGAGCACGATCCCGAAGCGCATGCAGACGATGCGGGTGGCGTGCGCATGGCGTGCGACCGCCTCCCAGGCCTGACAGAGCTCCGCCGCAAACCCCTCGCCCGGCGGCGACGCTTCGTCGAGGAAGTGCTCTCCCCCGTCGCCGTAGATCCCCACCGCGCTCGCCGAGATGAACAGCGGCAACGGGCGTTTCCGCGCATCGGTCGCGTCCACCAGACGCTGGGTGACGTCGAGTCGGCTCGCCCGCAGGACGCGCTTGCGCCGGCGCGTCCAGCGCTTCCCCGCGATCGATTCGCCAGCGAGGTTCACGACGGCCTCCGCGCGGGCGACGGCGGCATCCACCGCCCCGTCATCCGTCAGCTCGACCATCTCCACGCCCGCCGGTAGCACCGCCGCTGCGCGCGCGCGGGACCGGACCAGCGCGCACACGTCGTGACCGTGCCCCTGAAGCGCGAGCACCAGCGCACGCCCGATGAATCCGGTGGCGCCGACAAGCACGATTCTCATGCCGCTGTGATGGGTTCGGCCCCGGAAAGGTTGCGCCGCGCGACTCGCGTCAGGCCATGGGCAACGAGCGCCACCGACGAGGTGGGATGGTGTCGGTGAGGTCGATTGTCGCCAGCACGCGGCTCGGATCCGAGATGTCATTCGCGACGGGCCTTGGGCTAACCTGCGGTCCACGGAGGGTGTTCATGATCCGCCTCGCTTCGATCATTGCCGTGACTGCGCTCGTCGGTTGCGGTCCCACGGTCAGTAACAACGACAACAGTGCCGACGGCGACGCCGAGGACGACGCGGTCGACGACGATGATGGTCCGGTCGGCCCCCACGTCCTCGCATCGATCCTCGTCGACCCGACCGATCCGCTCATCGAGCTCGATCTCAACATGCCGGGCAGCCAGGCCTTCACGGCCACTGGCTACTTCATGGACGGACAGCAAGAGGACCTCACCGGCCAGGTGACCTGGACGATCGCGAACCCGAACGTCGGCGTGATGAACGGCTCGACGCTCGAGATTCCCGCGTTCCCCGCTTCGGTGGCGGAGGTGTCGCGCATCGGCGCCACGCTCGATGGCATCACCGGCGAGGCGCAGATCACCGTCGTCGCGTATCGCCGCTCGGGCGCCGCACAGGACTTCTTCTTCGTGCTGCCATTCCAGGAGCCGACGGGGCCGGCCGCCAAGCCGCTCGCGTTCGGCACGGAGATTCCCGCGCTCGACGTGTTCTTCCTCATGGACACGACCGGCTCGATGATCGGCTCGATCACGAATCTCGCGAACACGCTGTCGGGGACTATCGTGCCGGGGGTGCAGGCCGAGGTCCCGAACAGCCAGTTCGGGGTCGGGTCCTACGAGGACTTCCCTGTCGATGGTCACGGCTCGACGAACTCGCTCGCGGGCTGTGGTACCGGCGCCTCCG
>LNFM01011576.1_pt1 | contig 11931 bp, 10 predicted proteins | sample 596031 | NCBI WGS metagenome assembly LNFM01 (sample SAMN04254537, study PRJNA301005) | activated carbon metagenome | isolation source: dual media filters at the Ann Arbor, Michigan drinking water treatment plant | place: USA: Ann Arbor | reverse complement strand
AGTTCGAGCGCGAGCGAGAACGCCTGCCGAGATAGACCGAGTGACCGCGGCAACCGGCGTCTTCGAGGCACTATGCGCGGCAGCTCGCTGCCGCCCCCCTGCTGTCGTCGTATGGGAGTAGATGCACCCAACGACGATTCATCGAGCGCTGGGTGTGGAGGGGCGACGAGCGGCTGCTGTTCGATCGCGGAAACACCGCGAGCCAACAAGCCCATGGCGGTCGACCGCGAGGGCTCGGAGAAGACCAGACGCCCGGCGACCGCCCCGAATACGTACTCGCCCTCTGCGAGGACGGTTTGTCGTGCAACCCTGGCTCGGTTGTAGAACGTCCCGCTCGCGGACGTATCGGTCAGGACGAATCCTGCGCGCCGAAGCAGGATCCTGCCGTGCTGCTTCGAGACCGTGACCGAGCGAAGCACGATCTCGGACGACGTCGAACGCCCGACGACGCACAACGCCGACAACCACTCGGACTCGACGCCGTCGAACACGAACCTCGCCGTCGGCATCTCGCGCGCGAGCGCCGTCGCACCGATCGCCAGCCACTCCCAAGACCCGAGGATCCCGAGCGCGAGCGGAGCCGTGAAGTCCTCGGGCGGCGCGAGCGACGCGGGGTCGAGCGACGAAGAACGGACGAAGCACAACAGCCGCCCGCTCGGCAAAATGGCAGGCCAAACGCCGAGCAGCCACAGCCTCCAGAGCGCGTCGAACGGCGAGGGACCTTCGCGACCGTCCAAGAGCCACTCGATCTGGCGAGCGACCAGCATCACCGCGGGGCAGAGCGAGTCGATCGCGCCCGCAGAGAACACAGGGTTGCGGCTCAGCGACTCGAGCCACGCTTCGCTGAGCGCCGCGTCCCACGCGCCGCGCTGCGCCTGCGAGACCCTCGAGGACCCTCGTCGCGCTTCGAGCGCCGCCGACGCGAGTTTCGACAGCGAGAGCGCGTCGCAGCTGCGATCGTTTTCGGGCCAATCGCGCCAGGCCTCGCGCCACGCCGTGTAGAACTCCGAGAGCGAATGCGTCGTCACGACCGTGACGACCTCCTGCGAAACTCCCGACGGGACGCCCGACCTCAGCGCAGCGAAGAGCTCTTGCGCGAGCGCCTCGAGCTCGAACCGAGCCTCCTGCCGTCCCTCGACGAGCGAGGCGTCGGGCGAGAGCCATCGCGCCTCGCGCAACGTCCTTAGCATCGCGTCGATCGCAGCCGTCGCCGCGACCATTCGACCGTCGTACGCATCGGTGGACATCGGCTGAGGTGCCGCGATTGTCGCTCGAACAACGACCTCGTTCGACGGTCGCGCCCCGAATCTCACGCACGATTCGAAGGCGCGAGATCGAACCTCACTCGATCATCGTCGCGGTGTTCTCGCTGTATTCGAGGCGGGTGGACTGCGTGTCGACCGCGCTGAGCGACGGAGGAAGATCGACGACGAACGACACCTCGCGTCCGTCCACGGGATGCGCAAACGCGATCCGCCAGGCCCGCAAGAGATACCCGAGATCGCCGGGCACCGCGTCGGGACGCACCGCGCCGCCCGCCGCGTACAGGGGATCACCGACGAGCGGGTGCCCGATCGACGCGAGGTGGATGCGGATCTGATGCGGCCGACCCGTGAAGATCCGCACATCGACGAGGGTCTCTCGGCCTCGCGCGACCACCGTCGCGATCGAGCGCGCTGCGCGTCCGTCGGCCCGCGCAGCAAAGACCTCTCCGAGCAGCGGGTGGGGCACCGGGCCGATGCGCGTCGTGATCTCGCGCGCGTCCCAGTCGGGCGCGCCGGTGATCCTCGCGCGGTATCTCTTGTCGACCGCGTGCTCCCGCAGCGCCCGCGTGAGCGCGGCGCGCGCGAGGTCGGTCTTGGCGAACACGACGAGCCCGGAGGTGCCCCGACCGAGTCGATGGACAGGGTCGGCGCGAGGGTGATCGTCGCGCACGACGCTGAGCAGCGTGTTGTCGTGAAAGTTTGCGCCGGGCAGCGTCGGCAGGCCGCTCGGCTTGTCGACGACGAGCAGATGCTCGTCTGCAAACACCAATCGGTACGACCGATCAGCGTTGGGCTCGACCCACGGCGGCCGTCGCCAATCGACTCGTTGCCCGAAGCGAACGAGCTCGTCCGGGTCGGGGCGGCGGCCATCGACGTCGATCTCGCCGGCGACGATGCGCGCTCGCCATGTGTCCGCGTCGCTGTGGAGATAGGTCTCGGCCATCCACTGCGCGAGCGGCCTGCCCTCGGCGGCCGCTGGAATCACAGCGATGTACGTGTGACCGCGGTTGGTGACGGTGCTTGTCACGAGCGGCGCTCCGCGTCAGCGCAGCTCGAGGCGCACGATGAAGTCGCCGTTGTCGCCGCTGTTGTTGCCGTCCACGTTGACCGCCACCATCTGATTGGCCATTCCAATCACGACTGTGGCCGACTCCGCGTTTCGAGCGCCGCCGCCAGCGTTGGTGCACCGGTCACCGGGGCACGCTCCGAGGCCATAGCGAAGCACGAGGTCCCAGTTGTCCATGGGCGTCGCCGGCGTCGCGGTGATCGTCAGCGTCCCGGTTTCGACGGCGCGGACCGCGGCGACGACCTCGCGCCCGTCTGCGTTGCAGCCCGTGGGACCGGTGCCGTCGTTGTTCGTGCCGCTGCGCGACCGAAGCGTGATCACCTGGCCGCGCCGGATCGGAATCGTGACGGGCGTATTCGCGCAGGCCTCGACGAACGCGGTCGGCTCGGTCTGGCATGCCGCGCTGCAACCATCGCCACCGACCATGTTTCCGTCGTCGCACGTCTCGGGCGAGTCGAGCATCCCGTTGCCACACGGGGACATCATCACGCACCCCGCGCCCACCCGCATGAAGCCTGGGTTGCAAGTGAAACCGCAGTTGGTCCCATCACACGTCAGGATCCCGTTCGCGACGGGAGCGCAGGCTGTGCAGCGCGTTCCGCAGCTCGCGACGCTGTCGTTGGCGACGCAGGTGGCGCCGCAAAGATGCTGACCCGAAGGACACGTCCCCATGCCACACGAGCCCAGCATGCACGTCCCGGCGCTGCCTCCGTCAGGGGCGCTGCAACGATTGCCGCAGCGGCCGCAGTGCATCGGGTCGGACAACGTGTTGACGCACGAGGCGCCGCACAACGTCGAGCCCAAGGGACATGCGCACGTCGTGACCAAGCAAACCTGCCCCGCAGCGCAAACGGTGTTGCACGCGCCGCAGTGCATCGGGTTGTTCAACGCGGGCACGCACGTGCCGCCGCAGTCGCGCGTGCCCACGGGGCACATGCAGGAGCCCGCGAGACAGCTCGCTCCTCCGCGGCACGCCCTGCCACAAGCACCGCAGTGCGAAGAGTCAGACAGCGTGTTGACGCAGGTGCCCGAACGATTGGTCGTGGGTGGGAGGCACACCACCGAGCACGAACCCATCACGCAAGACTGCCCCAAACCACACGATCGTCGACACATCCCGCAGTTCATCGGGTCCGTTTGCACGTCAGTGCACCGCGCGTCGCACATCATCCTCGGCGGCGCGCAAGTCGCCGAGCACGAGCCTCCCGCGCACACGTCGCTGGCCGGGCACATGCGACCGCACAAGCCGCAGTTCGCGCGATCGCTGCTGGTGCTCACGCACTGACCGCTGCAGACGCTCTGGCCCATCGGGCACGTGCACACCCCGGTCACGCACGTCGCGTTCGTCGGACACGCGACGCCACAGCCGCCGCAGTTGGTGGCGTCGCTCGCGACGTCGATGCAACGACCGCCGCACGACATCTGTCCCGATGGGCACGCTACATCCACCGGCAAAACCGGGCGATCGTCGGGCGCATCGGTGACCGGCACATCGACCTCGGGGGCGTCGATGACCGACACGTCCTCGGGACCGTCGATCGCGAGCGCGTCCGAGCTCACGATGTCTGGCGTCGAGCCGTCCTGTCGCAACGAAGCGTGCGGAAGCGAGCACGCGGCGAGCGCGACAGAGGCGAGCAACGTCACACGAGCGCGAGACGTACGCAGCATACGTTGCACGTTACATCGTTCTCGACTCTCGGACGCGAACGGCGGTCACCGCTGCGATGAATCACTGCTCTCCGCCAGATGACCGCTGATTCTGCTTCGTCGGAGCTTCGCGAAGAGACACGAGCACTCCTCCCGCGATGACCAACGCAGCGCCTGCCGCGGTCCAGCCCGTCGCTCGCTCGCGCCACACGAGAATGCCTACCAACACCGACACGAGCGGCTCGAGGTACGTGAGCACGCTCGCCCTCGCCGCGCCCGCCAACGGAAGGCCCCTCGCGAACAGCAAGCCCGCGAACGCACCGGGAATCACCGCGCCGATCGCCACCAGCGCGAACGCTCCGACCGACCGCGCCGGCGCGGGACCGAGAAACACTCCGGGCATCAACAGCGCCGCGGCGAGCAGACATCGAGCGAACTGCGCGCGCGCCGCCCCCATGGCGTGCACGAGTCTTCGAAGGACGAACACGTTGCCGGCATAGCCGAAGGCGCTCACCGTCCCGAGCGCAGCGCCGAGCCACATGCGCGGATCGGGCCGCGTGTTCCAGGGCTGCAGCACCAGGGTGAGTCCCAGGATCGACAGGGCCGCCGCGATGCGAGCGCGAGGGACGCGCTGCTTCTCGACCCACGGAGCGAACAGCGCCACGAGCACGGGGGCCAGATAGTGCGTGAGCACGGCGACGGCGTTGCTCGTCACGCTCATCGCTCCGAAGAAGGTCACCACGTTGATGGCTTCGAGCGCGGCGCTCAGCGCGAGCAACGACCCGGTCGCCCTGCTCAGCGATCGCTTTTCTTCGCGCATCGCCGCGGGGAGCACCAGCAGCCCCACCAATCCGATGGCCATCGGCGCGGTCACGGTCGCCGGTAGATTCGCGGGTCGAAGAAAGAGGCTCCACGTCCCCCACAGCGTTGCGGCGAAGGCGACCTGAACCATTCCTCGTCGCGTGGAGCTCGCGTCGGTCTGCACGGTCCGCGCAATCGCCGATTCGAGGCCGATGCGCAAGGGACAGCGACGGATCGGGTCGTCAGTACCAGACCAGGGCAGCCTCGATCAGCGCGGCGGCGCCCTGGGTGATGACCGGCGGGCTCGAGTGCTGCGCGAGCCCGAGCGGCTCGAAGAAAGCGCGGATGAATACGGACACGCCGAACAGTCGCACCGCGGGGTCGCCGAAGAGCCACTCGACGCCCCATCGAACGGGAATTCTCAGCGCGAACTTGGTTGGACGGGTCGCTGCAAAGCTGCCGCCGAGCCCGATATCCCCGGCGATCTCGAGCCCGGGAGCGATGATCCACCGCCTTCGCTCGGACCCCGGCGTCGCGCCGAGCGGAACGTTGAAGTCGTAGAGCACCCCGAGGCTCGCGAAGACGAGCTCTCCGGGCATCGTCGGATCCGTGCGCACCGCCGCTGCGATTCCGCTCGCGATCGTGTTGCCGAGCTGCGAATACACGTGCAGCGCGTGTTGGTTGCGAAAGAAGAATCGCAGCTCGAGGTTGAGAAAGCTCGCCTGTGGACCCACCTCGTTGCGCGGCGGCACAAGGGACGGAATGACATTGTACGAAGCGCCACCACCGATCGCGACGCCGACGCCGACCGTTCGCCGAACGCTCTGCGCCGCAGGCGTCGTCGCCTCCGCGCTCGAGGGCGAGGACACCGCGAACGCAAGGACCGCCACGAGGGACTGCCAACCGACGCGCACGGCTCGATCCTATCCCGGCGCGACACAGAGCGCTCTGCGCCCTCGCGTCGAGCGCGTCACCGATCGCCCGCGCCTCTGAGCGCGAGCAGCGGCCACAACAGCTGCGCGATGAGCCCTCGCGGGATGGACTCGCCCTCGTAGAGCCCGACCTTCGCGGGCTCGCGACGGTCCTTGGGCCAGAAGAACGTCCCGAAGACGAGATCCCACACAATCAAGAGACCGCCGTAGTTCTTCTCGGACTCCGCGGGCAGCGTCGAGTGGTGCCAACGATGCAGCTCGGGGCCGCTCACGAGGTAGTTGAGCGGCCCGAGGCGCAGGTCGGCGTTGACGTGCTGCAACGGGAACTGCGCGTTGGCGATCGCGTAGAAGAGCGCGAGGACCGGCGGGCTCGCCCCGAGCACGACCAGCGGAAACCCCGCAGTGAACAGCGTGATCGCAGCGTCTCCGACGTGCAGCCGCAGCCCGTTGAAGAAGTACACGCGCCTCGCCGCGTGGTGGATCGCGTGCATGGGCCACAGCCAACGCACGCGGTGCTGCGCGCGGTGCGCGAGGTATCCCCCGAGCTCCGAGATGAGCAGCGCCAGCGCGAGCTGCGCGCCGAGCGGCCAGCGCGAAGGCCAGAGCCCCGCGGGACGGCCCGCCAGCGCCCCGAGAGCGATCGAAGCGCGCGTGAGAAGACCCAGGCAGAGCGCGCGCAGGAGCACCGGCGCGATGGCAACGCCGAGCACCGCGTGAAAGGCGTCCACGCGCGCGTCGGGTTCGTCCTCGGGCTGCGATCGCCACGCCGCCGAAAACGGAATCGCGAACTCGAGCCCCCAACACGCGAGCCCCGAGACGAGCCCACCCAAGAGCGCTACGCCCTCTGGGTCGACCGACCTGGACGCGACCGCCCACCATGTGGCGCCGAGCGATCCAGCGACGAGCGCGGGCCAGGCTCCGTAGCGAAGGGCGTTCTGCCAGGGTTTCATCAGCGAGAATCACAGGGTAATCGAGGCCGAGCGCGAAGGGGCCAGCGATCGATCGTCGAGCAGCGGCGACCCACTCGACGTCGGTCGAGATGCAGCACAAAATCCTCACTGGCGAACGCTGTTCGCAGCGAGGACCCAAGCATGGCTGAGCCCGTATCGGCTCCGACTCGAGAGAGGCAATTGCCCCGATGAATCTCCGCGCAGTCCTTCCGGTGCTTCTCGCTGGAGCGCTCGTCGTCGCTCTGGTGGTGCTGCTCTATGTCGTTCAGAATCGTAGATTCAACGCCGCCGACGCGCGGCGACGCTCGCTCGCCGCGGCCCGCGGATGGACGTACGTCGAGAACACCGAGAGCGCGCTGTTTCGGTTCGAAGGAGTTTCATCGGGTCGTCGTTGGCGCTGCGAAGCGTTTCGACCCAGGGTCGGAGACCCGTCGCGTCAAGGAGCGCCGCACCAGACCGTCTTTCGCGTCGCGCTTCGAGGCGATGGGATCGTCGTTCTTCCGCCCACCGGCGACGGGGTCGCGCGCGCCGTCGTCCTGGCGTTGCTCCGTGAGACCCGAGGAGAGCCGGCGGCGCGGGTCGCCGAGAACGGAGAGCGCCGGTCCCTCGCTGGACCGCTCGGCGCCAAACTCGAGGCGAGGGTGACCGACGCATCGCGTTGGCGCGCGTCCGAGCAGCCGCTCACCTCGGCGCTCGCGACGATCGACGAAAGCGTCGCTCTGCCGATGGTGATCTGGGCTGAAGACGAGCTCACGGTCGTCGTCGGTCGCGTCGTCGACGACGATCGCGCGCTCGCCACGTTCATCGACGCTTCGCTCGCGCTCGTCACAGACCTCTCGGCGCGCGCTGCGACCGCGGGCCACGACGGAGGAGCGTGACGTCGTGCGCGGAACCTCCTCCACGATAAACGGACGCTCGCCCTTCGTTGTCGCGCTCGGACTGGCGTTGGCCTTCGCTGCGCCCGCGCTGGGCAAGCGTCGCGCTCGTCAGCCCCCGCGCGGCATGCCGACCACAACCAACAACGTCGTCGCCCAGGACGCCAGCGTGCCTGCGGCGGCCAGCGCGGAGTCGTCGCCGAGCCCCGCACGCGACTGCCGAGCTCCCTTCCTCGCGGCGCCAAACCCGCCGACGCGCCCGCCGTTCTCGGGCTCGGCGTACATCTCCGGGGCGATCATCACCGAGGCGGATCCGACCTCGTTCGCAGCGCTCGAGTACCAGGGACGAGCTGACCGGCGGATGTTCGACCGCCGTACAGCACGGTTTCAGGTGATCAACGCACACATATTCGACGCGCGCTTCGGCGCGAGCACGCACGTCGAGGTGCAGGTGAACCCCGAGTTTGCGCGGGACGAAGCCGAGCGAGAAGCGCGATCGTACGCCGCGGTGATCGGGAGATTGCCTTCGTTCTTGTTTCGAGATCTGCGCACCGTATGGATTCACCGCGGCGACCTCGACTGGGGCGGGGGCAACAACAACCTCATGATTCACACGGGCCGCCACGGGTCGTATGCGAGCAGAGGCGTCGTCGAAGAGATCTTGCTCCACGAAGCAACGCACACCTCGCTCGACAGCGAGCATCGAGCGAGCCCTCGTTGGCGCGAGGCGCAGATCGCGGATCACGCGTGGATCTCAGACTATGCGCGGGACAACCCCGAGCGCGAAGACCTCGCAGAGACCGTCAGCGTGTACCTCGCGCAGCGATTTCGAGCAGACCGACTTCCGGCAGCGACGATCGCGACGATCCGCGCCACGATCGGGGCGCGCATCGCGTACCTCGACTGCGCAGGGCTCACCATGAGCGTCCTGCGTTGAGCGCGACGCGCTGCGCCGATGGCTCGCAGCCGCTCGGCGCAGGCGCCCGCACGATGTCCAGCGCGCTCGATGCAGCAGCGAATCGAGAGAGACTTCTCTGACGCTTCCGTCACACGGACGCGCGTCGTCACCCTTACGGGCGTCGCGTGGGATCCGGCCGCGGACCCGGTCGATCGCCCTGCGGGCAGTCCGGTCCGATGCAGCCCACTCGTGTCTGTTCGGCCTGTGGCGGGTTGCTCACGCCGGGCCTCGGCGCGGTCGCCGATGGGCTGCTCCCTGGAATCTCCGGCGCGACCATCGCGTCCTGCGGAGCGTGGGGATCGGGCGCGACGTTCATCGGGTTGTCTGGAGACGTCGCGCCACCACCCATCGTCGGCGGTCTCGAAGGATCAGGCTGAGGAACGATCTGACCAACGTGCGGGCAATCGTTGCCGATGCACCCGACGCGCGTGCTCTCGGGCGACGTGTTGGTCGGCATGTTCACCATCGAACCCTGCGCGTCGCCCGCGTCGTTTGCGCCATCTTGACCCGCGTCCGCGAGCGTCAATGGGTCGTGGTGGTCCGCGGTCGGGCTACACCCGCGAGTGAGCCCGACAGTCGCCGCCGCTCCGAGCAGCAGCACGCCGACACCGATCCCGATCACCTTCGAATTCGCCATGGATTGTTCCTCTCGGATGATCGAGTGAGCAAGCTCGATGCCATCGGCGTCTCGGAACACAGAGACGTCACGATCCGCAGCCAAATCACTGCTATTTGCGATGTTCGCAGAGGTCCACGGGAGGACCGACCCCCGTCGACTCCATGCACGCAGTGCACGCCGAATGCAGGTATCGCAGGAGGCCGCGCTGCCCAAGCGTGGGCGTCGTCAGCGACGAGGCATCCCCGTTAGCCAGGTAATCGTCGGGCCGATCGCGCTCGGTGCAGCGCGCTCGGCGCGCCACGCAAACGTCGCGTGTGGGTCTGCCTCGCGCGCGAGCGACAGCAACTCTCGCGTTGTATACGTACGCAGGCACGACACGACGCCGTCCCAGGCGTTGACGATCGGAGCGACGGGGAGCGCGTAGGTGAACAGCAACCTGCTCCACGTCACCGGACGAATGGCCGCGGTCGTGACCCACATCGCGAGAGGAACACCGAGCGACGCAGCGATCGCCGTCGGGCTTCGCTCGGTCATCTCGAAGATCGCGATGGGCGCTCGCGCCTTCACCGCATCGCTGAGCACAGCGACCGCTTCGCTCGGCGCAAAGTGATGAAAGCTCGTAAACATCGTGCGCACGCCGACGAGCTCTCTCGAGACGTTCGACGCGTCGACAGACGCACGGTGGTACGCGACTCTGCGGTCGCCTTCGCGTTCGATCCGCTCAACAGCCCCGTGGTTCGCGAAGCGATCCGTGAGCACGAGAGACAGCGGACGCCCGGTGCGAACACGCAGCTCGCCGAGCATCGACACGAGCGGGCCTCCCGCGCCCGAGCACAGGTCCACGATGCGATCCTCCCCGCTCTCTTCGATGAACGAAGCGAGCACGGAGAGCGCGGGTCGATAGATCCCCATCCGCTCGGCGCCAAACTGCAGCGAGTCCGTGATGATGTCGCGCAGCACCGCGGGAAACCACGGCGACTCGTTGAACTCGAACGCGTGCACGCGCCTCACGGCCGAACCTCGTCGAGAGGGGCCGCGCGACTGGCCGCGGCGCGCTTCGCGGCGAGCTGCTCGACAAACTCTTGCAACTGCCGCCCACGAAACTCGTCCTCCGCGCGCACGAAGGCGAACGTGGGGACCTCGATCGCGCCGAGCCGACGCTTCTCTTGCTCCGCGCCCATCCCGAGCGACACCTTCGTCGCCCCGATCGACAGGGCGTGCGAGACGATCGAAAACAACAATTGGCGATAGGGGCTCATTGCGCCGGTCTCGAAGCCGCTGTAATCGACGCCGCAATACAGCGCGCGAAGGTCGTCGCCCGTGTGTCGAACCGCCCCCCAGGACGCGAGGTGCCCTGCGCGCTCTCGATCGTACAGCGCCAGCAGCGTCCAACCTTCGGCGCGCGAGTGCTCGCGAAGCAGCTCGATCGGCAGGGGAAACAAGTTGATCCTTCGATTGCGAGCGGCCACCGAGAGGTACATCCCGTGCATCCGTCGAAGGGTCGCTTCGTCTGGACGCTCGTCGCCGCCGAACCGTCGAAGCTCGAAGCGCTCTTGAAAACGCGCTCGGTCCCGCAGGTAGCTTCGACGCGATTTCGATGGAACGCTCGCGATAAACGACTCCATCGTCGTCACTGGCAACGTGAGCTCGAACGCCGGCAACAGCGGCGCGGGTACGAACCCCTGCCCGATGAGAGTCCGTTCGACCTCCGGGTCCGCGCGTAGATCCCGGAGCACCACGGTCGAGAGCGACCGCTCGCGGGCGATGCGCGTCGCCTCGTCGACGAGCGCCACGAGCGCGTTGATTCTCTCAGGGCCCGGCCGCAGAAACAGGTGGTCGCCTTCGGAGGCCAGCGTTCCCATGACCAGCGCGGGCGCGGTGAACAACAACGGGTCGCTCGTTCGTGCGGACTCGAGCGCGTCGCTCACTGCCTCGCTCATGAACGCGTCGTCCTTGAGCAACGAGAGAGAGAACGGCGCGGCAGCGGCCAGCCCGAGCTCATCGGACACCGTGCTGTAGAAGAACTCCCAGCGGTTCTCGGGGCGCTCTGCCTCCGGCCCGAACGCGCGCTCCGCCGCAGCGAGCGAGGCGACGTCGATGTAGCCCGAGCGATCGAACGCTTCGTTCCATTGCGCCGCGTCGAGCTCGGCGACCGAGCGATGGGTGCGCACGTCGAAGAGCACCTTGGAGTCCGATGGCAGCGCGTGAGTTCGCTCGGTCACGCGCGACGCGGACTCGTTGCGCAAGAACGGAGGCAGCACCTGCTCGAACTGCGAGCGCACCTCGTCCCGCGTCACGCCGACGCGATCGAGCACCGTCGGCAAGTGCGCGGCGATCCGCTCGAACAACGCGCGCACCTGGGCCTCGCTGTGGTTGGCGTTGATCGCGATGCGCAGCCCGCCGAGGTTCGCAGGGACCGCCGGAAACCCCGACACATTGACGTGAAACCCGTCGTCCGCGAGCGCGTCGGCCATCGCGTACACAGCCTCGGCGCGCCCGAGCGCGATGAACCGGATGGGCGCTTCGTTCTCGATCACCGTCGGAATCTCCAGCTCGCGACAGCACTCGTTGGCGAGCATCACGCGATCGGCGAGCGTTCGCTGCAGCGCAGGCAGCTCGTCGGACAAGTGAATCTCTGCGCTCGCGCAGGCCACGCCGAGGTCTCCGGGACGCAGCGGTCCCGAAAACGCGTACGGACCACCGACCAGCCTGGCCGTGTCGATCAGCGCGCGGTCCTTCGTCACGACCGCAGCACCACCACCAGCAAAGGCTTTCGCAAACGACGTGACCACCACGACGCGCTCGTCGACGGCGAATC
>LNFM01032733.1_pt1 | contig 11932 bp, 9 predicted proteins | sample 596031 | NCBI WGS metagenome assembly LNFM01 (sample SAMN04254537, study PRJNA301005) | activated carbon metagenome | isolation source: dual media filters at the Ann Arbor, Michigan drinking water treatment plant | place: USA: Ann Arbor | reverse complement strand
TCGATCGGCGCGGCGCTGGGCATCACTTTTCCGTTCAACCTGCTGGTCGGCATCCCGCTGTATCACCGGCTCGCGCAGCAAGTCGTACAGTGAGCATGTAATGCAATTACCGGAAACAGGCATGATCAAACTGCTGACAGTCGTGTGCGAGGCCGCGCTTGAGACCACGCTTCTGCGCGACCTCGAGGCGCTGGATGCGCGTGGCTACACGGTGACCGACGCGCGTGGCAAGGGCAGCCGGGGCCGGCGTGACGCCACTTGGGGCCCGCACGCCAACATCCGCGTGGAGGTGCTGTGCACTGCCGAGACGGCGCTCGCCATCAGCGCGGCGCTGCGCGAGCGCTACTACGACAACTACTCGATGATCCTGTTCGTGGCCGACGTCGAGGTGCTGCGGCCCGAGAAGTTCTAAGCGCTCTATTTCATCAATGACGCCGACGAAAACTGACCAGCGGCGATGCGCTCCGGGCATAGTGCTGAACGCCCACGCCTCCCAACACCATAAACCGCACTTGTATGGTCAGCAATGCGGCCAAGAGTCGCTCATTGCCTTGTGGTGGATGCAGCGTGCGTGGTGTCGGGTCATTCGGGATTCGAGGGAGATGAGCTTCCAAAAAGCACACACCGGCTATGGACATGTTCGGCAAAGCACCAGCGCCCATGCGCCGCCAGTCCAACGCCGGGGGGCCGGGCGCCCGAGCGCGTCCCAGCGCACCATGATCGCGCTGCCACGTCACAGAGCCGGCTCCGGCGGTTCACTTCGAGGGAGCCCGGTTTTGTGACAGCCGTCACGTTACGCCTTTTCCGGTCGGGTCCCGGTCGCCACCCGTCCATGCCATTGGTGACACCGGGCCTGCACAGGGACAAGATGGTGACCACCGTGGTCCAAGGTACGGCGCCGTGTAAACCGGCATCGGCTGCTTTCTCGATACTTCGCCGGCATGTGCACAGGATCGGTCGGGTGCTTTTCAGCAATGGGGCACACAATGTTCGAAAAACGTATCAAGGGGAAACCGAACACGGCTCGCTTCAGCGACCCACCGGGTTACCAGGCTCCGACCGGCTTTCGCCTGCCGTGGCAGGTGGTCCTGCTGATCTTCTGCGCGGTCGCCGCGATGGTGATGCGGTGGGAGGTGCAGACATCGCAATGGCAGGCCCGGGAGTTGAGCGGCTATGCCGCCACGTTGAGGCACCACGTCGCCCCCGGCCCTGCGGACCACATCCAGTTTCCGGCCCACGGCCCGTTCGACGAGCGAATGGGTTACACCGACATTCCGGTCTTTGCCGCACGCCTACAGGAGCGCGGCTTCGAGATCGCGGCCCAGTCCCGCCAGGACGATGCTCTGCGGGCCCACTTGGCGCGCGGCTGGTTTGCTCCTTACGCCGAAAAAACGCAAGCGGGCCTGACTGTGCTTGATTGCAGCCGCGCGCCGCTGCACAGCTTTCGCTACCCCTATCGGCGCTTCGAGAACTTCGAACGCGTGCCCCCGGTGGTGGTGCAAGCCCTGCTGTTCATCGAAAACCGCGATCTGCTCGACCCAGCTCGCCCCCAGATGAACCCGGCGGTGGACTGGGTGCGCTTCACGCGCGCGGTGCTCGCGCAGCTGGGCAACCGCATCGACTCCGACATCGACACGCACGGGAGCAGCACGCTGGCCACGCAGATCGAGAAGTACCGCCACTCACCCGGAGGCATCACGCAAGACGCGCGCGAAAAGCTGCGGCAGATGGCCTCGGCCTCGGTGCGGGCGTACCAGCAGGGCACGGACACGCTGCCAGTGCGCCGGCAACTGGTGCTGGACTACCTGAACACGGTGCCGCTGTCGGCAGCGCCGCGCCACGGCGAAGTGCACGGCTTGGGTGACGGACTTTGGGTGTGGTTTGGCACCGATTTCGAGCACGCCAGGGCATCGCTCTCGAGCACCGGCGGCGCGGCGCAAAACCTCACGGCACGGGGCTCGGTGTTGCGCCAGGCGGTGGCGCTGATGATCGCCCACCGCCGGCCCTCGTGGTACCTCGCGCAAGGCCGCCAGGACCTCGACCGCGCCACCGATTCCCACCTGCGCCTACTGACCGAGGCGGGCATCATCGACGCCGCCTCGCGTGACGCCGCCCTGCGACAGACGCTGGTGTTCCGCGACATGGTGAAGAACCCGCCGCTGCAGCCCTCCACGGCGAGCAAGGGCACGACCGCTGTGCGCACCCGGTTGGCCGGCCTGCTCGGCACCTCGCTCTACAGCCTGGACCGGCTCGACGCCCAGGCCAGCACCACGCTCAACGGCAAGCTGCAGGACGCCGTGAGCGCCTACCTCGGGCGGCTGACGGATCCGGTCTTCGCCAGCTCGCAGGAGCTGATGGGCGAGCGGCTGCTGCAACCCGACACCCTGGGTGCGGTGCGCTACAGCTTCACGCTGCTGGAAAGCACGCCGCAGGGCAATCTGGTCCGGGTGCAGACCGACACCACCCAACAGCCGCTGGACATCAACGAGGGCAGCAAGCTCGAGCTGGGCTCCACCGCCAAACTGCGGGTGCTGGCAACCTACCTCGAACTGGTCGCCGAGCTGCATGGCCGGCTCGCGCCGCTGGAGCCGGCGGCGCTGAAGGCCACCGAGGTCAGCCCGCAGGACAGCCTGAGCCGCTGGGCGGTGCAGTACCTGTCGGGCCCGAACGACCGCAGCCTGGGCGCGATGCTGGAAGCCGCGATGGACCGCCGCTTTTCCGCCAGCCCGCACGAGCAGTTCTTCACCGGCGGCGGCCTGCACAGCTTCCACAACTTCAACCGCAAGGACGACGCGCGCCGGCCCACGCTGCGCGAGTCCATGCAGGCTTCCATCAACCTGCCCTTCGTGCGCCTGCTGCAGGAGATCGTGCGCTATACCCTGGTCCAGGGACCCGGCAACACCGCGCGCCAGCTTGAGGACAACCTCGATCCGCGCCGCCAAGCCTACCTGGCCCTGTTCGCCGACCGCGAAGGCCAGGCCTTCCTGCGCCGCTTCTGGCGCAAGACCGACAACCGCACCCCGGCCGAACTGCGCGACATGCTGCTCGACGGGCTGCGCCCTGGCGCCGACCGGCTGACCGCAGTGTTCCGTTACTTGGAGCCCGCCGCATCGCCCGACGCCCTGGGTGTTTATCTATCGGCGCAGCTGGGCGACCAGGCCCCCACTGCGCCCCGTGTGGCCGTGCTGTACAAGCGTTTCGCGCCCGACACCATGGACCTACCGGATCGCGGTTATGTGGCCCGGGTGCACCCGCTGGAACTCTGGCTGGTGGCCTTCCGCCTGCAACACCCCGACGCTACCCTAAGCGAGGCGATCGCCGCCAGTGCCGCCGAGCGCCAAGCGGTCTACCGCTGGCTGTTTCGCACGCGTGCCAAGGACGCCCAGGACGCACGCATTTACACCATGATGGAGGTGGAGGCTTTCCTAGATATCCACCGGCGGTGGGCTCGCCTTGGCTACCCCTTCGGCCATCTGGTGCCTTCGCTGGCCACGGCCCTGGGCAGCTCCGGGGACCGACCCGCCGCGCTGGCCGAGTTGATGGGCATCGTCGTCAACGGTGGTATCCGCCGTCCCACGCACCGCATTTCAGACTTGCATTTTGCGCAGGGCACGCCGTGGGAGACCGCACTGCGGCCCACACCAGTGGTGGGTGAGCGGGTCATGGCGCCCGAGGTGGCTCTGGCGTTGAAAAGAGCTTTGTCGGAAGTGGTGGAGGCGGGCACGGCCCGGCGGCTCGCCGGCAGCTTCCAGTCTGCCTCGGGAGCAGACCTGTCGCCCGGTGGCAAGACCGGCACCGGCGACAACCGCGTGGTGGTGAAAGGGCGCGGCGGCCTGGCCCTGAACCGCACGGCCACCTTCGTTTTTTACCTGGGACCAAGGCACTTCGGCAGCGTGACCGCCTACGTGGTGGGACCGAACGCGGCTGACCACCGCTTCACCTCCGGCCTGCCGGTGCAGATCTTGCGCTCCATGGCGCCTGTGTTGATGCACCACCTCGATGCAGGGTCCGGGAGCGGTTGTCCACGCGAGCCTTGATGCGCCAAGGCACCCTCAAGTCAGCAATCCGTCCCAGCCCGCATGCGCTCCACCGAGCCGTGTAACGCAGCGCAAGTGAATTCCTTCTTGCCAAAACACAAGGGCACGTCAAGAAATCCCGTCTTGAGCGCCGAATTGATCAAGGGCAGTGGACTGCCAGTGGCGGTACCGACAAAGTGCAGTTGCCGCCGAGCAAACGCCGAAACTGGCCCCCGAGCGATTCACGTTGTGGCGGTAGATTGGCCCGCAGGTATTTGGTTCACATGCCGCAGTTCAACGGGAAGCAGGAGGGCGAGTCCACAAGGACGAACCTAACCTGCGCTGCCCCCGCAACGGTAAGCAGACGAGAAGCCTGAATTGTTCAGGCGACTCAGCTTTCATCACGCAGCCACTGGACGACAACCGAGTCGTCTGGGAAGGCGATGGAGGTCGTTCTGTCAGCCCGGATACCGGCCAACAGGGTGGTGGTGCGTCTGGCAACAGGTGTGCTGCCGTGACGCTCAAGCACCGTCGGGGAAGGCGGTGAGAGCCCGTGATCCGGTCTGCTTCCTTCGCATGAAATTTCGCAACCTGCGCGTTCCCCGATGGGACGCCACTGGCTTGATGGCTTGTCTTTCGCACGCCCGGCCTCCGCAATTTTTCTCACTGGCGGGTACTGCGGCGACCGCCACGATGGCGAACCCCTGGTCGAATGCCCTGTCCAGTGGCGTTGTGGCATCCGTATCCAATGCCGCTGACGTTGCGGGGCGTTCGATGGGACAAGTGCTCCGGGGCGCCTTCATGCGTCTTGAGACCGTTGCCTTAGACAACTCAGTTAACGAGCATCCACCGCCGTGTCTTTGGAGTCGGCGGTTATACGTCCGGCGCGCCGTAGAAGGAGATACGCCGAGGGGCCTGTGCCTGAACAGTGTGGGTGGAAAGCTCGACGAAACCACTACCGGCCATAACCTGCCGGGACGAGTGGCTTGCGTTGCCCCGCCATTCTCGTGGCTGCCCCGGCGTCCGGTCAGGGCAAGACCACGGTCACCACCGCGTTGGCGCGTCTTCACGCGCGCGCTGGGCGAAAGGTACGGGCGTTCAAATGCGGACCTGACTTCTTGGATCCGATGTGGCTCGCGCTGGCAACGGGCCACCCGGTGCACAACTTGGATCTGTGGATGACAGGTGAGCTCGACATCCGCGCGCGCCTACACGTCGCTGCGCAAGAGGCCGACTTGATCATCGTTGAGGGGGGCATGGGCCTGTTTGATGGCGAACCGAGTGCGGCGGATCTGGCGCGGCGCTTCGGCCTGCATGTGCTGGCTGTGATCGATGCATCGGCCATGGCGGGCACCTTCGGAGCGCTGGCCTTTGGTCTGCAGCACTTCCGCCCGGGCCTGCCTTGGGCCGGAGTTCTGGCTAACCGCGTGGCCAGCGGACGGCACGCACAGATGTTGCAAGATGCTCTGCCTTCGCAAGACGGAGAGGCGGCTTCGCGTTGGTTGGGTGCGGTGATGCGCAACCCTGCGTTCGCCTTGCCCGAACGCCACCTGGGGCTGACAGTGGCGAGCGACCGACGCCTTGCTTAGCACGCCGCTGGGCAAGCTGGACTCGGCCGATCTTGCGCGTTGGTCGGTCAGCTTTGACGCCCCTACCGAGCGCCCTTCGATAGCGCCCCTGTTGGCCGGAAAGACGGTGGCGGTGGCGCGTGATGCTGCGTTCTGCTTCATCTACGCTGCCAACCTGGACACCTTGCGCGCGTTGGGTGCGCAGGTGGTGTTTTTCTCGCCACTGGCCAACGATCCCGTGCCCACATGCGATGCAATCTGGTTGCCCGGTGGCTACCCCGAGCTGCACGCAGAAACTTTGTCGATCAGCGACACAACCCGCGACAGTCTGGTGGTCCATGTCAACACGGGACGCCCGGTCTGGGCCGAGTGCGGCGGAATGATGGTGCTGTTCGACGCAATAGTGGACTTGGAGGGGCGCAGCCATGTGTCGTGGGGTCTGTTCCCGGGTGTGGTGCGAATGCAGCCACGACTTGCCGCGCTGGGACCACAGAAGCTGGAACTGGCGACAGGCGAACTGCGAGGACACACCTTCCACTATTCAGTCTGCGAAACAGCTCTGGAGCCGGTGCTACATACGGCCTCCGCGCGTGGTGGTGCAAAGTGCGCTGGCGAGGCGGTGTACCAACGAGGTGCCTTGCGAGCCAGTTATTTCCACGCCTGGATGGCGTCCAGTCCAACGGCCGCAGCGGCGCTTTTTCTGCCGGAGGTGTTGGCATGAACCAGGACCAGTTGAGCACCCGCTGTCTGCCGCAAGAGGCCATAGAGTATCCGTGCGCATTGGGCATCAAAGTGGGGGCCCCGGAGCTTAGGTCGCCTGTCCGCGTGCGGAGCACGTTCCGAGAGCTCGGTCACATACCTGTGATGCACGACGCGCAGAACATAAGGAGGTTCTTCGTGGACGGGGCTGGCTCACGCACAGGTTGTCAAAGCGTTCGCAAAGTGCGTACGCAGCACGTATTTGTGATCCTGACAGAGTCGTCGAGGATTCAAACAGGAGATGAAGCATGACGTCGGGCACGGTCTGGTTCGTTGGCGCTGGTCCTGGCGATCCGGAGTTGATCACGGTCAAGGGTCGTGGCTTGATTGAGCGAGCCGGCGCGATCTTGTTTGCGGGTTCGCTCGTCAGCGAAGCCGCCCTGCGCTGGGCCTCAGCAGGCTGCGCGATTGCCGACAGCAAGAACATGACCCTGGAGCAGATGTCTGCTTGGCTCATCGAGCATGCCGCCCGCTGCGATACGGTGGTGCGGCTACAGACCGGCGATCCTGGCCTTTACGGCGCGCTGATTGAGCTGGTGCAGCCGCTGGACGCGGCGGACGTCGCCATCCAGGTGGTACCGGGTGTTTCGTCGGCAATGGCCAGCGCGGCAGCAGCAGTGGAGAGCCTGACCCTGCCCGAAGTCACGCAGACCGTGATCTTCACCCGCGTCGAGGGACGAACCCCCATGCCCGAGGGCGAGTCGCTGCGTGAGCTGGCTGCGCACCACAGCACGCTGTGCATCTTCCTGAGCATCACCTTGCTGGGCAAGGTGTCGGCCGAGTTGCTGGCGGCGGGCTGGTCGCCCGACGCGCCGGTGGTGGTGGTGCACAAGGCCAGCTGGCCGGGCGAGGAAAAGATCGTGCGCGGCACGGTCGCCACTATTCAGGCCCTGTGCCGCGACGCCAGAATCGCCAGCCAGTCCATGGTGATCGCCAGCCCCACGCTGGGCGCGCGCCAATGGACCACCCTGGCGAAATCCAAGCTGTACGACGCCAGTTTCACCCACCGTTTCCGGCGCGCCAGCGTGCCCGCTTCAACCCTCACATCGGACGCTCCATGAACACCGAATCCATTCTGCTGGTGGGCCACGGCTCGCGCGAAGCCTCGGGCAACGACGAGATCTTTTCCTTCGCCGAACAGTGGCGCCAGCGCCAGCCGGGCTGGCGCATCGAGGTCTGCTTCATCGAGTTTTCCGAGATCACCATGAGCGAGGGCCTGAAGCGCGCCGCCACCGGCGCCAGCCGCGTGATGGTGGTGCCACTGATCTTGAACGCGGCGGGCCACGTGAAGATGGACATTCCGCAGGCCATCGATGGCGCCCGCCTCCAGTTCCCGTTGGTGCAGTTCCTGTATGCGCCGCACTTGAGTGCCTGCGACCCGATCCTGGCCATCCTGCGCCGCCGCCTCAAGGGCGCGATGCAGGCGCTCGACATGCCCGACCCCAGCACCACCGGCGTGGTGCTGCTGGGGCGCGGTTCGTCGGACCGGCAGGCCAACGGCGACATGGCCAAGATGGCGCGCTGGTTGCTGGAGGAAACCGACCACGATCTGGTGGACCTCGCCTTCACCGGCATCACTCACCCGCGCTTGGAAAAGACGGTTCAGCGCCAGAGCATGCTCGGCATGAAGCAGGTGGTGGTGCTGCCGTACTACCTGTTCAACGGCACGCTGGTGGAGCGCATCACCCGTCAGGTCGAGCACTTGAAGGCTCAGTACCCGACGCTGCGTTTCGCCTCCACCAAATACTTTGGGTTCGAGAAGGAAATTGTCGAGTTGTTGGAGCAGCGCGTAAACGACATGCGGCGCAACGCGCCGGTTGCGCTGATGCCTTGCGACGGCTGCAAATACCGCAGCTTTGCCGAGGAACACGGCATGGGAGGTCACCACCACGACGACGCGTTGCCGCACAGTCACGACCACACGCACGACCATGCTGACGCATGAACACCCCCACGCACCTGTACACGCGCATGAGTACGACCATGCCCATGGCCACAAGCGCCCCCATGACCATGCCAACGCCTGAGACGGCCAACGTCATCACCGAGCAGCTCACTGCAGCGGGTCGCGCCATCGAGCACGACTCGTTTGCCGTGATCGACCGCGAGGTGCTTTCTCACCCCTACATGCCCGAACAGTGGCCCATCGTGCGCCGCATGATCCACGCCAATGCCGATTTCGACTTCAACGGCCTGACCGATTTCCATCCCCAGGCGGTGGAGCGGGGGGTGACCTCGATCTTGTCTCGCGCAACCCGTGTGGTGGCGGATGTGGAGATGATCTGTGTCGGCCTGTCGGCGCCGCGCCTGGGGCACTTCGGCATGAGCACGCACCAGTTCATCTCCGACCCGGACGTGATCGAGCATGCGCAAGGCACACCGACTGGGCCTGATCGACGGTGCCATCGTCGGCATCGGCAACGCGCCCACGGCGCTGATCGAGATCGTGCGCCTGATCCATGAAGAGGGTGCGCGCCCTGCTCTGGTGGTGGGCATGCCGGTGGGTTTCGTGTCGGCGGCAGAGTCCAAGGATCTGATGGCGCTGGAGACCGATGTGCCATGGATCGTGATCCGTGGCCGCAAGGGCGGCTCCACCCTGGTGGTTGCCGCGATCCACGCGCTGCTGGGCCTGGCCGAAGCCAGGGAACTGGCCGCATGATGAAAAAAGACGCGCCCCGCGGCACGCGCACCGGTTTCACGACCGGTGCGTGTTCCGCTGCGGCGGCGCGCGCGGCCGCCATCGGCCTGATCACGGGAGAGGTGCCCGGCGAGGTCGAGTGCCTGCTGCCCAACGGCGACGTGGTGCGCTTCGCCGTGCAGGACGGCCGGGTGGACGGCAGCGGCACCCAATGCACCGCCCACGCCATGGTGATCAAGGACGCGGGCGACGACCCGGACTGCACCGACAAGGCCCACCTCACCGCCGACCTGCACCTGCTGCCCGGGCAGCCGGGTCAGGTCGTGCTGGCGGGCGGTGTCGGCGTCGGCACGGTCACCATGCCCGGCCTCGGCTTGGCGGTGGGCGGCCCGGCCATCAACCCGGTGCCGCGCCGCAACATCGAGGCCAATGTTCGCCTGGTGGGGCAGGGCCTGCTGGACGAGATGGGCCTGGAGGTGCGTATCTCGGTGCCGCAGGGCGAAGAGATGGCCAAGAAGACGCTGAACGCGCGCCTGGGCATCCTGGGCGGCATCTCCATCCTGGGCACCACCGGCATCGTCAAGCCGTATTCCACCGCCGCCTACCGCGCCAGCGTGGTGCAGGGCGTGCAGGTGGCGGGCACGCTGGGCCACGGCGTGGTGGTGCTGACCACCGGCGGGCGCACCGAAAAATTTGTGATGGAAGAAATGCCCGAACTGCCCGAGCCGGCGTTCGTGCAGATGGGCGATTTCTTGCGTTACGCCATGGGCGCGGCGGTGAAGGCCGGGCTAAAGAAGGTAATCATAGGTGGCATGGTCGGCAAGCTGACCAAGATCGCCCAGGGTGAAACCATCACCCACGCGGGCCGCGCCGAGGTGGACACCGGCCTGCTGGCCGATCTGGCCGCTCGCGTGGGAGCGCCTCCCGAGGTGTGCGAGGCCATTCGCGGTAACGAGACGGCGCGCTACGCTGGCGAGCGCATGGACGCGCTGGGCCTTGGCAGCGCGTTCCACACCGCGCTGGCGCAGAAGGTCATCCAGACCCTGCGCACGCGCTACCCCGATCAATTTGAATTGCAGGTGCTGGTCTGCGACTTTGACGGTCGCAAGATTGCGCAGGCGGAAGGCTGACATGGAAGTGGCTCCCGTGATCGACAAATGCCGCATCGTTGGAGTGCTGGACGATGGCGTTGCCAGCCTCGGTACCACGGCGCTGCAGCACCTGCGGGCGGCCCAACTTGTGATCGGCGGCACGCGCACGCTGCAGCTCCTGGCTGCGCACATCTCGCCCGACGCGGTGCAGCACGACCTGAGCGGCGCGCTGTCGCAGGTGCCCGAGTGGATCCGCGCCGCGCAGGCCGAGGGCCGGCGTGTGGTGGTGCTGGCCACCGGCGATCCGCTGTGCCACGGCATCGCAGCCTACCTCGCGTCACGCCTGTGCATCGAGGCCATCGAGGTGATGCCGAACGTGTCCACGCTACAGCTCGCCTGCGCCCGGCTGGGCCTGCCCTGGCAGGACATGAAGTTCTCCTCCGTGCACAGCAAGGACGCGGGCGACTGGGTGCCGGGCTCACCTCCCAATCACGGGCTGTACGCGCTGCTGCGCGATATCCGCCAGCACGACCGCCTGGCTGTGCTGACCAGCCCGGACAACACCCCCGACCGGATCGCTCGCATGCTGATCGCCGAGGGTCTGGCGGACGAGGTCGAGATGGCCGTGGCCGAACGCTTGTGCCAGCCCGAAGAACGCATCGTCAGCGGCATGTCCCTCAGCGCCGCCGCGCAGATGCCCTTTGCCGACCCCAACGTCGTGCTGCTCTGGCGCACCCGCCTGCGCGCGCCGCAGGTGCTGCTGGGTCTGCCGGACGCGAGCTTCGAGCAGCGCCACCCCGAGAAGGGGCTGATCACCAAGCACGAGGTGCGCGCGGTGTCGCTGGCGCGTCTGCAGTTGCGCGCCGACAGCGTGGTCTGGGACATCGGCGCGGGTTCGGGCGCGGTGGGCCTGGAGGCGGCGCGCCTGTGCCGCAACGGCCATGTGTACGCGATCGAAAAGAACGCGGACGACGCGGCCATAGTGCAGCGCAACCGCCTGGCCATGGGCATCAGCAACCACACCCTGCTGCACGGCAAGGCGCCCGAGGGCCTGCAAGCCTGGGCCGACCCGGACGCGGTGTTCGTGGGTGGCTCGGGCGGAGAGTTGGCCGAGCTGATCGCGCTGATCTTGAAACGACTTCAACCGCAGGGCTGGCTGGTGATGAACTTCGTGACGATTGAAAACCTGGGGGTGGCCGTGGCCACGTTGAAGGAGCAGCGTGCGAGCTGGGACGTGCTGCAGTTACAGGGCTCGCGCAGCAAGCCCATCCTGCACATGCACCGCATGGCGGCGGAGAACCCGGTGTGGATCGTCTGCGCGCAGACCGGAGGTGTGGCATGACGCAAACTGGCACGCTGTTTGGCGTCTCCCTCGGTCCCGGCGACCCGGGCCTGATCACCCGCCGCGCCTGGGCACTGCTGGAGCGGCGCGACGCCATCTGGACCTACCCGGTGCGCAGCCTGCGCAAGGACAGCTACGCGCTGGACATCGCGCTGCGCGCCGGGCTGGCGCTGCCCGGGCAGCACCAGTCGCTGCTGTTCCCGATGACACACGACGCCGAGAAGTTGGCGCGCCACTGGTTGAAGGCGGCGGAGACGGTGCGCGAGATGCTGGCCAGCGGGCAGGACGTGCTGTTCCTGGTCGAGGGTGACGCCTCCACCTACGCCAGCTTCTGTTACCTGGCCCGCGTGCTGCGCGAGCTGGACCCGGGGGCCCGCATCGAGATCGTGCCCGGCGTGACCTCGTTCAACGCTGCCTGCGCGCAGCTGCAGGTGCCGCTCTCGGAGCAGGACGACACCATCGCCATCGTGCCCGCCGCCTACGGCATCGCGGCGGTGGAGAAGATGCTCGACGACTTC
>LNFM01016088.1_pt1 | contig 11933 bp, 9 predicted proteins | sample 596031 | NCBI WGS metagenome assembly LNFM01 (sample SAMN04254537, study PRJNA301005) | activated carbon metagenome | isolation source: dual media filters at the Ann Arbor, Michigan drinking water treatment plant | place: USA: Ann Arbor | reverse complement strand
CCTCGACGCCGACGTCGATTGGACGGTGCAGGCCGAGCCGTACCGGCGCAAGATCGAGGCGTTCCTGTCGTCGACCATCCTGCCCGGACTCGAGCGTGAGCTCGTCACCTCGCGCATGTTGACGCCGCTCGGTTTCCGCGACGACCTGCTCTCGGTGAAGGGCGCCGCGTTCGGCATGGAGCCGGTGCTGCTGCAGAGCGCGTACTTCCGCCCGCACAACCAGAGCGAGGACGTCGACGGGCTGTACCTCGTCGGGGCCGGGACGCACCCGGGCGCGGGCGTGCCGGGGGTGCTCTCCTCGGCGCGCGTGCTCGACGGACTGTTGCCGGCGTTCGTCCGGCCGCCGTCCACCTCGCCTGCCGCCACCGCGGTCGAGCACACGCACGATGCCGCTTGAGGTGGCCCTCGCCCGTGTCGACTCGGCGCACGCCGACGACGTCGCGTGCCGTCGGATCCTCGCCGCGGGCTCGCGCAGCTTCCTGGCCGCGTCGCGCCTCCTGCCGCCGCGGATGCGGCAGCCGCTCGCGGCGATCTACGCCTTCTGCCGCGTGGCCGACGACGCGATCGACGACGGCGGTGACCCCACCGCGGCGCTCGCCGAGCTCGAGCAGGTCCTCGACCGGGTCTACGCCGCGACGCCGGGGGACGACGCCGTCGAGCGCTCGCTGGCCCGCGTCGTCCACGGGCACGGCATCGCCCGTGCGGTGCTCGACGCGCTGCTCGACGGCTTCGCCGCGGACGCGCGGGGCGATCGCTACGAGACCCTCGACGACGTCCTCAACTATGCGGTGCGGGTCGCGTCCACCGTCGGCGTCGCGGTCACGCTGGTGATGGGCGTCCGCGATCGCGATGTGCTCGCGCGCGCCAGCGATCTGGGCGCGGCGATGCAGCTGACGAACATCGCGCGGGACGTGGGCGAGGACGCGCGGCGCGGCCGGGTCTACCTGCCCGGGTCGTGGTTCGCCGAGGTCGGGCTCGATCGCGACGCCTGGCTCCGCGCGCCGAGCTTCGAGCCCGGCATCGCGACGCTGGTCGAGCGATTGCTCGACGTCGCGGCCCGCTACTACCGGCGCGCCGACGTCGGCATCGGTCGACTCCCCGCGGATTGCCGACCGGCGATCCGCGCGGCGAGCCTCATCTACGAGGACATCGGTCGGGTCGTGCGCGGCCGCGGCTGCGACTCGGTGAGCGTGCGGGCGCGGACCTCCGCGTGGCGCAAGCTGGTGCTCATGCTGCGCGCGCGCTTCGGCGCCGCGGCGGCCGAGCCCAGCGCGCTGCAGGTCGCCCCGATCCCCCTCGCGGGTGCGCTGGTCGACGCCTGCATCGGCGTGCAGGGATGATTCCGTCGCGGCGATGGCCCCGGTTCGCGCGGTGGTTCGCCGCGCGCGCCGAGGCGAGGATGCGCGCGAGCTTCTCGCGGGTCATGGTCGACGGGCTCGAGGCCACCCGCGAGGTCGCTCGCGGCGCGCCGACGCTGTGGATCGCGAACCACACGGCGTGGTGGGATCCGCTGGTCGCGATCGTCGTCAGCCACCGCCTCGGGATCGAGGCCCACGCCATGATGGCGCAGGAGAACCTCGAGCGCGCGCCGTTCTTCGGCCTGGTCGGGGCGTTCGGCGTGCGTCGTGGCCAGCGACGCGACGGCGCCGACGCGACGCGCCACGCCGCGGCGCTGCTCGATCGTCCCGGACGCGCGGTGTGGATCTTCCCCCAGGGCGAGACGCGCCCGGCCCACGAGCCCCTGCGATTCCACGGCGGCGCCGCGTCGATCCACGCCCGGGCGCCGCGCCCCGGCGCATGGTTCGTGCCGGTCGGGCTGCGCTACGTGCTGGGCGACGACCCGCGCCCCGAGCTGTGGATCGCGATCGGTCCGCCGGCGCGCCGCGCCCCCGAGGTCGACGCCACCGCGTGGCTCGAGGGCGAGGTTCAGGCGTGCCTGCGCCGCATCGACGACCGGTCCTCGACGTTCGCGCCACTCTGGCCCGAGCGCAGCTCGGGACGCGACCTGGCGACCGCGATGCTATCCGCGGCCGCCCGCTGGATCGTGCACCGCTTCGGGGCTCGACTCGAGGCGGCCGTCCTCGCCGAGCCGAAGCGTGCGATCGGCCCAGCGGACCTCGCGGCTGCCGAGCACGCGGACGAGCGCCCAGAGCAGGGCGAGATCCGCGAGCCACACGTCGAGCCCGAGACGCCCGCGCAGCGGTAGCCCGCCCGCGCGCGTCGCCATCACCGCGACGGCGCCGCGCGTCGCGAAGGTCGTGCCGAGGATCGCCGCGCCCGCGGCCGCGTCGACGCCCAGCATCGCGAGCCCCGCCAGGACGAGCAGCGGCGCCGCGGCGAGCCACAGCGGGTACGCCAGCAGCCGCAGCGGTCGCTGGGCGCGGACGACCCACAGCCATCGGACGTACCGGTCGACCACCTCGGACACGCTGCGACCGCACGCCAGCGATCGCACCGGGTGCGCCGTGCAGTGCAGCGTCCAGCCGCCCGCGACGACGCGCCGGGCGAGCTCGAAATCCTCGCCGAGGTGCCGGCGCAGCGCGGCGAAGCCCCCGAGCGCGTCGAGTACCTCGCGGCGCAGCGCGAAGCACTTGCCCACGAGCAGCCGCGGGTCGAGCCGCGCGAGCACCCCGAAGGCCTGCCACGAGCCGCCGAGGATCGCCCGCGAGATGCGATCGCCCAGGGTCGTCGCGCGGGTCTCGACCGGGGGCGACCACGCGACGCCGATCGGTCGCCCGCCCGCGGTCGCGCCGAGGGGGGCGATGAGCGCGGCGAGATCGACCGACGCCAGATCGACGTCGGCGTCGATGACCACGACGATGTCCCCGTCGTTGGCCGCCGTCGCCGCGGCGAGCTGCTCGGCCTTGCGGTTGGGCCCGCGCGCCGCGGTGAGCATCGCCTCGGCGTCGATGCCGGCGGCCCGCAGCGTCGCCGCGGCGCGGCATGCCAGCGGCCACGCGGGGTCGTCGGCGCTCGCGACGGCCGCGACCCAGCGCAGGCTCAGCCCGGGCGGGACGCGGGGCACGGTCGACATCGCCTGCGCGACGGCGGGCGCGTCGCCCGTCACCGGTCGCACGAGGAGCACGTGGTGCGGACGACGCGAGGCGACGAGCGCCGCGACGAAGGCGTACGACGCCGCCCACGCCAGCAGGATCGCCGTCAGAACCACCGCGCGCCTCGGGTGCGGAACGGCAGCATGAGCTGCGTGGTGGTGCGGGCGAACCGATCGAGATCGACGATCTCGTGGACGCCCCGGACGCGATCGCGATCCCCGACGGCGCCGTCGCCGTTGCCGGCGTCGAACAGCGAGCGGGCGTAGAACGGCGCGTCGACCAGGGTCCGGAGCAGCTGCGCGTCGCCGTCGGTGCGGGTCGTTCGCCGCAGCCCCCAGCGCGTGCGCCCGAGCTCGACGACGCGCGCGGGCGCGATGGTGTCGATCCGTCCCGGGGCGTAGCGCAGGCCGAGGCGCCGCTCCACGCCGGCTTGGTCGGTGACGTCGTACAGCAGCGAGGTGGCGTCGCCGTCGGTGGATCTCGACCACGTCCACCCGCGCAGCGCCTGCTCGAGCGGCTCGATGCCGCGGTTGCTGTCGTGGTAGCCGGCGCCGACGAAGCGCAGCGCGGGGGCCTCGAGCGCGACCTCGACCGTCGATTGCGGCGCGACCGGCCACCACAGGTGGCGCGCCGCCGCGTCGAGCGGATATTGCTCGACGCGCCACGCGCCGACGTCGAGCTCGATGCGCCCACGCAGCGGTCGACCCCACGGCGACGTCCGCTCGTCGATCTCGATGCGGAGGCCGCGGGCGGTGCGGACGATGCGGTTGCGACCCAGCCGCAGCTCGTCGGCGCTGCGCTCGACGTCGGTGCCGCGGTAGTCCGAGAACGCCCAGGCGTTCGTGCGCGGCCCGTGCACGACGACGTTGAAGCCGCAGTGCGCCAGCGGGTCGACGTCGAGGTGGCGGCGACGCGCGCGGAAGTAGGTCGGCGAGAACACCGAGCCGACGAACGCGATCACGGTGACGGCGTGGTCGCTGCGCGCGTCGAAGCCGTCGACGTACCACCAGAGGTAGCCACCGGGGCCGACGTGCGCGTCGAAGCGAGGTCCGCGGCGATCCGCCTCGACGCCCACAGCCCGCCCAGCGTCACCATCGGCAGGCCCGCGCCGGGGTGACTCGCCCCGCCCACCAACCACAGGTTCGGCACGCGTGTCGTGATCGCGGGCCGGCGGAACGCCGCCAGCGCTCCGTGGGTCGCCGCCCCGTAGATCGCCCCCGCGGTCCCCGGGAACCGCTCGGCGAAGTGGGCCGGCGCCGCGGCGATCGCCGGTCGGCTCGGGTGGAGCTCCAGCCCGCAGGCCCGCAGTGACTGCTCCATGGCGGCGCGACATGTGGCCTCTCCCTCGTCGTCGCGGGGCAGACCCGCGGGCGCATTGATCAGGCAGAACAGGCGCTCGTCGCCCTCGGGAATCCCCGACACGCGATCGGGCGCGCACAGGTACACGGTGGGTCGCGTGGGCACGCGGCCGCGCTCGAACAGCGCGGCGAACTCGTCCGCGTAGTCGTCACCGAAGCAGACCGTATGGTAGCCGAGCGGCAGCCCGCGCGGGCGGGCGAGCATCGACCACGTCATCGCCGAGAGCGAGGGCGGTGCGACGACCGGCGCGACGGCGGCACGCACGGCGTCGCCGAGGTGTCCGCCGCACAGGCGGCTCGGATCGCCGTTGAACACGACGTGGCGGCATGCCAGCCGCGTCCCATCGGCCAGGCGCACCGCGGCGACGCGGCGACCCTCGCCCTCGAGCTCGGTGACCGCTTGGCCGGTGACGAGCGTGCCGCCCCGGGCGAGGAACGCCGCTGCGATCGCCCGCGCCAGCACGATCATGCCGCCCTGCACGGCCCACACCCCGCGCTGCTCGACGGCCGCGATGAGGTTCAGGGTCGCAGGCGCCGAGAACGGCGACGAGCCGTAGTAGGTGGCGTACCGGCCGAACAGCTGGCGCAGCCGCGGGTCGGGGAAGAAGTCGCCGAGCGCCTGCCACATCGAGCGGGCGAAGTCGACGCGGGCGAGCCCGAGCAGCCCGCGCGGACCGACGCGGAGCATCATCCGCACGAGGCCGTCGTTGTCGTGGCGCATGAACGGCGCGTCGAGGCGATCGAGCAGCGTCGCGGCGTAGCGGACGAAGCGGCGGTAGCCGTCGGCCGCGGAGGCGCCGGCAAAGGCCTCGATCGCCGCCGCGCTGCGCTCGTCGTCGGCGAACAGATCGAGCCGCGCGCCGTCGGGCCAGGCGTGCCGCGCGAGCAGCTCGAGCCGGTGCAGCTGCACGTGATCCTCGAGGCGCAGGCCCGCGGTCGCGAACAGCTCCTCGAACACCGGGCGCATCGTCAACACCGTCGGGCCGCAGTCGATCTCGTGGCCGTCGACCCGCGCGACGCGGACCTTTCCACCGACCTCGTCGGCGGCTTCGACGAGGGCGACGCGGTGTCCCGTGCCCGCGAGGGCGAGCGCGCTCGCGAGGCCGCCGAGGCCAGCGCCCACGATCACGGCGTCGAAGCTGTCGGTGGCCATGTTGGGGGCAACTGTGACGGATGGACGACGAATGTCCAGCCTCTGTGGCCATGCTTGACAAACATTGAACAGAAGGTAGAACCAGGAGCGGATGTCACGCACGGATCCCCTGGAAACGGCGTTGGAGCGGGCCTTTGGTCGGGTGGTCGGCGCCCAGACGCCGCCGCGGCTGATGGCGGCGATGCACCACGCCGTGTTCCCCGGCGGGGCGCGGATCCGGCCGCGGGTGGCGCTCGCGGTCGCGGCCGCCCACGGGCCGGTGCCGCCGCGCGCCGAGTCCCTGGCCGTCGCGATCGAGTTCGTGCACTGCGCCTCGCTCGTCCACGACGATCTGCCGTGCTTCGACAACGCGCCAGTGCGACGCGGCCGCATGTCGGTGCACGCGAAGTTCGGCGAGTCGCTCGCCGTGCTCGCGGGCGACGGCCTCATCGTCGGTGCGTTCGAGGTGCTCGGCCACGCGATCGTCGAGCAACCGCGGCTCGCGGGCGCGATCGGTGTGCTCGCTGCGGCCGTCGGGGCCAACGGCGGCCTCGTGGCGGGGCAGGGCTGGGAGGACGAGCCGTCGACCGACGTGCAGCGCTACCACCACGCCAAGACCGCGGCGCTGTTCGAGGCGGCGGTGTGCATGGGCGCGATCGCGGCGAAGGTCGACCCCGCGCAGTGGCGGCCGGTCGGCACCGCGCTCGGCGAGGCGTATCAGATCGCCGACGACCTCGGCGATCTCATCTCGACGCCGACGGAGCTCGGCAAGCCCGTCGGACAGGATCTGATCCACGACCGGCCCAACGCGGCGCTCGAGCTCGGGCCCGAGCGGGCGTTCGCGCGACTCGAGGCCACGCTCGCGCGGGCGGTGGACGCCGTGCCGCCGTGCCCGGGACAGGACGAGTTCCGCGAGTGGCTCGGCTCGGCGTGCGCGCGGCTGTTCCCACGACGCCCCGTCGTGCACCACCTCCCGGTGCGCGAGGAAGCGCCGCTGCGTGCCTGAGCTCGACTCACGGGTGGTGCCCGGCGCGCGGCTGCGGGCCGTGAACGCGGCGCCCGTGCGAGCCGACGGTGCCTTCGTCCTGTACTGGATGCGCGCGTCCCGTCGCGTCGACCACAACTTCGCCCTCGATCGCGCGGTCGAGCTGGCCAAGTCGCTCGGGCGGCCGCTGCTGGTGCTCGAGGCCCTGCGCTGCGACTACCGCTGGGCGTCGGACCGCCACCACGCGTTCGTGCTCGCCGGCATGCGCGACAACCACGTCGCGTGCGATCGCTACGGCGTCACGTATCACCCGTACGTCGAGACCGCGCGGGGCGAGGGCCGGGGACTGCTGCGTGCGCTGGGCGAGCACGCCTGCGCGGTGGTCACCGACGATCATCCCAGCTTCCACTACCCCGCGATGCTCGCGGCCGCGTCGGCGCAGCTCGGCGTGCGGCTCGAGGCCGTCGACTCGATCGGCCTGCTGCCGATGTCGCTCGCGCCCAAGGACTTCCCCACTGCGTATGCGTTCCGAGCGTTCCTGCAGCGCGAGATCGCGGAGCACCTCGGCGCGCTGCCCCAAGCCTCGCCGATGGCGGGCTTGGCGATGCCGCGGGCGATCGTGCCGCCGTCGATCCTCGCGCGGTGGCCAGCCGCCGATGCGGCGTTGCTCGCCGGCACCCCGGCTGCACTCGCGGGGCTGCCCATCGATCACGCCGTGTCGCCGTGCGAGCAACGCGGCGGCCCGCGGGCCGGCATCGCGGCGATTCGCGACTTCGTGCGGGACGGCCTCGACGGGTACAGCGAGCGGCGCAACCACCCGGATGACGACGGCGGCAGCAAGCTGTCGGCGTACCTGCACTTCGGGCATGTCAGCGTCCACGCGATCCTGCGCGAGGTCGCGGCGCGCTGCGACTGGAACCCCGGCGACCTCGGACAGCCGCGACGCGGCGCCCGCGAAGGCTTCTGGGGCCTGCCGGCGCCGGTCGAGTCGTTCCTCGACGAGCTCGTGGTCTGGCGCGAGCTCGGCCACAACTTCGCGCACGCCCGCGACGACATCGAAAGCTACGCGTCGCTGCCGGCGTGGGCGCGGGCGACCCTGGCCGAGCACGCGTCGGATCGGCGGCCGTACCTCTACGACCACGACGTGCTCGAGGGCGCGACGACCCACGACGACATCTGGAACGCCGCCCAGCGCCAGCTGGTCGGCGAGGGCCGGATGCACAACTACCTGCGGATGCTGTGGGGCAAGCGCGTGCTCGAGTGGACCGCCGAGCCCGAGGACGCCGCGGCGCGCCTCATCGAGCTCAACAACCGCTGGGCGCTGGACGGCCGCGACCCCAACTCGTACAGCGGGATCTTCTGGGTGTTCGGCCGCTATGATCGCCCGTGGGGTCCCGTGCGACCGATCTTCGGCACCATCCGCTACATGAGCAGCGACGCCACGCGCCGCAAGCTGCGGCTCGGGAAGTACCTCGCTCGCTGGGCCGCGCCGGGCGGAGCGACCTAGCATGCGAGCCGAGTACCTGCTGTTCGATCTCTTCGTCGCGTGCCCGTTGCTCGCGCTGGCGTGGTTGCGACCGCAGTGGGCCCCCGGCTTCTGGCGGCCGGCGCTGCGCTCGGCGCTCCTGGGCGCGGTGCCGTTCGTGCTCTGGGATCTCGAGGTCGTCGGCGATCACTGGTGGTTCCACCCCGATCGCGTGCTCGGCCTCGAGCTCGGTGGCCTGCCGCTCGAGGAGCTCGGCTTCTTCGTCGTCGTGCCCCTGGCGTGCCTGGTGACGTGGGAGCTGGCGCTCTCCGGCGGGCGAGCGAAGCCGACCGGACGAGCCCGGGCCCTGCCGTTCGCCGCGGTCGCAGTGGTGCTCGGGCTCGTCGCCGCGCTGTTCGGTCGCGAGTACACGGCGCTCGGCTGCGTGGGACTCGCCGGCGCGGCGCTGCTCGACGATGCGCTCGGCACTCGCCTGATCGCGATGCGCCAGGCGTGGATCCACGCCGCGGTGGTCCTGGGCCTGACGACCATCTTCAACGGCTACCTCACCGGCCGACCGATCGTGATCTACGACCCGCGCGTGCAGCTCGGCCTGCACGTCGGGCCGATCCCCCTCGAGGACTACGCGTTCGGGCTGGCGCTGACGTGGGTGACGACCGCGCTGTACCAGCACCGGCGCGGACGGACCTTCGCGCCGTCGTGGTTGGCGCGCGCGATCCGGGCCCGCTTCGGCGGCTACGAGCACACGATCGTCGACGTCGACGTCCGCTTGCCCACACGGCTCGAGCAGCGCCGCCGCGTCGCGGTGATCGGGGGCGGGCTCGCGGGGCTCAGCGCCGCCGAGCTGTTGTCGCGGCGCGGCTTCGAGGTCGTGCTCTTCGAGCGCGACACCAAGCTCGGGGGCAAGCTCGCCGGTTGGCGCGAGGCGCTGCCCGACGGCTTCGACGCGCCGATCGAGCACGGCTTCCACGCCTTCTTCCGCCACTACTACAACCTGCTGCGCTGGCTGGGCGAGGTCGGCGTGACCGAGCACCTGCGGCCGATCCCCGACTACGCGATCCTGGCCCGCGACGGGCATCACCTCGGCTTCGCCGCCGCCGACACCACGCCCTTGCTCAACCTCGTCGGCCTCGCCGAGCAGGGCTTCTTCCGCTGGCGCGACGTCCTGCGGCCGAAGACCGGTCGTAGCCTCGAGATGCTGCTGCGCTACGACGCGCGGGTCGAGGACGACGCTCTGGACACGCTCAGCTTCGCGGCGTGGGCCGACGCCGCCGACCTGCCGCCGCGGCTGCGCCTCGCCTTCACGACCTTCGCCCGGGCGTTCTTCGCCGACGAGCGCAGGATCTCGATGGCCGAGCTGGTCAAGAGCTTCCACTTCTACTACCTCAGCCACGACCACGGCCTGGTCTACGACTACCTCGACGGCGCGTACGACGAGGCGTTGGTGGACCCGATCGTCGCCCGTCTCCGGGCTGCGGGCGTCGAGCTCCGCGTGGGCTGCGGCGTCCCGCGGATCGGCGCGGGCCTCGAGATCGACGGCGTGCGCTACGACCACGTGGTCCTGGCCGCCGACGCGGCCGCCAGCGCGAGGATCCTCGCCGCCTCGCCGGCGCTCGTCTCCCACCCGAGCATCGCCGCGGCGCTGCCGAGCATGCGCGCCGGCCAGCGCTACGCGGTGATGCGCGTCTGGCTCGAGCGTGAGCTCGGCGCCGCGCTGCCGCCGTTCGTGATCACCGAGCGCGCGCTCCTGCTCGACGCGATCTCGTTTGCCGATCGCACCGACCCGCGGGCGACCGCGTGGGCCCGCGAGCACGGCGGCACCGTGCTCGAGCTGCACTGCTATGCGGTGCCCGAGGAGGTCCCCGACGCCGAGGTCGAGGCCCAGCTCTGGCGCGAGCTCGAGACCTTCTTGCCGGACATCGCGGGCGTCGTCGTGGCGCACCGCCACCTCCAGCTCCGGGCGGACTTCACCGCGCTGCACCTCGGCATGCGCCGCGCGCGACCCGGGGTCGACAGCGGCGTGGCCGGGCTGTACTTCGCCGGCGACTGGGTGAAGGTGCCGTGCCCGGCGATGCTGATGGAGGCCGCGCACACCTCGGCGTTGTTCGCGGTCGATCGGATCTGCGCCGCCGAGGGCGTGGCCGGTTTCCCGGTGACGTCGGTGCCGCTGCGGGGAGTGCTGGTGGGCGCGTAGCAGGGTGCGGAAGAACGCAGGGCGTTCATATCTTGCACGCTTGCACGTGCAGAGCCACTTCGCGCGCTGATGGAATCGGTGGATCCGCGCTTCTTCGACCAGGCGGACCGCGGCGATCGGATCGCGGCGAACCGCTGCGCGTGCACGTGCGCGGGCGCTGAACCTTGAACAGTCCCGATCCAGGATCACGACCGATCACGGCGCGAGCTTGCGAACGATGACGTCGTAACCGGAGTCGCCGTTCAGCGTAGAGCCGGTGACGACGACGAAGCCATCCGGATCGACCGCGACGCCGCCGCTTTGGTCCCAGCTCATCAGCCCGTTTCCATCGCCCGTTCCGCTCCAGCGATCGAGCCACTGCCGCTCGCCCGTCGCATCGTACTTGATGAGCACGAAATCGTAGTTCGCCTCGGGCTGCGGATGGTTGTCGTCACTGACCGTGAGGTGGACGAATGCGTTGCCGTAGACATCGGTTGCGACTCCCGAAGGAAAGTCGTCACGCTGGTACTCGCCAGTGTACGCATCCGACCAGAGAAGGACGCCGTCGGGGGAGAAGGCGCCGACCCAGGCGTCGCGCAACTCGGCTGGATCGAGCGTTCGGTGGGCGACAAGCACGAGGGTTCCGTCCGCGGCGATCGCAGCGCCGGTGAAGCGGTCTAGCAGCTCGCCGGGTTGGGAGTCCAGCATCAGCTCCCAAGTGGCTGCGCCCCCGAGCACACGGCGCTGCATCCAGGGGGACCGGGTCACGCCAGTGCGCGCACTGCCGAAGACGAGCATGTCCGCCTCAGACAGAGCGACGCCGCGTAGCCCGGACAGGCTGCCGAAGCCCGGCATGTACTCTGGACCGGAGAACTGTTCTTCACCTTCCAGCATCTCCTCCTCGAAGTAGGCGATTCGACCAGGTGCCATACCGCCGAGATCGAGGTATGTCACCAGCGCGATGCGTCCGTCCTTGAGACAGAACGCGTTGCCAGCGGTCGTCGGCGAATCCGGGTCCATGGCTGAGTACCCGGTCTGCCACACTAGATCCCCGTCGTGGGAGTAGCGAGCAAGCCATACTTCCTGCTCCAAATCGCGGCCGGCCACGACGACCCCATCGGCGTCGACATGGACGGACGTCGCCGTGTCGGGCCGCAGTGCCTGGTCTGGATCGGGCTCGGCGACCACAAACCGGAGCACGGCGCCATCCTCGGATACCCACACCAACAACGGGCCGCCCTGCCCATCCGATTTGCCCGTATCCCCGGCGACTACGATGGACGAGTCACGGGCAATCGCGATGGCGCGCCCGTTGTCGCTCCCCGACTGCCAGTCGAACACTGCTTCCCAGAGCACGGTCGCCGGCTCGAATCGGCACGTGTCCGGGCAAGGTACGCCAAAGACCGGCGCACCGTCACACTGCTCGTTGGGTTCCACCAGCCCATTGCCGCAACTCGCCTGCGTGTCTGTGGCGGGTGCTTCAGACGCAGACTGGGAATCGGAATCAGGGGATGAGCTGCAAGCCCCAGGTGGACAGCCAGCCCCGCCCGAGGTGGAGGGCGAGACGCCTGTCGTCTGGGTGCAGATCTGATCGTGACGGCGGGAAGTCGGGAATTTGCGGGCAGGCTGGGCTGTCTGTGGCGTCATGAGCAACCGCGGCAGGCGAAGTCGTCGTCGAGCGCACGCTGTACAAGAATCGCGCGGATGCTGAAGCGCTGTGCGTGAGCCCGATGGAGCTGCAGCTTG
>LNFM01011574.1_pt1 | contig 11934 bp, 4 predicted proteins | sample 596031 | NCBI WGS metagenome assembly LNFM01 (sample SAMN04254537, study PRJNA301005) | activated carbon metagenome | isolation source: dual media filters at the Ann Arbor, Michigan drinking water treatment plant | place: USA: Ann Arbor | reverse complement strand
ATACAATTATTAACATATCAAACTCTAGTAGTATTTCTGAGCCTTTAACATAGCAATCACCTACAGGTGGGCAACCAATATTAGTCTTCAGTTGTTGCTCTAAGTTGTGGATTGCAATCGGAATATAACTCACACCGACCCACCATAAAAATTTAAGTAAAGATAAAATACATTTCATTTAAACTCCAAAATTATGTTTATGGGGCGGCCTGCACCGTTAACTGAGCATTTGGAAGTTGGCCAAATAACTCAGGCGCATACATCGCCTCTATGCGTGTAGGGGGTAGATTAAATGTGCCAGGATTATTCAAGCGTACTGTGTACTCCACCCAGAAATGCCCTTTGGGTGCGTACTCATAATAAGCCCTGAAAAAGCTTAAACCGCGCTCCGTATAATTTGGGTAGGCCATATTTTTTCCGTCATAGGCATTTTCATTTGTTTGCGCAATCACGGAATCGCGCGCGGTATTGCCTAAAATGCTGGCGCCTGCTGGGATAGGGTCTGATAAGGCAACCCAGCTCATGGCTTGACTGCTGTCAATATCCAAACGCACTCTAGCCAAGTCACCACGGCTCCATTTGCCTGCAACTTTTTGCTCAATGGGCGTGATTAATCGGGTAATTTTGTAGCCATTTTCTAGCGGCTTGGCTGGTATTGCCGCAGTCACCAAACTATTTACCCATGGTTTACCTGTGCCAATATGCTGCAAGCTAAACTGCTGCGATTTTTTACGCGCTGCCCAAGGGAAATAAAGCGATGCTGCAACCGCTTCCTTGGCTTTAATTACAGGCGCGTTATTGGCTGATGGTTTAGGCTGTTTAGTGACTATATTGGTGGCCCAATCCAATTCTTGTTTGTTAGTATCTAGCGCGGCAGCAGTAATACCTGTCACTGCTTCGCGCTCAAACGCTAGCCCAAATTTTTGCAACGCTAACCTGCCCCACGCGTTTGAAGTGGTTGTTTGCCAACGGCCTTTGCTTTGGCGCAATATGGCGCCGCGCAATAAAGCAGGCATGTCTGTTTGCCAAGCAGGGTTTTTCATCAGCAAGCTCACCAAGCGCGTTGCATTGACTTCGCCATCCACCATTGCCCACCACCATACATCTTGGTCTTCAGTGGTAAATACCAATCGGCCACCTACGTTTTGCAAGCGATTGCGCAATTCGCGCTCAATTTGCTGCATGCGCTCATCATGGTTATCGGCTTTAGGTAGATGGGTGTAGATCGCCAGCCAATCGATTAGCGTGGTGGTTGGCATTTGAATCGGCTTGAAATCAAATGCGGTTAATACGCGCGTGTCGACATTGCCTGTATACGACAATGCAGCCAGCGCATGTATCCTGCGCTCTGTCAGGTATTGGTTGCTGCCCCAATACCAAGCGCCCGCTGGTTGAATACGTCCTTCTACAAAATCCAGCAAAGCTTGCTGCATTTTATTTTCAACTTCAGTTGGCAGCTTGATATTGTTTTCGTAAGCCATCGTCAACACGTAAGCCGTCAATATTTCGCTGCCATTGGTCATGCCAGGAAAGTACTCTAAAAAGCCCTGATTATCTTGGTAGCTGGATAAATTCGCCACAATATCGGCCCAGCGCTCTTTATCCTGCAAGCCTGTCGCAATCGATGTTTTTTGCTCTAAACAGCTGTAAGGATATTCTTTAAAGTAGCGCTCTATACCTGCCGTTTGGTCTGCCAATTTGGCGGTTAATTGCACGGTTAAACCGCCTTTTCCTGCAATTGCACCCGCTGGCAAACCAGTTTCTACTGTGTAATCTTGGGTGAGTTGCATAAAATTAGCCTGCTGAACAGTGGCAGGGATTTTAGGCAATATTTTTTGTGTGAAACGTAAACGGTCTTGCACTTTGCCTTTGTTATTCACGGCTTCGATTTGCCAAGGCATGCCAGCTATATATAAGTCGGATGCATCATCTGTCACGCGTAATTGCCAAGCCATTTCTTTTGCTTCACCTGCGGCCAGTTGAATGGATTGTGAGGCTAAATCCTGCGCGCCTGCCTTGCCATGCACGCGCAATTGCATTTTACTTTCGGTGGTGTTGCGTAACATTAACATGGCGCGGTAAGTATCTCCCTCACGCACCATAGGTGGTAAGCCAGAGGTGATTTGCAAATCTTGTGTAGCGCTGATTTCTGCTTCACCCGTACCAAATAAATCAGCATTCACGTCTGCGATTGCTATTAGCTTAAATGCGGTTAGCGAATCATTCAAAGGCACGGTAACCGTTGCCGATCCATTCTTATCCAGCTTCACGCGCGGGTTCCAATACAACAATGTATCAAACAATTCACGCGCTTTTAAATCACCGCCCCCGCCCCCGCCCGCTGGTAAGGCTTTTTTGCCAAAATGGCGTTTGCCCACTACCTGCATTTGCGCACTGGCTGTTTCCATTAAATAGGCACGCTGTTGCTGCATATCCTCTAATAAATTCCAGCTTGGGTTGCTATTGAGTTCTAGCAAAGCCTTATCGACTGCGGCCAAGACTACCTCACTACCAGCAGGTGCTGGCTTGCCGTTTGGCAAAGTAACCTTGATGGTCACTTTCGCTTTATCGCGCGGCTGATAGGTTTTTTTATCACTACTTACGGCTACCTTAAGCTTAAAACCACTGGTTCCAACCGCTATCTTGCTCAGGCCGAATTTGAATGAAGGTCTTGCTAAATCTACCATCGCCGTAGGCGCAGGGACGCCCTCTTTGTAGATATTGTACCAATTGCTTGGGTTGCGCCAACCCCATTGAAAAAACGAATACCAAGGTACGTCTGTCAGACGTCCGCGCACCGCTAAAACCGATACAAATACATTTGGCCCCCAATTTTCCGCAATGGGGATTTCAATGGTGGCGTCTTTGCGTTGCAAGGGTTGCACATAGGTTTTTAAAATACCTTCACGCTCAACCGCGATTAACGCAGTGGCATTATAAAACGGCGAATGCACCTGGAATCGCGCCTTTTCACCAGGCTGGTATTCCCGCTTTTCTGGCACAACTTCCATACGGTCTTCATCGGTTTGCCCAAACCAGATATCACCACTTTCGCTGCTGTAAAAACCACTGCCTGCCAAACTAATGCCGCCTTGACTATCTTTTACGCTGGCCACTAGTTGAATATTGCCAGAGTCTTTAACGGTGACTTCGCAATTAAAAAAGCCTTGTGCATTGGTTTTACCTTCGCATAATTTGCCAAGCGGTTCTTTGTTATTGTCGGTTTCGTAGCTATAAAATCCGCCAATCACACGTTTGCGGTGTACATATTCCCAATGCCGCGTGCCATCGATTTTTACCAGCACATTGGCTTGCGGATGGCCTTGCGTATTAAGCACCACCGCTTGAATTTTGTGCTTGCCTGTTAGCCCTGCCCAATCTTTTACTTGCAAACCTACGACCATATTGGCTGGCCAGATTTCTGCCGAACCATGAATGGTCTGAATTTCGCCATTGGGATCGGTAAAGGTCATTTCAGTCGCCACATGCGCTGGCTGGCTAACAGCTTTTAATGGGATATCTACGCTGCCAATGCCATGTTTATCCAGCGTGGCTGGCATTTTATCCGCTAACAATACATTCAGTGATTGCGGCTCTTGCTCGCTAAAACTAAATTCACTGTAGTTTTCAAAACGTGGATACGCTTGCGTTAATAAAGCAGAAACGCTGACTTTTTGCCCACTTGCGCCGCCACCATTTAAATAAGCCAGCGATAAGTTAACAGGGATTTTTGCTACATTTTTATCGTTAACTACTATGTTGTTTTTGGCAGGCGCAACGCTACCTTTGAAGGCTGGCAATCGAAATTCAGATACTTTAAATTGTGCCGTTTGTCGCCAACTGGAACCTACTTTGATGTGGTAACTGCCAATATTGGCATCTTGCGGAATTTTCCATGTGCTAGTTGCCACACCGCGCGCATCCCATTCAACGGGAATATCCAGCGTAAATTCGCCACCCACCAATTCAATGGTGATATGGTCTGGTAAGGCCTGTTTTAAGTTTTGGGTATTGGGGTAAGCGTAACCTTTGTAATTGGGCACACGCGCAATATGTTTCATTGAAATCGTTTCGCCTGCGCGCAACAAGCTGCGGTCGATAATGGTATGGATTTTTGGTGAATCAAGCTGACTGTAAGTATCCACATTAAATCGCCACGCCTCAATTCCGTTTTGCCAATCGGAACGTACAAAGGAAAAATCATTACCTTTAGTGGCCGTGGCTACATAGCTATAACGGCTGCTGCAATTACGCATTTCTGGTAGTTCTTGCTCATATAGCGCAATGCCTTGCGCGTTGGTTTTGGCCTGCCAAATGGGCGCGTTATTACAATCATACAAAGTCACATCCGCATTACTCACTGGCTTGCCTGTTGAAAGCGAAGTCACCCAAACCAGACTATTCTCCCCACCCTTTTTAAAATGCACAGCCATGTCAGTGACCAACGCGCGGGTGCGCACGTATAAGGGTTTTGATTCGCTTAGCAAAGCGGTACCCAATAATTTACTTTCAATTTCCACCACATAAAACCCTGGCTTTTGCAGTGGAATACCAATTACTTCAAATGCCTGTTTAAGGCTTAATTTAGGCAAATCACTAGCTGGTTTATCTTTTAAAAATGACAGCTCGCGCGGGTATAAATAGTCTAATTTTGGCTGGTAATCTTCGTTCTCATAACCCTCAACAGAGCGTTGCGTTAATTTGGCTTTGTTGGGCGTGATTTCTTTATATTGCTGTTCGAAAAGCCTCAACTCATCTTCAATTTGTAGCATGTCTGCAGGCTTGCTGGTGCTTATCACACGCATGGCTACTTTGCTTTCTACATTGCGCAAAGTCACTGGCAACACACCACCTTCTTTCAGTTCCAAAATACCAAAATCGGCCGAAAACTTGGCCAGTGGCGGCAAAGTGCCTATTTTGGTTTTTAATGGAAAGCTATTGGCATTGCTTAATACGCGCCCACTTAAATCGGTAAAGTTATTGGGTAACTGAATATTAAAAGTGGTATTAGGATTAAACGGTCCTTTAAAAATAATGGTGTCTAAGTGGTTTTGATTGATTAAGGCGTTTTTTAAATAGTACTGCTTAGCGTTCTGTGCAATCAGTACTTTTTTGCGCTTTGGACTAACATCTCGCGGATATTGGATAGACTGCTGATTCACCAGCTTGATCTGCTCAGCCAGTTCTATGCTGATTTGGTCGCTAAATAGCAGCTTAATATCTGATAATGCAGAGCACGGCGCATTGGGTTTTTCGCGTTCGCATGTCAGTTCAGCTCTAAAAGGCAGGCGGACCTTAAACACTTTTTCTTCGTTTTGCAGTGTCTTGCCGCCTAGTTCACTTTCAATACCCCTGCCCCAGACCAGTTTGACTTTTGCGCCTGCAGGCAGCTTTTGCTGGCAATATAAGCCCAACGCTTGTGCGCTTATTTCTGGTAGTTTTGCGGCTACTTTTTGCACTTCTGCAGCACTTAACAACTTGACAGGAATGCGCTCACCCACGCCTTCTACTTCGCACCATGCATGCTTTAAAACACTTTGTGGTTTAACTTTTGCACTGGATTCAATAAAAAAGTGCTGATTCTCTTCAATACTACTGTCTTCGGCAGGCTCAATGCGCGCAATCCAAGGCCCTGCGGTAAACACTTCATAAGGACGTGATTGGGCTTCAAAAGCCGATTGTTGCAATGATTTTGTTTTGGCCTTAAGCACAAACGTGCAACGCTCGCCTGATTGCAAATCGCGTTTTAACTGATAACGCCATGTTTTGGTATCAGTCCAACGCCCTGTGCCTTTTACTGGGCAATCAATATTAAAAGGTGCGGCAGCATCGGTATCGCCTAGCTTTACCATCTCTTCGCTAAAAGCAGCGGTGACTTGATTGGTGGTTTTTACTTGGCCTTGCGGGGAGAAATCTTGTATGTAAACAGCGGCTTGGCTACTATGAAAAACCGCTAACAATATTAGCGTCATCAATAAGTTAAATCGGGTTATTTGATTGATGCGCATGTTGGCAGGCCGCTGGTGGAAGACGCACTATCATAGCGCAAGATAATGCTTATTTACAGCATAAAAAAAGCACGCCTCAACTAAATTGAAGGCGTGCTAGAGGGGAGTTGCAATCTAAATTTTAAATAAGATATTTAAAGTATATTAAACGTTTTTGCGACGTGAACTTGCCACAATAAAACCCAAACCAGCCAACAACATGGCATAAGTTTCTGGCTCTGGCACAGCGGCTGTTAATTGCACGTTATCTAACCAAAGCGCACTGGTTAAACCAGAGTCATTAATATCAACCACACTAAATGCTAATGTAAAAGATGATGCATTAGCGAATGTTTGACTGTAAACACTAGCGCCAGTTGTAAAACCATAAGGAACTGATGGAACTAAAGCGTTTGATGCTTGTGTTAATTTAGTAAAAGCGCCATCGATTGCAACAAACGCAAAATCTTGATTAATGCCTTCATTAGTAAAGAAGTTCCAGTTAAAAGTGAGTGTATCGCCCGCGTTTACTGAGATTGTTTGCGTTAGTAATGAGCCATCATAAGCGAAGTCAGATTCTGTATCTAATGCACCTGCATTCAAACCTGCAAATGACTCAAAGCCACCCATACCAACATCGTAAGCCGATGTGCCAGATGCGTTAAAAATACCAGGATCTCCCGGAGTGTCGTCATCTAACAATGTTGCTGTCGTTAAAAATGCGCCGCCAGAAGCAACAGTTACATCGCCCAATTTATTCCAGCCAGCTAAGCTGTTGCCAGCAAAGCCACCGTTTGTAACTGCCGCCATTGCGCTACCTGCAAACATTAAGCCGATTGTTGCGGCGATTAAGCTGGCTTTTAAACCTAATTTTTGTGCTTTCATTTGAAAAACCCTTTTCATTTAAATGGTTAAAACTTGTATTGATTAAAATTTTTTGTTTTTAATTAGAGCGCCAGTCATTTAATTACTGGCCTCTAATTAAAAGCGCTGTCTTTGGTTAAAAGTATGATCTTTAGTTAAAGTCACGTGCTGGTACAACTTGTTTAGCTGTTAAGCCTTTTAATGTTACCAACGGGCGGAACACTGCTGGGCCTGCTGCACCGTCAGCGTCAAACTGCACACTTGCACCACCTGGCACATCAACAACGCGCACATAACCTGCTGCCACTGCTTGATTACCGTTATAACCAACGCTGGCTAACAAAGCCGTTAATTTAAGCGTATCAGCGTAAGGTGTGAAATCAGTAATGGTGTCGCCTGCATCACGTGTAGATGTGTATACAAACGTATCAGCACCTGCGCCGCCAGTTAATACATCGGCCAAGCTGCCACCAGTGATTGTGTCGTTACCATTTGTACCAACCAATGTATCGCGACCTGCCGTACCGTTTCTTGCAACGCCTGCAGTAGTTACTGCAATTGCGCTATCAATCAAGCGGCCTTGTGTGTCGTATTGATTCTCTAAACCGTAAGCATTTACTGTGATTTCATCGCCATCCGCTGCATCAATACGGCCTAAACCGCCAGCCGCTTTTGGTGTTTGAATAAAGTTAGCTAAAGCTTCTTGGTAAGTGATTGTGAACGGGCTGTTTTCAAATACCACATTATTTAAGGCAAACGGGAAGCCATCGCCGCCGTTAGCTGTAAAGTCAATCGTTGCAAATGAGAATGTGCGCGTTGTGTTAACCACTACACCGCCATCAACCAACACCGTACCATCATCTAACACCACACGTTGTACACGGCTGCCAGTACCTACTGATGCTGCAACAGCGGCTGAGTTGCGTGGTGTGTTGGTGCTGTTGTAAGTCACTTTAATGCCTGATACTTGTGCAAAACGGCCATTTTCAGCACCAAAAGGGCTTGATGTTGCTACAGAATGCTCTAATAAATCTTTTAGTTGAGCTGCGTTCATTACAGGTGCGCGTTTCACTAAATTGGTAAAAGGTAAAATATTGAATGTATCGCCTACTGAAACATTACCAGCCACCGCAACGCTGGTACGAATACCACCACTGTTTTGAATCGCTACATCTGCATTGCCTGCAAAGCGCATGGCATCAGCTACTAAGTTACCAAGATTAGTTTCAGCATTACGAATACCGGCTGGAAAAGTACAAGGTGTTGGTGTACAGGCAGATGTTCTAGCACCGTTTAATCGTGTAGCCGTTGTACCAATAATTTGTGCATTTAGCGCAGCAATATAATTGCTAACTGGTGTAACCACTTGTGCGTTGATGGCTGCGTCACCTACTACGCGGTCTGCATCGGCAGTGGCGCCAGTTACGCGAATCATACGTGTGCTATCAATGCTGGTTAAAGCGCCTGTTTCATCATTAATCGTTAAATTCACTTCGCCTACATAACGGTTACCAAAATGGCTTGTTAATACAGGCACTTGTTTGCCATCTAAGCTAGTAGCAAGCACTGGGTGTGTGTTGAAAGTTGGGGCAATGCCACTCACTGCTGTACCAATAATTAAATCGTCTGGATCAGCCATTAACTCATGACCACCGCCAGAAACTACTAAATCGACGCCTGTTAAAGCAGGTACAACGATGCTGATTTCATTGGTTGCATTTTGTAAATGGCTCATCAAAATAACGGTATTAACACCTTCGCTATTACGTAAACGATTCACTTCTGTTTGAATAATATCAGCCAGCGCTAGCAAGTTTTGTTGCTCTGTATTGGCAGCACTAAAGTTAATTAAATTAACAGCACCAGGTGATGAAATATTGGGTAACAATGGTGTGGTAGCGCCAATAATGCCGATTTTTTTACCGCCAGTAGTGGTAATAATTTTTGATGGTGCAACCACGCCAGCATTTTTTAGCGCGTTAAATTCTGGTGTTGCATCAAAATTTAAGTTAAGCGATAAATACGTTGTATTTGAAACGGCGGCAAAACGCGCTGCCGTTGTTGGGCCTAAATCAAACTCATGGTTACCAAATGTTGTTGCATCAAAACCAATTTGACGCATAGCAATGCTGTCGTAGAAATCTTGGCCGCCATCTGGATGAGCAGTCGCCAAATTAACCAAGCTGGCTGTAAAACGTGGGCCAGGTAAAAGTGCATCACCTGCGTTTAGTTTAATCACAGTTTTACCCGCAGCTGTTGCTGCGGCTTGCGCATTTGCAATCACCGTCGCTAAGCGATCTACACCGCCGTAAAAAGAAATCGCTTGTGAAGCGTTATCGCGCAAATTGCCTTGTGCAGATAACAACCAGCTTTCTTGATCGCCTACGTGTAACACTGTAACTTGCTCTGCTAACACTGGTGCAGAGACAAACATCGCCGCCACCAACAATGATAAATGTTTCATTTTCAACATGGTTTTTCCTAAAGTTTAGTCAATTAAATAGGTAGCGCACTAATTTCTTGCCTACATGATTTTTTATTAACCTGTACTTTAGCGATAAAATATGGCGTGAAAATTGGTGTTTATGAACCGAACGGACTAGGCTTTTATACCCATTTGTGACGCATAAAATATAAAAAGCCCTCACTTTTGGCGAGGGCTTTTTAATTCACTGATTAACCGAATTGATAATCGATTAAACGCTTATTAAGCGATGATTAAACTGATTGGCGACGACGTGCAGCAAAACCAACTAAACCTAAACCAGCTACTAATAATGCATAGGTTTCTGGTTCTGGTACTGCAGCAACTGTGAAAGCAGTTACGTTAGGAACAGTCGTTTCAAAAGCACCGTTACCACCATTAACCCAGTTAGCACTTACGTCAGATACCAAAGTCTTGTAACCTGCATAAGTAGCTTGACCAGAACGCGGGCCAGTGTATTCAGCAAAATCTGCACCGCTGGCTAGCTGTGTAGCACTAGAACCAACTACTAAACCTGTGTTAATCAAACCACCTTCGGCAACAGAAGTAATGCTTGGCGCATTTGAAATAGCGGCTAAAAATGTTGTTGGCGCTGTTATTGAAGTACCTAAATAAGCATAAATAGTATCGCTTGTTGCACTTGTGCCTCTGTTTGTACTGCCAGTTACTGATGTAGCAGAAAAAGTGCCTACTGATGAAGCTGCGGCAGCAACAACATCAATTGCGCTAAATCTAACTACTGTGCCTGCCAAAATAGAAGCTGGGCCAGTTACCCATGTTGAAAAGCTTTCGCCAGTGTTAAAAGCAGTGCCATTCCACTCATTATCTGTGAAATAAACCGTTGTATTTGCAGCAATATCCACATAAGTTGTTAAAGCCCAACCATCTTCATCCGCATTAAATGCAGTAAAAGCTAAATCACCTGTATTTAATGCAGCATTTGCGCTTGATGCAGCTAATAAAGCGGCTGTAAGTACTAATTTTTTAAACATTTAAAATCTCCATTTTTTATAAAATATTCACTTTTACTTGTTACTATTTTTACGTCTATTTTTGTTACCAACTTATTCTTATCAATCAGCTATTAAAAAGCCACGGCTGATACAAAATCTCTGGCTACATTGATATTTGCTGCGCTTAAGCCTTTCAACAATACCAATGGACGGTATACAGCTGGGCCGTTTCCATCAATATCAATCTGCACGCTTACACCGCCAGCCACGTTAACCAATCTTGCATAGCCATCTGCAAATGGGTTGCCGTTGGCATAAGCCACGCTAGCTAGCAATGCGGTGATGTCAATTTTGTCTGCGCCTGGCGTAAAGTCATTTACAGTGTCCATTGCATCGCGCATGTTGCTGTAAATTAAAGTGTCGTTACCAGCACCTGTGGTAATGGTGTCAGCCAAGCTACCGCCATTTATCACATCGTCACCCGCTGTGCCAACAATCGTATCGCGGCCGTTTGTACCATTCACCGTTTTTTGCAGATTCAAACCAACAATCACTGGATCGTGGTCAGATGCGCGATATGGGCCTGGTGTGTATAAATCTTGCGGTTTAAATTCCGTGTTGTAATCAATCACTGACGGTTCATCAGCATTAATATGCCATTGATTTGCACCAGTAATTTGGCTGCTCATACTTGCGCTTGCCAAACCGTGATCTAAGTAGCCAGATTCACCATCAAACACATAAGAATAACCAGCTTGACCGCTAAAGCGCTCGATTAAATCACCGAAACCGTTATCACTTAACAATAAAATCGGGTCTTCTTTACCGTAAGCATTTAAGTCACCAATAATCAGCACATCACTATCATTAGCCGCTGCTACTACTTGCGGAATAAAGCTAGTTGCTAATTGGCTGGCTTGCGCTAGACGTTGTGCGTTAAAGCAACCTTGACCATCGTTTTGATCTAAATCTGCACCACTAGCACCGCCACAGCCTTTTGATTTAAAGTGATTCACAATCACTGAGAATTTTTCACCATTAGCCACTGCAAAGGTTTGTGCAAGTGTTGGGCGGCTGTTAATGCTGTTTAAATCAGACAACGCTGCATTCACAAGTGATACGCGTGCTGGCTTGTAAATTAACGCAAGTGCAATTGCATCTGTGCCTAAGCCTGCTGCTGGATCTGCAACTCTTGCATAAGTATTTGCACCCATTTTTGCGTTTAAGGCATTTACTAAGTTTTGTGCAGCCACGCCACCATTGTTTTGAATTTCCATCAAACCAACAATATCGGCATTAATGGCAGCAATCGCGTTAACGATTTTTTCGCGCTGACGATTAAACTCATTCAAATTATTAGCACCACGGCAATTACTCGCTGTTACGCTTCCGCCTAAAGAACAACCTTGGCCAGATTGACCGTTAACATTAGTGCCATCTACAAACGTAGTGAAATAATTTAGCACGTTAAAACTAGCTACTTTTAAATTGCCACCAACCGCATCTGGGGCAGCAGTACGCGCATTTACACGCTCAAAAACTGGTGTAATTGTTGGGAAAATGCGGTAATCACGTGGGCCTGGATTAGTTGCTGTAATTAAACCGTGATCAATCACACCAGTAATCGTTTGTGCTACATCGCCAG
>LNFM01011573.1_pt1 | contig 11934 bp, 12 predicted proteins | sample 596031 | NCBI WGS metagenome assembly LNFM01 (sample SAMN04254537, study PRJNA301005) | activated carbon metagenome | isolation source: dual media filters at the Ann Arbor, Michigan drinking water treatment plant | place: USA: Ann Arbor | reverse complement strand
GCCGAGCGCGCCGCCACCCGTGCCGAGTGTCGGATCCTCGGCTTCGTTGCCTGCCATGATTGAGTCCTGGACGCATCGCGGTGGGAGACGAGACGTCCGGCGGCGCCCTCGATGCAGGGAGGAGCCGCCGGCTCGCGCGCTTACTTCTTGACGTGCTTGGCGATGGCCTTGTCGGCCTCGGCGAGCACCATGTCGAGCACGCCCTTGGCGTCGAACTTCGACTGGTTGTCGGCGACCCACTTGTCCCAGACCGGCTTGCCGGCCTTCTCCTGGAACTCCTTGAGCTGGGCCTCGGTGTACAGCACCTCGGTCAGGCGCTTGCGGAAGACGGGAAGGTTCTCTGCATCAACCTTTTCGTAGGCCGAGAGCATCGCGTCGTAGGCCTCAGGCTTCGCCTCGGCGAGAAGCTTCTGGTACTGCGGGGGCAGCTTTTCGTACGAAGCCTTGCTCACGGCGACCCCGCAGCCGCTGATCGACGGGTTCATGTTGTTGGTGAACCAGCTTGCGACCGTGTGGATCTGGTAGGCCATGTGGGCGTAGGTGTGCGGGAAGGCCGCGCCGTCGATGGTGCCGCGCTCCATGGCGGTGTAAACGTCGGTCGCTGGCACCGTCGAGGGGACAGCGCCGAGGATGCGCATGGCATCGCCGAGACCGCCACCCGCGCGCAGCCTCAGCCCCTTCCAATCCTCGAGGTTCTTCGGCGGTTTGCCCTTGCCCATGAACTCGGACTGCGGCAGCACTACGATATAGTAGGGCTGAGCGCCCCACTGATCGAGGTCCTTGACGAGCGCTGGGTGCATCTGGACGGCGTCGGTGACGTCGCGTGTCACCTTCAGGCTCTCGAAAGGCAGGAACGGCAGCGAGAACACCATCCAGGCCGGCGTTTTGCCGGGGTGGTAGAAATTGCAGATGTCGGCCGTATCGATCGCACCGATCTTGATGGCGTCGAGGTTCTCGGCCCCCTTGGAGAAGACCTCGCCGTAGCCGATCTTGATCGAGAAGTTGCCGTTGGTGCGTGCCTTAAGGATCTCGTTGATCTTCTCGATGCCTTCGGTGTTGGCGCGCCGCTTGCCCCACAGCGAGTGCTTCCACTCGATCTTGGGGCCTTCGATGGTCTGTGCCTGGCTGCTACCGGTCGAGCCAAACGCCAAGCCAATCGCCAGCGTGGCGCTGGCGGTTACAGAAATCCGCATATCTTCCTCCCTGTCGGAGCCGCCGCCTTTGCGTGACGGGCTTGAGGCCCCAGTGCTCTAACTTTGCAGATCGCGCGAAAGCTGACAACCCGGCCGGCTCGACCTGAAATGCGGTGGTCTCACCCCCGGATCGGTGCGTCCGGGAACGAGAGTTGCTCGCGGGCGCGCCACTCGTTGGTCACGTAGTTGATGATGATCGACTTGCGCACGCCTTCGATCGGGCGGGGCTCGAAGCCATGGTAGGTGTCGGTCGAGGGTACGAAGACCATTGCCGCATTCGGCACGAACGGCGAGCGGCCAACGTGGCGCTTCTCAGCGTCGTAGATGTCGGTGCCGAGATCACCGTGGCTTGGCGCCTTTGATAGATAGAGCAGCATCGTGAACACCTTGACACCGAGGTCGGTGTGCGGCTCGAGCCAGAAACCGTTAGTGTCCTGGGCGTACTCGAGGCGGAGATAGGTGCCGCCCAGGCGCGTGCCGAAGTGACGCTCGATGCGCTCGGTGACGGTGCGCGACTGAAAGGCCTGCGCGAAAGCCTCGACCACGGGAAGGGCCGCGCGATTTTCGACGTCGAAGTATTTCCGCGTCGCGTTGTGGAGTTCGCGCTTGCCCGAGACACCGCCGAGCGCGGGGGGCGGAAATGGCAGCTCCGTAATCTCGTCGGCGACTGCGGTCGGAAGGCAGTGCGACATGAACCAGTGCCGATACGGCTTCTGGTGCCCCTCCGAGCCTTCGATGCTGGCGAGGAGTTGGGCAGCAATCGCATCGCGTTGGGTAGCCATCTGCATCACATCCCCTGGCTTGGTCCCCGACGACATCGAGCCGCCGCGACGGCGTTGATCCCGACCCCGCGAGGCACTTCGCTATTCGCCCCGACTAGCACTCGGGATTTGACGTGCCCTAGGGGGCACGGCGTCACGGGGCCAGCTTGCTCACGTGCCAAATGGAAGCATGTCACCAGCTCGAAGACGGGCTTTTCGAAAAAAAGGGCTTGTCCGATCGGGCTGATGCAACGCGAGTTCCGCCTTGCTCTCGCCGTGAGCATCGGAGAGAAAACGCGCTGCGGTGGGGACCGCGACGACCACGCGCGGGCCGATGGAACTTTTCCAGGACATCCTGACCAAGGTGACGCTGCCGATCATCGCGTTGGTGGTGCTCGGCTATGTGATGCAGGGACGGCTGAAGCTCGACATCGGCACGCTGAACCGGCTGCAGGTCTATGTCGTGATGCCGGCGTTCTTCGTGCACTTCCTCTCGAGCGGGCGGCAGCCGATCTCGGTCGTCTGGCCCGTGGTCTATATGGGGATCGTGCAGTTCCTGATGATCATTCCGCTCGGCTGGCTGCTGGCCATGGCGTTCAGGATGCGGCGCAATCTCGGGCCGATGATGGGACTCGGCGCGGCCTATGCCAATGTCGGCTTCTTCGGCGTGCCGGTCACGCAACTGGCCTTCGGCTCGGAGTACCTGATCCACCAATCGGTGATGGCCGCGCTGATGGCGATCATGACGACGACGGTCGGTGTCTGGGTGATGGCGCCGGCCGGCGGCAAACCGTTCGACAAGCTCAAAGCCGCGCTCGAGACGCCGATGATACCGTCGATCGCGCTTGGCCTTGCGCTGCGTGGCTTCGAGGTGGAGTTGCCGACTGTCGTCGGCCAGCCCTTGCAGTTGCTTGGCTCGATCTTCACGCCGCTGGCGCTCTACACGCTCGGCGCACAGGTTGCGGCCTCGCGCATCGGGCGGATCGAATGGGGCCCGCAAAGCCTGATTCTTTTTCTCAAGTTCCTGGTTGCGCCTGCGCTGACATGGTGGATCTGTCGCGTGATGGGGCTCGACGCCGAGGTTACGGCCGTGATCGTCGTCGCGGCCTCGACGCCTGTCGGCGTTCTGATCACGATCTTTGCCGCCGAGTACAAGATGGAGGCGGATTTCATCTCGACGGCCGTGGTGATCTCCACAGCGCTGTCGCCCCTGTTCGTGACGGCATGGATCGTCGTGATGCGGCTGCTGTGACGGTTATCGGCCGCGCTCGATCGGTACTCCTGGCTCGCGCTTGGCCTCGCGCAGAACGACCGTGGTCTTGACGCTGGCGACGTTCGGCAGTGCGGTGAGCTGGTCGAGCACGAAGGCTTGGAAACTCGACATATCCGGCGCCACGCATTTCAGCATGTAGTCGGCGTCGCCCGCCAGCATGTAGGCCTCGCGCACAATGGGCCATGTCAGCAGGCGGTTCTCGAACTCGCGCAGCTCTGCCTCGCCCTGAGCGCGGAGAGTCACCATGGCGAACGCGGCCACCTCGAAGCCGACCATCGCCGCATCGAGCACGGCGTGATAGCCACGGATGAAACCAGCTCTCTCGAGCGCCTGGACACGCCTCAGACATGGCGGCGGCGAAAGCCCCACGCGCTGGGCGAGCGCCACGTTGGTCTGCCGGCCGTCGGCCTGCAGCTCCTTGAGGATGCGCCAATCGGTAGCATCGAGACGGGCGCGCATCGGCGTTAGTGCCTCCCCAGGGAATCGAGGGTTCGAGTCCGTCGCTCGTGTCCCGACCGCGAAGTCGCTTCATCGTGGTGCAGGCTCGAGACGAACTTCGCGTTCGAGTGGACACTCGTTAAATCATAAGCTGAGTGTGGCGTTGTGTTTGGAAGTCCGCTTTCAGAGACTGCCGAGAGAATGAAGCGGACTTCCAAACCGTCACACTAGTAGAAGCACGGCCGGCGGTTGGCGTCGAAAATTTTCGGCCATGCGGCACTCTCGATGACTCCCCTGACGCGACGAGGTCTCGATCGATGATGCGGGCACGACCTCTCGCCGGGCTCCGCGCCTGGCTGATCACCGACGACAAGGCGGGCATGCAAGTCCAGGCGCGCGGCGTCGCCGAGGCGCTGGGCGTCACCTGGGAGCTGAAGGAGGTGGCGCCGCAGGGCCTCTGGCGATTCGCTGCGCCCTACGGTCCGCCCGATCCTCGCGACGGCGTCGGCCCCGGCAAGCTGCTTAGCCCGCCCTGGCCCGACATCGCCATAGCCACGGGACGGCTGAGCATTCCCTACATCCGTGCGCTGCGCCGACAGGCCGGTGTCGCGACCTTCACCGTGGTCCTGCAGGATCCGAAGACGACTGCCAACACCGCCGACCTGATCTGGGTGCCTGAGCACGACCGTCGCCGTGGGGCCAACGTGATGACGACGCTCACGGCGCCGCACAGCTTCTCGCCCGAGCGCCTCGCGGAGCTACGCCAGTCTGCGCCGCCCGCCATTGCCGGGCTTCCAGGACTGCGCGTTGCAGTGATTCTGGGCGGAAAGAACGCCGTCTACAAGTTCACCGACGCCGACGATGATCGGCTCGAGGCGTCCATTGCCTCGATCGCGCGGCTCGGCGCGAGCTTCATGGTGACGCCCTCGCGGCGCAGCCACCAGCGACTGATCCGTGCTGTGGAGCGCGCCACGCAAGGGTCGCCACGCTTTATCTGGGACGGCAGCGGCGACAATCCCTACCCAGCTTTTCTGGCGCACGCCGATCTTTTCGTCGTGACGGGCGACAGCGTGAACATGACCGGCGAACCGCTAGTGACGGGGCGCCCGGTCTATGTGTTCGAGCCGTCCGGTGGCAGCGCCAAGTTCCGCCGATTCCACGAGTCGCTGCGGCGCTATGGCGCCACACGCTCGCTGCCCCCCGAGGTTAAGACTCTCGAGGGCTGGACCTACCAGCCGCTCAACTCCGCCGCCGAGATCGCGCTGGCCATCGAGCAGCGGCTGGCGCGTCGGCGAGGCATGCTGAGCGGCCTCTTATCCGCCTCTGCCGGTGTCTCGGCGGGCAATGCCTAGCGACGCCGGGGACGGGCGAGCGCTGCGACGAGAGTGACGTGTGATGAAGGGGGACGGCGATGGGACATCTCGACATTGAAAAGCTGCGCGCCGCGAAAGTGGCGACGGAGCCCTACAACTACGTTGTCGTGCCTGGATTCCTATCGCCCGAGACGGTACGCGCCATCAATGCGACCTACCCGAAGATCGACAAGGGCGGCAGCTTTCCGATCGAGAGCCTCGATGACAGCATGGCCGTCCGCGAGGTGATCGCCGAGCTCGACCGGCCCGAGTTCGAGGCGACCATCGAGGAGAAGTTCGACGTCTCGCTCGACGGTCGGCCGAAGATGTACTCGCTGCGCGGCTGGACACGTGCCAAGGACGGCCAGATCCATACCGACTCCAAGGACAAGATCATCACTGTGCTCTTGTACCTGAACGACACATGGCAGCAGCCCGGCGGCCGGCTTCGCATTCTCCGGAACGGCGACGACGTAGACGACTTTGTCGCCGAGGTGCCGCCCGACAACGGCACGCTCCTCGTCTTCAAGCGCTCCGACAACTCCTGGCATGGACATCACCCCTTCGAGGGGCAACGCCGCTCGTTACAGATGAACTGGATGACCAGCGATGCCTCGAAAGGCTTCCACGCCATCCGCCACAAGCTCTCGGCCGTCGTGAAGAAGGTGATGGCGGGGTAGGTAGCGGCGGGCTGTCCGTGTGATCCCGGGCCTTGGGCAGCCTTGTGCCCGGGACCCGCCCTTGGGTGCGCTCGGCGCGGAGCGCGACGGCAGTCCGTGATAGTCGGAGCCGAGGCGATGGCCTTTACCCCTTCCCCACCTTCTCCGTCGCGGTAACGAGCCATGCGCGGTCCTCGGGACCCAAGTGCGGGCCGATCGTCTCGCGCACACGGGCGTGATAGCCATCGAGCCAGCGCAGCTCGTCGGGCGACATGAGCTTGGGCTCGACCAGACGGCGGTCGATGGGCACGAGGGTCAGCGTCTCGAAGCTCATCATCGGGCGCTCGCCGCCGGGGACATCGGTCGGCGCGGAGACGAGCACCAGATTCTCGATGCGGATGCCGTAGGCGCCGGTTTTGTAGTAGCCCGGCTCGTTGGAAATGATCATGCCGGGCTCGAGCGCAACGTGGCCGCGCTTCGAGATCGACTGCGGGCCTTCGTGCACCGAGAGATAGCTGCCGACGCCGTGGCCGGTGCCGTGGTCGAAGTCGAGGCCCGCATCCCAGAGCGCCTTGCGCGCAAACGCGTCGATGTGGGCGCCGGTCGTTGCCTTGGGAAAGCGCAGCATCGAGATTGCGATCATGCCCTTCAGCACCAGCGTGAAGCGCTCGCGCATCTCTTGCGTCGGCTTGCCGATGGCGACCGTGCGCGTGACGTCGGTGGTGCCATCCTGATACTGGGCTCCCGAGTCGACCAGAAACAACTCGCCCTTGGCCAGCTTGCGGCTGGTTGCCTCGGTGACGCGGTAGTGCACGATGGCGCCATTCGGGCCGGAGCCGGAGATGGTGTCGAACGAGATCTCCTTCAGCGCCTGGGTGTCGGCGCGCATCTCCTCGAGGCGTTGCACGGCCTGGATCTCGTCGATGCGCCCCGACGCAGCCTCACGGTCGAGCCAGGCGAGGTAGCGCGTCATGGCGACACCGTCGCGCTCGTGCGCGGTGCGGCTGCCGGCGATCTCGGCGGCGTTCTTGCGGGCTTTCGGCAGAATGCACGGGTCGCGGGCATCGGTGACCAGCGCGTTCTTGACACCGAGGGCGCGACGGAACCAATGCGCGGCCGTTCCCTCGTCGAGCTGCACCCTGCGCTTGGCGTCGCGCAGTGCCTTGACGCGCTCGGCGAGGTCGGCGGGATCGCGAAGGCGAACCAGGCCCGCGAGGTGGGCTTTGGTCTCCGCACCGATCTTGCGCTTGTCGAGGAACAGCTCGGGCTTGCCGGCGGCGTGGACGATGGCGAACGCCAGCGGCGTCGGGTTGTGCTTCACGTCCGTGCCGCGGATGTTGAAGGCCCAGGCGATCGAGTCGGGCAGCGTGAGGATCACGGCGTCGCGGTTGTCGGCTCTGAGGCCCCTCTGCAAATCGACGATCTTAGCCTCGGCGCTGACGCCGGCGTACTTGATCGGTTGCACAGTGACGGCGCCGAGTGGCGGCGCCGGGCGCTCGGCGCCCCAGAGCTGGTCCACTGGATTGCGTGCGACGGATTTCAGCTTGATGCCGGACTTGGCGAGCGTGGCCTCGAAAGTCTTCACCCAGGCAGTCGGGTGCAGCCAGGGGTCGAAGCCAACCACCGTGCCTTCGCCGAGCTTGGCCGCCAGCCAGTCGCCGGGGTTCGTGTCGGGGATCTGGACGATCTCGAACAGCTTGGCGTCGACCTGTGAGCCGGCCTGCAATGTGTAGCGGCCGTCGACGAACAGGCCCGCGAAGCGGCGACCGACTATGGCCATGCCGGCGGAGCCGGTAAAACCCGTCAGCCACATCAGGCGCTCGGCGGAGGATGGAACGTACTCGCCCATATGCTCGTCGGCGCGCGGCACGACGAACGCGTCGATGCCCAAATCGGCCAGACGGGTCTGGAGGCGGCGCGTGCGGCCGGCACCCTCATCGGGGTTCGCGGGGGAGGTGAATTCCTGGAACATGAGGATTGTGTAAAGGGTGTGACCGAAATGGGCAATCTGAGGATTGTTGCTGCGTTGCAACATCGTCATCGTGCACGCAAGATTATGAAATTGTGACGAACTTCTTATGCGTCTAGCGCAATGCTGCGCTGCGATAGGACGGCTACCGGTTGTCGAACGGTTCGCCTATCTCTCGTTCAGCAGGACGGACCCACAATGGTGGGGCGGCCCGCACCGGCAGCCACCAACGAGCGGCCGGTCAACGGAAACCTCAAGCAAGAGTTGAGGGGATATCATGAGCACCACGACCGCTACTTTTGGACATCATTCGGCGACCGTCGACACGGCGCCGCGCAAGAGCTTCTTCGAGCGCTTCATCGAGGCACGCACGCGGCAGGGTCAGGCGCGGGTCGGCGCCACATTCGCGCGGATGTCGGACAGACAACTCGCAGACCTCGGGTTCAATCCGGATCAGGTCCGCCATGTCCGCAAGACAGGCATTGTGCCGGACAGCTACTGGAGCGTCTGAGCCTCTGCCTGACAGAGTTCACGATTTCGAAACGGCCGGCCCCGAAGCCGGCCGTTTTGATTCGGTGGCGTGGCTCTGCGCCTACGCTCTGACCAGCACCAGTGTCGCCCAGTTGTGGGGCACCCGCTTCTCGACCAACCGGAAGCCGGCCATCGCGTAGGTCGCAAGCACCTCGCGCGCCTGCTCGCCGAGTATGCCCGATAGCACTGCGATGCCGCCCGGCCGCACGGCCCGCGACAACCTCGGCGCAAGTCGAATCAGCGGTCCTGCCAGGATATTGGCGAGGACCAGATCGTAAGGCTGCAGATCTCTGAGCCGCGGATGATCGAGGCCCGGCGCCGTGACCAGCCGGATACGGCCGCGCGCGCCATTCAGTGCCACATTGCCGGCCGCCACCTCGACTGCGACAGGGTCGATATCGCTCGCAACGACGCGCGCCGCTGGCCAGACGCGGGCGGCCGAGATGGCGAGCAGGCCCGAGCCACAGCCGAGGTCGAGGATCGTTCGCGGGTGATAGCGGCGCGCGAGGCGGTCGACGGCAGCGAGGCAGCCTTGGGTCGTCGCATGGTGGGCCGTACCGAAGGCTTCGCCGGCATCGATCTCGATTGCGAATCGGCGCCGGCCGACGATGTGCCTGTCGTGGCCGCCGTGGACCAGGAAGTGTCCTGCACTGACCGGTGGCAGGGCGGCCTGGCTGATCGCGACCCAATTCTCGTCCGGAACCTGCTCGAGGCGCGGCGGTGTTGCGGCTTCGAGCCAGGGGCCGATCCGGGTGAGAATCGCGGTCGAATCCGGTTCCGACGCATAGTATGCGTCGACATGCCAACTGCCAGTCGAAGGGTCCTCGAAGGAAGACGTGGCGAGGGCTTCACTGCCGTCCTCGTCAGGCTCGGCGAGGCGTTCGGCCATGAGGCGCGCGGCCAGTGAATCGGCGGCGGTGGCTCTCAAGCGCGTCAACACGGTGTCATTCCTCGAGGTCGGGGGATCGTCATTCGCGTGGAGCCTGTCACGACAACTTGGCCGGCGTCTCGCCCTCGTACTCGACGCCCTCTGTGGACGCAACGTCGGCGAGGCGATCCAAATAGCTGTCCCACAGATGGTCGATACGGGCGGCGGCGGCCACGGGCCCCAACGCGGCCAACGTGCCGTCGGGCAACTCGGTGACGAGGCCGTCGGCAATCAGCCGGTCGAGGGCGTCCTCGACATCGAAATTCGTGTCGAGCCCGAAGGTCGACGAGAGGTAGCGCTCGATGGCGCGATCGGCGTCTTGCAACTCACTGACGTGGACGCGCTCCTTGGCAAGCAGGCTGTAGAGCAGGATCTCCTCCTTGACGTCCTCCTCGGCAGCGCGCTCCGCGAGGAGCGTCATGACGCCCCGATTGTCGGCAAGGGCGTGCGAGTAGAGGTTCTGCGCCATCGTCACCATGTACTTGTTGCGCTGATTGAAGAACGCGAACACTTGGCGGAGCGCAATGCCCGCGAGGCCCGCGAGTGCGCCGGCAAGGGCTATCGGGTTCGAGGCGACGGCGATCTTCGAGACGGTGCTCGCGACGCCGACGCCTAGGCCGCCGCTGGCGGTGACGCCGAGCTTGATCTTGTCGAGCACACGAAAGCGGATTCGGGTGTTCGGAAACACCATCTCGAGGTCGGCACGGGGGATGTTCTTGAACAGCTTGATATAGATGTAGTCCGGGTTGATGTGATGGGCGATCGGGCCGCGCATCTTGCGCACGCGGCGCAGGGCAGCTGCGGGTTCGATGCCTTCCTTGGCAACGATCTCGGCGACGCGGCGGGTCTCGGGCTTCAGCTTGAAGAGGATGGCGAGGCGCTGAAACACAGGGAGATCGAACTGCTCATCGCGCAGGAAGAACTTGCTGGCGGTGCGGCGCGAGCCCTTTTGCACAACAGCGCCGCGATAGTAGATCTCGAGTTCGTCGAAGGCACCGAGATCGACTTGCAGGTCGAGGCCGTAGTGGCTTTCTTTGGTGAGGATGATATCGATCTGGCTCGGGTCGATGCGTGTATAGTTGGCCTGCTGCAGGAGGCTGCGGACGCCTTCGACGAGCTGTCGTTCGAGAACTTTCTTTTCGGGTTCACTGAACTTGCGGGTGACCAGCAGATCACTGTCCGGGCTGAACGGCTCGTAGGCGCGGCCGAGTTCCAGCAGGCGCGCTCCATAGCTCTGCTGGCGCCAGTTCGTGAGATACGTGAAGAATCGGCGCACCTGCACAACCTGTTCGGTCGGCCAGGCCGACGGCTGTGATAACCGGTCGATCAGGGCCTGCGGCGTGACGGGGATGAATTTTTCCCGACGGTCTGCGCCCGAGAAGATCTCGGCCTCGACAGCGTCTGCCAGCGCAGCATTTTTTTTGGGGTCTTTGGCCACCATCCTGGTTTGCTCGCGAGGCGTCGGGGACGTTCGCGTCGGGCCAGGCTCACTGAGTACCACGCCTCGAAGCCTGCCTGTCGCCTGCACTGTCGACATGGTGCTCCCCCCGTAACCAGATCCCACGCTCCGCCGCCGTCCCGCCAGCAATGGCAACCCCGGATCACTAGGCCCCTTCGTGCAGGCTTGTCGAGCGTATCGGTGACTTGTGCCGGCTTTGCGGCAAAGGGCATGTGTTAATGCGCGCGTAGCGATGTTCATTGGCCGCAATTGACTATAACAGTTGCTTCGCGTAGTGCCACGCGTGGGACACCTCCCCCCAACGGGAGGCTTCTATCTGTGAGGATAGGCACAATGAGCACACCGAAGCCCGGGCGCCGCCCGGAGAGACCCTTTTTTTCTTCCGGCCCCTGCGCCAAGCGCCCCGGTTGGACCCCAAGCACCCTCTCCAATGCGTTCATCGGACGCTCGCATCGCGCGAAAGAGGGCAAGGCGCGGCTCAAGCTCGCCATCGACAAAACCAAATCCATTCTCGGGCTTCCGTCCGACTACCACTGCGCCATCGTGCCGGGCTCGGACACGGGCGCGTTCGAGATGGCGCTGTGGACCATGCTCGGTGCCCGTGGCGTCGAGGCGCTCGCCTGGGAGAGCTTCGGCAAGGGTTGGGTCACGGATATCGTGAAGCAGCTCAAGCTCGGCGACGTTCGCGTCACCGAGGCCCCTTACGGACGGATACCCGATCTCGGCAAGGTCGATTTCACGCGCGACGTGATCTTCACGGCCAACGGCACCACCGCCGGCGTGCGGGTGCCCGACTACAATTGGATTCCCGCAGATCGCCAAGGCCTGACCTTCGTCGATGCCACCTCGGCCGTGTTCGCCCAGGCGGTCGACTGGTCGAAGGTCGATGTGCTCACCTTCTCGTGGCAGAAGGTGCTCGGCGGCGAGGCTGCCCACGGCATGCTCATCCTGTCGCCGCGCGCTGTCGAGCGGCTCGAGACCTATACGCCGCGCTGGCCTCTTCCCAAGGTGTTCCGTCTGATGAGCGGCGGCAAGCTGATCAAGGGTGTGTTCGAAGGCGAGACGCTCAACACGCCGTCCATGCTCTGCGTCGAGGATTATCTCGACGCGCTGGCGTGGGCCGAGGGACTTGGTGGGCTGGCGGCGCTGCAGGCGCGGGCCGACTCGAACGCCAAAGTGCTGCTGGACTGGGCCGAGCGCACGCCGTGGATCGCCAACCTCGCCGAAGATTTGCGAACGCGGTCGAACACCAGCGTCTGCCTCAAGATCGTTGATCCGGCGCTCGCGGTGCTTTCCGACGATGCGCAGAAGGACTTCGTGAAGCGGGTGGCAGGTCGGCTCGAAAAAGAGGGTGTCGCTTTCGACACCGCG
>LNFM01011571.1_pt1 | contig 11935 bp, 9 predicted proteins | sample 596031 | NCBI WGS metagenome assembly LNFM01 (sample SAMN04254537, study PRJNA301005) | activated carbon metagenome | isolation source: dual media filters at the Ann Arbor, Michigan drinking water treatment plant | place: USA: Ann Arbor | reverse complement strand
GCGTCGGCGACACCGAGATCTATACGGAATTCGATCTCGGACGGATTCGCGATCTCCATCAATTTCTCGCCGACGGCGACCGGCTTTCCGACGAGGTCCTTTTTTTCGGCGAAGAACGCGACACCCTCGCGATCCGCCTTGATCTCGGTGCGCTCCAGCAGGTCCGCGGCGTAGTTCCGCTCAGATGTCTTGAGTTCGAGTTCTGCCTGGGCGATAGCCAGCTCATGGCGCCCGCGCATGTCCGTGAAAGCCAACTGCGCAGCTTTCTTGTAGCGCATCGCCGCGACGCCAACCTCGCGCTCGGCGATCTCAAAGCGATTGCGCAGCGTGGTATCGACCATACGAACGAGAACCTGACCAGGCACGATCGGCTGGTTCGGATCGACGAGCACGCCGAGGATGACGCCTTCGACGCCCGCGGTGACGATGGTCGGGGCGCGCGGTGCGATCTCGACCGGAGCCAGCGCGGTCATGGGAACAGGAATCGCCAAGGCGAGAAGCGCTGCGACTACACCGCCCAGGACTGTCGAGCGCGACGCGCGCAACAGCCGCGACTTGCGCCAGCCCGGCTCGCCCAAGGCCCGCCAGGTCTGCGAGAACGAACCCGCCAGATGCCGGCCGATTGCTGCGTCCTGACTGGTGAATGGCGTACCACGCGCCAACAGCATCCCCGCGAACACCTGCCCTTCGCCGTCGAGCCACGGCACCCACAGCAGATGTCCCAGGGGGTAGCTCTTTCCGAACCCCTGATAGCCACCGCCGAACGCCGTCGATTTGAAGCCGCAGTCGACCGCCAGACCATGCACGTCGTCGAGCGCCTCCGCGATGCCCTCGAACCACAGAATGGCCGGCGATGATCGCTCGACCTGAGTGACGCTGGAGACCGCCTGCACGCGCATGTCACCACGAGGACCGCGCGCCAGAACGATGATCTGTTGCGCGCGCATGATCTGTCGGGGTTCGTTGGCGACGAAGTAGGCAAGCTCCCCTCGCGTCCTGATGCCGAGCTGATCGGCCTGCAGCTTCAGCAGCGCTGCCGCCGCCGCATTCACCTGTCCGGAATGGGGACCGATCATCGCCACATCTGCTGGTTGCGGCACCGCTGCAGTCTGCGCACTCGTCGTGGGCGATTGCTGGACGCTGCCGCTTTCGGCCGGATTGGTCGTGTCTCCCGCCGGTTGTGGCCGGCTCTGTCCCGTGCTCGTGCGAACGCCAGCCTGCTTGTTTGCGGTTAGCCTGATCATTTCGATGCAGCAGCCTCTGAGAATTTTGCCGTACCCGTCATACCGGCCAGCACGCGATCGTCCAGCTTCGCGAATTCCGCGATCACCTTCACCGTCTGGCTGACCGGATCGACGGCCGCGCCGATGCGCGCCACGCGCGCCTGATAGGAGCGCCCGGTCTCGTCGATCGTGAAGTCGATCGCTACTCCCGTGGTGAGCGTGCGCAGCCAGCTCGACGGCATGATCAGATCAATCTCGAACGCCGTCTCGTCGACGATGCTCATGAACGGCTGGCCGCTCGCAGGTATCTCGTGCTCGTTGATCCTGAGCTCCGTCATTCGCCCGTCGTAGGGCGCGATGATCGTACACTGCTTCAGCCGGGCAGCCAGCGCCTTGGCATCGGCTTCCGTCTTCTGCACGCGGGTCCGGGAAATCTCGACTTCGACTTTGCCGACCGCACCGCGCTTGTCGAGGTAGGTGTTGCTCTCCAGCACGAGTTGCTGTTCGCGGTGCACTGCTGCGAGTGCGGCGTGCTCTGCAACCAATCGCTCGCAATCGAATGTGATCAGCACAGCCCCCTTGCGGAACGACTGCGCCTCGCGGAAGTGGATCTTCGCGACACGCACCGGCAGATCCGTCGAAATCGCGGCCTGATTGATCGGACGAACAATGCCGCGAACCGGCATCTGCCCGCGCCGCGTATCACCGATCGCGGTTGTGGCGCCGTCGACGATGACCGTCCCTACGAGCACGCCGGCGAGCAGAATTCTGATTGGACCGAAGCGGAACATGCCTGGACCTCCTAATGCGCCGGAATTCGGAAACTACCCTACTGCGTGGCCACTTTCGTAACCCACGGGCCAGCAGCGAAGTCACCCCGCTCGAGCCAGACCTGCCCCAGCTTCGCCGCGAGCTGTCTGACGTCCTGTCGCAGATCGAGATCGCCGCCATGGGGATCGAGGCCGAGGGAGGCGTAGACATTGGCAAATGAGTTCTGCAGGCTCGCATAGGCGATGTCGCGCTTTGCTTCAGCGACGAGGGTGTTCAGCTCCTCGCGAATGAGCGTCTGCTCGCTGATGCGACCGGCTCTCTCTTCCTGACGCATCAGACCGATGAGGCGCTTCTGGACGGAAAGGTACTCGTCGGCCGTCGCCAGCTCCTGTGAGAAGTGATGGAAGCGAACGCGGCTGACATGAACCTGCGTGATGACCGCCATGGTCACTGCGAGACCGCGCTGGTCGAGCAGGCGGCCTTGCGCGTCGATCATCTCGCGCTTGGTCGGATACTGGAACACCTTGATCAGGTTCCAGCTCACCTTGGCGCCCCACGTCAGCCAGTTGTGGTTGAAAAGGAAGTCGTTGCTGTCGTAGTTCGTACCCGCATAGGGAATGAGACCGGGCAACATCTCGAGTAGCGCTGCGTCGTATTCCTTCTCGTTGATCCGCTGCCGGTACCAGACGTCGCGCAACTCGGCTCGGTTCTCGAGCGCCGTCGTGATCATCGTCTGCACCGGCATCCGGATCTGGAGCCCGCCTGCACGTCTGCCCGCAATGAGAGAGAACTTGGTGCCCGGCTTCAGGTTCATCAGCGATGCGAGTTGGGTCTTGGCGACCGCGAGTTCCCGCTGCAGCTCCTGGATCGTGCGCTTGATCTCGACCAATTCGCGTTCGTACGTCACCGCCGTGATCGGCGACGTCTGGCGATCGTCGGAAATCGAGCGGGATTTCGACTGGGCCGCGCGTACCCGCCGCTCCAGCAAGTTCAGCCGCGCAATAAGACGCTCGCCGCTGATCGCTCGCCAATATGCAGTGCGCACGTCCTCCAGCAGACGATGCACGACCTTGCGGCGCATTTCCTCCGCAATGAGGTATTTGTCGGCGGCCTGTCTTGCACGAATGTAGGACAGACCGAAATCGAGCACGTTCCAGCTGAACGTTACATCCGCCGTCACGATCTGCTTTTCCTGCGACGTCGACTGCGCGAGGCTTTGCTGCCCCGTGATCACATTCTGGCTGCTCGATGCATTGAAATTGTTTCTCGCGGCATAACCCGAGCTCGCCACGGCATTCGGAAGCATGCCGAAATGCGCTAGGTCCAGTTCTTTCATCCGGACGGAGGCTTCCATCGCCTCGACGCGGTGATCGAGATTGTACTTGAGGGCTCGCGCCATCGCTTCATAGAGGCTGACGGGGCCGCCCACCGGCTCCTGATTGAGAGCGAGCCGGTTCTGCTGGCTCTGAGATTTCGAGGAAATCTCGCTTGTATCCAGGGGCTTCGGAGCTATCGCGCAGGCTGCAACGCCGAGGGCGAGAGAAGACACGGACGTCAAAAGCAGTAATCGATACGCAGTACACCCGTACATATTCAAACTCGCCCCATAACGCCCACACAAAAACGAGCAGATTTCGGCGCCTTCAAAGCTCGCACTTTGGGAAAGTCAACTAATCTGCATTTTTGCCCACATCGGGAACACTACAGCCGACCGCTTGCAATTGAATTAACTACGCTATTAATTTAGTAACAATTCGATGTGCTGAAACAGGACAGACTTCGTTCTTCGATCGTTGCCACAGGGCGGATCGTGGATGCTCGAGAGGACTTCTATGCATCCAGGGAGCCCCTCTTGCTGCGAGTTCGTGGGCATTTCACGGTTCTCTCAGATCCGCCTGCCGCCAGCGCACGCCACGAGCTCACACGGTCGGCGTTCGTGGCGGCTGTAGCGACATGCAGGCCGTCATTCCCGGCGGCTCGTCGATGCCGATGCCCACGAAAGAGCAGTGGGTTCCAAGTCAGCGCCGATGGGGCCGGCCCTGCACCCCGTGATTTTAGTCGGCCGTGGAAATCCGGGGTGCGGAGGGGGCGGAAGTTTGCCCGACCGAAGGCGCGAGGCTATGGAGGCGAAGGACTTACGGTCGCTGGACCCTCAGCAACTGACGACAGGAGCAGAACGGCCTTGGGTGACTTGCGCCAATGCGCAGACTGAACAATTGGGCGAATTTGACGGCAGCAAGTCAGCGATAAGCGGCCGTGCACTCAGGTGATCTCCTGCTCGGGTCCTTCTTGTCGACGGACCTCCACGGGCTCGGCCATCGACGCGGCTTGACACCCAAATATGTATAGACATATTTGTCTGGACACATTCCTACTCCGCCAAAGCCGTCTTCGGAGAGCGCATGACCACCCTGCATGTCAGAGATGCCCTGCTGTCGGGTGGATGGACGCGGGATGTCCGCATCGAGATTACGGACGCCACCATTCGCAGTATCGCCACATCCGTGGAGCCGTCACCGGGCGACGAGCGGCACGCGATTGCGGTGCCCGGCGTCGCCAGCGTCCATAGTCATGCGTTCCAGCGCGGAATGGCAGGTCTCGCGGAGGTTCGTGGCTCGACCGCCGACACGTTCTGGACGTGGCGAGATACGATGTATCGCTTCGCACTGTCCATGACGCCTGACGATGTAGAGGCAGTGGCGCTGCAGCTCTATTGCGAGATGCTGGAAGCCGGTTTCACGCGCGTCGGCGAGTTCCACTATCTCCACCACGACCGCGACGGCACGCCGTACGCCGATATAGCCGAGATGGCGACACACATCGCATCGGCTGCGGGCCAGAGTGGAATCGGACTGACGCTCCTTCCAACATTTTACGCGCACGCGACGTTCGGTGGCGCTGAACCCCATGCCGGGCAGCGGCGGTTCATCTGCGACATCGATCTGTTCGCGCGCCTGATCGAAGCATCAACGAAGGTTATCGACACGCTTCCGGGCGCCAACATCGGCGTTGCGCCGCACAGCTTACGCGCTGTCACCCCATCGGAGCTGACGGCTATCGTTCCGCTGGCGAAGAAGGGGCCAGTCCATATTCATGTGGCCGAGCAGGTGAAGGAGGTCGAGGACTGCATTGCATGGTGTGGGCAAAGGCCTGTCGAATGGTTGCTCGCCAACGCACCCGTAGACGAGCGCTGGTGTCTCATTCATGCGACCCATATGACCGATACGGAGACGGCTTCAGTTGCGAAAACCGGCGCCGTTGTCGGGTTGTGTCCGGTGACCGAAGCGAGCCTGGGCGACGGCATTTTCCCGGCACGCCCGTTCTTGAATTCGAAAGGTCGCTTCGGAGTCGGAACCGATTCCAACGTGCTCATCGGCGTCAGCGACGAACTGAGGCAGCTCGAATACGGACAGCGCCTCGCGCTACGCGAGCGCAATGTCTTCGCCGCCGACGCCGACATGTCCACCGGACGCGCTCTGCTCGAGGCAGCAGTGCGTGGTGGTGCGCAAGCTCTCGCGCAGCCGACGAGTAGTCTCGCAGAAGGGGGCAGAGCCGATATCGTGACGCTCGATGCAAATCACCCCTCCTTGGCCGGACGAAAGGGCGACCAGCTCGTCGACGGTTGGATCTTCGCCTCGGGCCGCGACGCGATTGATTGCGTTTGGGCGGGAGGCATCAAGCTCGTCGAAGGGGGCCGCCACCGGCTGAGGGATCACGCCAGGCGCCAATTCAACGCCACCATGGCCAGGCTGCTCGCTTGATCGCAGCGTTCGCCTCGAAAAGCAAAGGCCTCCACTGATGTCTACCAACTCCTTCGCTGCCGACGGCGCGCGCGTTCTGGCGGACCTGAATACGCTGCGCCAGATGGGGACCTACAAGACGGGCGTGCATAAGCCGACGTTTTCGGAGCCGCATCTGCAGTCTCTGCATTGGCTGACGGATCGTTTGGCCGAGGCGGGACTTGCGCCGACCATCGATGGGATCGGCAATGTACTCGGCACCAGCAACAAGTCCGGGCCTAAACTGCTCGCAGGATCGCACCTCGAAAGCCAGAACTACGCCGGCTGGCTCGACGGACCACTGGGGGTGGTCTACGCGCTCGAAGCCGCGCGCGTCATCAATGCCCGCGACGACATCAGTGGTGCCGTCGAGGTGGTGTCGTGGTGCGACGAGGAGGGGCACTTCGGCCCGCTGCTCGGCAGCCGGTCGTTTATCGGCGACGTCAGTGATGCAGCAATGGATGCTGCGATAGATCGTACGAGCGGGCGGCCGCTGCGGGAGGCGCTGGCAGCAGCCGGCCTTGCCGGACGCGAGCGCCTGCGGGCAGAGCCTGGGCGCCATATCGGCTATCTGGAAGCCCACATCGAGCAAGGTGATCGGTTGGAGCGTGCAGCGCTCAAGATCGGCGTCGTCACTGCCATCGTCGGCATCTGGCAGTACGAGATCACTTTCACTGGCCAACAGAACCACGCCGGCACAACGGCGATGGACGTTCGCGCGGACGCCGGCTTGGCGCTTGCACGGTTCTGCGTCGCCATTGACGAGGCATTTGCGAAGGCATGCGGGCCGCGCACGGTTTGGACGACGGGCCACATCTCCCTCGATCCGGGTGCGCCGAGCATCATCCCCGGCATGGCAAAGATGCAGTTTCAGATTCGCGACACCGATCCCGCGATCATCGGTCGACTGGAAGGCGTCCTCGATGAGCTTGGTGCGGCCGCTACGGCGACAGGGCCATGCGCCGTCGCCGTCCAGCGTCTGCGCACCGGCAAGCCGGCCTTGATGGATGAAAGCATTCAGGCCGCTTTCGAATCTGCCGGCTCATCACACGCTGCGGGTAAAAGCCTTCGTATGCCGAGCGGTGCCGGACACGACGCGCAGATGCTGGCGACCGTCATGCCAGCAGGCATGATGTTCATTCCATCGATCGGCGGAATCAGCCACCACTGGACCGAGAATACGTCGGATGCGGACATCATGACCGGCGCACAGGTCTTTGTTGCGGCATGCGCCAAGCTGCTCGGCGCCGAAGCGGCCCGTTGATAGAAAAAAGGGGGCTTCATCGGTGCGGGCTGCGCCATTCGCGTTACCGCGGCACGCGGTGGATCAGAACTCGCCGGAAAACCGGTACTTCTTGCCTGGATGCCACAGCTTGGCAACGGACGCGACCTTGTTCCGAGAAATCGTCTTGCGATGCAGAACCAGGCAGGGCTCCTGACTGCCAATCCGCAACATCTCTGCGACATCCGGTGACGGCATCACCGCCTCGATCGTGTACTGCACACCCTGCAGCGGCGCGGCTTTCATCAGGTACTCATTCGGCGTCACCTTGGTGAAGTCCTGTGCCATGTAGTCGGGCGCAACCAGCTTGTTCACCCAGCGGTCCTCGACCTGGATGGGAACCTCGTCCTCGAAATGAACGATGAGCGAGTGGAACAATTCGGCCCCTGACTTGAGATCGAACTGCTTGGCTTGGCTGTCCTTGGCGCGCGCCCTTTCGAGCAGATGCAGCTCGCTGCGGTGCTTGTGGTTCCGGGCTGCGATCTCGTCGGCGATGTTTCTGATCTGCACCAGCGTCGCTTGATACTTCTCCTGGGCGACGAACGTGCCGGCACCCTGGACACGCACGACCACCTGCTCGGCGGCGAGCTCGCGCATGGCGCGGTTGGCGGTCATCCGGGAAACGCCGAACAGCCGTGCCAGCTCCAGCTCGGTCGGAACCAAGTCCCCCTCCTTCCAATCGCCGGCGCGGATGCGCGACACGATGTGGTCCTTGATCTGCTGGAACGCCGGTTGTGCGTGTGGGTTGTCGGCAACCTGCATCATTCTTCTCCAACACCTCTAGCAGTCTGCCGCAGACATACCTGAATCGCGCCTGCGCAGTGCTACGCCGTTCGGAGCGGCCAGCCCAAATGTATATATGCAAGACTCCCATATTGACAAATATGTATAGACATTTTAGCCTTCAAGACAGCTTGGTCGCAAACAATGCGCGCCAGGTGGGGAAGCCCAGGTGTCACGAGGAGAAACGCTCATGAAATCAATCGGCTGGAAATCGCGTGGCCTAGCAGTTGCGGCGATGGCCGCGAGCGGCCTGTGGGCCGGGTCCGCCGCGGCGCAGGTGAAGGTCGGCTTCAATGTGCCGCTGACGGGCTTTGCGGCTGCGGACGGCAAGTCTGCCCTCGACGGCGCCAAGCTCGCGGTGGCCCAAGCCAACGCCAAAGGCGGAATCGGCGGGAAGCAGGTCGAACTCGTCGTGTACGATGACCAGGGCGTTGCCAAGGAAGCCGTGCCAGCCGCCACGAAGCTCGTGGAGAAGGACCAAGTCGTAGCCGCGGTCTCCGGCTCCTACTCCGGCTCGACTCGCGCTGCAGCCTCGATCTTCCAGGCCGGCAAGGTGCCGTACGTGGTCGCCTACGCAATCCATCCTGAGATCACGCTTGCCGGCGACTTTATGTTCCGCGTTTCGGCGATGGGCGAGGTGCAGGGGCGCGCGGGCGCAAAGCTCGCGAGCGACCTCGGCAAGAAGAAAGTGGTGATCATCACCATCAAGAATGATTTCGGCCAGTCCCTGGCTGCCGGCTTCAAGGAGGCGGCACCGAAGTTTGGGCTCAACATCCAGAACGAGTACGAATATGGCATGCAGGATCGCCAATTCGGCCCGCTCGCATCGAAGATCAGAGCTGACAATCCAGACATCATTTATGCGTCCGGTTATTTCTATACGGCCGGGCCGCTCGTCAGCCAGCTCCGCTCGGCCGGCATCACGGCGCCGATCATCGGCCAGGAAGGCTACGACTCCGACAAGTTCATCGAGATCGCCGGTCCGGCTTCGGAGGGCACGTATGTGACGACGTCGCTCGATCGCGACAGCACCAATCCGGCGACCGTGTCTTTCATCGCCGACTACAAGAAGGCTTACAATGTCGGACCCGATATGGTGGCGGCCTCCTCCTTCACCGCGGTTGCGGTGACGATCGAGGGGCTGAAGAAGACCGGTGGGAAGGGCGGCGAAGCATTGCGTGACGCGTTGGCTGGCCTGAAGTTCAGTTCACCGATCGGGAATCTCGCGTTCAACGACTTGCACGAGGTCGAGAAAGACGTGCAGGTGCAGATCGTCAAGGACAAGGCATTCCGGCGGCATAGCGTGATCTCTGATCCGGTCCTGCTTGCACCGCCGACCAAGGCAAAGAAATAGCAAAAGACGAGCACCCGCCCCGAGGCGCTGGTCAACCCAGCGCCTCGGTCTGCTGTATCTCGCTGTGTTACGGGGAGGCCGTCGATGCTCTATGTTGAGCTCATCGCCCAAGGTCTTGTTCAAGGCAGCATCTACGCGGCAATTGCTCTCGGGCTGACGCTCGTCTATGGCCTGCTGCGCATCCTGCATGTAGCGCACGCCGCGCTGTTCACACTCGGCGCGTACATCGGCGTGATCACGACGAATGCCACGGGTAGTTTGTTGCTGGGCTTTCTCCTCGCCATGCTGGCCTGCGGCCTCGTCGGCGTGGCGGTGTTCCGGCTGGCTTATCAGCCCATCCTCAGCCGGCCGCCATTCGTTGCGCTGATCGCCTCGATCGGGCTCTACATCGCCGCCGAAGAAATTTTCCGCATCCTTTTTGGCGCGTCAGGACTCTCGTTCAATGCGCCACCGCTGCAGACGCAGATCCAGCTGTTCGGCGCGCTTCAGTTCAAGCAGGCCGAGATCCTGGTAATGCTCGGGACCGCGCTGATCATCGCGGTGCTTGGATACCTGCAGAGTAAAACCCGTATAGGCATTGCCTGCCAGGCAACGGTCTCCGATCCACAGATGGCGCAGTCGTTCGGCATCTCGCTGCAACTCGTTCGCGACATCAACTTCTTCATCGGCTCCGCGCTCGCGGCCTTTGCCGGAGTTTGGGTCGGGCTGCTGAACAACCTCGTCGAACCGACGATGGGCAGCGTTCCCGCTTACAAGGCATTGGCGATCATCGTGCTGGGAGGTCTGGGATCGGTTCCGGGGACGCTCATCGCTTCTCTCGCGCTCGGCGTCATCGAGTCCTTCGGCACGATCTATCTCGGCAAGGTGCTCGACCGGAATGCGATCGCTTTCGCCTTTCTGATCCTCGTCCTTCTCGTCCGCCCGCAGGGCATGTTCTCGAACCGTTAGGGGCCATCATGGGCTACGAGGTCTCGATCCTGACGACGATGGGCATCAGCGTGCTGTTTGCCTTGTCGCTTAACTTGATCAGCGGTTTCTGCGGCCAGATCAGCCTCGGCCACGCGGCGTTCCTCGGTGTGGGGGCTTACACTTCCGCGCTTTGCACCAAGGCGGGCATACCGTTCCTGGCTACGATCCCGCTGTCCATGCTGCTTGCTGGCATCATCGGCGTGATTGTCGGCCTCGCGAGCCTGCGCGTCCGAGCGGACTTTCTCGCCATCACGACAATGGGCGTCGGCTTCCTCTTCGTCGGCATAGTGCGCCAGCAGGATGCGCTCGGTGGCGAGCTCGGCATCTCCGGCATACCCGATCCGGGCATGTCGAAGCTCGCCTTCATGGTGCTCACGATCGTGCTGGCGGGGCTAGCCGCAGCATTGTCGATCTACATCAAGCGCTCATGGATGGGGCGCGTATTCAATGGCATCGCAGAGGACGAGGATACGATGCGGGTGCTCGGTGTCGACGCGCCGGCCTACAAGCTGGCGGCATTTGCTATCGGTACCGCGCTCGCAGGAGCGGCCGGCGCGCTCTATGCCCAGCACTTCAAATTCATAGGGCCGGACAGTTTCGGCTTCGTCGAATCGATCACGGTTCTGTCGATGGTCGTGGTCGGTGGTATCGGCTCGGTTGTCGGTGTAACCGTTGCGGCGGCGGTCCTCAGTGCGCTGCCGGCGTGGTTCCAGGTCATCGGGGACTACAAGCTGCTCGTCTACGGTGGGCTGTTGTTCCTGATGATGAGGTTCGCTCCGGGCGGCCTCGCAGGCATCGTTGCCGATCTATTCAGATCCAGGCAAACCACTGTCGAAGGAGCCCGGCCATGACGGCTCCACTCCTCAAGGTAGCGAATGCCACGGTGCGTTTCGGCGGACTGACAGCCGTCGACGACGTGTCGTTCGAGGTGAGACAAGGTGAGCTTCTCGGGCTCATCGGACCGAATGGAGCGGGCAAGACAACGGCCCTGCGTTCGGTCACGGGCGTCGTTACGCTCACGAGCGGCACAGTAGAACTCGACAGCGAGCGCATCGACAGGCTGCCGATCGAGAAACGCATCCGCAAGGGACTGGCGCTGTCCCAGCAGCTCGTGAAGCCGCTTCGCGAAATGTCGATCATCGAGAACGTGGCGCTTGCCGCCGGCAGCAGCAAGACCCGTTCGCCTTTGATCGCTCTGTGCAACACCAGCATCGAAGCCGAGAGCCACATCGCGCGCGAGATGCTGGACCTCGTGGGGATTTCTGCTCATGCGAACCAGCGCCCCGGCATCCAGCCACTCGGCGTCCTGAAGAGGCTGGAGATGGCGCGCGCGCTGGCGCAGCGGCCGAAGCTGCTGCTGCTGGACGAACCGCTCGCCGGTCTCAACTCGACCGAGGCCCGCGCCCTGGCCAGCACGATCGACAAGATCAACAAGAACGGCATGACGATCGTGCTGATCGAGCACAACCTGGGCGAGGTTCTTCGCGTCTGCCACCGGCTGGTCGTTCTCGACAACGGCCGCAAGATTGCCGACGGCGAACCGCGCGCGGTGATGAACGATCCTCAGGTTCGTGCCGCATATCTCGGCAGCGATGTTGTGGCGGACAAGGGAGGTCCAGATGCTTCGCCTTGAGAACCTCACCTGCGGTTACGGCGCATTTCTCGCCGTCAATGATTTGTCGCTCGAGTTGAAGCCCGGCACCATCACCGGATTGCTAGGGGCCAACGGCGCCGGCAAATCTTCGACGCTGATGTGCATTGCCGGTCACGTTGC
>LNFM01011569.1_pt1 | contig 11936 bp, 10 predicted proteins | sample 596031 | NCBI WGS metagenome assembly LNFM01 (sample SAMN04254537, study PRJNA301005) | activated carbon metagenome | isolation source: dual media filters at the Ann Arbor, Michigan drinking water treatment plant | place: USA: Ann Arbor | reverse complement strand
CGCTTGCCGCGCACTACGCACAGGCGGCGACGCCGAAGGGCGAGATCGTCGTGGTGGTGGGTCCGCCGGCCGAAGCGCCGCCGGCCGATGCGGGAGATGTCGACCGGATGCTCCTGTCGCTTGCCGCCGAGATGCCTGCGTCCAAGGCGGCAGCGGAGGCGGCGCGGCTGACCGGCGGCCACAAGCCCGAACTCTACCGGCGGCTGATGGAGCTGAAGGCCGATGCGGACGGGCGATCCTGAAACCAGGCGAAAGGCCTATCGGCGCGGCCATCGGGGCGAATGGCTCGCGGCGCTTGCTCTGATGGTCAAGGGCTACCGGATCGTCGCGCGCCGCTACAAGACACCGCTCGGCGAGATCGACCTGATCGCAAGGCGCGGCAGGCTGGTCGCCATCGTCGAGGTCAAGGTGAGGCCGACGCTTGCGCTGGCGATGGAGGCCATCGCCCACCAGTCGGAGCGCCGCATCGAGGGCGCCGCCGATCTCTGGCTGGCGCGGCAGAGGGATTTCGGGCAGCTCTCGGTGCGCTTCGACATGGTGGCCGTGCTGCCGGGGCGCTGGCCGGTGCATGTGACGAATATTTTTCACGGCAGAGGCTGATTCCGCTCGATCCCCGCTTGCCGCCGGGCGCCATGATCGCTCACTCTGCACGATGTCGTGCCATTTCAGAAAGGGAGCTTCGTCATGTGCGGACATTGCGTCATGGAAACCGTCAAGAAGGACATGCTGAGCCGTCGCAGCCTTTTCACCGGCGGGCTGGCGCTGGCCGGTGCGGCGGCCTTCGCCGCAACAGCCGCGCCCTTGCCCGCCTTCGCGCAGGCCGCGCCTGTAAAGGCCGAGGATCTGACGCATGAGCTGCACGAGACATTTCCGACCTATTTCGGGGCGCAGCAGCTGTTCATCGAGCAGAAGTTCAATTTTGCCGAACACACGTTCAACCTCAACGAGTGGCGGATCAACGAGCACACCGGCACGCATATCGACGCGCCGCTGCATTTTTCCGCCGACGGCCGGTCGGTGGCGGAACTGCCGGTCGAGGATCTCGTCGCGCCGCTGGCCGTGGTCGACATAAGGGCCAAGGCCGCCGAGAGCGCCGACGCGCAGGTGACGCCCGACGATCTGAAGGCATGGGCTGCCGCCAATGGCGACATCGCGCAGGGCAGCGTGGTGGCGATGCTGTCGGGATGGGGGGCGCATGTCGCGACCGAGAAGTTCCGCAATGTCGGCGAGGATGGCAAGACGATGCACTTCCCCGGCTTCCATCCCGAATGCGCGCAATATCTGACGGAGCTTGGCACGGTGAAGGCCGTGGCCGTGGATACGCTGTCGCTGGATTTCGGCGCATCGCCCGACTTCGCGTTCCATCGCGCCTGGCTGCCGTCGGGTCGCTACGGCATCGAGGCCGTCGCCAATCTCGACCGGCTGCCGGCAACGGGCGGCACCATCGTCGTCGGGGCGCCGAAGATCAGGGGTGCGACGGGCGGACCCGCGCGCGTCTTCGCGCTGGTGTAGCGCCCGACGCGGGCAGGGTCCGGCTTGCCTGACGCGGGCCTTGCCTTGCCAGCGGCAACAAGAGAGGTAGGCGGCTTGCGCGGGCGGCGATTCGCCCGCGCGGACTGGAGAGAACCATGCCCCTTCCCGACCGGCTGTCGAGCGAACCCAGCAGCCCCTTCTATGACGGCGAGGCGCTGGAACGCGGCGTCGGCATCGTGTTCAACGGCAAGGAGCGCGAGGATGTCAGCGAGTACTGCGTCAGCGAAGGCTGGATTCGCGTGCCCGCCGGCAAGTCGAAGGACCGCTTCGGCCAGCCCATGACGCTGAAGCTGAAGGGGAAGGTGGAGCCGTATGAGAGGGGCGAGGCGGCAGGCGAGACTGTCGCGGAATAGGCGAATAGCCCGAACAGTTTACGCCACCTCCACCACCTCGTAGCCCCTGCCCTCCGCTATAGCTCCGGGCGTTCGTCGTTCGAAAAGCCAAATCGTTGGCTTTTCGTGGCCTGCGGCCAACACTCCTCACCCCCTCAAGGGGGAGGGTTAAGATCAGCGCTTCGTCACATGCATCGGCAGGCCACCCTGGGGCTGAGTCGTCAGTTTCTGCACCGGCCAGGGTTTTGTGTGCGCCACGCTGTCGAAGCGGAAGCGCGAGAGGAGGACGGCGAGCGCGATGACCGCCTCCTGCATGGCGAAGCTCGCGCCGATGCAGACGCGCGGGCCGGCGCCGAAGGGCAGATACTGGTAGCGATCGATCTTCTCGCGGTTGCCAGGATGGAAGCGCGACGGCATGAAGGCGTCCGGCTCCTCCCACAGCCTGCGATGGCGGTGCACCGTCCAGGGCAGAACGAGGACCTGGGCGCCGCGCGGCAGGGTCAGATCCCTGTAGGTGTCGGTCTCGATCGGCTCACGGTTGATCGACGGCGCCGGCGGATAGAGCCGCATGGCCTCCTCGAAGGCGGACCGCGTCAGCGGCATCGCGTCGAGCCATCTCACCGGATCGGCCTCGGCCTTCATGACGCGGTCGATCTCCTCCTCCACCCTGTCGCGCTCCCAGGGTGCCTGCGACAGGCAGTAGAGCGTCCAGCCGAGCGCGCGCGCGGTCGTCTCGTGCCCGGCGCCGATGAAGGTGATGATGTTGTCCTCGATTTCGGCCCTGGTCAGCCCGTCCGGCCCCTCGGCGGCCAGCAGCAGCGTCAGGAAATCCCGCGGCGCGCCGTCGGGGTCGCGGGCAATGCGGTCCTTGCGCATCTGCACGGTGTCGGCGACCATCTTGCGGAAGTACGCCAGCGTCTTGCGCCCGCGAAAATGGGTCAGCCGGGGAATCCAGTCCGGTGCGCGCAACAGGTCGAGGGGGTCGACGCGACCCATGGTCTCAAACAGGCGCTCGATCTCGACGGCAAAGCTGCCCGGCGCGCTCGCGAGTTCATTCGAGAACAGGGTTTCGGCCAGGATGTCATAGGTGAGCATCGTCATGTCGTGCGCCATGTCGACGACGTCCGGGGCATCCACGTAGCGGTCGGCGAAGGCCTGGCTGCGCGCCAGCATAGGTGCCGCGAAACCAAAGATGTGGCGCGGCGTGAAGACCGGCGCCATCGCCTTGCGCGACCGCTTCCAGACCATGCCCTCGGCAGTCAGCAGCCCATCGCGCAGGATCGGCCGCAGCACCTTCTGGCGCACGGTGGCGAGCTTGTAGTTCCTTGCGTTGTCGACAAGGATGTGTCGGATGAGCCCGGGATCATTGGCGATGACGAGCGGGCCGCCAATGGCGGTCAGGGATATCCACGGTTCGTTGTAGGACGGCTCGCCCCACAATTCGAGCGGGTTGCGGTAGATGATGCGCATCATCTCCAGCGCCGACGGCGGGGAGGCCCTCGGCCTGGGCGCCGGCGGGACGAAATTGGCTTGAACCGCGACCATCGGCTGTTCCTTCACCGTCAATCTAGGGATGGCTTCGCGCGGCGTCCATGCGGCGTGGCGTCATGGCGCAGTCCCGGAAGGGCATGAGGGTGCCCAGGGCGGGCGTTGCTTTCCTGCGCCGGCGCAGGAAAAAGTGGATGCCGCGCCGCAACCATTGTCCGACAATTGCGTTGGCGTGCACGAAACAACAATAATATGTGCGCTATCGATCGCATCGGTGTCTGGGTTGGGCTTGGAAGTCATGACGCATTGCAGGGTACTCGTGGTCGAGGACGAGATTTTCGTCGCGACCGAAATCGAGAGCGTGGTCGAGGAGCTCGGGCACTTTCCGGCCGGCATCGCCGCCGATTCCACCACCGCCCTGCGCTTTGCCGAAAATGCGGATGTCGCCCTTGTCGACCTGAACCTGCTTGACGGCGCGACAGGTCCCGACATAGGCCGCGCGCTTGCCGAACGCTTCGGCGTCACCGTGCTGTTCATGACGGCCAATCCCTCGCAACTCGGCGACGGCGTGCCTGGCACGCTGGGCGTCATCGCCAAGCCGGTGATGGACGACGAACTGCGTCAGGCGCTCGCCTTCGCCGTTGCCACACGGCGGCGGCTGCCGGCCCAGCCCCCCGCGCGGATGCGGCTGTTTGCACCCGGCAACACCAACCAGCTCAATGTCGAGGTCGCGACGACCGGTTGAGCGAAGCAATCGGAACCGCCAGTTCCACCTTCAGCCCATCCTTTTCCCACGTGCGGGACAGCTTTCCGCCAAGCTGGCCCTCGACGCTGAGGGCGATCAGGCGCGAGCCGAAGCCCTCCGCGGCGGGAGCCTCGCCGAGCGCGGGCCCGCCCGTCTCCTTCCAGACCAGGCGATAGGTCGTCTCGTCGCCTTCCCCATGGACGGACACATGGCCATCGGCCGCCGACAGGGCGCCGTACTTCGCCGCATTGGTCGCAAGTTCATGCACGAAAAGCGCAAACGGCGTCGCCGAGGCGTCGTCGATGGGCGTGTCGGCGCCGTCGAAGACCACACGGTTGCGGCCGTCCTGCTCGAAGGGGGCAACCAGCTGCATGATGAGGCTGCGCAGCGACGACTGGCCGACCGCCTGGCGCGAGGCCTGCGAATGCGGCCGTACCAGATCATGCGCCTTGCCCATGGCCGAGATGCGGTTGCGCAGCTGGTCGGCAAACGGCTTCATCTGCGGATAGGAGCGCGCCGACAGCGCGATGATGCCGGTCAGCACGGAGAAGATGTTCTTGATGCGGTGGCTGAGTTCCTGCGCGATGACCTCGCGCTCCTCGGCCGCCAGCCTGGATTCGTGGATGTCGGTGCAGGTGCCGAACCAGCGCGTGATGCGGCCGGCCGCATCGCGCGCCGGAAGGGCGCGCCCGAGGGTCCAGCGATACTCGCCGCTGTGGTGGCGCAGCCGATACTCGATCTGATAGGGCTCGCCGGTGGCGAGGCTGTGCTGCCAGGCCTTGCGCGCACGCTCCTGGTCGGCGGCGTGGAACATGCCGTTCCAACCCTCGCCATCGGTGGAGCCTGCGGGAACCCCGGTGAATTCGTACCAACGGGCGTTGTAGTAGTCGTGGAACCCGTCCGGCCGCGTCGACCACACCATCTGCGGCATGGAATCGGCGAGCGCGCGGAAGCCGGCCTCGCTGGCCGCCAACGCCTCTTCCGCCGCCTTGCGCTCGGTGATGTCGACGATGAGCCCCGGCAGGCGCAACGCCGTGCCCGAGCCGTCGCCCATGACACGGCCGAGCGCCATGACCCAGCGCACGACGCCGTCCTGGCCGCGCAACCGGTATTCGGCGCGGAAATCGCCGCCGGTCGCGATCGCCCCGGCGATACGCTCGTTCAGATGGTCGCGGTCGTCCGGGTGCACACCCTCGACGAAGCGGCCGATCGACGTGCCGCGCTGGGCTTCCTCGACCGGCACGCCGTACATGGTCGCGAAGCGCGCATCGGCGGTGACCGTGTCGGTAACGAGATCCCAGTCCCATACGCCGACGGCGCCAGAGGCGGCGAGCGCAAAGGACAGCTGCTCGTTGCTGCGGGCAAGCGCGCGCTCGGCCACGATGCGCTTGGTGGTCTCGGACAGGATGGCGAGGATGGCGACCGGCAGCCCGTCGGGTCCGCGGATCGGGCTGTAATCGAGATCGAGCCATACGGTCTCGGGCAGGCCGTTCCGGTTGAGGACCATCTCCTGGTCGTGAAAGGCGAGGCACTCCCCGGCCATGCCCCTTGCCACGACGGACGCGTTGAAATCGGCCATTTCCGGCCATGCGTCGACCGCCGCCATGCCGAGGATTTCGGGATGACGCCCTCCGGCGATGGTCGCGTAGCCTTCATTGTAGATGAGAACGCCGCGCGGTCCGACCAGAAGGCACATGGGCCTGGGCGAGGTCAGCAGCATGCGCACCATGGCGCCGACGGTCGGCGACCATGTCTCGATCGCCCCGAGTGGCGTGGCACTCCAGTCGAGCGCCTCGATCAGCGCCAACATTCTTTCGTTGGGCTCTCCCAGACTGCCAAGCGGAGTCGGGTCGAAAATCCTGCTCGTCGTCACAGCGGGAACCCATGAAATTGCGCCCTACCCGAATACGGGGTGGCGCGTGTCAAAAGCGATGTCGGAATGGGTCACCTTGTAACGAGGCGTGCGGAATCGGGCGGAGAAACGCACAAGCAGGCCTTTCGGTTCCTCTCTCGGCGCAAATTGCGGCAATATTTCGGTTCTTATGGGGGTACGCCGCAAAGCCGTCCGCCCGGCGCCACATCGTCGCTCGGATTCCTGCCGGGCGAGCGCACATGCATGAAACCCATGCCCCGACCCGGCAGGGGCAGCATGGCCGCGAAGCCACGCGGAACGGAGGATCAGAAATCTGTTCAGTTTCGCCCGGCGGCGTCGCAAGACGCCTCCAAAACGCCCTAAAAACTTGGAAAATCCGGGGCGACGGCCTATATCCTCAGCATACTCACGCGCGCGATTCGGGGTGAATTTGGCGCGCACCGGGCCAGCGGCATATCAAGAACGGCATTTCATGAGCGAAGCAACCGACACGACCAGCGGCAACGCCGAATACGGCGCCGATTCCATCAAGGTTCTGAAGGGGTTGGATGCGGTCCGCAAGCGGCCGGGCATGTATATCGGCGACACCGATGACGGCTCGGGCCTGCACCACATGGTCTACGAGGTTGTGGACAATGCGATCGACGAGGCGCTGGCCGGCCATGCCGACCTGGTCACCGTGACGCTGAACCCCGACGGCTCGGTCACCGTCATCGACAATGGCCGCGGCATCCCGACCGACATGCATGACGAGGGCGTGTCGGCGGCCGAAGTGATCATGACCCAGCTGCATGCCGGCGGAAAGTTCGACCAGAACTCCTACAAGGTGTCCGGCGGCCTGCACGGCGTCGGCGTCTCGGTCGTGAACGCGCTGTCGGCCTGGCTGAAGATCAAGGTGCGCCGCAACGGCCAGATCCACGAGATGAGTTTTACCCACGGCAATGCCGATGCGCCGCTGAAGGTGACCGGCACCTATGTGCAGGACAAGCAGCCCGGCACCTATGAGGGGCGCAGCGGCAGCCAGATCACCTTCTTCCCGTCGGCCGAAACCTTCACCATGGTCGAGTTCGACTACAACACGCTGGAGCACCGGCTGCGCGAACTCGCCTTCCTCAATTCCGGCGTGCGCATCATCCTGACCGACGCGCGCCACGCCGACATCAAGACCTTGGAACTGCTCTACGATGGCGGGCTGATCGAGTTCGTGCGCTATCTCGACCGCGCCAAGAAGCCGCTGATTTCCGCGCCGATCGCCATCAAGGCGGAGCGCGACGGCATCACCGTCGAAGTGGCGATGTGGTGGAACGACAGCTACCACGAGAACGTGCTGGCCTTTACCAACAACATCCCGCAGCGCGACGGCGGCACGCATCTGGCGGGCTTCCGCGGCGCGCTGACCCGGCAGGTGACGGGCTACGCGGAATCGTCGGGCATCGCCAAGAAGGAAAAGGTCACGATCGCGGCGGAGGATTCGCGCGAGGGCTTGACCGCCGTGCTGTCGGTAAAAGTGCCCGATCCGAAATTCTCGTCGCAGACCAAGGACAAGCTCGTGTCGTCGGAAGTCCGGCCGGCCGTCGAGGGCCTGGTCAACGAGGCCCTCGGCACATGGTTTGAGGAACATCCGGCCGAAGCCAAGGTGCTGATCGCCAAGGTGGCGGAAGCCGCCGCCGCGCGCGAGGCGGCGCGCAAGGCGCGCGAATTGACGCGGCGCAAGGGCGTGCTCGACATTTCCTCGCTGCCTGGCAAGCTGGCAGACTGCCAGGAGCGCGACCCGGCGAAGTCCGAAATCTTCATCGTCGAGGGTGACAGCGCCGGCGGCTCTGCCAAGGGCGGGCGCTCGCGCCAGAACCAGGCGATCCTGCCCTTGCGCGGAAAAATCCTCAATGTCGAGCGCGCGCGCTTCGACCGCATGCTGGGTTCCGACATGATCGGCACGCTGATCACGGCGCTCGGCACCTCGATCGGCAAGGACGAGTTCAACGCCGACAAGCTGCGCTACCACAAGATCATCATCATGACCGACGCCGACGTGGACGGCGCGCATATCAGGACGCTGCTGCTCACCTTCTTCTTCCGGCAGATGCCGGAGCTGATCGAGCGCGGCCACCTCTATATCGCGCAGCCGCCGCTCTACAAGGTGACGCGCGGCAAGAGCTCGCAATACATCAAGGACGAAAGCGCCTTCGAGGAATTCCTGATCGGGTCGGGCCTCGAGGAAGTGTCGCTGACGCTGGGCACCGGCGAGGTGCGCACCGGCCAGGACCTGCGCGCCTCGGTCGACGATGCGCTGGCCGTGCGCTCGCTGATCAACGGGCTGCACACGCGCTACAATCGCGGCGTGGTCGAGCAGGCGGCGATCGCCGGCGCGCTGCGGCCCGACCTGTTCGAGGATCTCGGCCGCGCCGCCGCGATGGCCGAGACGATCGCGGTCCGGCTGGACCTCATCGCGGAAGAAACGGAACGCGGCTGGCAGGGGCGCAGCGCGACCTCCAACGAGGGTCCGGGCGGCTTCGTCTTCGAGCGCATGGTGCGCGGCGTCAAGGAACTGGCGCTGCTCGACATGGGGCTGATCAACTCGGCCGATGCGCGCGCGCTCGACCGCTACGCGGCGCGGCTGGACGAGGTGTTTTCGACGCCGCCGGTGCTGCGCCGCAAGGACAGTTCGGAGACGATCTCGGGGCCGCTGGCGCTGCTCGACGCGGTCTTTGCCGCCGGCCGCAAGGGGCTGACCCTGCAGCGCTACAAGGGTCTGGGCGAAATGAACGCCGAGCAGCTGTGGGAGACGACGCTCGACCCGAATGTGCGCTCGCTTCTTCAGGTCCGGGTCAACGACGCCACCGACGCCGATTCGCTGTTCTCGCGGCTGATGGGCGACGATGTCGAGCCGCGCCGCGACTTCATCCAGGAAAACGCGCTGTCGGTCGCCAATCTCGACGTGTGACGGGGTGTGTGCTGGTCAGTCTCAATCAAACTGAGAATTCGATCCATTGAAATGAGACAACTATCTGTGTCTCATTTCAATGCCTTCCAGTTACGCGCGCCGCTACACCTACGGTTGCATGGACCCTCCGCCGGCCGAAACGCTAGCAATGCTTTGGCTAGAGCGGCTTACAGCTCCTATAGCATTCTAAGGAACTTGTGAGCATTGACGTTCAGTTGCAGCATCATTGCTCGTAGATTAATCTATAAGAACGGTTCTAGGCGATGACGTAAGCAAATGTAGCGCTTGACCTGAGCCCCTGAACTTCCTCCAGATTTGGGTAGAGTCCGTCGATCACTGAGGTGCACCCCGATTTTGGACCGCCCGGCTGGAGGATTTTCCGGGCTTAGGCTCACGGCGGATGGGATGCGCCGGAGCCATTCATGAGCGATATCGGCGGTTTGTTGCCGATGGCGCTGTGAGGACGAACCTCGTTGTAGTCTCTACGCCAATGCTCCATCTTCCGACGGGCGTCGTCAAGCGTCAGAAACCAGTGGGCGTTCAGACATTCCGCCCGGAATTTGCCGTTGAACGACTCGATGAATGAGTTGTCGGTCGGCTTTCCCGGACGGGAGAAGTCGAGCACGACGTCCTTTTGATAGGCCCACAGGTCGAGGTCGCGCGACACGAACTCGGAGCCCTGGTCGACGCGGATCGATTGCGGATATCCGTGCTCCCGGCACACCCTTTCGAGCGTGGCGACGACGTCCTCGCCGCGATAGCTGAAGCGGGGATCGACGGCCGGCGAGAAGCGCGACCAAGTATCGATAATGGTGAGAACACGCAGCTTCCTGCCGGTCGCCAGCTGATCGTGCACGAAGTCCATCGCCCAGGTCTGGTTGCATCTCGTCGCCTCGGTTCGATCGTCCCTGAGCTTCGCCTTCACGCGCCGCTTCGGCGTCTTGTTCCGCAGCTGAAGCCCCAACTCGTTGTAAAGCCTGCGTGTTCGCTTCATGTTTATGGTCCAGCCCTCGCGAACCAGGAGAACATGGACGCGCCGGTAGCCGTAGCGCACCCGCGTCTCGCAGATCTCCTTGATCCGCTGCTTCAATCCGGCCTGCTCGCCGCGCCTGGACTTGTAGGTGTAGAGGGAGCGGTCGATCCGCAGGGCCTCGCACGCCTTGCGAACCGACACCTTCCAGGCCTCCCGTACCTGATCGACAAGCTGGCGACGGCGGGCAGGCCTCAGAGCTTTTTTTGCAACACGTCCTGCAGCATGGCCTTGTCCAACGACAGGTCGGCTACGATCCGCTTCAGCTTGGCGTTCTCCTCCTCAAGCTGGCGCAGCCGCTTCACCTCCGACGGCATCAGGCCGGCATAGCGCTTGCGCCAGTTGTAGAACGTCGCCTCCGATATCCCCGCCTTCCGACAGACCTCGCCTACCGCCGTACCGTCCTCAGCCTGCTTAAGCACGAACGCGATCTGCGCCTCCGAGAACTTCGATGCCTTCATGGAACTCTCCTTCTCCCCATCCAGGGATCATAAATGGAAAATTCCACCCAAGAACGGTCCGATTCAGCGGGGGCACGTCACGGCGGAGGCGATGTCGCGACAGGCATCGCTGCCTGCACGGGCGCGTGGCCGTCCGGTCCGCAAGCCCTTTCCACAGCATCTGCCACGCGAGCGGGTCGTCATCGCCGCGCCGACGTCATGCCCGTGCTGTGGGTCCATGAAGCTGTCGAAGCTGGGTGAAGACGTCACCGAGACCCTGGAGGTGATTCCGCGCCAGTGGAAGGTGATCCAGACGGTGCGGGAGAAGTTCAGCTGCCGTGAGTGTGAAGCCATCACGCAGCCGCCCGCGCCGTTCCATGTGACGCCGCGCGGCTTTATGGGGCCGAACCTGCTGGCAATGCTGCTGTTCGAGAAGTTTGGTCAGCATCAACCGCTCAACCGGCAGAGCGAGCGCTACGGCCGCGAGGGCATCGACCTCTCGGTCTCGACGCTCGCCGACCAGGTTGGCGCGGCGACCGTGGCGCTTGCGCCGTTGCATGAGTTGATCGCCCGGCATGTCATGGCGGCCGAGAGGCTGCACGCCGACGACACGACGGTGCCGATCCTGGCCAAGAGCAAGACCGACACCGGCCGGATCTGGACCTATGTGCGCGACGACAGGCCCTTCGGCGGCGCCGATCCGCCGGCGGCGCTTTACTTCGCCTCGCGCGACCGGCGGCAAGAGCATCCGGACGCGCACCTGGCGAGTTGGCGGGGCATCCTCCAGGCCGACGCCTATGGCGGATACAACGGGCTATATGATCCCGCGCGTCCGAGTGGGCCGGTCACGTCGGCGCTCTGCTGGTCCCATGCCCGTCGCGGCTTCTTCGATCTCGCCGACATTGCCGCGAGTGCGCGGCGCGGGCCCGGCGCCGCGCCCGTGTCGCCGATCGCCCTGGAGGCGGTGAAGCGCATTGACGCGCTCTTTGCCATCGAGCGTGAGATCAACGGCCTGAACGCCGACGAGCGCCGCGCGGTCAGGCAGGAGCGCAGCCGCCCTCTCGTCGACGATTTGCGCGTCTGGCTCGGCGAGCAACGCGGCACGCTCTCGCGCTCGGCGACCGTCGCCAAGCCGATCGACTACATGCTCAGGCGCTGGGACAGCTTTGCCTCATTCCTCGACGACGGGCGTGCCTGCCTGTCGAACAATGCCGCCGAGCGCGCGCTCCGAGGTTTTGCCCTCGGTCGCAAAGCTTGGCTGTTTGCTGGCTCCGGCCGCGGCGCCGAGCGTGCCGCTGCCATGGCGACGTTGATCCAGACCGCAAAGCTGAATGACGTCGATCCACAGGCCTGGCTCGCCGACGTGCTGGCCCGCGTGGCCGGGCATCCCGTCCATCGGCTCAAGGAACTGCTGCCGTGGAACTGGCGCGCGCAATCGACCGCCGCAATCGCGGCCTGATGATGCAGGTCAACAAGGTCCATTCCGTCCGGACCTTGGCGCTCGTCGCAAAGGACCTCGGCGAAGATGCGGATTGGCTCGCCGATATCGCCCTC
>LNFM01011567.1_pt1 | contig 11937 bp, 6 predicted proteins | sample 596031 | NCBI WGS metagenome assembly LNFM01 (sample SAMN04254537, study PRJNA301005) | activated carbon metagenome | isolation source: dual media filters at the Ann Arbor, Michigan drinking water treatment plant | place: USA: Ann Arbor | reverse complement strand
GCGTACATGTCGAAGCCGTTCGACCTGCGCGAGATGGGCGCCCGCGTGAAGGCGTTGATCCGAGCGGCCCGCCGGGAGCGGGACCGCAATCCCACGACGAACCTGCCGGGTTCGCGGGCGATCGACGAGGAGATCGAGGGCGCGCTGAAGAGCGGCAAGCCCACGGCCGTCATCCACGTCGACCTCCTGAACTTCGATGCCTACGCGGATGCGATCGGCATCGCGAAGTCCGAGGAGATCGTGAAGTCCGTCGGCGCGATGCTGCTCCAGTGCGGGCGCGAGGCGTCGGGGGGCGGCTCGTTCATCGGCCACGTCGGCGGCTCGGACTTCATCGCCGTCCTCTCGCCCGACTACGCCGAGGCGTTCCTCACCGCGGCCGAGAGCGCCTTCGAGACCAAGCGCACCGCGTTCCCGGGCGAGCCGGGCATCCTGTCGCTCGTCTCCGCGATCGCCCACACGACGGGCCTGACGCTGAACACCGGCGCCGACGAGCTCGGCCGTCGCCTGGGCAAGGCGATGAAGCAGGTCAAGGCGACGGGCAAGACCGGCCACGTGACCTGGTCTGCATAGGCGCGTGGCTGCGAGCAACGACGACCACAAGCACGACACCGACCCTGCGGTCGCGAACACGCAGGACAGCGCCGATATCGGCAGCGCCGCCACGTCGCACGCATCGTCGAGTGGTGCCTCGACGTCGATGAACCGCGCCCCGCGCATGGTCCGCGCGGGTGACACCCTGGGCCGCTACCAGATCGGCGACGAGCTCGGCGAAGGCGGCATGGCCACCGTCTTCAAGGCGCGCGACACGGAGCTGCGCCGCGACGTCGCCGTCAAGGTGCTCTTCCCGCACCTCGCGCGCCGCGACGAGACCGTGCGCCGCTTCCAGCGCGAGGCGCGCACGGCCGCCGGCCTCGATCACAAGAACATCATGCGGATCTACGACGTCGGGGGCGCCGAGGGCGACGACCCGCCGTACATCGTCATGGAGCTCGTGCGCGGTCGCTCCCTGCTCGCCGAGCTCGAGCAGCGCGGCCCGATGCTCTCGGAGATCGTCGCGTGCATCGGTGCCGTCCTCGCCGACGCGCTCGTCCAGGCGCACGCCGCCGGCATCATCCATCGCGACATCAAGCCAGCGAACGTCCTCGTCACCCACGACGGACGCGTGCTCCTCGCCGACTTCGGCGTCGCGCGCCTCGAGACCGAAGACTCGCTCCACACCAAGACCGGCGCGCTCCTCGGCACGCCCGCCTACATGAGCCCCGAGCAAGCCAGCGGCGACATCGCCGTCGCACGCAGCGACCTCTACTCGCTGGGCGCGATGCTCTACCAGCTCTCCACGGGCTCGCTGCCCTTCACCGGCAACCCCGCGAAGATGCTCGCGCAGATCGCGAGCGGCGCCCTCGTCCCCGCCATTCGTCGTCGTGCGGCCGTCGGCCCCGACCTCTCTCGCTGCATTACCGAGCTGATGGCCGTCGAGCAGGAGGCTCGCCCCGCGAACGCGACCGTCGTCGCCGCCGAGCTGCGCCGCATCGCCTCCGTCGGGGGCTTCGGCGATCCGGCCGACGAGCTCGTCCGCTACTTCACCGACCCCGAGGCCTTCGCCCGCGACCGCCTGCCCGGCGTCGTCACCGCGATGATCACCTCGGCGAAGCAGGCCATCGCCGACTCCAAGCTCCCCCGCGCCATCGCCCTCGCCGATCGCGCCGCCGCGCTCGCCCCCGACGATCCGCAGGTCGCCGCGCTCGTCCAGACCGTCACCGAAGGCGGCCGCGCGTCGGCCCGGCGCAAGGTGGTGCTCCTCGTCGGCGCCGGCCTCCTCGTCGCGGGCGGAGGCACCGTCGCGGCCATGTCCCTCTTCGGCGGAGACGAGACGCCACAAACGATCGATGCCCCCGTCGCGCTCGTCGCGGATGCGCCCGCAGATGCCCCGGCCGTGGCCGTCATCGCCGACGCGGGCGTCATCGCCGTCCTCGATCTCGATGCCGGCCTCGATGCCGCCGCCATCGCCAGCCTCCCCGTCGACGCGCGCCCCGCGAAGCTGAAGGACGCGAGCGTCGCCGTCACCATCGAGCGTCCCGATGCCGAGGTCGCGCTGGCGACTCCCGATGCCTTCGTCCCCGTCGACGCGCCGCCCGCGCCCCCCGAGGACGGCTCCCTCGTCGTCGAGAACGACACCTGGTGCTCCGTCTACATTGACGGCTCCCTCCGCGGTGAGATCAAGGCCAAGGCCAAGCCTGTCCGCATCACCCTCGCCCCCGGCTCGTACCAGGTCACCTGCGAGCAGACCGCGAACAAGCGGTGGACCAAGCCCGTCACCGTGAAGGCGGGCAAGCAAGCCACCCTGAAGGGCGAGCTCCTCGGCGCCGGGATCGCCGTCACGATCGCCATCGCCGGCGACCGAGCCACCATCGGCGGCACGTCCTACGTCCGCGGCGCCACCGCCACCATCCCCGCCGGCCGTGTCCAGATGAAGGTCTACAAGGGCGCCCAGGTTGTCGCCGAGGGCTGGATCTCGGTGGTCCGGCCGTGCAAGGCGCACGAGGACGGCCCCCGGGTCGTCTGCGACCCGATCTAGCGGCGAGGGTGTCGCAGGGGTCGGACCCCTGCGACAGGGGCCGAGGGTGTCGCAGGGGTCGGACCCCTGCGACACCTGGCATTGGAGCGCGCAATGGACCTTGCCCATGAGAGGCTCTATCCGGACGAACCTCGGTTTCCGGACATGCGTGTCGCGATCGGCGCCGGCGTCCCCGGGGCAGGGGATATGATCCGGGCGGTTACGACTGGCAGACTGGTTGCACTGAGGGACGGACACGTGAGGCTCATCGGGGTCATAGCGATGCTGAGTGGGTGCTTCTACGTGCCCTCGGTGAATCAGCGTCCGGGCCTCGAGATCCGGAGCAACGGCGCGACCCTCGTCCGCGGCGGCAGCGCGACGTTCGAGGCCGTGGTCGTGGACCCCGAGGCGGACGCGGTCGACCTCCAGTGGCGCGCGTACCTGTGCAAGGGGCCGGCGCCCGTGGACCCGAGCGAGTTCGGGGACTGCGACCAGGAGCCCTTCTTCGATGGCATCGGGGCGGAGTTCGAGATTCCGTACATCGAGCCGAAGACGCGCGAGTCCGATGCGGTGACGACGGGAATTCGCGTGACCCTCGACGGCCAGGACGACCGTGGTGCGAGTGCGAAGCCGGCCCAGCGGATCGCGATCGCGGTCGAGAACGCGCCCCCCGAGGTGCGCTTCCCGCCGGACGCCATCGAGAGCAAGTTTGGCCAAACGGTGGACACGCCGCTGCGCGCGTTCGTGGCCTACGGTGATGTCGACGACACGCCCGAGAACGTGACGCTGACATGGGAGGTGTTCGCGCCGACGGAGGTTCCGTTCGATCTGCCGACGCCGGTGCCGCCCGAGCAAGTGCCATCGCCGCCGGAAGGGCTCGCCCAGGAGGGGATCGAATTCACGCCCACCGTCGAGGGCAACTGGCAGGTGCGGGTGACCGCGACCGATGCGGCGCAGGCCGTGGTCAGCGTGACTAACATCGTCGTGGTCGTCGCCGACGGGGCGCCGTGTCTCACCGCCGAGATGCCGACGATCTTCGAAGGCAGCACGTTGCCGGTCTTCGAGCCGACCTTGTTCTCGTCCAGCGTCACCGACAATCTCGATGCCTGGCCCGCGGCCACCGGCGATGACCTGTTCGGCTCGGCCCTGTTCACCTGGTCGGTGAAGGCCGGCGCGGGCCCGCGTGACATCGTCGTCGAGAGCCAGGAACAGAACAGCTATGCGTTCGACCCGACCGCCTACAGCGTCGGCACCATCGTCGAGATCCGGGTGGAGATCGAAGACCGCGTCGAGCGCACGCTCGCGTGTCCCGACACGGATGCAGCGTGCGCTGTCGTGACGGGCAGCGGCTGCTTCCAGCGCCGAACATGGAGGGTCGAGGCCCGATGAAGCCTTGGCTCGCGGCCCTGCTGCTCGGCTGCGGCTGGTTCGTCGCGGCGTGCGCGGGCGGCCTGGACAGCGATCCCATCGGGGACGACGCCGTCGACGGAGACAACGATGGCGTCGATGACGGCGGGTGCGATGTGCGGATCGACTTCGATCCGCCCGAGCCGCTCATCGGCATGCACCCGCAGCTCCGCGCGATCGCCGACGCCGATCTGGACGGCGTGATCGACTACGAGTGGCAGGTTCGCTACAACGGAAGTCTTGTCGGCTTTCAGCCGGCGCAAGCCAACACGCTGCAGGCGATCCGGTTCGATATTCCGCAGACGGGCGTGTACGACGTGAGCGTCCTCGTCCCGGGCTGCGGGGAGGGAGAGCAGTCGATCTCGGTGATGGATCCGCAGGCCGACTTCGCGGATCTGCGCCTCCGGGTGATTCCGCCGATCTCGATCGGTGCGCCACCCATCGACCGCATCCAGCGCGTGTACGGCGGCGGCGACAAGCTGGTCACCGCCTACCTCGATAGCGGCATTGTCGCCGCCACCCGCGTCCAGGATGCGACGAGCGCGGGCGTGGCAGCGTACCTGCGCTTCTCGCCCGTCTCGATGCCGGCGGCCACGGTGGAGGCGTTCTCCTCGGCGAGCGGCGAGGTCTCGCCGACGCTGCTGGCGCAGGAGCACAGCGTGCTCGTGATCCCGACCTCGAACCTGCTCGCCCCGAAGCGCTTCACGGGCTGGAGCGCGGGCGCCGCGCTGCCCCTCGTCGTGGATGCGGGTAGCCCGATCTCGGGTACCGTCGTCGATGGCACCGGCGCGGGTCTCGCGGGCGCGACCGTGCAGCTGGACGTGGCCGGCGTACCGACGACGTACGCGACGACGACGGCGACCGGAGCCTTCACCGTGCGCTCGTCGCTGACGTCGGGGCTCACGAAGATCGCCGTCACGCCGCCGGTGGCGACGGGCTTGCCGCGCCTCGAAGCGTCGTCGGCGCAGCTCGTGCTGAACCAGCCGCTGGCGATCGCGTACGCGCCGTCGCTCGCGCCGCGGAATGTCGGCGGCACGCGCATCGAGCGTACGGGGGGACTCGCGAATGCGCGCGTCCTGTTCACCGGCTCGTTCGTGGCGGGCACGGTGCAGTCGGGGGTGGGCGCGCCGGTGCCAGCGATGGGCAGCGTGCGCGTGGCGCTGACGACGGATGTGAACGGCGTGCTGCCGTCGGCGCTCGTGCCCGACGAGCGACTCGCGGCGGTGATCACGGCGGCGCCGGGCGACGTGGCCGTCACGGCCGTGGACCTCACCGCGAGCGTGCCCGCGACGATCGCGGCGGCGCCGATGAGGACGTTCTCGACGAGCGTGCGGACGCCCGATGCCGGGGCCGCGGACCGCGCCGAGCTCGAGGCGGTGCCGATCGGGGATCTGGCCGCGGGGGGCGCGCAGGCGGTGCGCTACACGGCGAATGCGGCGGGGACGATCACCGGCTCGCTGGCCGTCGGCGGGCGGTATCAGCTGCGCATCCGCGATCCGAAGCAGCGCGGAGCGCCGCGGGTCGTCGAGGTCGAGGCTGATGCCGTCGCGCCCTCGTACACGCTCGTCGGGTCGCTCGATCTCGTCGGGACGCTCGTGGTCTCCGACAGCGACGTGGCCCTCGACAACGCGATCATCCAGATCCTGTGTGGAAGCTGCCAGGGGATCGACCGCGAGCGCCCGCTCGTCGAGACCGTGTCCCTCGACGGCGAGTTCAGGATCGCGGTGCCGGATGTCGAGCTTGACTAGGACGATGCACGGACTCGGGACAGCCGCCCTGCTGGTGCTGGTGGGGTGCGGCGACGCCGGCAGCCTCGACGACGGCGCCGACGATGCTTTCCCCGATGCCTCGCCGTGCGACGTCACGATCGTGTTCGACCCGTCCGAGCCGCTCCTCGGCATACATCCGCAGATCCGCGCGACGGCGGAGACGACGCTCCCCGGCGTCTTCGACTACCAGTGGGAGGTCTTTCACGACGGGAGCGTCGCCTTCGAGCCCGCGCAGGCCGGCTCGTACCGCGCGATCCGCTTCGATGCCCCGGAGACCGGCGTCTACTCCGTGCGCGTGACGGTGCCGGGGTGCGGGTTCGACGAACGAGATGTCACTGTCACCGACCCGAACGCGGCGTTCGTCGACCTTCGCATGCGCGTGATCCCACCGCCGGGGCTGCCGGTGCCGCCCATCGACAAGATCCAGCGCGTGTTCGGCGGCGGCGACAAGACGATCACCGCGTACTTCGAGCGTGGTCTCGACATGCAGACGCACGTCACCGACGGCACGAATCCCGTCGAGGCGTACCTGCGCTTCGCGCCCGTCTCCCAACCCGACGCGGTCATCGAGGCGTTCACGCTGCTCGGTAACGTGAACGCGCGCCTCCTCTCGCAGCGCCACCGCGTGCTCGTCATCCCCGTGTCGCAGGCGTTCGCGCCGCTGCGCGTCGACGACTGGACCCCGATCCAGCCGCCGGACTTCGTCGTCTCGGCCGGCCTGCCCATCAGCGGCTCCATCGTCGACAGCGCGGGCGATCCGATCGCGAATGCGACGATCCAGCTCGTGGTCGACGGCGTGCCCTCGACGTATGCGACCACCGCCGCCAACGGCGCGTTCACCGCGCGCGCCACGGTTCGCACCGGCCCGACGACGATCGCGGTCACCCCGCCCCCGAGCTCGGGGCTGCCCCGCCTCTCCGTGACGACGAGCGCGCTCGATCTGACGCAGTCCCTCGTCATCACGTACGGCGCCACGCCGACGCGCGACGTCGCCGGTGTCCAGACCGCGCCGAATGCGAGCGTCGTGTTCACCGGTTCGTTCGATGCGGGCACGATCCGCACGGGCGCGGCCACGGTCACCGCGCGTGGCTCCGTCCGGGCCGCCACGACCTCGAATCCGAGCGGCGGGCTGGCGTCGGTGCGCGTGCCCGGCGTGCTGCTGACGGCCGTGATCTCCGATGCCGAGCGCACCTCGCTCACCACCGTCGATCTGACGACCGCCGTTCCGACGACGCTGGCCGCGCCTGCGATGACGCCATTCTCCACGATCATCGAGATGCCGGCGGGGGGGCCCGTCGCCGGCGCGGAGCTCGAGGCGGTACCGCTCGGAGCGCTCGCGGCAGCGGGCGTGCAGCCGGTGCGCTTCATCGCGAACGCCAGCGGTGTGGTTACCGGCTCCCTCGTCGCCGGTGCCCGCTATCAGCTTCGCTTCCACGACCCGCGAGGGCGCGCGTCCACGCGTGTCGTCGAGACCGAGGCCGATGCCGTGGCCGCAAGCTACCCGCTCGTGAAGGCGCTGACGCTCTACGGCGAGCTTCTCCTCTCCGACAGTGATGCGGCGGTCGACGGGGCGATCGTCCAGATCCTGTGCGGCGAGTGCAGCGGCGTGGACCGCCATCGGCCCCTCGTCGAGACCGTCACACGCGGTGGCGAGTTCCGGGCCACCGTCCCCGACGTGGGAGTGCAGTAGCATGCAGGCGATGAGGTTCCTGCCCGTGATCGTCGCGCTCGCACCGTCGATCGCCCTCGCGCAGCCCGGCGGCCCGGAGGCGGCGTCGCAGTCGGTGGCGCTCTTGCCGCTGGATGCGGGCAAGTCCCTCGAGCTCTACGGACAGCCCGTCGCCAGCGAGCTCGCGCGCGCGCTCGCCTCGGGCAACATCGACGTGCAGGTCGTCGGCCCGCGCATGGCCGTGCCCGCGGCGGCGCGCCTCATCGTCGACGGCACGATCAAGCCCGGGACCGGCGAAGCGATCCTGCTCTCGATCCGCGTGCGCAACCCCGCCGACGGCACGGTGCTCGACACGCTGTCGGCGACGGCGTCGAGCCTCTCGAACATCGACAAGGCCGCCGCCGATCTCGCGGCGCGGGTGGTGCCCGTCATCCGGGCCCGCCTCACCGTGCTCGATCAGAAGCCCGCGGTGCCCGTCGAGCCGACGCCGCCCGAGCGCACACCGCCGCCTGCTGCACCTCCCATCGAGCTGTCGATGAGCGTGTTGGGGGCCGAGCCGCTGCGGGCCCCGCTCGCGGCGACCCTGCTGGCGCGGGCCGAGTCGACCCAGCATGTCGTGCGCGAGGGCTCAGCGACCACGATCCTCCTCGAGGTGCGCGGCTACGAGGTCGTCGCTGGCGCGGTCCCGATGGCGCGGGCCCGGGTGCGCCTCGCCATCGGCAGCCAGTTCGATCGCGTGCTCTTCACCGACACCGTCGTCGGCGACAAGGGCATGGCGTCCGATGCGCTCGCCGCCCGCGTGGCGCAGGAGGTCCTCGTCATCGCGCGGCCGCATCTCAAGCGGGTGGTGACCTCGTGGCGGTGATGCGCGTCGTCCTCGTGTTCCTTCTCGTCGCCAGCATCGCGCGCGACGCGAGTGGGCAGACGCCCGCGAGCAGCGCTGCCGAAGGGCAGCGCGGGCCGGCCGATACGTCCTCGCGGCTGTCCGATGCGAACGCCGCCGCGGCCGCCGGGGACTGGGCGCAGGTCGCGACGCTCGTCGACCCGCTGATCTCGTCGCAGGTCTCGCCCACGGACCTCGCCGAAGCGCATCGCCTCGCCGGCATCGCGAGCTTCTTCCAGCAGCGGCTCGGTGACTCCGAGGCGCACTTCGTCGCCTACCTGAAGATCGATCTCGACGGTCAGCTCGACTCGACGCTCTATCACCCCGATGTCGTCCTCTTCTTCAACGAGGTCCGCGCGAAGCACCAGGCCGAGCTGCGCGCCTTGCGCCCCAAGTCGAAGAGCTACTGGCTCCTCAACTTCATCCCGCCCGGCGGGCAGCTCCAGAACGGCGAGCGCACCAAGGCGATCGTGATCGGCGCGGCCCTCGGGGTGTTCGCCATCGGCAACCTGACCTCGTACTTCGTGCTCCGCTCCTGGTGCGAGCGCGTATCGGGCCAGGCGGGCGAGAGCGCCACCTGCGATCAGGACACCGATCGGGTGAGCACCGCGGGGAAGCTGCGGACGCTCAACATTGTCACCGGGATCGGCCTCATCGTGACCTACGCCTTCGGGGTGTACGACGGTGTGTCCGGATATCAGCGACAGCGTAAGAAGGAGAGCGTCCAGCCCTTCGTCTCCTCGTCGGCGGAAGGCGCGACGGTGGGGATCTCCGGCACGTTCTGAGAGACCTACATGCGATTGGGGGCCGTAGGCCCTGGGTTGCTCACCACGCGACACTTGTTTAGTCCCCCAGGTGTCGTCGGTGGACCATTGTGATCAGACCGCGAACGCAGCTACGATTCTGCTTCGGTGAGGTCGCCCGTCCCCTTCGGGAAATACCTGCTGCTCGATCGCATCAGCGTCGGCGGCATGGCCGAGGTCTTCAAAGCGAAGTCCTACGGCGTCGAGGGCTTCGAGAAGATCATCGCGATCAAGCGAATCCTGCCCACGATGGGCGAGGACCGCGACTTCATCAAGATGTTCATCGACGAGGCGAAGATCGCCGGTCAGCTCGCGCACGCGAACATCTGCCAGATCTTCGAGCTCGGTCGCATCGACGGCTCGCACTTCATCGCGATGGAGTACATCTGGGGCAAGGATCTGCTCCAGATCCAGAACCGGCTCCGCAAGATCAAGACGGCGATGCCCACGCCCATGGCGTGCTTCATCATCGGCAAGGTCCTCGAGGGTCTCGACTACGCGCACCGGAAGCGAGACCCGCTCGGTCGCCCGCTCGAGATCGTCCACCGCGACTGCTCGCCCCAGAACGTGCTCGTCTCGTACGAAGGCGAGGTCAAGGTCATCGACTTCGGCATCGCGAAGGCGACGTCGCGCAACTCGCGGACGATGGCCGGCGTGCTCAAGGGCAAGTTCGGCTACATGTCGCCCGAGCAGGTCCGCGGCCTGCCGCTCGATCGCCGCAGCGACATCTTCGCCATCGGCACGATGCTCTACGAGTGTCTGACGGGCGAGCGCCTGTTTCAGGGCGAGACCGATTTCTCGACGCTGGAGAAGGTTAGAAACGTCGACATCCGGCCGCCTCGCGAGATCAACCCCGCGATCCCCGAGGCGATCGAGACGATCATCCTGAAGGCGCTCTCGAAGGACGTCGACACTCGCTATCAGTGGTGCTCGGAGATGCACTCCGATCTCCAGACGTTCCTGATGGCGCAGGATCAGCTCTTCACGCCGAAGTCGCTGTCGGCGTGGCTCAAGGAGGTCTTCAGCACGGAGATCGACCGCGAGCGCACGCTGCTGGAGCAGTACAAGCGCGTCGGCCGCGATGGCCTGATCGCCGGCGTTCCGAGCGCCGAGGCGAAGCTCGATGTCGTCGAGAATCTCGGCGAAGCGGGCCAGGCCGAGGGCGATGCGACGCAGCTCGGCGGACCGAACTTCGAGGACCTCGATGGCGCCGCGGCCGCGGTGGCCGCCGCCGCCGCCCCGGAGATTGGCCCGGCCTCGGGCTCGCCCGCGGCCACCGGCCGGATGCCAGGCGACGACGACGGCGATGGAGACTTCGGCGAGGAAGCTCCCACGGAGATCTTCGGCGAGATCGATCACGGTGCGTCGCCGCTCGCGGCTTCGTCGTCGGCGAACGAAGCGGTCACGGTGCCGCGCAACACCGGTCAGGGGGTCGCGCAACCGCCGAAGGGGCCGCCCAAGCCGCCGCCGGGTCGCGGCTCGGTCCCGACCGCCCCGCCGCAGTACGTCCCGCCCAGCGCGGGTGCGAGTGCGATGCTCGGAGCCTCGCCGAGCGGCCCGCTCGGGATGGGCAACGCGCAGCCGATGGCGCACGGCCCGATGAGTGGGGCGATGGGGGTTCCGATGGCCCCGCAGCTGGGCATGCCCACGCCATCGACAGCGCCGCCCGGTCTCGGGCCGTATTTGCCGGCCCCGTCGCCGGGTGGCTACCAGGCCGTGCCGTCGGCGCAGGGCTATCCGATCGGACCGCAACCGCCGGCCCAGGGGAACCCCTACGGCAGCAGTCCGAACCACAACCATGGCGGCCTCGTCTCTCCCGACGCGCCGCCGCAGAAGACGCTGCTCGGCGCCGCCCGTCCGCCCGACATGCCCTGGTACGGCGCGCCCGGATCGAACCCATCGCAGCAGATGGCCGCGCAGCCCGGTCCCTCGGACTACCCGTCCTATCAACCGTCGAGCCCGGGCATGCCGTTGCCGCCGCAGGGCTATTCGTCGTCGCCCGATATGGGCGGCTACGCCCCTCCGATGTCGTCGCCACCATATGGGCAGCCGGGACCGGGGGGGCCCGGCGGCCCGTATGGCGCGCCTCAGCAGCAGCAACCCGCGCCGCCGCAATGGCAGCAGCCGCAGAACCAGTACGGCATGCCGTCGGCGGGGGCCGTCGAAGCGCCCGGCGGCATGCAGGTCGATCCCGGCCCGCAGGCGCCGCCGAAGAAGTCGTCCATCGCACGCGATGTTCTGATCGGCGTCGCGATCGCGGCCGTCGTCCTCGGTGGCTTCCTCGCCGTGAAGTTCCTCGTCCTCGACAAGGAGGACGAGCCCGCCGCGCCGACATCGACGATCGCGAACCTGCGGGTCGCGCTCGATCCCGGAACCACTGCCGAGGTCTTCGTCGACAACGAGCGCAAAGCGACCGTCACCGACGGCAAGGAGATCCCGGTCTCGCCTGGCAAGCGCGCGGTTCGCATCGTTGGCCCCAAGGGCACGAAGTGCGAACAGGACGTCGACCTCGCCGCAGGCAAGACGACGACGGTGAAGTGCAGCCTCGGCGCCGCGACGGGGTCGGGCTCGGCCGCAGCCACGGCGCCGACGCCGGCCAACACGGGCTCCGGGTCGGCAGTGCAGCCGGCCACGGCGGGCTCCGGCTCGGCGGCCAAGCCGGCCGACGCGGGCAGCGGTAGCGCCGCGGTCAAGCCAGCCGATGCGGGCAGCGGTAGCGCGGCGGTCAAGCCAGCCGACGCGGGCAGTGGCAGCGCGGCGGTCAAGCCGGCCGACGCGGGCAGCGGCAGCGCGGCGACCAAGCCGACGGATGCGGGCAGCGCCAAGACCGTGGATGCAGGCTCGGCCGCCAA
>LNFM01011566.1_pt1 | contig 11937 bp, 9 predicted proteins | sample 596031 | NCBI WGS metagenome assembly LNFM01 (sample SAMN04254537, study PRJNA301005) | activated carbon metagenome | isolation source: dual media filters at the Ann Arbor, Michigan drinking water treatment plant | place: USA: Ann Arbor | reverse complement strand
TCATCGGCACGGTGAACGAGGACTTCGCCGTCGAAAGCTTGGCCGGCGACGTCTTCCAGCTCGGCAACCGTTCCTATCGCATTCTGCGCGTCGAGCGCGGCACCGTGCGCGTCGAGGACGCACAGGGCCAGCCGCCGACGATTCCCTTCTGGCTCGGCGAGGCGCCGGGCCGCAGCGACGAGCTGTCCGTCTCGGTTTCGCGCCTGCGTGCCGAGATCGCTGCAAAGCTGACAGAGGACAAGACCGGCGCGTCCGTGCGGCGTTGGCTCGAAGGCGAGGTCGGCCTCGGCGCCGTCGCCGCCGAAGAATTGACTGCCTATCTCGCCGCCGCGCATGCCGCGCTCGGCACCTTGCCGACGCAAGAAACGCTGGTGTTCGAGCGCTTCTTCGACGAGGCGGGCGGCATGCAGCTGGTGATCCATTCGCCCTACGGCAGCCGGCTCAACCGCGCTTGGGGCCTGGCGCTGCGCAAGCGCTTCTGCGGCAAGTTCAACTTCGAGCTGCAGGCGGCGGCGACCGAAGACAACATCATCCTGTCGCTCACCTCGGTGCATAGCTTCGAGCTGGCCGACGTGAAGGCCTATCTGCATTCCTCCAGCGTGCGCAAGGTGCTGATCCAGGCGCTCTTGGACGCTCCGATGTTCCTGACGCGCTGGCGCTGGGTCGCCGGGATCGCGCTCGCCTTGCCGCGCTTCAGGGGCGGGCGCAAGGTGCCGCCGCAATTGGCGCGCATGGATGCCGAAGATCTGGTGGCCAATGTTTTTCCCGACCAGCTCGCCTGCGCCGAAAACATCGTCGGCGAGCGCGAGGTGCCAGATCATCCGCTGGTCAACCAGACGATCGACGATTGCCTGCAGGAGGCGATGGACCTCGCCGGCCTCGAAGAGCTGCTGCGCAAATTGGAATCGGGCGCCATCCAGGTCGTCGCCTGCGATCTCGTGGAACCGTCGCCGCTCGCCATGGAAGTGCTGTCGGCGCGGCCCTATGCTTTTCTCGAGGACGCGCCCTTGGAAGAGCGCCGCACCCAGGCGGTCATGGGCCGGCGCTGGATTTCCGCCGAGGATGCCTCCGAGCTCGGCAAGCTCGATCCTGAAGCCATCGCCCGCGTCCGCGAGGAGGCCTGGCCCGACGCGGCGAGCGCCGACGAATTGCATGACGCCCTGGTCTGGCTTGGCTATCTGACCGAGGCTGAAGCCAAGGCGACGCTGGGCTGGCCCGATCTGCTCGATCAACTGGCGAAGGCCAAGCGCGTCGCCCAATTGACGACGCCGGCGGGCCCGCTATGGCTTACGGCCGAGCGCCTGCCGCAGTTTCGCGCGCTGTGGCCAGGCGCGCCCCTGCAGCCGGCGATTGCCGCGCCGGGGTCTTATGCCCTGCAGGATTGGACGGCGGAGAGCGCGGCAGTCGAAATCATGCGCGGCCGGCTTGAAGGGCAGGGCCCGGTGACGCAGGCGAGGCTCGCAGGCTCGTCGGGGCTCGCGCCCGATGTCGTCGCCATGGCGTTGATGGCGCTCGAAGGCGAGGGCTTCGCCTTGCGCGGCCGCTTCACCGCCGAGACAGCGGAGGACGAATGGTGCGAGCGCCGTCTGCTGGCGCGCATTCATCACTACACGATCAAGCGCCTGCGCGCCGAGATCGAGCCGGTCGCCGCGCGCGACTTCCTGCGCTTCCTCTTCGCCTGGCAGCGCGTGCAGCCTAGCGGGCGCATGGAAGGGCCAGACGCGCTCGACGCCATCGTCGGCCAGCTCGAAGGATTCGAGGCGGCGGCGGGCGGCTGGGAGCGCGAGATTTTGCCGGCGCGCATCGCCGAATATGAGCCGGCCTGGCTCGACGAGCGCTGCCTGTCGGGCCGCGTCTCCTGGGCACGCCTGCGCCCGCGTGTCGCCCGCGCCGAAGCGCGCCATGCCGGCCCGGTGCGCGCGACGCCCATCACGCTGATGGCGCGCCGCCATGCCGGATATTGGACTGCGCTCTCCGCCACCGACGCGCCGGCTGAACCGAGCGGCCGCAGCCGCGCCGTCTACGAGACCCTGCGCGATCAGGGCGCGCTGTTCTTCGACGAGCTGGTGCAGCAGACCAAGATGCTGCGCGCCCAGGTCGAGGAGGCGCTCGGCGAATTGGTCACGCTCGGGCTGGTCACGTCCGACAGCTTCGGCGGCTTGCGCGCCTTGATCGCGCCGGCGGCCAAGGCGCCGTCCTACGGAATGCGCCGCCGCCGCCGGCCCGTGGTGTTCGGCATGGACGATGCCGGCCGCTGGGCCCTGGCGCGCCGCGCGCCGTCGCTCGACCGCGAATTTACCGAGGACGCCGTCGAGCATGTGGCGCTGACCCTGCTGCGCCGCTACGGCGTGGTGTTCTGGCGCATGCTGGAGCGCGAGGCCGACTGGCTGCCGCCCTGGCGCGAACTGTTGAAGGTCTACCGCCGCCTCGAAGCGCGCGGCGATATCCGTGGCGGCCGCTTCGTCGCCGGCTTCTCCGGCGAGCAATATGCCTTGCCCGAAGCGGTCGGCAAATTGCGCGACGTGAGGCGCGCCGAGACCAAGGGCGAGTTCGTTTCGCTGTCTGGCGTCGATCCGCTCAATCTCGTCGGCATCCTCACGCCGGGCGCCAAGCTGGCCGCCGTGATCGGCAACCGCGTGCTCTATCGCGATGGCGTGCCGGTGGCGCTGCTGGCCGGCGGCGAGGTCAAGCCGCTCGAGGAGATGGATGCCGGCACGCTCTGGCAGGCGCAGAAGATCTTGCTGCGCCAGGGGCCGATGGCCGAGCAACCTGCCGAGTAGGTGACCACTTACCTACGTGGTAAGTCGGTTACTTCCGACAGACAAAATTTACGCCTCCGGCGCGAATGAGGGATTCTGATCATCGCGCGATGGTGCTACGACTCCGCTCCGTTTTCCTTCCAGCATGGCTTGCATGTCCTCCCCCATCATCTCCGTCCCGATCATTTCGGTTATGGGCCTGTCGAAGACCTACAAGTCGGGTTTCCAGGCGCTCAAGGCCATCGACCTCTCTGTCGAGAAGGGTGAAATCTTCGCGCTGCTCGGGCCGAACGGCGCCGGCAAGACGACGCTGATCGGCATCATCTGCGGCATCCTCAATGCGTCATCGGGCACGGTGACCGCCGACGGCCATGACATCGTCAAAGATTATCGTGGCGCACGCTCGAAGATCGGCCTGGTGCCGCAGGAACTGAGCACCGACGCCTTCGAAACGGTATGGGCGACGGTCAATTTCAGCCGCGGCCTGTTCGGGAAGGCCCCCGATCCGGCTCATATCGAGAAGATCCTTCGCGAGTTGTCGCTGTGGGACAAGAAGGACAGCAAGATCATGACGCTGTCCGGCGGCATGAAGCGCCGCGTGATGATCGCCAAGGCGCTGTCGCACGAGCCGAGCATCCTGTTTCTCGACGAGCCGACGGCCGGCGTCGACGTCGAGCTGCGCCAGGACATGTGGCGCATGGTGCGGCATTTGCGCGAATCCGGCGTCACCATCCTCCTCACGACCCATTACATCGAGGAAGCCGAGGAGATGGCCGACCGCATCGGCGTCATCAGCAAGGGCGAGATCATCCTGGTCGAAGAGAAAACCGAACTGATGCGCAAGCTCGGCAAGAAGCAATTGAGCTTGCAGCTGCAGGTGCCGCTCGACGCCGTGCCGCCGGAGCTGGGGGATTATCAGCTGGCCCTCGGCGGCGGCGGTAATGAGCTGGTCTATACCTACGACACGCAAGGGGAGCGCACCGGCATCACCTCGCTGCTGAGCGCGCTGGCCGCCGCCGGCATCCGCTTCAAGGATTTGCAGACGACGCAAAGCTCGCTCGAGCAGATTTTCGTCGAGCTGGTGAAGGGGAGCCGCGCATGAACATTCATGCCATCCGCGCGATCTACAAATTCGAGATGGCGCGCGCCTGGCGCACCATGACGCAAAGCATCATCGCGCCGGTGATCTCGACGTCGCTCTATTTCGTCGTGTTCGGCGCGGCGATCGGCGCAGGGATTCAAGCCATCAACGGGGTGAGCTACGGCTCCTTCATCGTGCCCGGCCTCATCATGCTGTCTCTGCTGACGCAGAGCATCGCCAACGCCTCTTTCGGCATTTATTTCCCCCGCTTCACCGGCACAATCTACGAGCTTTTGTCGGCGCCGGTCTCGCCGATGGAGATCGTCATCGGCTATGTCGGCGCGGCGGCGAGCAAGTCGATCATCCTCGGCGCGATCATTCTCGCCACCTCGACGCTGTTCGTGCCGTTGCAGATCGAACATCCGCTGTGGATGCTGTTCTTCCTGCTGCTGACGGCGGTGACCTTCAGCCTGTTCGGCTTCATCATCGGCATCTGGGCCGACGGGTTCGAGAAGCTGCAAATCGTGCCGCTGCTGGTCATTACGCCGCTGACCTTCTTGGGCGGCAGTTTCTACTCGATCGATGCGCTGCCGCCGTTCTGGCGCGCCGTCAGCCTGTTCAATCCGGTGGTCTATCTGGTGAACGGGTTCCGCTGGAGCTTTCATGGCACGGCGGATGTCCATATGGCCATCAGCCTCGGCATGACGCTGGCATTCCTCGTCGGTTGCCTCGCCATCGTCGCCTGGATGTTCAAGACCGGCTATCGCCTACGCAACTGAGCGCTGCTCAGTCGCTGCCGAAAAATACGCCAATGGACTCGCGCCGCGCCGCGCCACGCGCTAGGCTTGTCGGTGTCCTGCAGAGACAAGTTTCGACAGACGACATTTGCACCTGCAAGTCCCAGATTAAGCAGCGTTTTCCGCGTTTGGCGGGATCATTGCCATCCGTTCGCACGGCGGCCGAGCCTGGCCGCGAGATGGCATAGCTCTTGCTCCTTTCGTTCGTTGCCGCGCTTCTGCGGCCAAGCGTTCCGCCCGATAGCTGGGTTGAAATGAGAGGGATCCCATGAAGCGAGTGATGATGGCTGCGGCCCTGTCCTGCGCCGCCGTGATGATGTCCGGCGCCGCCACGGCCCAGGACATGTTCTTCAAGGGCAAGACGATCAGCATGCTGTCGCCCTCGACGCCGGGCGGCTCGTACGATTTCTACGCGCGCATCGCCGCGCGCTACATGTCGGACTATCTGCCGGGCAAGCCCAATTACGTCGTGCAGAACATGCCCGGCGCCGGCGGCATGAAGGCCGCCAACTTCCTCTACAACGTCGCGCCGAAGGACGGCACGGTGATGGGGTTGATGAACCAGACCCTGGCGCATTACCAGATGCTGCTCGATACCGACGGTGTGCAGTTCGACGTCGGCAAATTCACCTGGATCGGCCGCGTCGCGCCGACCGTCACGCTGGTCATGCTGTGGGGCGAGGCGCCGGCCAAGTCGATCGAGGATCTGAAAACGACGGAGATCTTGTTCGGCGCCAGCAGCGCCGTGTCGCAGAGCTACATGATCCCGATGATGATGAAGAACTTGCTCGGCTACAAAGCCAAGCCGATCGTCGGCTTTTCGGGCGCGGCGGAGATTTATCTCGCCATGGAGCGGGGCGAAGTGCATGCCCGCACCGGCTCGGCGGAAACGGTCGTTGCCAGCCATCCGGATTGGTTCAAGATTGGCAAGATGCGCGTCTTGGCGCATCTCGGCGCCGAGCTGGATCCCAACGTACCGCCCGCGCCCCTGCTGATCGATCTCGCGCCGAACGAGGAAGCCCGCAAGATCATCGAGTTCTTCCAGTCTTACACGGTCTTCGGCAACCCTTACGCGGCGCCTCCGGGCCTGCCGGCGGCGCGCACCAAGATGCTGCGCGACGCCTTCGCCGAGGCGATGAAAGATCCGGATTTCCTCGCCGACATGAAGAAGTCGCAGATGACTGTCGGACCGATGAGCGGCGAGCAATTGCAGAAGATCGCCGAAGCGGTGGCGTCGACCGATCCGGCGATCATCGCCAAGGCCAAGGCGGTTCTGAAATAATCGTGATCGCGTTCTAAAGGGAGGATGCCATGTCGGATGTAATGACGCGGGGCACGATGACCCAGCTGCGCAAGGTCGGCGGCAAGGCCGCTTGGCGCGGTCCCGACATCACCAATAGCGACGAATGGAAATACCATCTGTCGGAAGCGCAGCGCGCCGAAATCCTCGCCGCGCTGCGCCATTATCAAAAGACCGGCGTCGCCCAGCTCGATGCCACGCAGGCTGATTTCCCCTTGCCGACCGTCGGGCCGACGTTGCAGAAGCTGATGCGCGACATGGACCGGCAGCTCGGCATCCTTCTGGTGCGCGGCGTGCCGCTGGAAGGCTTGAGCGAGCCGGAAATCCACCAGGTCTATTGGGGCATCGGTCTCTATCTCGGCGTCGTGCTGGCGCAATCGCAGCATGCCGAGCTGATTGGCGACATCCGTGCGCGCGGTACGCCGGGCAGCGATGCGCGCGGCTATACCTCGGGCAAATCGCAGAGCTTCCACACCGACGAGGCCGACGTGGTGCTGCTGCTCTGCCGCCAGCGCGCCAAGGCGGGCGGCGCCAGCAAGCTGGCCAGCACGGCGGCGATCCACGATTACATGGTCGAGACCCGGCCGGACCTGGTGGAGGAGCTCTACAAGGCCCATGCCATCGCCTGGGTCATGCCCGATCCGGTGAGCGGCGAAGCCTGGTTCACCACGCCCTTCTTCGGCTTCTCGCGCGATGGCAGTTTCGCCAGCCGCTACAGCTACAACCGCACCCTGAAGGCGCAAAGTTTCCCCGATACGCCGAAGCTGACGCCGCTGCAGCGCGAGGCCGTCGAATACGCCTTCGAGCTGGCGAACGATCCGTCGTTCTATTTCGAGATGTATTTCGAGCCGGGCGATCTGCAGTTCGTCGTCAACTATCAGGTGATCCACGGCCGCTCGCAGGTCATCGATTATGACGAGGTCGAACTCAAGCGCCATGTCATGCGCATGTGGCTGTCGACGCCTTACGGCCGGCAGTTGCCCGACAGCTGGAAGCATGCCTACACGTCGATCGAACCGGCATCCGTGCGCGGCGGCGTGCCCTGGTGGTGGTTCACCAAGCAGTTCGGCGACTATCGCAAACGCACCGCCGCCGCCCTCGGCATGATCGCCACGCCGGACGGGCCGAAGACGCAATAGGGAGCCGTCGCCGAGGTTCGGGAGCGGCTGTCCGTCGCTCCCGAAATCCAGACCGCGTTTCTTGGCGCGCCGATGGAGGCCGCAACGCGCGCGGCTGGCCGCGGCTTACGCCGCCGCGACGACGATGATTTCGACCAGGTATTGCGGGGCGGCGAGGCGCGCCTCGATGGTGGCGCGCGCCGGGGTATGGCCTTGCGGCACCCACTGGTCCCACACGCTGTTCATCTCGGCGAAGGTCGAGATATCGCGCAGGCAGATTTTGACCGACAGGATTTTTGTCTTGTCGCTGCCCGCTTCCTTCAGCAGGGCGTCGATCTGGGCCAGCACCTGGCGCGTCTGGCCGGCGACGTCCTGCGACGGATCGGCCGCCACCTGACCGGCGAGATAGACCGTGCCGTTGTGCACCACGGCCTCGCTCATGCGTTTGCCCGGCTGCAGGCGCCGAATTTCCATGTCTCGTCTCCTATGATGAAATGTGACGGTCAGTAGGTGCCCGGATAGGCGCCGCCGTCGATCAGCAGATTCTGGGCGTTGATATAGCCGGCCTTGGCCGAGCAGAGAAAGGCGAAATAGGCGCCGAACTCCGAGGGATCGCCGTAGCGTTTGGCCGGGCTGCCCGCCGCGCGCTCCTGCCAGACCTGCTCGAAACTCTTGCCGAGGCCGGGAAGCATGCCCTCGATATGGCGCTTTTGCGCGCCGCTGTCGAAGATGCCGGCGAGCAGGTTGTTGATGGTGACATTGCGCGCCACCGTCTGGCGCGCCAGGCCGGCGGTGAAGCCGACAAGGGCCGAGCGGGCGGCGTTGGACAGGCCGATCTCGCTCTGGGCGATCTTCACGCTGCGCGACGAGATGTTGACGATGCGGCCGAAGCCGCGCTCCATCATCCCGTCGACAGTGGCGCGGATCATTTCGATCGGGCCGAGCGTCATGGAATCGAAGGCGCCGTGCCAGTCCTCGCGCGTCCAGTCGCGAAAATCGCCGGGTTCCGGCCCGTCGGCGTTGTTCAGCAGAATGTCGGGCGCCGGGCAGGCGGCGATTGCCGCGGCGCGGCCTTCGGCGGTGCGGATGTCGGCGGCGACCGGCGTCGCGCGCACGCCGGTTTCCTCGGCGATGGCCTTGGCCGCCGCTTCGATCGAGGCTTTGGTGCGCGCCACCACGGTGACATGGACGCCCTCGCGCGCCACCGCCAGCGCGCAAGCATGGCCGAGACCGCGGCTCGCGCCGAAAATGAGTGCCTGACGGCCCTTGATTCCCAAATCCACGCCAATCCTCGCTTTGTTCGTGAAAACGCGTCGCGATCTTAGGGAAAGCCGCCGTGGAATGCCAGGAAGCCTTTGATTTAAATCGGTGATTTGATCGATCTCGTTTGGTATCTTTTCGGCATCAAACCGGCTCCGGAGGGCCGCTTGTGCTTGGTCCGGCAAGGTTTTATGACTATCTCTAAGAAGAGATTCAATCCGCCACTGGCCACGCCGCCAATAGACCCGAGGGAGGTCACCATGAACAAGATCGCTGTCGATGCCGATGTCCGCCGCGAGGAGGCGCACAACAGCGCCACCTCCAGCCACCCCGCCGAATATGTCGGCTCCTCGCCCATTAAGGTCAACAAGCTCGGTCACTTCGTTTACGAGGTGACGGATATCGAGCGCACGGTGAAGTTCTGGACCGAGGTCATGGGCTTCATTGAGACCGATCGCAACGACAAGGGCATGGTGTTCTTCCGCTGCGGCGCCGATCACCACGCCATTGGCCTCAAGCCCATGCCGGCAGGCAAGGCGCCGAAGCGCGACATGAAGGCCGGCTTGCAGATGGAACATCTCGCCCTTGAGGTTGACGACATCGAAGTGCTGAAGAAGGCCAAGGCCTATCTGAAGGCGAACAACATTCCGATCGTGTTCGAAGGGCGCAAGGGCGCCGGCTGCAACGTCAGCATCAACTTCCTCGATCCGGACGGGTTCGAATTCGAAATCTATTGCGAGATGGACCAGATCGGCCCCGATGGCCGCCTGCGTCCGCCCGAGATGTTCCGCAAGGCCAATCCGCTGGAAGACGCGATCGCCAATCCGGTGTCGAAGACCTGGTAAGCCCGCTAGGATCCAGATCAGGCGCCGGCGAGCGATCGCCGGCGCCTTTTCTTTATTTGCAAGAAAACAGGCGGCAGCGAAGCCGCCCGACGACAGGGGCTTTCGATGAAATTATGCCGTTACGATGCAGACCGGCTGGGCGTGGTTCAGGGCGACCGGGTGATCGATGTCTCGGATCTGCGCGACGAGATCGCCGCCGCGCCGTGGACTGGGCCGGGCGACGTGGTGATTGCCCGCCTTCCGCAGTTGCTCGCGCGCATCAAAAGCGAAGCGCCGAATCGGCAGGGCGTCCCCGTCTCCGGCGTCAAATTGCTGAGCCCGGTCAAAAGCCCGACCAAGCTGCCGGCGGCGCCGACGAATTATCGGGCGCATATCGCCGAAATGCAGAAGGTCTCGGCCAATTCGCCGGTCAAGCGGTCGCAGGATATCGGGACATCCGGCATGTTCCTGAAGGCAACCTCATCGATGGTCGGCCCGTCGGAGGGCATCCAGCTGCGCTTCCTCGATAGGCGCAACGACCATGAGGTCGAACTCGCCATCGTCATCGGCAAGACCTGCAACGCGGTCTCCCAAGCCGACGCGCTCGATTACGTCGCCGGCTATTGCATCGGCCTCGACATCACCTTGCGCGGTCCCGAAGACCGGAGCTTCCGCAAATCGATCGACAGCTACTCGGTGCTCGGCCCTTGGATGGTGACGGCGGACGAAATTCCCGATCCTGATGCCTTGCAGCTCAAGATCGCTGTGAATGGCGAGATCAAGCAAAACGCCAACACGCGCGACATGGTCTATAGCGTGCGCCGGCTGATCGAGTTCTCCTCCGCCTTCTACACGCTGCATCCGGGCGATGTGATCTTCACGGGGACGCCGGAAGGCGTGAGCCCGATTCGTCCCGGCGATCTGCTCAGCGCCGAGGTCGAGCGGATCGGCGCCATGGACGTGCGCGTCCGCTAGTGCCGCGGCCCGCCGTAAGGCGTTATGGAGCTTGGCGGCGGTAAAATCCGCGGAAGCGGCGCGATTCCATTAAAAATGCCGCCGCCATTGACTTTTCTCGTTTCAAACGTTGGAATGCGGGCCACCTGATCCAAGAAATCAGGATCACTATCGGATCTGGGAAACGTAGAAGAGAGGCTCTCCCATGGAGACGCTGAAATGCCCGAGCGACGTTGGCGCACGCCGATGATGTCGTCCCACGTCCGTCATCTGCGCCGACAAGCACAATAAACGTTAGGGAGAGTACCGTGATTCGCATCGAAAACCTGCATGTCCGCTACCCCACCGCCGAGGGCGAGGTTCATGCCGTCCGCGGCATCAACATCGATATCGCCGAGGGCGAGTTCTACACGCTGCTCGGGCCGTCCGGCTGCGGCAAGACGACGACCCTGCGCTGCCTCGCCGGCCTCGAGACGGCGAGCGAGGGCACCATCACGATCGGCGACGAGGTGGTCTATTCGCGCGCCCGCAACATCCTGGTGCCGCCGCACAAGCGCAACATCGGCATGGTGTTCCAGTCCTACGCGATCTGGCCGCACATGAGCGTGTTCGAGAACGTCGCCTTCCCGTTGCGCGAGATGCGCGGCAAGTTCAGCCGCGAGGAGATCCGCGACAAGGTGGCCCGCGCCCTCAAGCTCGTCCAGCTCGACGGTTTGCAGGACCGCCCGGCGCCCTTCTTGTCGGGCGGCCAGCAGCAGCGTCTCGCATTGGCGCGCGCATTGGTGCGCGAGCCGAAGGTGCTGCTGCTCGACGAGCCGCTGTCGAACCTCGACGCCAAGCTGCGCGAAAGCACGCGCCTCGAAGTGCGCGACCTGGTCAAGCGCCTCGGCATCACCACGGTCTACGTGACGCACGATCAGCTCGAGGCGCTCACCATGTCCGATCGCGTTGCGGTGATGAAGCAGGGCGAGATCGTCCAGGAAGCGGATCCCGTGGAGCTCTATCAGGCGCCGCGCGAGCGTTTCGTCGCCAATTTCATCGGCCAGAGCAACTTCATCGAGGGCAAGGTCTCGGCCCTGCCGGCGAGCGGCAGCGAGATCGGTACCGCGGTGACGTCGAGCGGGCAGATCAAATGCATCCTGCCGGCGGGCTTCAACCTCGGCGATCCCATGCTGATCGCGGTGCGCCCGGAAGATATCACGGTCGTCGCCGGCGGCGGCGCGATGGGCGGCAATGTCGTCGAGGGCAAGGTCTCGGCCACGTCCTTCATGGGCGACAGCATCGAATATCAGGTGATGGTGGCGGGCGCCATGATGCGCATGAAGCTGCATCCGTCCACCGGCGTGCGCCAGGGCGATACCATCCGCCTCAACCTGCCGGAAGAAAGCTGCCGCGCCCTGCTGCCCTAGAGCGCCGCGCCTGAACGAAAAACGCCTGCCGTTGCATTTGCAGCGGCAGGCGGTTTGCTTTTGCGCGGCGGCGCCGGGTCTTAGTAGACCTTCAGGTTTTCGTCGGTCATCCATTCCTTGTGCGCGTCGAGATTGATGCGCTCGGGCTTGGTCGGGTAGGTGCGGTCGTAGGCGACCATCTGCAGCATCTGCAGGTCGCCGTCGCCGGACTTCTCGAACCAGTAGCGCGAGCCGCCGGGAATGAAGATGCCTTCGTTCTTGCCGAACTCGCCGATGATCTCGTCGCCGACGCCGTAGAACTTCACGCGGCCTTCGAGGACGTACCAGGTCGTGTCCGAGCCGGTGTGATAGTGCAGATTGTTCTCGCCGCCGTCGGAGAGGACCTGAAGATTGATCTTCTGCAGATCGCTCTTGCTCAGCGTGATGATTTCCTTG
>LNFM01011565.1_pt1 | contig 11938 bp, 13 predicted proteins | sample 596031 | NCBI WGS metagenome assembly LNFM01 (sample SAMN04254537, study PRJNA301005) | activated carbon metagenome | isolation source: dual media filters at the Ann Arbor, Michigan drinking water treatment plant | place: USA: Ann Arbor | reverse complement strand
GAAGTCGGGCATGACTTCCAGCGCCATTTCGTAGGCGAGGTCTTCCGTGCCGGCGATGACCTTTTCCATGTCCGAGGTCAGCTTCATCTCGGCGGGCGCGGCCGGACGCACCTTGGCGTCGTCCAGGGCCTTCTGGCTGGAGGTGTTCAGCGCGTCATTGACGATTTCGCCCATCAGGTCGCGGCCGAAGGTCTTCTTGACGTGAGACATCGGGACCTTGCCGGGACGGAAGCCTTTCAGCTTCATCTGCGGCGCGACTTCCTTCAGCTTCGCATCCAGCTTCTGGTTCAGCTCGGCGACGGGGATGGTCACCGCGATGACGCGGCTGAGACCTTCGTTGGACTTTTCGACAACTTGCATGGCCGGGATTCTGACGCTCTGGGGCGGCGCCTTTTGGGCAGACGCTGCGCTGTGTGGGTAAAACAAAAAGGGCCGCCCCAAATCCGTTTCCGGGGAGGCGGCACCTTTGAAGCCCGCCCTTATGTCTATGACCGTCCGAAAGGTCAACGTGAGACGCGGACGAAGCATGGTTTCGGCGCGGGCCCCGGCGCGCTATCTGCACAGGATGAGTTCTTCCCCCTCCCCCATCGGCGTCGCCGTCTTTCCCGTCACGCCCCTGCAGCAGAACTGCACCCTGGTCTGGTGCCGCAAGACGATGAAGGCCGCGATCATCGATCCGGGGGCTTCGGTGGACGGTCTGCTGGGCGCGGTGGCGAAGCAGGGGCTGACGCTGGACGCCATCTGGATCACCCACGGCCACCTCGATCACGCCGGCGGCGCGGCCGAGATGCAGGAGAAGACCGGGCTGGATATCATCGGCCCGCATCCCGATGACCAATTCTGGATCGACGGCATCCCGACCCAGGGTCAGATGTACGGGCTTCCGGACGCCCGCAGCTTCAATCCGACGCGCTGGCTGGGCGACGGCGACGTCCTCACGCTCGGCGAGACGACGTGGGAGGTCCTCCACTGCCCCGGCCACACGCCGGGTCATGTGGTCTTCTTCAACCGCGAGGCCCGCTTCGCCCAGGTCGGGGACGTCCTGTTCCAGGGATCGATCGGGCGCACCGACTTCCCCCGCAGCGACCACGCCAGCCTGCTGCACGCCATCACCACCAAGCTGTGGCCGCTGGGCGACGACGTGACCTTCGTGCCGGGGCACGGGCCGACCTCGACCTTCGGGGCCGAGCGGAGGAGCAATCCCTTTGTGTCGGACGCCGCCATGCGCGGCACCCCGATCGCACGGCCGGCGAGCGGTCCGTCCTGATCCGCGGTCCTAGCGGGCGATCAGCAAGCCGATGACCACCCCGAGACCGAGGGCGTAGAGGGTCGCCTGCACCGGTTCAGCCTGAACCGCCTCCCGCGCGCCGAGCGCCTTCTGGCGGCTCCAGTCGCGCGCAAGGCCGGCGTCCTCGCGAATCGCCCGTCGCAGGGGTCGGGCACCCCCTTCGCGTTGAGCCGGGTCACGCAGGATCGCATCGGCCTGACGGTCCAGCCGGGCGGAGGCCGAGTTGGCTTCGTCGGTGATGTCTTCGACAGGCGTCGAGCCAGCGTAGGGGTCGGTCATCGGGGGGCTCCAGGCGCAAGGGATCAGTCCTCCTCAAACCGGATGCGCCCTGTGCGGTTCCGGTCCGATCGCCGTTCCCCCTCAATCGTGATTGAACGGCGGCCGGTGCCGCCGCGTTCTCTCTTGCAGAAGGAGAACGCCATGACTTTCATCGAGCCCGACAGCCCCGGCGGCGAGCCGGAGATCATGCCGCCCGACACCCCCGGACCCGACATCGATCCGTCCGACACCCCTGAGGAAATCCCGCAACAGGACCCCGGCGGCGGCGGCCCGGGCGACGCCCGACCCTATGGCGGCCGATGACCGTTGCTCGCTCAAACCCTGTGATTCGCTCGCAATTCCGTGACCGTAAATCCGGAACCGGACGGGAGGCGGGGGGTTCATTGGGCAACCTCTACCTTCGCCACGAAAGGATCCCCTGATGGCTCAAGGCCAGCCCACACGAGCATCCGGCGTGTCCAAACGGGGCTTCGCCTCGATGGACCCGGAACGCCAGCGCGAGATCGCCCGCAAGGGCGGTGCCAGCGTCCCCAGCGAAAAGCGGAGCTTCTCGCAGGATCGCAGTCTGGCGGCCCAGGCCGGCCGCAAGGGTGGCGAGGCGTCCCACGGTGCCCGCCCCGCCGGCAAGCCGCCGGTCGCCGAATAGGCAGTCCGGCCTACCGATACTGAAAGGCGGCGACCGCTCCGGTCGCCGCCTTTTTTGTTCAGGCCTCCAGCAGGGCCAGGGCCACGGAGGGATCCGGGCTGGCCTCGAATCCCGCGACCGTCCAGCCGGCCGCCTCTGCCAGTTCGCGCACGGAGGCCTCGGTGTATTTCCGCGAGCTCTCGGTATGGATGGTCTCTCCCTGCCGGAAGGCGACGCTGCGACCATCCAGCAGGACGGTCATGTCGCGCGTGGCCTCCAGATGCATCTCCATTCGAGAGGCACCGGCGTTCCAGACGGCGCGGTGGGCGAAGGAATCCACGTCGAACCTCGCCCCCAGCTCGCGATTGGCGCGCACCAGGAGATTGCGGTTGAAAGCGGCGGTGACTCCGGCGGAGTCGTCGTAAGCCGCGATCAGCGTCTCCGGTGCCTTGACCAGATCCACGCCCAGAATGAACAGGGCGTCGGGGCCCAGCAGGCCGCGCGCGGCCGTCAGGAAGGCGATGGCCTCCTCCCGCTCCAGATTGCCGATGGTCGAACCCGGGAAGAAGCCGATGCGGCGGCCCTGACCGATACCTGCCGGCAGCGCTCCCAGATGCAGGAAGTCGCCGACCAGCGGGGTCACCGTCAGCGCAGGATAGGCTTCGGCGATGCGGCGGGCGGCGGCGTCCAGGGCGTCGGCGCTGATGTCGATCGGCACATAGGCCCCGAGGTCGGGCGCGGCGTCGAGGACGATGCGGGTCTTTTCGCTGGCCCCCGAGCCGAACTCGACCAGGGCCGCATCCGGTCCGAAGCGCGCTGCCCATTCCGGCGCCACGCGCCGCAGCAGGGCTGCTTCCTGCCGCGTCGGGTAGTATTCCGGCAGACGGGTAATGGCCTCGAACAGGTTGGAGCCCTCGGCGTCATAGAACCATTTCGGCGAGGCGACCTTGGGCGAGCGCGACAGCCCGGCGACCAGGTCCCGGCGGAAGCGGGCCGTTTCGCCCTGATCCGTCGCGCGGACCAGCGGTGCCGGCGCGGCCTCGGCCAGCCGCAGGCCGGTGAAGGCCCAACGCTGGTGCGGATAGAAGAAGTTGCGGTAGCTGACCCGCGCATGGCCGACGGGCGTGGCGAAGCTGGAGCCGCGCAGCCCCATCTGGTTGGCCATGAATTTCCCGTTGTACTCGGAGGCGGTGCCCTCGGTCGGCCGGAAGCCCGGATAGGGCGCATAGGCGCTGGCGGTCCATTGCCAGACCTCGCCGAAGGCATTGGAGAAGGCCTCCGGGCGGCAGCGCACCGCATGCTCCCATTCCGCCTCGGTCGGCAGCCGCTTGCCGGCCCAGCGAGCGTAGGCGTCGGCCTCATAGAAGCTGATATGGCGGACCGGCACCACCGGATCGACCGGGCCACGGCCCGTGAGACCCATAGTGGTCCAGCCGTCGCCCTCGCGGCGCCAGTACAGGGGAGCCGCCCAGGCCTCGGCCTGCACCGTCGCCCAGCCGTCAGACAGCCACAGCTCGGGTCGGGCGTAACCGTCGTCGTCGATGAAGGCGATCCAGTCGGCGTTGGTCACCAGATCGTTGGCGAGCGCATAGGGCTCCAGCCAGACCCGGTGCGCCGGCCCTTCGTTGTCGAAAGCGAAACCCGCGCCGTCGTGGCCGATCTCGACCAGGCCGCCGTCGAAACGGGTGGAGCCGCCCCTCGCCGGCTGCGCCGGACGCGCGCGCGGCTCTGCCTCATAGGCTGCGGGATCCAGCGGCGAGCGCGCCATCAGGTTCAGGATGTCCATCAGGAACAGCTCCTGATGCTGCTGGTCGTGATGCAGGCCGAGGATGAACAGGTACAGCCGGCGCTGATCGGTCGGCCGTTCGGCCAGCCAGTGCGCCATCCGGCGGTCGATCTCACGCCGGTAGGTCAGCACGTCGTCGAGCGACGGCCGGGTCATCAGGCCGCGCTCCGGCCGTTCGACCCGCGTGCCGAGCGCCTCATAGTAGCTGTTGAACAGGGTCTGGAAGCGGGGATCGACGGGTTGATAGCCCGGCTCCTCGCCGAGGACCATGGCCTCGAAGAACCAGCTGGTGTGCGCCAGATGCCATTTGCCGGGACTGCAGTCCGCCATCGACTGGGCCCCCAGATCCTCGGCGCTCAACCTCTCGGCCAGAACCGGCATGGCGGCGCGGACGATGCGGAAGGCCATCAGGTCGTCCGCCGTGCGGTCGGCGATGCGCGATGGTGCGTTCATGACAGTCCCTCTGGCCCCGGACCGATCGCCGTCAGACGAGAATGGTCACGCTTTGTTCTATCTAGGTGGGGCATGGCGACTGTTCAATGACGCCGGGCTCAAAGCGTTGCGATGGCCTGCAAAAGTTCGTCCACGGCCTCTTCCCGCGTCGCCCATGAACAGACGAACCGGACCGAGCCGTCGTCAAAGCGGTAGCAGGCCCAGCCCGCGACGTTGAGCCGCTGGTGCGCCTCGGGCGGCATCCGCACGAACACCGCATTGGCCTCGACCGGATGGGCCAGGACGAAGGCCGAGCGGGTCGCAATCCCCGCCGCCAGCCGTTGCGCCATCAGATTGGCGTGGGCGGCGCCGGCCTCCCAGTCGCCGCTTTCCAGCAGCCCCAGCATCGGCGCCGACAGGAACCGCGTCTTGGACGCGGTCTGACCGGCCTGCTTCAGCCGGTTGTCGATGCGGCGCGCCAGCGACTTGTCGAACATGACGATGGCCTCGGCGCAGTTGGCGCCGGCCTTGGCGCCGCCGAACACCAGCACATCGACGCCCAGTCGCGCGATCTGGGTCAGGTCGAAGCCTGCCGCCGCCGCATTGGCCAGCCGCGCGCCGTCCATATGCACGCCATGGCCCTTGAGCTTCACCGGCTCGATCAGGTGGCGCAGTTCTTCTTCGGTATAGACCGTGCCGTATTCGGTCGACTGGGTCAGGCTGAGCGCCGCCGGGGGCTGGCGGTGGCCGACCTCGGGCTCCTCGAGGATGGCCTGCAGCGCGAGCGGCTCGATCTTGCCCGACAGGCCGGGCAGGCCGATCAGGCCGACGCCGGACCCGAAGAAGCCGGGCGCGCCCGTCTCGTCGGTGCAGACATGGGCCGCATGGTGCGCCAGCACCGCCTCGTGCGGCCAGGCCAGCATCGACAGGGCGATGGCGTTCGCCGCCGTCCCGGAGAAGACGAACCGGATCTCGGCATCGGCGTCGAGACGGGCGCGGATCAGGTCGGCGGCGCGGGCGGTGACGTCGTCAGCGCCATAGGCCCGGGCGTAACCGTCGTTGGCGGAGATCAGGGCGTCCAGCGCGGCGGGAGCCATGCCGGCGGTGTTGTCGGAGCCGAAATCGTAACGCATGCAATCAGGCTTTCCGGCCCAGCCGTCGACGACGCGGAGCCGACGCGGGGGTCTGGGGTTCAGGTTCGGGCTTCGGCTTCTCGACCGGATCGGGGCCCGGCGCGGGCGGTTCATAGGCCACGGCGACCTGATGCGGGAAGGGGATTTCCACCCCGGCGGCGTCGAGCGCCTCCTTGCCCGCCTGGAAGAGGTCGGCCTTGACCTGCCACCAGTCGTCGACCTCGACCCACGCCTGCAGCGTCACCTCGACGGCGCTGTCGAGCAGATTGGTCACCCCGGCCCAGGGAGCGGGGTCCTTCAGGACCTTTTCATGCGCCTCGGCCACACCGGCCAGCACCGCCCTCGCCTGCTTCAGGTTGGCGCTGTAGCCGACGGTGAACAGGATCTCGATGCGTCGCGTCTTCTGGCCAGTCAGATTGATGATGACGTCGCCCAGCACCTTCGAATTCGGCACCACGATCTTGTGATTGTTGGCGTTCGACATCTGGGTCACGAACAGGTCGAGGCGCTGCACCGTCCCTGAGGCGCCGCCGACCTCGATGATATCGCCGACCTTGTAGGGACGCAGCACCAGCAGCAGCACGCCGGCCGCGACATTCGACAGCGTGCCCTGCAGCGCCAGGCCGACCGCCAGAGAGGCGGCCCCCAGCACGGCGATGATCGAGGTCGTCTGGACGCCCAGTCGCTGCAGCACGGCGATGAAGCCGACAATGTAGACGACGACCCGCACCACCTGGACGACGAAGCTCACCACCGTGCGGTCGTGGCGGAAGCCCCGGATCCGCGACAGCATCCGGCGCGTGATCCCCGAGACCCAGCGCGACGCCAGCACGGTGGCGACGAGGATCATCACGGCGATCGACAGGTTGACGGCGAAGTCGCCGGCCATGTCGGTCATCTTGCTGATCATGGCCGTGTCGACGGCCGCAGCCTTTTCACCGGCGGAAATCGCCTCGTTCAGGGTGGGAATTCGGGAAACCATGCGCCGGGTCTAACGCCTCCGCCCGGATTTGGAACCCCGACGCGCCGCAAACGCTGCTCGACGGCGGTGGCCCGACCGCGCAGGGTTGGCCGCAGGAGACTCTATGAAGCCATCGTCCCTGAAAGTCGGCGTCGATGTGCCCTGGGTCACCAGCTGGACGGGGGAGCCGTCGCTGGGCCTGGGCCCCTGCCCCTCCGTGGACGGTGCCCTGGCCATCCTGCAGGCTGACCGTCCCGGGCACGGCAAGCCCCTGTATTCGCAGAACCATGCCGTGCGGCAGCGCCTGTCCATCCGCGACATGCGCTGTCCGATGTGCGGCGAGCCCACGACGGCGGACGACCGCTGGACCCAGGTCGCGCATCCCGTCACCGCCGGCCGCCTGAGAGTGACAGGCCGGGGCGATCGGCTGCCGGCGGACCTCGCGGATGACAGCGTGCTTATCGACGCCGGTGCCATAGCGCCGCTGCACAGGGCCTGCGTCGACCGTTCGCTGCGCTACTGTCCGCACCTGAAGGCCGATCCGGACGTCGATGTGCGGCGCTTTCCCGATCGGTGGGTCGTCCTGCCCCTGACCACCCGCGCCGAAGCGGCTCCACAACTGTTCCTCGCTCGCCCCGCTCCCGCCCGGACGGCGGCCGTGATCGGCTTTCTGCAACTGTGCGGCCTGACCAACGATCGCGACCCTGCGTGGCGGGACAAGAACCGATGACATGAAAACGCCCCGCAGGTTTCCCTGCGGGGCGCGCTTCAGGCTGTCGGCGGGTTCTAGTTGAACAGGCCGGCGATGACGGCGGTTATCAGGCCGCCGGCGATGGCGGCGAGGACCACGTCATTACCGCTGCGGACATAGTGGTATCCGCGGGGCGGGGCGCGCAGGCCGTAACGGCTGTAGTCGTTCACGACATACTGGTTCGAGCGGTAGTAGGACGGCATCCGCTGACCGTACGACCAGTCACGCTGCTGGTAGCCGCGTGGCGCATAATAACGGCCGGCGTTGTAGCGGCGTTGCGACTGCTGCCAGCGACCGTAGGCACGCTGGTCCTGACGGAACTCGCGACGGTCGTCACGGCTGTCCTGACGCCATTCGCGGCGGTCGTTGCGGTCGTCGCGACGGTCATCCCGGCGGTCTTCGCGACGGTCGCCACGGTCGTCACGACGGTCGTCGCGGCGATCCTGGCGCTGCTCGTAGTTTCCGCGCGTTTGGGCTTCGGCGGCGGAAGCCACGCCCAGCGAGCTCATGGCGAGCGTCGCGGCAATGGCTGCGGTGAGAATCTTCTTCATGAGACGTCTCCAGATGCGGCCGAAGTATTTCGACTTGGCTGCACTCTGGTCCCCGGCGCTTGAGCCGGGTCTGAACGACGCTGGTCACCCGGGGTTCAGAAGACGGTCGCCTTCTGAACGCTATTGCCCCGGGATCAGGCGGCGGCCGCCGTCGTCTCGCCGGTGTCGACCAGCGCCCGGATGGCCGTACGCCCGCCGCCGACGCGGTTCATGACCTTGGCGAGGGCGGCGAAATCGATCGGCTTGTTCAGATAGGCGTCGGCGCCGGCGTCCAGCCCCGCGGCGTGATCCTCGCTGCGGGCCGAGGCCGACAGGACGACGATGGGGGTCTCATGGTTGGGGCCTTCGCCCGCCCGGATCGCCCGCGTGGCGGTCAGGCCGTCCATCACGGGCATGTTCACGTCCATGATGATCAGGTCGAAGCGTTGCTCACCCGCGGCCTCGACGGCGATCTGACCGTTTTCGGCGGTGGCGCAGCCATGGCCGGCAGAGCCCATCCAGGCCTCGAGGATCATGCGGTTGACCGGGTGGTCCTCGACCACCAGCACGCTCAGCGCCTGCCCGTCCTTGACCTCGGCATGGATCGGCTCGGCGGCGGCCTGACGGGTCCATTCGACCACATCGGCCTCGACCGTGAAGGTGAAGGTGGAGCCTTCGCCGAGGGTCGACACCACACTGATGTCGCCGTCCATGATGTTGGCCATGCGCCGCGAGATCGTCAGGCCCAGACCCGTGCCGCCGAAACGGCGCGTCGAGGAGGCGTCGACCTGGGTGAAGGGCTGGAACAGCCGCGCCAGATCGTCCGGAGCGATGCCGGCGCCGGAATCGGTGACGGCGAAGTCGAAACGTACACGGCCGTCTTCCAGCCGCTCGCCGCGCACGACGTAAGAAACCTCACCCTTGTCGGTGAATTTCACCGCATTGGAGAGCAGGTTGTGAATGACCTGGCAGACGCGCAGCGGATCGCCGCGCACCACGGCCGGAATATCGCCCTCGAAGCGGGCGTTGAAGTTCAGCCCCTTGGCTTCGGCCTGGGCCTGGAAGGGACCGGTCACCCGCTTGTGCAGGTCCTCGAGCGACACGTCGACGACCTCGAAGGTCATCTTGCCGGCCTCGATCTTGGTCATGTCGAGGATGTCGTTCAGCAGGCTCAGCAGATTGTCGCCCGAGTTGCGGATGATCGACAGATAGTCCCGCTGCGTCGGCTCGAGGCGTGTGGCGGCCAGCAGCTGGGCGGCGCCGAGCACGCCGTTCATCGGGGTGCGCAGTTCGTGCGAAATGACGCCGAGGAAGTTGGACTTGGCGTCGCTGGCGGCATTGGCCTTGTCGCGGGCGGCCTCCAGTTCCTCGATCAGATGGGCCTGATGCTCCTGGAAGGCGCGGATGCGCTCTTCCCGCAGCATGGTCATCATGACCAGGACCACCAGGCCGGAAGCGGCCAGCGGGATGATGGAAAGGAAGGGCCAGAACAGCGGCCCGCCCCACATGCTGATCAGGATGATCGAAGCGACCACGCCATAGGGCGAGGAGATGACGAGCGCCTGCCGCGGCGAGGCGCGCAGCTGGGAGAACACCAGCACATAGCCGCAGACCAGCAGGGTCGCGGCAAGCGCGGGGCCGAAGGGATGGCCGGAATACCAGGCGATCAGGGGCGCGGTGGCCCATGCCGCGGTCGTGGCGGTCGCGACGGCCGGGAATACGAGGCCCCAGCCGGTGCCCACCCGATCGCTGATGCGCTTCTCGACGGCACCACGGATGGCACCGGCGGCGATGGTGCCTGCGAACCACATGGCGGCGCTGGGGAAGCCGACCGTCGCCAGCAGGCCAAGCGCCCAGGTGCCGATGATCATATAGCGCAGGTATTGGGTCTGGAGAATCGCGCGCAGGGCCTGCCCGGCCTCGCCGGCTCCGGGCTCGCCGCTGGTCGACTTGCCGATGCCGTCGGATTCAACCATTGCGTCCAGACCCCTCATTGACCCCGACCGGGACGCTAGGGCGAACCTTCTAAGACGAGGTGAACGTGACGCTTCTGTCACGACTGCCGTTCGGCGAACCTCAGCCGGCCGGGGTTCCGGCCTCGTCCGGGGTCAGTGCCTTGATCGACAGCGCATGGACCGGACCGGCCAGTTCGTCCCGCAACAGGGCGTTGATCGCCCGCTGGCGCTGTACCCGCCCCTGCCCCTCGAAGGCCGCGGAAACGATGGTGACATTGAAGTGACTCTCGCCGCCAGGCTTCGCGTCCATGCCCCCCTCGTGGTGATGGCCGGCGTGCCGCGCGCTGTCGTCCTCGATCTCCAGCCGGGCCGGCGACAGGCCCGCCACCAGTTTTTCCCGGATAATCGTCGCAATCGGGCCTTCCGGCATGTCTGTGTCCTTGTTGGTGACCAATTCGACCTTACACTGGCGTTGATGTCATCCGAGTTCGAATACAAGCCCCGCTTCAAGGACATGCGGATCAAACCCCCGCGCCCCGAAGAGGCGGCGGCGGAGGCCGACGTCCTGCATCTGAAGCCCGGCGAGGTCCGCTGCCAGTGGCCCGACTGCAGCAAGCCGGCAACGGCGCGCGCGCCCAAGTCGCGCGAGCGGCTGAACGACTTCTATGATTTCTGCCAGGGCCATGCGGGCGAGTACAACAAGGGCTGGAATTTCTACGCCGGCATGAGCGACGGCGAGGTCCGCGCGGCCAAGGAAAATGAGGCCATGACCGGCGGCCGCCCGACCTGGGAGATGAAGGCGGGCAAGTTCAGCCGCGAGGCCGCCGCCTTCGCCTCCAAGATGGGCACGGCCAACACCAAGGGTGCCGGCAGCTGGCAGGACAGCTTCGGCCTGTTCGGCCGGCGCACCAAGGAACAGGCTGGTCCCGCGGGCGAGGATACGCTGCGCCTCGGCAAGCTGGAGCGTGCGGCCCTGTCGGTGCTCGATCTGGACGCCCGCACCAACAAGGCCGGGGTCAAGGCGCGCTATCACGAGATGCTGAAACGCTTCCACCCCGACCTGAACCAGGGCGACCGCGGCGCCGAGGCCAAGCTGCAGAGCGTGATCAAGGCGTACAAGACGCTGAAGAAGGCCGGTCTGGCCTGAACGCACTCGCGGAATCTGTATTTTGCCCGAGTGCAACCAATGTTCTGCGGATCGGTTGTCATCGTACCGCAGCGCTTGGAGGCGCTAACCGCATGTTCGGCATCCAGAGACGAGATAACCGCAAGCTTCGCCTGTCCAACTGGTTCGCGCGCGAGCGGGACGGCGACATGCAGGCCTTCGACATGGATGGCGTGGTGTCCGGCGTGAGCCTCTGGCTTGGCGCCGTGAAGAGGGACCGCGCGCTTCGCCGATCCGCCCGCGCCGCCGCCGGAGCCGCCTGAGTCCAACAACCGCGCCTTATGGTCGGCATGGGCCTCGACCACCCGGTGACGGTGCGGTAATCGCACCCTCATGACCTCCCCGCTCGACGCCTCCCCCGATCCCCTGCTGACGCTTGAACCCCACCGTCGCGCCACCGTGCGCGAGATCTTCGGGGTCGACTCGGACATGACCGTGCCGGTCTTCACCGAGCGCGACAGCCATGTGCCCGAGATCGACGAGGCCTATCGCTTTGACCCGCAGACGACCCTGGCCATCTGCGCCGGCTTCGCCTTCGACCGCCGCGTCATGGTCCAGGGCTATCACGGCACCGGCAAGTCGACCCATATCGAACAGGTCGCCGCCCGCCTGAACTGGCCGACCGTGCGCGTGAACCTCGACAGCCACGTCAGCCGCATCGATCTGGTCGGCAAGGACGCCATCGTCCTGAAGGACGGCAAGCAGATCACCGAATTCCGCGAGGGCATGCTGCCCTGGGCCATCCAGCGCCCGATCGCCCTGGTGTTCGACGAATACGACGCCGGCCGCCCCGATGTGATGTTCGTGATCCAGCGCGTGCTGGAGGCCCAGGGCCGCCTGACCCTGCTGGACCAGAACCGCGTCATCCGCCCGAACAAATGGTTCCGCCTGTTCAGCACCACCAACACCATCGGCCTGGGCGACACCTCGGGCCTGTATCACGGCACCCAGCAGATCAATCAGGGTCAGATGGACCGCTGGAACATCGTCACCACGCTCAACTACCTCGACCACGACGTCGAGGCGGACATCG
>LNFM01011564.1_pt1 | contig 11939 bp, 14 predicted proteins | sample 596031 | NCBI WGS metagenome assembly LNFM01 (sample SAMN04254537, study PRJNA301005) | activated carbon metagenome | isolation source: dual media filters at the Ann Arbor, Michigan drinking water treatment plant | place: USA: Ann Arbor | reverse complement strand
TCGCCCTGCAGGTGCACGGCCCCGGCATGTTCCACATGCGCAGCAAACAGATCAAGACCGCTGAAGACCTGCGCGGCTCCAAGGTGCGTGGCCCCACCCGCCAGATCACCAAGATGCTGGGCTACCTGGGTGCCACGCCGGTGGGCATGCCGCTGCCGCAGATTCCCGATGCGCTGTCCAAAGGCGTCATCGACGGCTGCGTGATCCCGTGGGAAGTCGTGCCCTCGGTCAAGGTGCAGGAGCTCACCAAGTTCCACAGCGAGTTCGACCCAGCCGGCGGTGCGCTCTACACCACCACGTTTGTGATGGCCATGAACAAGGCCAAGTACGCCAGCCTGCCGCCCGACCTCAAGGCCGTGATCGACAAGAACTCCGGCATGGAGACCTCGGGCTGGCTGGGCAAGACCCAGCAAGCTGGCGACGCAGCGGGCCGGGAATCCGCCGTCAAGCAGGGCAACACGATCTACACCATCCCGGCGGCCGAAGCGCAGGAATTCCGCCGCAAGGCGCGCCTGGTGGAAATCGAGTGGGTGCAGGACATGGACAAGCGCGGCTTCAACGGCAAGGAACTGCTGGAAACCGCGAAGGCGCTGATCGTGAAACACGGCAAGAAGGCCTGAGGTCAATCCTTCTCTGAAAGCCGGGCCTTGGCCCGGCTTTTTTTCGCCGACATGTCGGGCCGCTAAACTGAGCCCATGCTCCGACCACCCGCCAAACACTGCCGCAACTGCGGCACCGCTGTCGACATCCGCCTGCCCGACGACGGCGACACCAAGCCCCGCGCGGTCTGTCCGGCCTGCCACCTGGTGCACTACGACAACCCGCTCAATGTGGTGGGCACGGTGCCGGTCTGGGGCGACACCGGTCAGTACGTGTTGCTCTGCAAGCGCAACATCGAGCCCCGCTTTGGCAAATGGACGCTGCCGGCGGGCTTCATGGAGCTGAACGAAACCACAGCCGAAGGCGCAGCCCGCGAAACCGTGGAAGAAGCGGGCGCGCAGTTCGAGATGGGCGAGATCTTCACGCTGATGAACGTCTCCCGCGTGGGTCAGGTGCACATCTACTACCGCGCCCGATTGCTCAGCGACATCTTCGACCCCGGGCACGAAACCATCGAGGCGCGTTTGTTCACCGAAGACCAGATTCCCTGGGACGAGATCGCGTTTCGCACCGTCAAGGAAACGCTGGAGCACTACTTCGCCGACCGCCGCCAGGGGCGCTTCGGTTTCCACGCGCTCGACATCGCCTGACACCCGGCGACCCGGTCGGTCCCACGCCGTGCTCGCATGACCGCCATCCGCACCTGGCCTCTGGTGCTGCGCCTGGGCACTGCGCAAACCCTGGCCTGGGGCTCCACCTACTACCTGCCCGCCCTGCTCGCCCGGCCCATGGCCGAAGGCCTGGGTCTGCCGATTTCACAGATCTGGATCGCCTTCACAGTGGCATTGCTCGCCTCGGCCGCGCTCGGTCCGTTCGCGGGTCGCGCCATCGACCGCTGGGGCGGCCGCCCGGTACTCATGGGCACCAGCGTTTTGTTTGCCCTGGGCCTGGCCAGTTTGTCGCAAGTTCAAGGCAGCACCAGCCTCATGCTGGCCTGGCTGCTGATCGGCATGGCCATGGGAAGCGGCCTATATGAAGCAGCATTTGCAGCGCTGGTGCGGCTGCAAGGCACGCAGGCGCGCGCGGCCATCACAGGCATCACGCTCATTGCCGGTTTCGCCAGCACGGTAGGCTGGCCACTCACCGCCTTGCTGGAGGCCGAGTTCGGCTGGCGTGGCGCCTGTCTGGCATGGGCTGGCCTGCACCTTCTGGTGGGGCTGCCGCTGAACGCCAGCATTCCACGCGCCACAGCCTTGCCCGAGCCGCCGCAGCCGCAGGAGGGCGGCGAGGACCATGCTGCGCTGGCGCCGGTCGCGCCGCCCCACCGCTTCACCGCCTGGGCCCTGGCCTATGTGTTCGCTGCTACGTGGTTTATCAGCACCGCGATGGCAGCACACCTGCCTCAACTGCTGGTGGCCAGCGGTGCCACGCTGGCCGGGGCGGTGGCCATCGGTGCACTGGTGGGCCCGGCGCAGGTGGCCGGGCGCGTGCTGGAGTTCGGCTTTCTGCGGCGTCTGCATCCCTTGCTGTCGGCCCGTGCCGCTGCCCTGGCCCACCCGTTGGGGGTCGTGTGCTGGATGGTCTTCGGCCCGGTGGCCGGACCCGCGTTTGCGCTGCTGCACGGCGCGGGCAACGGCATCCTCACCATCGCCAAGGGCACGTTGCCGCTGGTGTACTTCGGACCCGTCGGCTATGGCCAGCGCCAAGGCATCATGATGGCGCCGTCTCGCGTGGCGCAAGCCTTTGCACCCCTGCTGTTCGGCCTGTGCATCGAGCGCTGGGGCGCGGGAGCGCTGTGGATCTCGGGTGGGCTGGGGCTCAGCGCGCTGGCCGCATTGCTGTGGTTGCGCATCGCGGCACCAAGGCCTGGGCCTTAGGGTTGCAGGCCCGCCTCGCTCCAGCCGAGCAACTCGGCCAGGCGCCGCACCACCCACACCGACTCGGCCTCGCTCACCACCTCGGGCTCCACCCGCAAGCCCTGCAGACAACGCGTGAGCACATCGCTCTCGGCCAGGCCCAGGCTGAACTCCATGCTGCGCGCGGTCTCGGTGAGCAACTGGGCCATGTCTTCGCAGAGTTCGTAACGCGCAGCCAGTTCGTCGCGCGCAAGGCTCGGCTTCTGGCGGCCAGGCAGCACATACAAGGCCATGAACGAGGCGGGGATTTCAATCTGGTATTCGTCGGACATACCGCACTGTATTGCACCGGCATGGGCCTTCGGGCACGATCGCACGGATTCACAACGTTCACATCTCGCGAGGCACACGGCATGGGTATCTGGCTCGAACTCGGCATTTTTCTGGTCATTCTGGGCTTTGGTGTCTGGCAGTTGATCGACGTGAAGAAGGCGATCCGCGAACGTGAACAGCGCAAGGCGCACGAGAAAGCCGCGGCCCAAGCCACCGGCGAAGCGCCGGGCGAGCACCAAGCATGAACGCAGCGCGCCCCATTCCACCCGCTCCCTCGAATCCGTCCGATCTCTCGGACGGGGATTGCTCCCGCATCATCGAAATGGCCTGGGCCGACGAGATTCCGTTCGAAGCCATTCGCTACCAGTTCGGGCTCAACGAGTCCGCCGTCGTCCGCCTCATGAAACAGTCCTTGAAGGCGGGTTCGTTCAGGTTGTGGAGGCGCCGCGTCGAGGGCCGCGTTGCCAAGCACGAGCGCCGTCTGCTGACCCGCTGAAACGCAGGCCAGCGCAACCCCTACATGACGCACAACACCAGCGCCGACGGCGCCGAGCTGCTGCACCGCATCTGGACCGAACTGCAGCGCGCCACAGTGGACCGGCACCACGAATGGCGCACACCTGTGCTGGCCACGACCGGTCTGGACGGACTGGCCCAAGCGCGCACCGTGGTGCTGCGCGCAGCGGATGCCAAGACCTCGCAACTCAGCTTTTTCACCGACAGCCGCAGTCCCAAGGTGGCAGAGCTTCAGGCCGCGCCTGACGCCGCGTTCGTGTTCTGGAGCAAACGCCTGAACTGGCAATTGCGCGTTCGCATCAGTGCGCAGGTGCACAGGCAGGGACCGTTGGTCGATGCGGCGTGGGAGCGAGTGCGCCAATCGGCCGCGGCAGGCGACTACCTGGCCCCGCAGGCGCCAGGTTCGGCTTTGAACCAGCCGGCCACCGCCACCGCAAGCGAGCACCACCTGAGCGTGGTGACCGCACGCATCGAGCACATGGACTGGTTGGAACTCGCGCGCGAGGGCCATCGGCGCGCGCGCCTCACCGACACCACCGTGGCCTGGCTGGTGCCCTGATGTTCAGCGCTCGGGCGCGGGTCCGAGAACCGAGCGCGCAAGCCGGTCCACCGCGGCAAACAACTCTTCCACCGTGTTGGGCTTGTAGATCAGCTCGCTCACGCCGGCCGCAGGCGCTTGCTCTCTCAACTCTTCAGAGATGTAGCCCGAGGTGATGGCCAACGGCGAGTCGGGACGCAATGCCTTGACGGCGCGCGCAAAGTCCAGCCCCGACATGCCGGGCATGTTGTAGTCGGTGATGACCAGATCGAATGGCTCCTGACCGTCCCGCACAGCCTCCAGCGCCTGGGCGACATGGGTGAACACCGTGACCCGGTAACCCTGGCGCTGAAGCAGGCGCTCCATCAGGAACGCGATCATCTCGTCGTCGTCCACATAGAGGATGTGAGCGGTCCGGGTGGAGAGCAGACGTGGCTCGCGAATGTGCGGCGCTGGCGAAGCAGCCAAGGCCGCTGTTTCCCCCACCACCGCCGGAAAGCAGACCGAGAACGTGGAACCCACTCCGAGTGCACTCTGGACCTCCAACACCGCGTCGTGGTCCCGCAAGATACCGTGCACCACCGCCAGCCCCAGACCCGTGCCCTTGCCCGGCGGCTTGGTGGTGAAAAACGGCTCGAACATGCGCGCACGCGTGTCATCGCTCATTCCTTGTCCGTTGTCGCGCACGGTCAGCCTGACCCATTTGGTTGGCAAATCACCGGTTGCGACCGGCTCTGTCGTGGCCTGCGCGTTCCATACGGCAGGCACGCCCCGGTGCGCCTCCAACCGGATCTCGACCCGGCCCTGAGCGGCGCCCTGAACCGCCTGCCAGGCGTTGGTGCACAGATTCAGCAGCACCTGCTCGATCTGGGTGGCATCGGCCAGCACGCGCGGCACTGCGTCGCCGACGTGCAAGCTCAGCTCGACCCCGGCCGGTAGCGTGGCACGCAGCAAGCGCACCGACTCCTGGACCACCGGCTCCAGGTCGATCACCTGCCGCTCCAGCAACTGTCGGCGGCTGAAAGCCAGGATTTGCCGCACCAGATCGCGCGCGCGCCCGCTCGCCTTGCGAATCTCCGTCAGGCTGGTGCGCGCAGGGCTGCCGTCGGGCACATCGTCCAGCGCCAGCTCGACGTTGCCGATGATCGCAGCCACGATGTTGTTGAAATCGTGCGCCACACCGCCGGCGAGCGTTCCCAAGGCCTCCATCTTTTGCGACTCTCGCAGTTGCGACTGCAGCTGCGCCCGGATCATCTCGGAATCGCGCCGCTCGGTCAGGTCAAAGTCGATGCAATAAAACTCCGGCTCGCGACCGGGAATGTTCAGGTACACATGGCTCGAATGCACTTCCACCGGCGTGCCGTCTTTGCGCCGCAGGGTGAGGTCCGCTGATGGAATCGGCAGTCCCGTCTCGATCATCTCGGTCACAGCACCGACCACGCCGGCGCGCATCTCGGGTGGAATGATCAGATCCAGCAGGCTGCGACCGATCGCCTCGTTGGCAGAGTAGCCGTACAGGCATTCCGAAGCATGGTTCCAGTACCGCGTGGTCAGGTCCAGCCCGTAGCCCTGCACCGACACGTTGGGCACGTACTCCAGCAACTGCCGGAACCGTGCCTCGCTGTCGCGCATGGCATCACTCGAGCGCTTGCTGTCGGTCACATCGACGATGACGGTGTTCCAGATTACCCCGCCTTCGGCCATGCGCTGCGGCCTTCCCGTGCCGTGCAGCCACTTGCGCTGGCCCGACGCCGTGGTGATGCGCCATTCGTGCACCCAATCCTCCAGCGAGCGGGCCGAATCCAGCAACGAAGCCCGCATGGCCGCCAGGTCTTGCGCGTCCACCAGGGACCACAACAAATCGGCGTCCTGCTCAGCCGCCTGCGCCGACACCTCCCAGAGATCGTGGCAGCCCTGACTCATCCAACCGATACGATGCTCACCCCCGGGCTCCAGCACATACTGCAACAGCGCGCCGGGCATGTGCTCGGCCATCGCGGCAAAAGCGGGTTCGCGAGACGACGGACCAGGATCGGATCTGAAGTTCAAGGCCGGCCTCCAATGCGGTGGTGACAGTCCGTACAGTATCAACTGCTTACGCCATCCTGCTAACCCTTGCCCCTCCACCAAGATGACCCTCGACACCAACGAACCCATTCACCAAGACCGCTTGTGGAGCGACGGACACTGGACCGCCCGCGTGATCAAGAACGAAGACGACGACGGCTGGGCGGTGGCCATGCACCTGGACGGCGCCACAGAGCCCGCCCTGGTGGGACCCTGGACCATGGGCCGCGACAAGAAAAACCCCAAGCCGCTCGACACCTCGGCCTTCAACACGCTGGTGAAAACAGCCAAGGAAGTCATCCGCCGCTCCGAGCAACAGCTGCATGCACAGCTCAACAAGAACGTTACCGTGACGATCGATGGCCAACGTGTTCGGGTCGTGCTGGCCATCGTGCCCGACGAAGAAGGCGCCACCGCCACGCTCAGCGCCGTTGACGAGTTCGAAGAAGAACTCGCCCGTGTGCCCGCACCCCCGACCTTCAAGCTCACGGTCGACAGTGCCCAGACCTGGATTGCCTCCGGCTTCGCGCGACCGCGCTGACTGTCAGGGCACCAGAAACTGAAAAAGCCCGCAACCTTGCGGTTGCGGGCTTTCAGATTTCAATGGTCGGCGTGGCGGGATTCGAACTCGCTACCCCTTGCACCCCATCGGATTAAACGTGGAATCTTGCGGAATCTCCCGGAACGGCATGAGACGACTTTTGTCTATATATATCATATAGTTAAAAAGAAAACTTGATCCCATTTGGTCCTACAAAATACACTGACAGCGTTTTTTCGGTTTACCCCCCGGTTTACCCCCCAGGACCTGTATGACGCGATATCCGAAGTCCGGCAAAGGCAAAAAATGGACGGCTCTGGAGCTCAAGGCTGTGCCTCTGGCATGGCGCGGCGACATGCTCAGCGACGGCGACGGACTCACCGGCGAGGTCCGGGTGGTGGGCGACCAGACGATCTCAATCCACTTCAAATTCGCCTTCAAATGGAACGGCAAAGTGGCTTGGTACTACTGCGGCACTTGGCCAGCCATGTCCATGGAACAGATCCGTCGACAACGTGACGTGGCGCGTGATTTAGTCCGCACGGGGGTCAGCCCCAACGATCAGAAGAAAGCCGAGCGCATCGAGAACCGGGCCGCGGTCGAAGCAACCATCGCTCAGGCAGCCGCCGAGGCCAGCAGGAACAAGCCCCTGAAGGAGATGTTGGACGCCTGGCTGGCCGATGGGGTTGCTCGCAAGGACGGCAACGCTGAACTGCGCCGATCCTTCGAGAAGGACGTGCTGCCCGAACTGGGCGGCAAGCCCGTGCGAAACATCACCGAGCACGACCTGCGAAAGGTCCTGCGGACCATGGTGGCGCGCGGCGTGAACCGCATGTCCGTGCGCGTGCACCAGGACCTCGTTCAGCTGTTTGCCTGGGCAGAGAAGCGCCAGCCATGGCGCGGCCTGCTGATCGAAGGCAATCCGGCCGACCTGATCGAGATCCGCAAGATCGTCTCCAAGGACTTCGACATGGTCAACGAGCGCGACCGCGTGCTGTCGGCCAAAGAGTTGCAGGAGCTGAAGTTGATCTTTCAGCGCATGGAGAAGGACTACGAGGAAACGCCGGCCGGCCACAAGTACGAGGTGCAGCGCCCGCTCAAGCGGGAGACCCAACTGGCGGTCTGGATCTGCTTGGGCACGCTGTGCCGTATCGGCGAGCTGCTGATGGCCCGCTGGGAAGATGTGGACCTGATGGAGCGCTACTGGACCATCCCGGTCGCCAACGTCAAGGGGCCGATGGGCAAAAAGCAGGGGCACCGGGTCTACCTCTCGGACTTCTCGCTGCGCCAGTTTCAGACGCTCAAAGCGCTGACCGGCACCTCGCCCTACTGCTTCCCGGCCCGCAACCTGAAGGAAATCACCCACGTCTGTGTCAAGACCGTGTCCAAGCAGGTGGGCGACCGCCAGATCCAGTTCAAGAGCCGCAAGGACCTGTCACGCCGCGCCAACGACAACGCGCTGGTGCTCAAGAGCGGCAGCCCTCGGGAGTGGACACCACACGACATGCGGCGCACCGGCGCCACCATGATGCAGGCACTGGGCATCCTGCCCGACATCATCGACCGCTGCCAGAACCACGTGATGGCCGGCAGCCGGGTGCGGCGGCACTACATGCACCACGAGTTCTCGGACGAAAAGCAGGCGGCCTGGGACAAGCTGGGGCAGCGGATTGAGGACATTCTGGGGCAGAACAATCCATCGTCACCGGATGCGCCCGTATGAGGTGAGACGCAGAGGGCCAGATTCCCAGGGACAACCCAAATAACTTCATATTGCACGATAACATTGCTAGTGTTATCGTGCCTTATCGTTGTTACTTAAGGTTCAGACTTGACGCTTGTCGCCGCCACCCGCAAGTACCTCAACGAGGTGTTGGGCATTCTCACGCCCAAGGAAAAACCTTGGGTGCAAGCCAGTGCACTGCCGTACTTCCTGAAAGACGCGTTCCAGTTTGTCGAATTTGAGTTGCTGGGGCGTTCCGTGGTTCTGGCGATCGCCCCATCCAACGAAAAGCAGGTACTGGGCGACATCCGGACCCGGCTGGACAAGGTGCGGGGATTGGGAGAACAGCCGGTTGTGTTCGTGACAGATGCCTTGGCGTCGTACGAGCGCAAACGCCTGATCCAGCAGAAGGTCCCGTTCATCGTGCCCGGCAACCAGCTCTACCTTCCAGATCTGGGCCTGGATCTTCGCGAATACTTCAGGCTGCGGGCTCCATCCGCAGACGCCGCCCTGAGCCCATCGACCCAGGCCATCCTCATCTCGGCGTTGATGAACGAGCCCATGGCCACCGACTGGCATCCAGCACGGCTGGCATCGGACATGGGCTACACCCCCATGACCTTGTCCCGGGCTGTCAGGGAGTTGAGCGCGGCGGGACTCGCCACGACACATCGGGTGGGACGCTCGCAGTGGTTGCACCGCGAGTTGCCGCCACAGGAGATCTGGGAAATGGCAAGGCCCTTGCTTCGCAGCCCTGTGCGACGGACGGTGTGGGCCATGAGCGATACCTTGCCTGCAGGCCGCCGGTGGCGCCTGGCAGGCCTGAGTGCTCTTGCACGCGATTCCATGCTGTCGGAGCCGAGGTGGCCGGTGTACGCCATGCCCCTCTCGGCGTGGCGGGAGGCACTGAAGACCGGCACTCGCGAGGCGCCGGAACCATCCGATGGCGCGCAGCAGCTTCAGCTGTGGATCTACGATCCTGCGCTGATGCCAGGCCGGGAAACTGTCGATCCACTCTCGCTGATGCTCAGCCTGCAAGACAGCACGGATGACCGTGTCCTGCAGGCCCTCGACGCATTGAAAGGGCAATTCCCATGGTGAGAGGGCTGGATGTGTTCCGGGAATGGTTTGCGGCCTACGCCGATCAGTACCTGCTGATTGGCGGAACCGCAGCGAGCCTGGCGATGGAAGATGCGGGGCTCCCATTTCGGGCGACCAAGGATCTGGACATTGTCCTGCATGTGGAGGTGCTGACCCCTGCCTTCGGCGAGGCATTCTGGCAGTTCGTGACTGCTGGGAGCTACCAGCTGCAGCAAGTCAGCGACACCGGAAAGCCGAAGTTCTACCGCTTCCAGAAGCCTGCAGATGAGCGCTATCCAGCCATGATCGAACTGTTTGCGCGGGCCCCTGATGGTTTGAAGCCCGCCGTGGGCAGTCAACTCACTCCCATCCCGTTGGATGAGGCGGTGTCCAGTCTCTCCGCCATCTTGCTGGATGAGACCTACTACGCTTTCATCCTGGCAGGCCGGCGTGAGGTGGGTGGCCTGTCCTGGGTGGGAGAGGACCGCCTGATTCCGCTGAAGGCCGTCGCATGGCTGGATCTGACGGCACGCAAAGATCAGGGCGCCGCCATCGATGCCAGAGATGTCCGCAAACATCTCAACGATGTGCTGCGCCTTTCGCAACTCCTGACGCCCACCACACGCATACCACTCGTACCTCAGATCGGAGCGGACCTTGCGCGGTTTCTCGCAGCGGTCCTGGCGGAAACCTCCATTGATCCGCAAGCGCTTCAGCTTGGAAAGGTCAGCGTGGCCGAATTGGTGGCGCGTATTGCACAGGCCTATGAGCTGGAGGCGCCTGTTCGAGTGACCAAGTGAGGAGCGGGCGTACAAGGCGTTTGATGGGCGCCCAGTCCCATGGCAGCTTTGATGTGGTTGGGGCTTTCCATCTTCTCACTCTAACGTTCGGGATTGCGGTCAGATCGGCCCGCTCCTCACAAGGGCGATCGCATGCAGCAGCCGCATTGCGTCGATGTAGTTCGGATTCATAGCCGCTTGAGATCCAGTCGTTCTGCTTGAGCAGTCGGGCTGCAGCGCCCGACTGGAAAAGCTGGTTGTCGCGATGCCGGGTCACCAAAGTGCGGAGTCTTGCAAGCTCACGATCGTGCGCCGAATTCGCCGGTTGAGGCACCACCGCAGGGTCAGGACCACCACAAGACATAGCGGCAGCAAAATGCCCAGCAGCTCCCAGGTCGACGGCAACCGGTCGAGCACTAACGCCAACGTCATGCGGACCCCGTACGTACCCAAGACAAACAGCAGCAAAGCCACCAATGCCTGGCGCAGTGCTCGACGCCAACCGTTGTCGGCTTTCAGAAACAGGGCTCGCATGGTGGGTGACTGTTGAACTCAGTTTTTGTTGCGCGCAGTTTTATGCTGCACCAGCGTGAACGATGGTCAACGGCAAACAGCGCATCCCGCTTGGGGGCCTTCATCGCCCTGGGGCGCAGCATTGGGCAAGAGACTATTTTTACCCCAAAGTCATCGGCCATGGGGCTAGGACCTTGTCTACAGTGAAAGGCATCCCTCTTTTGGAGCACGCCCATGCGCACCAACCAGCTTCCCCCCGTGGAGTCCACCCACGCGGATGCCCTGACGTTCCTGCGGCTGCCTGCGGTCACTCGATTGACCGGTTTGGGCCGCTCGACGATCTACCGCCTGGTGGCCGAGGACAAATTTCCATCGCCCGTCAAGTTGTCGAGTCGCGCCATCGGCTGGCACCGGGCCGATCTGGAACGGTGGAGCGCAGCACGTCCCACAGCCAGTCATTGACGTGTCTCATGGCGGGTGGATCGGCGTGGTGGCCACCGCCACTACCTAGACAACCAGAATCGCCTTCATCACGAATCCGACCAGCAACAGGCCAGCCACCACACGCCCCCAACGCCAGGTTGTGAACCGGTACCGGTGGTTGGCCCACAGGGCGCGGTGCAACCGACCCAGTCCCGCCAGCAAGGCCACGGCCGACACGAACGGCCCCACCACGCCCGTCGGTGCCGGCGCCACGCTGAAAACCACCACCCACAGGAGCGGCCACACCACCGCGTCCACCGCGGCCAGCAGGTGACGGCCTGGCCAATAGGGCGCGTCGGGCGGCGCTTCACGGGCGACCAACAGCCACATGGCCCGCTCCCCGTTCCCCTCGCGCCAGAACAATGAACCCGTCCGCGTGAACAGTGGTGTCGCTCCACTGGCACGCCCCAACCTTCCCGCAGATCCCGCGCCATGCGCCACAGCGCTCGTGATTGCAGGCCTGTTTCTTCAGCGATTTTTCGTGATCTCGTGGCACGGATATCTCCTTCCTTGAACGTTGGCGATCGCTGCAGGGCGAAGCGCTTCAGCACCCCTCGATCAAGCAACAACGCAACACCGGATAGAAACCACACGGCAACATTTCGTAAAAGTCTTAATGTGAACAAGCCACTCACCATGGTGCGAAAGAGCCTGATGTCACGCATCGAGGGAACCAAAGCTACCCATAAAACCTTGGTGCACTGCCGCCAAATCGCCTGCATTGCGGCGCCATGCCTTGCCGAAAATTCGTACGATTTTTAACAAAACAGTTGGGGCCCGGTATGGACACACCGGGATCTCTTGGTCATTACTTGAGACCCTTCAGAAGCCCGTGCACTTCGGGCCACCTCAAGCCGCCTGTCCGTGCGGACCGTGTCATTGAACGATTCGCTCGGAGCAGCTATGCACC
>LNFM01011563.1_pt1 | contig 11939 bp, 8 predicted proteins | sample 596031 | NCBI WGS metagenome assembly LNFM01 (sample SAMN04254537, study PRJNA301005) | activated carbon metagenome | isolation source: dual media filters at the Ann Arbor, Michigan drinking water treatment plant | place: USA: Ann Arbor | reverse complement strand
GCAAGCTGCTCGCCATGGAAATCGACCCGGTCTTCTCCGACATGCTGCGTGCCGGCATCCGGGATCCGCGCCTGATCGTGCATCAGGCGACTGCCGAACAAATCGTGGCGGCCATCGCGAGTCACCGCCTGCCTGCGCCCGACCTGGTGATTTCCGGCATCCCGTTCTCGACCATGCCCCGGGAATGCGGCATACGGATCATGCGTGCCGTCAGGTCGGTATTGGCGCCGGGTGGACGATTCATCGCCTATCAGGTGAGCAGCCGGGTGGCCGAACTGGGACAGGAGGCCTTTTACCGCGGGGCGGACCGGCACGTGGAATTGCTCAACGTCCCCCCCGTGCGGGTGTACACCTGGCACAAGGGCCGCAAGGAAACCTGAGCGCTTCGGGCAGCGCGCCAGCGCGCACCGCCGCAGTCGCGCAGGCGCGATCCGAAGTTCACCCTCGCGCAGGCGCCGTGACCATGTACCCCCCGAGCACGCTCATCACGAACGGCTGCCGCCAACGCCGAGCCGCGTGAGATCGAGCAGCGGCGCAATGCTCGTCTGCCGTTCCAGATCGTCCACGACGCCGATCAGCTGCGCGCGGGCGGACTCGTCGAGCAGATCGCGCGTCAGTTGCCGGAACTTGTCGACGCCCTGCGTCCAACCCGGATCGGCGGCATCGTCGGCGAGGCTGCGTCGATACTCCGCCACCAGGGTCTCTCCGTTGGTGAGCGTGGCGGTGAGACGGCAACAGCGCGTTTCCGGCGCGAGCCGATCGAACTCGTCGGGCAGTTCGATGCTGCATTTGCCCATCAGCGCCAGCACGTCGGCATCGCGATAACGCCCCTGGGCCATCATCGCGGGCGTGATGGTCCCATCGATCAAGGCCATCGCCACCGTGCACGGCAAGGAATGGTCCGCAGTCTCGCGGGTCTGCGGGTTCCACACCTCGGCGGAATCCATCCAGCGCGCGAACGCCTGGCGTATCGATTCGATCTTGAGCGACGCGATGCGCGCGGGATCGACCATCGCCCGCAGCTTCTGCGCCGTGAACACCGGCACCTGACAGTTGAAGCGCGTCGGGAACGACTTGATCATGCTCTGCTGCACGGCGAAGGTGTGCCCTTCGAAGCGCTCCGGCAACGGCAGATCGAACACCCGATCGCCGAGCGCCTGCTTCCACAAGCCGTACTTGCCCTCGAAGATGTCGTCCGGACCGGTCATGCCCTCGCGGGCGAGATAGGCCGCGAATACGCCCGCACGCGCCCCCTGCGGCCCGGCCATGCCCTTCCACATCGACAACGTGCCCGTGCGCGTCTGATTGAGCGCGATGTTGGGAGCGATGGCTAGAGAAACGGCATGTGCGAGGCGTTCGGGCTCGAGCCCCAGCAGCACACCAGCGCCCAGTACCGCGCCGAGCGCCACGATGGGCGTCTGATCCCAGCCTTCGTGGCTGAGCGGAACGACCTCGACGAAGCGGCACTGCGCCTCGTAGCTCACCACCATGGCGCGCAGGAACTCCGCACCGGAGCTGCGCTCGGCCTCGGCCACCGCGATCACCGCGGGAAGCGCATCGGCTGGATGACTCACCGCGGCCATGACGTAACTGTCGCTCATGTCCAGCGAACGCACCATGGCGGCATTGACGAAGGCCGCCATGTCGGGCGTCGTTCCCTCGAGCGAGCCGAACACCCTCGCGATCGAGCCGGAGCCGACACAAGGCGCGAGCCGGCGCGCTATTCGAACCGGGGGCATGTCGTAGGCTGCAAGCGCGACGGCGAGGCTGCTCAGGATGCGGGCCTTGGCCGCGCGCAAGACGCTCGGTGCGAGGTCCTCGAACCGCAGCCGGGTCGCGAACCGAACGAGCTTGGTGGTGGTGCGATCCATGATCTGCCCTAGGAGAGAAGACGCATCAATTCGGCCACGTCCGCCGCGGACGCATGCTCGAGCTCATCGAGCTTGGCCATCAGCCGCGCCGTGGTCGTCGCGTCGAATCGCACGCCCAGACAATCGCGCATCTTGGCACCGTGCTGCTGCGGATCGATGGGCTCGCCCCAGGAGCCGGGCGGCCGCCTGCAAACCTGCGAAAGCGTGCGCCCGTCGTCCAGCGTGACCCGGACCTCGACTTGCATGCTGCGCGTATCGTTCGATGCCCTGGGGTCGCGCTCGACGATGCACTTGCCGAGCAGATCGACGACATCGGCGGCAAAGCGACGCTCGTCGGTAAACGCGTGGATGCCCACCTTGCCGTCGAGCAGGGCGATCGTCGTGGTGTACTGAAAACTGAACTTGCCCTCCAGACCCGAGCGCGGCTGAGGACGATCGGCATCGTCGATGTCCGGCGTCAGAATGCGCACCTCCCGTATCGCGCCGGCATGCTCGATGCGCTCCCGCAACGCCAGCGCGGCCGTAATGACGAAATGCGTCGGATACTTGGACGGATAGAACTTGATCGCCATGCCCGGATCGACGCAGCGAAACGGCTTGCCGTAGGCGAGCAGCGCGGCATAGTCGAACTGCTCGGGAAAGAAGGTCGCGACATAGCCTTTGCGCGCCTCGAAGATGTTGGGATGGGCGATGAAGCCGCCCTTCGCCAAGCGCGCCGCATCGATGCCCGAGGCGGCCGCGTTGCCGCAATGGGTACACTTGACCATCGAGCCCGTGTTGGCCGAAAGCCCGGAACAACGCGAGGTCGCCACACCGAAGGCGTGGGTCAACTGCTCGGCAGTCAACCCGAGCAGATGCGCGGCAGCCACGGTCGAGCCCATCACGCCGACCACGCCGGGCGTATGAAACGGCAGCGAGCCGCGCGCATGGGCCGCTGCAGCGAGCACGCGGCCCTGCATCTCGAAACCCTTCGCGCACGCCGTGACGATGTCCCGCCCGCTGCTGCCGAGCGCTTCGCCGAGAGCGAACGCCGCGGGCACCGTCGGTGATACCGCGTGCGTCGGGGGGCTCGACATCGGCTCGAAGTCCAGCACATGCATGGACGCCGCATTGGCGAAGGCCGCCTGCGAAGGCGAGGTCTTCAGACCGAAGCTCCAGACCGTGCTCTGCCCGCGGCACGCCTGTTCACGCACCTGGTCGGCAATGAGCCTCGGAGCGACTTCGCGACTGCCTGCCACCGCGACCGCGACCCCGTCGGCGATCAGGCGTTTCGCCATCTGGATGGTTGCGGCGTCCAGATCGTCGTCACCGACTCGCGTCACGCACCTGGCGATCTCGCCCGTGCGACCGCTGTCGCCATCGACTTGCGCTGTGTCCATGCATCTCCTCCACCGTGTGTTCAACCCGCCTTGCCGCGAAACTCAGCTTACGCCGAAAGCCTCCGCCACTCGATTCATATAAGCGAAGAACGCAGTGACATGCACGGTCGCCACGATCTGGGAATCGGTCCATCCCTGCGCCCGCAACGCCTCCAGGTCGGACGAACTCATCTCGCCTGGCGCTCGGCTAAGCTTCCACACATAGTCGAGCAGCGCCCGCTCCTGGTTCGAGAGACCCGCCCGCGTGTAATCCTCCAGCAGCGACTTGGCGAATGCGTCGTCGCCCGTGATCTGCGCCAGTTGCCTGGCATGAGCCGGCCCGCCGAATCCCGACCCGTTCGCCGCCGAGGCGACCGTCGCGATCATCTCCGCCAGCCGTCGATCGATCGAACGGCATGCGTAATTGTTCTCCGGATAGAAAAAGGCGAAGCCCTCGACCGTCAGCGGCTCGCCGGCCATCACGGCGCGTATCTGCGGTATCTGGCCGCGCGTGGCGAGGATCTTGTCGTAGGCACGCCGCAAGTCTCCGGTCGCCTGTTCCGGCGGCGCGCATTCGATCCAGGGCTTCTTGGCCATTGCCTGCTCCCGAGGGTGTCGAGCCGATTGTAGCCGCTTGTCGCGCCGAACTCTGCGCGAATGCGTAAGGGATCGCGCGCACCCGGCGCAGGGTATCGCGCAGCACGCCGAACCGACGCTCAGTGCGGTTGCCCCGCGTCGTCTATCAGAGTAGATTTCCGCGCCACCTGCGATGCGAAGCACGGGCCGCGTCGACATCGTCATTCAAACCCGGAGGAGACGCATGGGCTGCAATCGGAACTGGACACGAATCAAGAGGCTGCTGCTTCCGCCCTTGTGCTGCATGGCTGCGGTCGCTCAGATGGTCGCCCCAGCCGCGGCGCAAAACTATCCCACCAAACCCATTCGCCTCATCGTGGCGTTCCCGCCCGGCGCATCGAGCGATCTGGTCGGACGCATGCTCGGGCAGAAGATCGGCGAGCAGATGGGCCAGCAGGTCATTCCCGACAATCGACCCGGCGCAGGCGGCAACCTGGGGCTGGGCATGCTGTCGAAAACTCCGCCCGACGGCTACACCATTGGCATAGCGACGGCCAGCATCGCCGTGAGCCCGTCACTGTACAAGAACCTCGGCTACGATCCGGTGAGGGATCTCGCCCCGGTGGCGCGGCTAACCACGATCCCGAACGTCCTGCTCGTGCACCCTTCGGTGCCGGCCAAGACATTGCGTCAGTTCATCGATCTCGCCAAGGCCAGCCCGGGCAGGCTCAATTTCGGCTCGGGCGGCACGGGCACCACCAATCATCTGGCCAACGAGCTGCTCAAGCACCTGGAGAAGATCAATCTGGTCCACGTTCCCTACAAGGGCGTGACGCAGGCGATGGTGGCCATGATGAGCGGCGAGGTGGACGAGGTCGTGATGCCGGTCTCGACCGCATTGCCGCAGATCAAGGCCGGAAAAGTGCGTCCTCTCGCAGTGCTGACCGAAAAGCGTATCCCGTCGCTGCCCAACGTGCCGACCGGCATCGAGGCAGGCGTACCCAACTTCACCATGCCGCTGTGGTACGGCATGTTCGCGGCTGCGGGCACACCGCGGGACATCGTCGAGCGGCTGAACCGCGAACTCACCAAGGCACTGGAATCCAAGGAACTGACCGGCACCCTCGCGGCGATGGGCGTCGATCCCTGGCCCGGCACCGCTGAACAGCTCGGCGAACTGCTGCGCACCGACATGGAACGCTACGGCGCCATCGCACGCAGCGCCAATCTGCCCAAGCAGTAGCCTCGTACCACACGCCCGCGATCGCGACCGGAACCGAACCGGACGCGATCGCCGATGGCGTGCGAATCCGCAACCCATCCGGACCTCAGTCGGTCTTCAGTCCGATCGCCTTGATGAGCTGATCGAAGCGCGCCATCTCCACCTTGATGTATGCCGCCAGTTCCGCGGGGCTGCTCGGTGCGGCATCGATGCCCTGCTTCTGCATGCGCTCGCGCACGCCAGGATCGTTGAGAATCGCGCCCACTTCGGCGTTCAGACGCTGAACGATGGCCTCGGGCGTGCCGCGCGGCACGACCAGCGAATTCCACGTATTGGTGGCGAAACCCGGTACGCCGCTCTCCGCGATGGTAGGGGTATTGGGAAGCGCTCCCGAACGCTTCTCCGTCGAAACCCCGAGCGCGCGCAGCTTGCCGGACTGCACGTGCGGGAAGACCCCGGAGATGCCACCGAACATGTAGTTCACCTGACCGGCCATGAGGTCCGCCATTGCCGGGCCGCTGCCCTTGTAAGGCACGTGGATCACGTCGATCTTCGCCGAGTGCTTGAGCATTTCTCCGGCAAGATGGGCACCGGCCCCGATACCCGAAGACGCGAAATTGAGCTTGCCCGGACGCGACCTGGCCAATGCCACCAGTTCGCCCACCGTCGTCGCCGCCACGCTGGGATGACAGACGAGCAGGTAAGGCTGCGTCGCGAGCATCGACACCGGTGCGAAATCGCGTTGCACGTCGTAAGGCAGCTTGCTCTTCAGCGCCGGGTTGACGGCCAGGGTGGTGATCGTGGCAAGCAGCAGGGTATAGCCGTCCGCAGGCGCACGCGCGGCGATCTCCGTGCCGATCACGGTGGCCGCGCCACCACGGTTGTCGATGATGACGGGCTGCCCCAGTCGCTGTCCCAGGCGCTCGTTGACGGTTCTGCCGATGATGTCGGTCGGCCCGCCCGGCGGATAGGGGACGATGAAGCGTATGGGGCGGTTGGGATAGGTCGGCTGGGCGGCAGCCAAGCCGCAGGTCATGAGCACCGGAACTGCCAACGTTGCCAACAACGGTCGTGGTAGCGACATGGATCGACTTCCTCGCGAACGAACAATGCTTTTTGCATGCGCGGCGCCGACTCGGTGCGCCAAGGACACTGACAAGGCATGGGGCGCATCGCTTGCGCCGCGTATCCCGGCCGCGTCCGCACTCACGCGCACGAGGCCCGCCTCCTCCATGCATGCATACTAGGGGTGCTCGGCGAGCGCGGTCAACGCTGTCCGCGGAACTCGCCAAAGGGCAACGGGTCTCTGGGCAGGGCCGTGCGGGGTCACCGTCGGTCACGCGAGTATTGCAACGCCGACCAACGCGCCCCCGCGGGCTGACCCGCGAATCATTGCACTGTATGCTGCACCCACGATCGTCCAAGCCAGGAGAGACGCCACGATGAGCATGCGCAACGAAACACCGCCCGCCAAGCTGCTGGTCGCAGTGGATGGGTCAGCGCACGCTCGGACGGCGCTCGCCTGGGTGGCCGGGCTCGCCCGCTTGGGTGTTGCGCTGCGATGCGTGATCTTGAACGCCCAGCGCCCCCTGATGTCGGGTGAAGTCGGCACGATCGCACCGGCATCGGTGTCCATCGCAGAGCGCGACTGCAACGCGCGTGACATCCTCGCGCAAGCCGTGCGCGCCCTCGAGGATGCAGGCATCCCCTGCGATCCCGAGCATACGCTGGACGATCCGGTGGATGCGATCCTCGCCAGCGCGACAGCGCATGCATGCGATGCCATCGTGCTCGGCCGCCGCGGACAGGGCGTGTTGCGCTCGGCGCTGCTCGGTTCGGTCTCGAACGAAACGGTGCGCCGCGCTCGCCTGCCTGTGGTCGTGATCAACGAAACACTCGCCCCGCCGCAAGACGGCCCCCTCGCCATCCTCGTCGCGCTCGACGGTTCCTCGGCCGCCGAGCGCGCGGCCCGGTTCGCGTCGCAGCTGGCGCAGGCGAGCGCGGGCTCGACGCTCCACCTGCTGCACGTGCAGCCGGCCCTTACCGTCGCCGAAGCCGTTCTCGGCCCTCGCGACCAGTTGCTCGAGCGGTGGTCCGGGGGCGGCGTCGAGCGCGCGTTCGCCGGCGTCCGGAACATGCTCGCCGGGTCCGGACTCGCATGGCAGGAACACTCGCGACTGAGCAACGAGACGGGCGATGCGATCGCGCTTGCAGCAACGGAGCTCGGCTGCTCTCTGATCGCCATGGGCACGCGCGGACTCGGTCCGATCGCAGGTCGCCTGCTGGGCTCCGCGGCCCAGCGAGTGATCGAGCAGGCGCGCGTACCCGTCGCCTTGAGTTGCTGAGGCAGCCCTGCCCTACCGACGAGCCCGAGCCGGCGCCCGCACCCACCCGTGGCGGGTGTGCCCCAGAACACCGAGACTTCGCGCATGAACTACCTGCAGTCGATGGGCATCCTGGCCGGAGGCATCGGCCTCTTTCTGCTCGGCATGGCCCTCATGACCGACGGCTTGAAGCTCTCCGCCGGGCCTGCGCTGCATCGCATTCTCGCGGCCGCCACCCGCACGCGCTGGCATGCCCTGGGCTCGGGGGTGCTGATCACGGCCCTGGTACAGTCTTCGAGCGCCGTCACCGTGGCTGCGATCGGCTTCGTCAACGCGGGATTGCTGGGCCTGGGCCAGACGCTATGGGTATTGTTCGGCGCCAACGTCGGCACGACCATGACAAGCTGGATCGTGGCGCTGGTCGGGCTCAAGTTCAAGGTGGAAGTCCTTGCGCTGCCGCTCGTCGGCCTGGGCGTCGTGCTGCGCATGAGCGGCGAAGGACACCGACGCAGCGCCCTCGGGACGACGCTGGCCGGATTCGGCTTGCTGTTCCTCGGCATCGCTGTCCTGCAGGAGTCCTTCTCGGGTATCTCACAGCATGTCGAGTTGCCGCAGGGGAACGACCTGGGCTCGGTGCTCCTTCAGGTCGGCGCCGGCGCGCTGCTCACGGCGCTCATCCAATCGTCGAGTGCGGCCATGGCCATCGCGCTCACCGCCGCGCAGGGCGGGCTGCTGTCGGTCGAAAGCGCTGCAGCCGTGGTCATCGGGGCCAACATCGGCACCACTGTCAATGCGGTGGTTGCCAGCATCGGCGCCACGGCCAACGCTCGCCGCGCCGCCGCCGCGCATGTGGTCTTCAACGTGCTGACGGGCTTCGTTGCGCTGCTGCTGCTGCCGTGGCTGATCGGTGCGCTCGGCCTCCTGGGCCAGGCACTGGCGCTGCCCACGGACCCGGCCGCGAAACTCGCGATGTTCCATACCACCTTCAACGTGCTCGGTGTCTTGCTCATCTGGCCGATGTCGGGCGCGCTCACTCGCTGGCTGCAGCAGCGCTTCCGGGCGCGCGACGAGGACGAGGCGCAGCCCAGGCACCTCGATGCGAACGTCCTCGCGGTACCCGCGCTCGCGCTGGACGCCCTGCAGCGGGAAATCGCCCGCATCGGACAACTCGCGCTGACGCTTGCCTGCGAGGCCCTGCTCGGAAAGCACTCGCCCGCGCTGCAGGCGCCCCATAAAGCGCATGCCAGCCTCGACCGGGCGGCGGAAGACTTCGTCGAACGCATGAATCGAGCCACCATGTCGGCGGATACCAGCCAACAACTCGCGCGCTCCCTGCGTGTACTGCGCTACTACCACACGACGGCCGAACAGGCGATGAACGCCGCGGCGATGAACCGCGCTCCCGCCCTGCTGTGCGCCGAGGTCGCCGAGGCCTACGAGCGTTTTCGAGATGCGGCTCAGCCGTTGCTGGCACTCGACGTGCCTGTCCCCGTCGCCTCGGAGGAGCCGGACGAGGCTCTCGGAGCGATGGATCGGGCCTACGAAGTCCTGAAGAGCGCCTTGCTCGCCGCGGGCGCCAGTGGCCGCATCGCCCTCGCGGACATGGACGTGGCACTGCGCCATTTCAGCGCCCTGCGGCGGGCCGTGCAGCAAGCTCGCAAGGCCGCGCTCATGCACGCATCCCAAGCGTCCTGAGGCGGCATCGTGCTGCCGCAACAGAATCGGCTCCGAAGATGCACTGAACGATGGGGCAACGCAGCCGCGTCGAGAGGATGCGCGGCGGTTCGGTACCCGCCACCTGGGGATGCGGACCAGGACGAGACGGAGCGCAGGGTTTTGTCCGATACTCGAGCATCGCGGCGAGGCCATCGCAGTCCGTCGCCGTTCGGGAGCACCGGAATTTGATGCAAAACAGTCTGCGAAGATCGCTCGCCGAGTCCATGCGTTCCGCGGGGCGATGCTTCGTCGGGGTATGGAGCCTCTGGCTCGCGTTCACCGCGATCGGCGCTGCAGAGGAAACGCTGAAGGTGGGCTCCAAGCGATTCACCGAATCCTACATACTCGCCGAAGTCATCGTGCGCACGGCCGGCGGTTCGGCTCTGGCCGTGCACAAGCCCGGGCTGGGGAACACCGGCATCCTGCACGCGGCGCTGCTCGCGGGCGCCATCGACGTGTATCCGGAATACACCGGAACCATCGCGCGCGAAATCCTCAAGCTCGAAGGCAATCCGTCGCTGGCAGCGCTCAATGCCGCGCTGGCCAAGCAAGGACTCGCCGCCTCGGTCCCGCTCGGATTCAACAACAGTTATGTTATCGGCGTACGCGGGGATCTCGCTCGCAAACTCGGATTGCGCACCATTGGCGATCTCGCCCTTCATCCGGGCTTGCGCTTCGGCCTCTCGCACGAATTCCTCGGTCGCCAGGACGGCTGGCCGGGGTTGGCGCGAACTTACGATCTGGGGCGCGTGCGTCCCGCGGGGCTCGATCACGGCCTCGCCTACGAAGCGCTGGATGCAGGCCGCGTCGACGTGATCGACGTGTATTCCACCGATGCCAAGGTGCTGCGCTACGACGTTGCCGTTCTGGCGGACGATCGCGGCTACTTTCCACGCTATGAAGCGGTGCTGCTGCATCGCGCCGACGCAGCCCAGCGCTTTCCCGAGCAATGGCGGTCGTTGGCGAAACTCGCCGGCGCCATCGACGAAGCGACGATGCTGCGCATGAACGCAGCGGCCGAAGTCGATGGGCGCAGCTTCGCCCAGGCGGCTGCGCTGCTCTTCGGACCCGCCGAGGAACCTTCGGGGCGCAGTTTCATCGGCGCCCTCTTCGGACCAGATTTCGCGCGCCTGACGATGCAGCATCTCACGCTCGTTTTCGGGTCGGTCGCGGCGAGCGTGCTGGTCGGCATTCCGCTGGGCATCGCGGCTGCCCGCTGCCGTCGGCTCGAGCAGCCGGTCTTCGCGCTGGTCGGGGTGCTACAGACGATCCCCGCGCTCGCCATGCTCGCGTTCCTGGTGGCGATCATGGGCGCCATCGGCGTGGTGCCTGCGGCGATCGCCCTGTTTCTTTACGGCCTGCTGCCCATCGTGCGCAATACCCACGCCGGGCTGCACGGCATCGGCGAAGGCATGCGGCAAGCCGCCGCCGCGCTCGGCCTGTCGGCTCGGGATCGCCTCGTCTGCGTCGAACTGCCGCTGGCCGCGCCGGCCATCCTCGCCGGCATCAAGACCTCGGCCGTCATCAATGTCGGCACCGCCACGATCGCCGCTTTCGTCGGCGCGGGGGGCTACGGCGAGCGAATCGCAACGGGGCTTGCGTTGAACGACAGCACTTTGCTGCTGGCAGGCGCGATCCCGGCTGCCGGACTTGCCTTGCTCACCCAGGCGCTGCTCGAACTGGCGGAGCGCCGGGTCGCACCCTGGCGGCGCTCAGCTCACAGGCGCTCGCGGTAAAGGCAGGATCGCGAGCACGAGGGCACCCACGCCGAACCCGATCGCGCCAAGCAGCATGATGTGCGTATAGCTGCCGAAGGCATCGTAGGCGACCGCCGCGGCCAGCGCACCGACGATCCGCCCCGAGAGCGCGAGCGAATTGGTCATCGAGTTGATGCTGCCGAAATGGTCGCGTCCGAACGTGTCCGCGACCCACGCCGCCTGCAGCGGGAGCATCGCCAGGCCGATGCCCCACAGCACCGCGTAGACCCAGACCCAGGCCGTCTGTGCCGGCCCGAGCAGTGCAAAGGCGAGCAGCGCGAACGCGCCTGCGACCGCGAGCAGATTGAGGAGCCACTTCTTGTCGTAGATGTCGCCCATCCAGCCGACCGCCACTCGCGACGGAATGTTGATCGTCAGCGCGAGACTCAGTGCCGCCGTCGCCACCAGCGGATCCACGCCCTCGGCCAACATGTGCGGCATCTGGTGCACCTGGGTGATGCCCATGCCGAAATAGCGCAGGAACACGGCCAGCGTAAACAGCCAGAAAGCGCTCGTGCGCAACGCCTGCGTCAAGGTGAATTCTTGCGACGTCGCGACACGATGCCTGGGCAGAGGCAAGCGCTTGATGAAGTCCCAGGGCCGCGGCGCGACCCGCCCGCCGGCCACCTCGCCGCCATCCATGCGCATCCCGTGCCGTTCGGGCTTGAAGCGCATGCAAGGAACGACCAGGAGGGTCAACAACAACGTCGTCACGCCGAGCATCCAGGCGCTCGCCTGCCAGCCCGAACGCTCTGCGAGCAGGCTCATCACCGGGATCAGCAAGAGCCCCGCGCCGCCCGAGCCGGTGAAGTAGATGCCGAGCGCGAGCGAGCGTCGTACCTTGAACCATTGAGCGATCGCAGCAGACCCGACAGATGGCCCGATCGCGCCATTGATTCCTGTGCCCACCAGCAGCACGAGACAGGCGAGGAATGTCCCGTAGCTGGTGCAAAACGGCATCGCAACCCATCCTGCACCGCCCAGCATGCCGCCGATGAGCATCACTGGGCGCGGCCCGTGCCGGTCGAACAATCGACCGAACCAGGGCGCGAGCAGCAGCCCCCAACCGAGCGACAACGCCCAGGCGATGGTGATGCTGGTGCGGCTCCACTGAT
>LNFM01001604.1_pt1 | contig 11939 bp, 11 predicted proteins | sample 596031 | NCBI WGS metagenome assembly LNFM01 (sample SAMN04254537, study PRJNA301005) | activated carbon metagenome | isolation source: dual media filters at the Ann Arbor, Michigan drinking water treatment plant | place: USA: Ann Arbor | reverse complement strand
CGTGCGATCGCCGCGCCCGAAGAGAAGCCGCCGATCGTGCTGAAGGGGCTGGGGCCGCCCGATCCGCCACGGCCGAGGCGCTCGCCGCCGCCGCCACCGCCACCGTCGATGGAGCCGCCGCCGGAAGTGGCCGGGGCCGGACGGGGAACGATCTTCTGGAGGATCCCGGACCGGCCGCCGTCAGGCCCGACCTGGCACGAGATCATCCGCCACAGCCGGTTCCCAGGACAATGACGGTGCTAGCGCGCCGCGATGTAGTCGCCGCTGAGGCCCAGAACGCGCGACATCTCTTCGGCGCCGTCGCGCACCGCCGCCACCAGCGCGGCGCGCTTGCGGCGCGCGCGATCGGCGGGCGCGGCGATCATCAGCGAGGCCATGACCGTGCGCTGGGCGTCGAATACCGGCGCGGCGAAGCCCCACAGGCCCATGAACATCTGGTCGCGCGTTTCGGCCACGCCGGCGCGGCGGATCTCGGCGATGATGTCGAGCAGCGCCGCCTTCGACGTCGCGGTGTGCGGCGTGAGCTGCGGACGCGGCACGCGCGCCAGGTAATCGCGCACAACAGCCGGATCGCTGAACGCCAGCACGGCGCGGCCCGACGCCGTGCAATAGAGCGGCCGGCGCAGGCCGATGGTGGCGGCGTAGCGCACCGCCTGCGGCCCGTCGGCGATGGCGATGTAACGCACTTCGCGATGATCCTCGGTCGGCACGGCGAGCAACACCGTCTCCTCCGCCCGGGCGACGATGGGCGCCAGCAGCGGCGAAAGCTTGCGCTCCAGCGTGTCGCCGCCGCCGATCAGCGCGCCCAGCCGCATCGCCGCCGGGCCGAGGCGATAGACGCCGCCCGCGTTCTCGACATAGGCCTCGCTCTCCAGCGCGCGCAGCATGCTGAACAGGCTGGTCTTGGGCAGGCCGAGGCTTCGGCCCAGATCGGCCAGGGCCAGGCCGTCGGGCTGCACCGCCAGCGCCTCGATCACCCGCATGGCGCGGGTCGGCGCGCGCGGCGGGCCAGCCGATATCCCTGTTGCGTCGCGGGGCATGACGGGTTCAAAATTCCTCTACCGGAACAATGTTCCGATATCGGAACATCTGTCAAGGCGGGAGGAACGCCGTGAACCATATCGTCGTCAACGAGCCCAACAAGTGGCGCCTGGAGACTCCGGGCTCGGCCGGATGGCAGCGCAGTCCGCGTCCTGATGCTGCGAAGAAATACTTCATGGTGTCGGCCGACTGTCACGCCAACGAGCCGTCGAACCTGTGGGCCGAGCGCATCGATCCCAAGTATCGCGACCGCCTGCCGCGCGTGATCACCGACAAGGATGGCGTGAAGTGGCGCGTGTCGGAGGGCCACCGTCCCGACCGCCTGCGCATCCACGAGATGGAGGGCGAGGACGACGCGCGCAACAAGGCGGGCGCCGATCCCACGCTGCGCATCGCCGATCATGACGGCGACGGCATCGACGTCGAGCTGTTCTTTCCGAACAAGGGCCTGTCGATGTGGGCGACGCAGGACGCCGAGTTCGCCCAGGCGCAGTGCCGGGTGTGGAACGACTGGGCGTGGGAGCAGTACTCGGCCCATCAGGATCGCGTGGTGATCGCCGGCGCCATCGCCACCGCCGATCTCGAGGGCTCGATCGCCGAGGTGCAGCGCCTGGCCAAGCTCGGCTTCCGCTGCCTCACCCTGCCGTGCAAGCCGGTGTGGGGCCATCACGACATCGACCATCCCAACTACAACCTGCCGCATTTCGACCGGCTGTGGGCGGCGATCCAGGACGTGAACCTGCCGATCACCTATCACATCTCGACCGGCCGCGATCCGCGCGCCTCGCGCGGCAATGGCGGCGCGGTGATCAACTACGTCACCCACTCGCTGTCGCCGACCATCGAGCCGGTCGCCAATATGTGCGCGTCGGGCGTGCTGGAGCGCTTCCCCAAGCTGCGCTTCGCCACCATCGAGGCCGGCATCGGCTGGATCCCGTGGCTGCTCGACGCGATGGACGAGGCCTACAAGAAGCATCACTTCTGGGTGCGGCCCAAGCTGCAGGGCCTGCCCAGCGACTACTTCAAGGCGCATGGCTTCGCCTCGTTCCAGGAGGATCCGGCCGGGCTGGCGCTGGCCGAAGAGCACGGCCTGTCGAAGTGCTTCATGTGGGCCAACGACTACCCGCATCACGAAGGCACTTGGCCGCACTCCGCCGAGGCGATCGAGCGCACCATGGGCCATCTGTCGGAGGCTATGCGCGCCGACATCCTCGGGCTGAACGCCGCCCGGTTCCTGAAGGCGTAACCTTTCCTTCTCCCCACGAAGGCGGGGAGAAGGTGCCGAGCGCAGCGAGGCGGATGAGGGGCTTCCGCAGCCTCTCGACAACCAGCCAGTCGTCCCGCGAGCGCGAAGCCCCTCATCCGCCCTTCGGGCACCTTCTCCCCGCCTTCGCGGGGAGAAGGATTCTCTTCATCAAGGAGTACCCATGACCGACCGCACGTTGCGCGGCAGGGTGGCAATCGTCGGCATCGGCGAGACGGCCTACTACAAGCACGGCAAGTCGCCCGATCCCGAATTCGTGCTGGCGCTCAAGGCGATCCTCGCCGCCGCCAAGGACGCCGGCATCGATCCGCGCCGCATCGACGGCTTCGCCTCGTACAGCAACGATCGCAACGATCCGTCGCGGCTCGCCGCGGCGCTCGGCCTGCCCGAGCTGCGCTTCTCCAACATGCAATGGGGTGGCGGCGGCGGCGGCGGCGCGGGCGCGGTGGCCAACGCGGCGGCCGCCGTGGCCGGCGGCCTCGCGGACTGCGTCGTGGTTTTCCGCTCGCTGGCGCAGGGCCAGTTCCAGCGCTTTGGCGCGGCGCCGCCGGGTGGCGTCGCGACGGGCGAGGCGGCGCTCAACGCGCCATACGGCGTGATGTCGCCGGCGCAGCGCTACGCCATGCGCGCGATGCGTTTTCTGCATGAGAACAAGATCGGCGACGGCGCGCAGCGCGCCATCGCGCTCGCCTCCTACGCCCACGCCCAGAAGAACCCGCGCGCGGTGATGAACGGCAAGCCGCTGACGGCCGAGGCCTACGACGCGTCGCGCTGGATCGTCGAGCCGTGGCGCTTGTTCGACTGCTGCATGGAGAACGATGGCGCGGCGGCGCTGATCATCGTGCCGGCCGAGCAGGCCAAGGACTTCGCCAAGAAGCCCGCCTATCTGCTGGGCGCGGCGCTTGGCTCGGAGTACCGCAACGGTGCGCGCGGCCACAACGCGCCGCTCTACGCCACGTCGAGCTTCACCACGGTGGCGCCGCATCTCTACGCCATGGCCGGCGTGAAGCCCTCGGACGTCGACGTGCTGCAGAGCTACGAGAACTTCACCGGCGGCGTGCTGATGAGCCTGGTCGAGCACGGCTTCTTCAAGGCCGAGGAGGCCAACGAGTTCCTCGTGCCCGAAAACCTGATGGCGCCATCGGGCAAGCTGCCGCTCAACACCAGCGGCGGCAATCTCGCGGAGTGCTACATGCACGGCCTCGAATTGCAGGTCGAAGCGGTGCGCCAGTTGCGCGGTGAGTCGACGGCGCAGGTCAAGAACGCCGACGTCTCGATGGTGATCGCCGGCCCGATGGTGACACCGGTGTCGAGCATGATCCTCGGTTCGGCGGAGACGCTGTGATGTCCTATCTCAAGCCCGGCCTGCCGGCCCCCGTCGCCGAGAATGACGGCCTCGACGCGCCCTACTGGGAAGGCACGCGGCGCGGCGAATTGATGGTGCAGCGCTGCAAGGCCTGCGGCACCTGGCAATGGGGTCCGGAATGGATCTGCCACAAGTGCCTGTCCTTCGACATCGGCTGGGTGAAGGTCGAGGGCCGCGGCAAGATCTACAGCTGGGAGCGCCCCTGGCATCCCGTGCATCCGGCGCTGAAAGATCAGGGACCCTACATCGTCGTGCTGGTCGAGTTGCCGCACGCCGGCAATATCCGCATGCTGGGCAATCTGTTGGGCGACCCCAAGCAGCAGGTGCGCATCGGCGCCGAGGTCGAGGCGGTCTTCGAGCCCCACGACGACGCCAAGCCACCGTTTACCCTCGTGCAGTGGAAGTACACTTGAGTTGTCATCCTGAGCGCAGCGAAGGATCTCGCGATCGAACGACCACATGCGACTGACCGCGATACCGCGAGGTCCTTCGCTGCGCTCAGGACGACATCAGGCTTTGCTCAGCAACGCCGCCCATTGCATGTGCAGGCGTTGCGACAGCCGGTCCGGCAGCGCCTGCGTGCCGCGCTCGATGGCGTCGACCAGGCCGTAGGGCAGGATCGGCGAGAGATAGCGCGTCTTGAGGTTCTCGGCGGTCAGCGGGTTGGTGAAGAACGAGAGCTTGTCGACCTTCAGCCCGGCCTTGCCGGCGAGCGTGACGATCTCGTCGGGGTAAAGCAGGAAGATGTGACCGTCGGCGTCGGGCTTGAACTGCAGCGCCTCGAATTGCGAGGGGTCGGGGCAGTCGGAGAAGCGCGGCAGGGTGTTGCGGAAGTAGCGGCCATTGGGCGTGGTCAACACGATCACGCCGCCGGGCTCGAGGAAGCCCGCGAGCTTGCGCAGGAAGTCGTCGGGGTGTGCCACGTGCTCGATGATCTCGGTGGCGACCACGGCGTCGAAGCGACCGACCCGCTCCGGCGGCAGCTCGAAGAGATTGCCGGGCAGGAAGCGGATGTCCTGGCGGTCGGTCTTCAGCCTGACATAGCCCACGAGGTCGTCGCGCAGATCGTTCCATGTGACCTGGTAGCCCAGCTCGGCCAGCACGATGGAGAAGTTGCCCTGCCCGGCCGCGAGGTCGAGCACGCGACCGCCATCCGGCTTGGCCGCCAGCACGTAGTCGATGGCGCGGGCGAAGCGATGGCGATAGGCGACGCGGTAGCCGCGCGCCGTCGTGCCCGGCCACACCGAGTCGACGTCATGCCCATGCGAGTAGCGCCAGGAGTCCGGCCAGGATGGGTCGAGAGGAGGCCGCTTGATGTGGCCGAACAGGCGAGCGTTGAAGCGGCGGGGTTCACCCGTCATTAAGATCGATCATCAAGTCGAAGGTCCAAGTTGTTTTCCTATCATGGTTTTGCGAGGATGTCAGTGTTCGCCACGAGAGCTGTCCCGACATGAAGGTCGTCGTCACGGGCGGGGCTGGCTTTATCGGCTCAGCGGTCGTCCGACGTATCATCCGCCAGACCGATTGGCGCGTCGCCACCATCGACAAGCTGACCTATGCCGGCAATCTGGAGTCGCTGGCCGAGGCGCGCGAGCATGTCAGGCACCGCTTCCATCGCGCCGACATCTGCGACCGCGCCGCGATGGACCGCATCCTCGCCGACGAACAGCCCGACGCCATCCTGCATCTCGCCGCCGAAAGCCATGTCGATCGCTCGATCGACGGCGCCGCGCCCTTCATCCAGACCAACATCGTCGGCACCTGGACCTTGCTCGAGGCCGCCACCGCCTACTGGCGCACGCTGTCCGAGGCGCGGCGCGCGGCCTTCCGCTTCCAGCATATCTCCACCGACGAGGTGTTCGGCTCGCTGGGCGCCGAGGGGTTGTTCCGCGAGGACACGGCCTACCAGCCCAACTCGCCCTACTCCGCGAGCAAGGCCGGCTCCGACCATCTGGTGCGCGCCTGGCACCACACCTACGGCCTGCCGACGCTGGCCACCAACTGCTCCAACAATTACGGCCCGTACCATTTCCCCGAGAAGCTGATCCCGCTGGTGATCATCCGCGGCCTGCGCGGCGAGAGCCTGCCGGTCTACGGCAAGGGCGAGAACGTGCGCGACTGGCTGCATGTCGAGGACCACGCCGAGGCGCTGCTGACGGTGCTGCAGAAAGGCCGCGTTGGCGAGACCTACAACGTCGGTGGCAACGAGGAGCGGCGCAACATCGATGTCGTGCAGGCCATCTGTCGCGCGCTTGACGAGATGCTGACGGATTCGCCGAACCGTCCGCATGACAGTCTGATCCGCTTTGTCGCCGACCGGCCGGGCCACGATCAGCGCTACGCCATCGACGCCGGCAAGATCGCCCGCGAGCTCGGCTGGCGGCCGAGCCGTTCCTTCGACGAGGGGCTGCGCCAGACCGTGCGCTGGTTTCTCGACAACAGAGGCTGGTGGGAGCGCGTGATGAGCGGCGCCTATCGCGGCGAACGCCTGGGCCTCGCGCCCGCCAGCGGCGCGGCATGAAGCGCGTCAGCGCCTGCGCGCTGTACGACGGCGATTATCACAAGGGCGCCGCCGTCCTCGCCAATTCGCTGATCGCGTCGGGTTTCATCGGCACGCTGTGGATCGGCCATCGCGGCGCGCCGCCGCCCTGGGCCACGCCGCTCACCGATCATGGCGCGTGGCGGACCTACGAGCCGGCGCGCGGCGTCGAGCTGCGCTTCGTGCCGATCGACCACACCAACCTGCACACCGCCTGGGCCAAGCCGCACTTCATGCTGCGCGTGCTGGACGAGCTCGATCCCGCCATCGACGCGGTGGTCTATTTCGACGTCGACATCGTCACCCTCTCGCCGTGGTCGTTCTTCGAGGATTGGCTCGAGAGCGGCGTCGGCCTGTGCACCGACATCGCCTTCCCGATCATGCCGGCCGGCCACCCCTTCCGGCGCCACTGGCGCCGGCTCGCCAAGGAAGCGCTGGGCCGTGATTGCCGGCTGCTCGACTACTACTGCAACAGCGGCTTCGCCGCCGTGCCGCGCGTTCATCGCGAATTCCTCGAGGCTTGGCGCGACGTCACCGACACCTATGCCGGTCAGCGCCCCGACGCGCCGCGCGATCTGAAGATCGCCGGCCGCGAGGATGCCTTCGCGTCAAGCGACCAGGACTTCATGAACGTCGCCGCCATGGCCTGCGACGCGCCCTTGTCGATCATCGGCCAGGAAGGCATGGACTTCATCGAGACGACCTACGGCATGTCTCATGCGGCGCAGCCGCCCAAGCCGTGGCACGCGACATATCTCAGAATGTCGCTCACCGGCGTCGCGCCGGGCCGTCACCAGACCTGGTGGCGGCACGCCCGCGGGCCGATCCAGCCCTTCACGCCGGCCAAGATGCTGTGGACGCGCCTCGTCCTGCGCCTGGCCGCGCTGATCGGCCGCTTCTACCATCGGCGATGAGAGGGGCCGCGCTTGCCCTGACCGGCGCCGTCGGTCTCGCCGTCGCGCTCTCGCCGCACCCGGCCGTCACCGACCTGCCGGTGCATGTCGTGCGCTTCACGTTGATGGCCGATCTGCTCGACGGCACCGCTCGCAATCCGTTCTATATGCTCGACGTGCGTTGGCTGCCCAACACGCTGCTCGACATCGTCTTCGCCCTGCTCGCCGGCGTCTTCCCGCCGCAGATCCTCGGCCGCCTCGCCGCGCTGCTGCCGGTGATCGTCGTCGCCGCGACCGTGGTCTGGTGCCGCCGCGTGCTGCATCCCGGCGAGCCGTACCCGAGCTTGCATCTGCTGCTGGCCCTGCCATTGCTGCTGCTGGGCGACACTTACATCCTGGGCCTGCACAGCTTCATGGTCTCGCTGTGCTGCGCCGTCGCCGGCTACATCGCGCTCTATCGCGGGCCGGGCGCGCGCTTGCCCTGGCTCTTCCAGCAGGCGCTCGCCGCGTCGCTCGTCGGCCTCGTCTGCTGGCTTCACCTTGGCGGCTTGCTCGGCGTCGTGCTGCTGGCGCTGGGTGACGGGCTTGCGGCGGTGGTCGGATCGCTCCGGCGCGGCATGCGCGCCGTCTTCGCCGCCGGCCTCGCCCAGGCGCGTCGATACATCGGCCTCGCCGCCGCCGTGCTGCTGGTGATGGCGTGGCTGCCGACCTACGTCGCCGGCATGGAGCGGCAGATCGATCCGCCGCCAGCGGGCCCGTTCCGCCCCGGCGCCTGGCTGGTCACGCGCGTCGAGGCCATCCTGTCGCCGGTGTCCGTGCTGTTCGAGCCGCGCGTGCTCAACGCGTGGTGGGCGTTCACCGCGCTCTGCCTGCTACTGCTCGCGGCCGCGCTGGCGTGGCTCGCCTGGTCGAGCTGGCGCGCGCGCCGGCTGAGGGTCGATGCGGGCCTGCTGTGGGCGATGCCGATCGCGCTGGCGCTGATCCTGGTCTTGCCCGATGTCTCCGCGAACACCGCGTACGTGCACTGGCGGCCGGCCTTCGCCTTCATGCTGTTCGCCACGCTGGCGGTGTCGCTGAGCGAGCTGCCGCGGGGCGTCGTCAGGCTGGCCGCCGCCTGTGCCGGCCTCGTCTTGGCGCTGAAGGCCGTCGCTTTCATGGCGCTGTCGGTCGACACGACGCGTGCCATCACCGAGTTCCGGCAGGCCAGCGCCGCGATCGAGCCGCGCTCCACCGTATTCCTCACGCGCGCCATCGAAGGCGACGACCGCCCGTCCTGGCGGCGCTCGGCGCATGTCTGGCAGCTGCGCCAGCACATCGCCGCCTTCGCCGCGCTCGACCGCGACGCGCTGGTACCCAACCTGTTCATCGGCCGCGGCACGCAGAACCTGGTCCTGCGCGAGCCCCATCGCGACTTCTCGATCCCCAGCGCGACGCTCTTCCTGCCCAACCTGCTGGCGCTGCGGCCGACCAGGCCGCTGGAACCCGGCATGACGCACGGCGAACGCGTGGCGCACTGGCGACAGCGCATCGACTATCTGGTCATCGCGGGCTGGCGCATCGACCGCCTGTCGCTACCCGAACTCGGCCCAAAGCTGCATGACAGCGAAGGCCTGCGCATCCACCGTATCAGTCGCGCGCCCGCCAGCCCGCGATGACCGCGCGAACCTCGTTCCAGCGCCGCGGCCCGGCCAGCGCGACCGACACAACGAGGGTCAGGAGCGCCAACGGTATCGAGACCTTCCAGTTGGTCGACCGGTCATGCCAAGTCGCCGCCGCGCAAATCGCCACCATGATGAGACCGCCGAACCAGATCGCCTGGGTCCGCGCCTGCAGACGCACACCCAGCGCGACGTAGGCGTACCACAGGCCGCCGAGCATCGTGGCGACCTGCACCACGGCGAAGCCGATGCCTATGCCGTCCAAGCCGGTCATCCAAGACGGCGCGTGCGGACCGAGCGCGATGAAGACGATCCCCGAGATGCCCCCATACCAGGCGATCTCGATGGTCATCATCACCCGCACACGCGCCGCCGAGACCGCGACGTTGTAGAAGAGCGACTGGAAGACGCGGAAGTAGTTGCCGATCAGCATCCAGGTCAGTGCATCCAGCGCCGGCAGGAAGCGGCGCGAGAACAGCAGCTCCATGATCAGCGGCTGGAACAACAGCGCGCCGCCGATCAGCGGGATCGAGCACAGCGCCAGCATCTCGACGGCGTCGTTGACCGTGCGGCTGCGCTCCTGCGCGCTCGCGGCGCTGGCCATGGTCGGCAGCAGATAAACGCCCGCCGCCGACACCAGCAGGCCGACATTCTGCGCCGCCAACGCCCAGGCCGCCTGGAACAGGCCGTGCAGTTCCTGGCCACCGGTCTCGACGATGAGCGCGCGCATCGTCATGAAGCACACCGCCGACACAAGGCCAGCGCCCAGGCCGGCTGCGAAGAAGCGCAGCTGGTGCGCCGTGTCCTCGCGATCGGGCCGACGCGTGAAGGCGGCAAGCACCGGCGCCATCCAGCCGAGCTTGTGGATGTACCAGGTCGCTACCGCGAACTGCGCCACGATGGGCAGCAGCACGAAGCCGATGAAAGCGAGCTGGTGGCCGCCCACCGCCAGCCGGGCCAGCGGCCAGGCGATGAGCGCGAGCGTCAGCGAGCCCAGCACCTGCACGATCGCCAACTGGCCGATGGCACGTGAAACGTTGATCAGGCCCTGTAGGGTGACGCCGATGATGGCGATGCCCACGGTGAGCGCGAGACAGCGCACGCCCAGCACGATGCCGGGCGAGCGGTCGCGAAAGACGTGCTCGGCGATCAGCGGCGCGGCCAGCAGCAAGGTCAGCGCCGCGAGCACGGCGCCACACAGCGACAGCCAGATCGACGCCACGACTCGCCGTCGCCGCGCCTCGCCCTCGACCGAGCTCAGCGCCTGGATCTGGCCGGCGCCGGCGCCGAAGATGCCGAGACCCGTCGCCGTGTCGTGGACCTGGCGATAGGTCGCCAGCAAGCCGACACCCGTCGGCCCCAGGGTCACGGCGAAGATCTTGTTGGCGATCAGGCCGAACAACAGGCTGGCGATGCCCGCCCCGCCCGACGTCGCCATCGCTTTGACAAGCTTCAGCACCGCACGGAGTCCTGTCCTCCTGAGCGAAGCGAAGTACCTGGCGGTGGTTGGTCGGGCACGACCGCTGGGTCCTTCGCTTCGCTCAGGACGACGGTCATCCTTCTACGCCGCCGATCGAACGATATCGGCGACGCGGTCGATCTGATCGACCGTGGCATGCGGGCCGATCGGCAGGCTGAGCGTGGTCTCGGCGATGCGCTCGGCGAGCGGGAAGGCACCCGCCTTCATGCCCAGCCCGCGATAGGCTTCCTGCAGATGCGGCGGGATCGGATAGTGGATCAGCCAGCCGATCTTGGCCGCGTCGAGCGCATCGGTGATCCGCTTGCGGTCATCGCAGCGCACCGTGAAGAGATGCCAGATCGGCTCGGCCCATTGCGGTACGTAGGGCAGCTCGACGCCGGGGATGCCGCGCATCTTCTCGAGATAGCGCGCCGCCAGCGCGCGGCGGCGCTCGTTGAAGGTGTCGAGGCTCGGCAGCTTGGCGCGCAGGATCGCCGCCTGCATCTCGTCGAGCCGCGAGTTCACGCCGGTCTCGAGGTTCACGTACTTCACCTTCGAGCCGTAGTTGCGCAGGGTGCGCAGCCTTTCGGCGAGCCTGTCGTCATCGGTGGTCACCGCGCCGGCGTCACCCATGGCGCCGAGGTTCTTGCTCGGGAAGAAGCTGAAGGCGCCGGCATCGGCGAGACAGCCGGCGCGGCGGCCCTTGTAGCGCGCGCCCTGCGCCTGGGCGACGTCCTCCAGCACCTTGATACCGTGGCGGCGTCCCAGCTCCATCAGCGGGTCCATGTCGCTGGCCTGGCCGTAGAGATGCACCGGGATGATCGCTTTTGTCTTCGACGTGATCGCCGCCGCGACGCGCTCCGGATCGAGATTGGCGGTGCGCATGTCGGGCTCGACCGGCACCGGCTTGGCGCCGCACGCCGTCGCGGCGAGCCAGGTCGCGATGTAGGTGCTCGACGGCACGATCACCTCGTCGCCCGGCCCGACATCCCAGGCCCGCAGCACGAGCTCCAACGCCTCCAGCCCATTGCCCAGCCCGACGCAATGCTTCACGCCGCAGAAGGCAGCGAACTCCTGCTCGAAGGCCGCGACTTCCTTGCCGAGGATGTACCAGCCGGAATCGGCGACGCGCGCCATCGCCGCGTCGATCTCCGGCTTGAGCTCGACATAGACGGCGCGCAGGTCGAGGAACGGGATCATCGCGCTTTCACCTCGCGGCGGAACGTATCGTAGTCGCGGATGTAATCGGCCTCGGCGTAGTTGTGCGACGCCAGGACCAGCACGACCGTCGACGCGGCGAAATCCACCAGCTCGTGCCAGACCCATGGCTCGACCAGCATCGCGCGATCCGGCCGGTCCAGCCGCACGGTTTCGCGCACGGTGCCGTCGTCGAGGATCAGGTCGGCGCCGCCGGCGACGGCGATCATCGCCAGCCGCACCTCGCGATGCGCATGATGACCGCGTGGCCGGCCCACCGGCACACCGTGGATCCAGAAGGCGCGGCGTATGGCGAAATCGAGATCGATGCCGGTCTCGATGAAGCTCACCGTCCCGCGCGGGTCGGACGAACCTCGCACGTCCACCCAGCGGCAGCCGCCGACCTTCATCGTGCGGCCCCTCTTACCTTCCCCCGGAGGGGCAGGGCTATCGCATATGGATCGCCAAGCTCCTCCTTCTCCCCGCGAAGGCGGGGAGAAGGTGCCTGAAGGGCGGATGAGG
>LNFM01012233.1_pt1 | contig 11940 bp, 9 predicted proteins | sample 596031 | NCBI WGS metagenome assembly LNFM01 (sample SAMN04254537, study PRJNA301005) | activated carbon metagenome | isolation source: dual media filters at the Ann Arbor, Michigan drinking water treatment plant | place: USA: Ann Arbor | reverse complement strand
ATCCATAGATCGTATGCGGTATTAGCGCAGCTTTCGCTGCGTTATCCCCCACGACTGGGCACGTTCCGATACATTACTCACCCGTTCGCCACTCTCGAGTATTGCTACTCTACCGTTCGACTTGCATGTGTAAGGCATGCCGCCAGCGTTCAATCTGAGCCAGGATCAAACTCTTTAGTTTAATCACTGCAATAATTTTCAACTCCCCGCATTTGACTGCGGGAAGAAACTCATAAAAACGGAATTGATGAGAAATCTTGACGATTTCACATTTTCTATCTCTATGAGCGTTTAAGGTCAGAAGACCTGGTTACAAGTAACCTGGCAATCGCCTTCAAACGCCCATACTTATCGGCTGTAAATTTTTAATGATCCTGACTACTTTCGTCACCGCTTGGCGGCTTCGTTTTCGTCGTTAGCTGTAATCAGCTGAGCCTCGAATTATGACATGTTTTTTAACAACCTGTCAACCCGAAGGGTTTCTTTTTGATCCGCTTGCAAACCTCTTTTCAGAGCAACTTTATTCAAGTTTGTTTGCTTTGCCGCAATCAGCAGAGCCTCAAATTATATACCGGTTTTTTCATCCCGGTCAACAAAAAATTTAACTTTTTTGCCGGCTTGCTGAGTGCTTGTTTGCCCGGCCAAGTCCTTGGACCTGAGTCGCGGCTCGCAGCGTTTTCAACTTGCTTTTGAGGTTGTTGACTGTGATCAGTCGAGCCTTAGATTCTATACCGGTTTTTTCGTTCCAGTCAAAACAAATTCAAAAAATTTGCTTTTTTTTCTAAGGCCCTTCAGCTGCCTGAGACTTTCATTGAAGAAGGCCTTCGTCAGCTGAGCCAGCGACTATAGCACGGCTTTTTGACATCTCCAGGAGCAATGCGAAAAAGTTGCTGTATTGCCGTGCCGGTGCGCTATTGGCGCGTCAAGTCATCAGGTCGAAGGGCAAGGCACGCAAGCGCTTCCCCGTCAGCGCAAACAGCGCGTTCGCCACTGCGGGCGCCAGCGGCGGCACGCCGGGCTCGCCAACGCCGCCCGGCGGGCGAAGGCTTTCAACAACATGGGTCTGCACCAAGGGCATCTGTGCCAGCTGCAACATCGGCGAATCGGGAAAGTTCTTCTGCTGCACCACGCCGTCGAGGATATCGACGCGTCCGTACAGCGCTGCTGTCAGGGCAAACACCACCGAACTCTCCATCTGCTGGGCAACGATGCCGGGGTTGACCACCGTGCCGCAGTCAATGGCGCACACCACGCGGTGCACACGCGGCTGGCCGCCGGCCAGCGAAACCTCGGCCACCTGGGCGACGATGGAGCCGAAGGATTCATGCAAGGCGATGCCGCGCGCCTGTCCCGCTGGCAAGGGGTTGCCCCAACCCGCCCGGCTGGCCGCCAGGTCCAGCACCGCCAAGTAGCGCGGCGCATCCTCCAGCAGGCGGCGACGCAGGTTCAGGGGATCCTGACGGGTTTCATGGGCCAGCTCATCGATAAAGCCCTCGGAGAAGAACGCGTTGTGCGAATGTCCCACCGAGCGCCAGAAGCCCACGGGCACGCCTTTTCGCGTGGCCACATGCGACATGTGCTGACTCGGGAAACCGTAGGGCAGGTCAAACAGGCCTTCGGCCGTGGTTTTGTCGGGGGTGTCCACCGGCCCTGCCAGCCCGGGAAGCCCCCGCTCCGTCCAGCGCGGCGTGATGGCGTCGCCGGCAGACCGGATGCGCAGGCTGCTGACCTGACCGCCGGCATCGATTGAGGCGCGCAAGCGCGCCACCTGCATGGGCCGGTAGAAATCATGCGTGCCATCCTCCTCCCGCGACCAGATCAGTTGCACCGGCCGGCCGCCGCAATCCATGGCGACGCGTACCGCCTGGGCGACGTAATCCACCTCCAGGCGCCGTCCGAACCCGCCGCCCAGCAGCGTGACGTTGACGCTCACATCTTCCACCGGTACACCGGCAACCCTTGCCGCCATGGCCGCACACATTTGCGGCACCTGGGTGGGCGCCCACAGATAAACCTTGCCGTCCCGGACCTGCGCCGTGCAGTTCATGGGTTCCAGCGTCGCATGGGCCAGATAGGGCGCGCGGTACACCGCCTCGATACGGCGCACCGCGACGGCTTCGGGCTGATCCGTCTCACCCTTCTCATAAAAGGTGAAACCGCCCTCCTCCTGAAGTGCGGCCTCCAGCTCAGCGTCGATCCGGCGCGAATCCAGCGCCCCGGCCGGCCGCTGCTGCCAGTCGACAGCCACGGCCTGCGCTGCCTGCTGGGCCTGCCACCAGCTTTGGCCAACCACGGCAAAACCGGCGGTGGAACCCGCATGGGCCGGCAAACGCAACACACGCTCCACGCCCGGCATGGCCAGCGCGGCCGGGACATCGATGGCACCGGGCGCGCCGCCCAGCATGGGGCACTGGCGGATGGCGGCATACACCATGCCGGGCAGGCGAACATCCAGTCCGAAGCGTGCCGAGCCGTCGACCTTGGCCGGGATGTCGCGGCGCGGCGCGCTTTGGCCTATCAGTTTCCAGTCCTTGCGCTCCTTCAGCGTGACCTTGCCCGGCGGCGTGGCAGCAGCGAACCGGGCCAGCTCGCCATAGTGGGCGGATTTGCCCGAAGCATGCGATATCACGCCATCGCGGACCGTGAATTCAGCCACCGGCAGCCGCCATTGCAGCGACGCCGCCCCCAGCAACGACGCCCGCGCGGTGGCGGCCGCCGTACGCAGGACAGTCCAGGCATCGGCCACGCTGCTGGAGCCGCCGGTGGCATTGATGCCCAGCTCGCGCGCGAGCTTGCGCACCATCCATTCCCCGGCTTCCACCTTGAACGGGCGCTGTTCCGCCTCCAGCGGGTGGAAAGGCAGGCTGGCGGCCAGCATCGCGACATTGCCGTAAATGGCGTCGGGCCCGGCCTGCTCCAGCCGTACACGCGACAGCGGCAGGTCCAGTTCCTCGGCCGCCAGCATGGCCAGCGCGGTAAACACGCCCTGCCCCATCTCGCTGCGCGGCATGGCCAGCACCGCCGAGCCGTCCGGCAGGATCTTGATCCAGCCATTGAGTGCAACTTCGCCCTCGGCGGGCGGCCAGAGCCGCGCGGAACCGGTGCGCGATCGCGGCGGCATCAGGCCCCAGCCCACAATCAGCGCGCCGGCCGCACCCGCAGCAGTGAACAGCCAGGTGCGCCGTTTCATGCGCGCTTCTTCACCACAGGGGCGGGCGGGAGGCCGGCCGCCCGCTTGATCGCCACACGGATGCGCTGGTAGGTGCCGCAGCGGCAGATGTTGGTCATGGCCGCATCAATGTCGGCGTCGGTAGGTTTCGGCGTCTTTTCAAGCAGGGCCGCGGCCGCCATCAGCATGCCGGACTGGCAATAGCCGCACTGCGGCACCTGTTCGGCAATCCACGCCTGCTGCAGCGCATGCGGCTTGCCGGGACTGCCCAGCGCTTCTATCGTCCGGATGCGTTTGCCGGCCAGTGTGGAGGCCGGCGTGACACAGGAGCGGACCGCCTGGCCATCGACCCGGACGGTACAGGCACCGCAGGCCGCCACCCCGCAACCGAACTTGGTGCCGGTCATGTCGAGCAGGTCTCGCAAGACCCACAACAGGGGCATGGCCGGGTCGGCATCGACCTGGACGAGTTTTCCGTTGATCTGTAAATCCATGGACCTGGCTTCCGGTGTGCTCGCCGGCCCAGGGTAGCTGCGCCGCGATTCGGGCTAACTATAGCGACGACGCCCGGACTGACATAGCCCGGACTCCAGCATGCGAAACGGCACACCCGGATAATCCCTGACAACATGGCACTAATTACACTTCTTGACGCTCAACTCGCTTTTGGGCACGTCGCCCTGCTGGACCACGCAGATTTTTCCCTGGAAACCGGCCAGCGCATCGGCCTGATCGGCCGCAACGGCACCGGCAAATCCTCGCTGCTCAAAATCCTGGCCGGACTGGAAAAACCCGACGACGGCACCTTGCAGCTGCAGCAGAACCTGCGCATCGCCTACGTCCCGCAGGAGCCCAGCCTGGACCCACACGCTACGGTTTTCATAGCAGCCAGTGCAGGCCTGGCAAGGACCCGGCATGTGGTGGAGCAATACCTGGCGGCGGACGAACACACCGACCTGGACGCCCTGCAGTCGGAAATCGAGGCGCTGGACGGCTGGAACTGGGAGCAGCGCGTCGAGGAAACCCTGCACCGCCTGCACCTGGACAAGGACGCCATCGTCGGTTCGCTCTCGGGCGGCACCAAAAAACGCGTGGCGCTGGCCCAGGCGCTGGTCGCCAAGCCCGATGTGCTGCTGCTCGACGAGCCGACCAACCACCTGGACCTCGATTCCATCGCCTGGCTGGAGGAGTTGCTGGTCAATTTCAACGGCAGCATCATCACCATCACCCATGACAGGGCCTTTCTGGACCAGGTCGCGACGGCCATTGTCGAGCTGGACCGCGGCAAGTTGCTGAGCTACCCGGGCAACTTTGCCCAGTACCTGGTTCAAAAAGAAGAACAGATGGCGCAGGAAGCCGTCATCAACGCCAAGGCCGACAAGCTGCTGGCGCAGGAAGAAATCTGGATCCGCAAGGGTGTGGAAGCGCGCCGCACCCGCAGCGTGGCGCGGATTGGCCGGCTTGAAGCCCTGCGCGACAAACGCTCGGCCCGGCGCGACGCGGTCGGCCGCGTCAATCTGGACGTCTCCAGCGGCGAGAAAAGCGGCAAGATCGTGGCCGAGCTCACCGACGTCTCCAAAAGCTTCGGTCACCCGGGCAGCGAAAAAATCATCGTCAACAAGTTCACCGGCACCCTGCTGCGCGGCGACAAGGTCGGCCTGCTGGGCCCGAACGGCGCCGGCAAGACCACGCTGCTCAAGCTGATCCTGGGCGAGCTGCAGCCCGACGTGACCAACCCGCCCGGCAAGATCCGCCAGGGCGCCAACCTGCAGGTGGCCTACTTTGACCAGATGCGCGACAGTCTGGACCTGGACGCCACGCTGGAAGACTTCATCAGCCCCGGCAGCGAGTGGGTCGAGATCAACGGCCAGAAAAAACACGTCAAGAGTTACCTGACCGACTTCCTGTTCTCGCCGGCACGCGCCAATTCGCCGGTGCGCACACTTTCGGGCGGCGAGCGCAACCGCCTGCTGCTGGCGCGCCTGTTCGCCCGGCCCGCCAATGTGCTGGTGCTGGACGAGCCGACCAACGACCTGGACATCGACACGCTGGAACTGCTGGAAGACCTGCTGCAGAACTACGAAGGCACGGTGTTCCTGGTCAGCCACGACCGGCGCTTCCTCGACAACGTGGTCACCAGCACCATTGCCTACGAAGGCACGCCCGAGAACCCGGGCTTCTGGCGCGAGTACGAAGGCGGCGTGACGGACTGGCTGACGCAGTCCAAACGCGCGGCCCAGCTGGCCGGCAGCGGCAAACCCGCCGTCACCGCATCCAGCTCCAAAAATTCCGGCAAAAACACGGCTCAGCCCATGAAGGACGGGCGTGAGGCGCTATCAAAAAAGAAGCTGAGTTACAAGGAACAGCGTGAACTCGACGCCCTGCCGGCCCTGATCCAGCAGCTCGAGTCGCAGCAAAAGGCCATCGCCCAGGAGCTGTTCGACGGCACGCTCTACACCAGCAATGCCAAACGCGCCGCCGAACTCAATGCCCGCAACAGCAAGATCGAGGAAGAACTGATGGACGCGCTGCAGCGTTGGGAAGCGCTGTCGGCCTGAGCCGGGCCAAGAGGCAGTCGGGGCAGACGCCTACAAGATATTGGGCAAGTGTCGGTCGGGGTCAGGACCCGCTGAAACAGCTGCTTACGTTACAGTGGCTGCAACTCCAAAGCCCCCCATGAACCTGTGTGCGCCGCCCCCTGCCTGCCTGACTTCCACCGCCTGGCGCTGGCTCGCCCTGCTGACGCTGGCAGCCTGGCTCACCGGCTGCGCCTCGCTGCCCAGCGAGGTCGACCGTCCGGTGTCCACCGCGCTGGCCAACCCCGAACAGACCCGGATCGGCAATGCGGTGCAGCAGCGCGCCGCCAGGGCCGGCACCCGCAATGACTCGGGGTTTGCGCTGGTCAACAGCGCCGAGCTGGCCTTTACCAGCCGCATGGCGCTGATCAACGCCGCGCAAAAAACCCTGGACATCCAGTACTACGCGATCCACGCCGACGAAACCACCGACCGCATGTTCGACGCCCTGCGCGCGGCGGCGGCACGCGGCGTGCGCATCCGCATCCTGCTCGACGACTTCAACACCGCCGGCAAAAACGCCCAGGTGCTGAAGATCGCCTTCGAGCCCAACATCGAACTGCGCCTGTTCAACCCGTTGCCGGGCAACCGCCGCTCGCTGTTTTTCCGCATCCTGGGCTCGCTCAAGGATGTGGACCGCATCCAGCGGCGCATGCACAACAAGATTTTTGTCGCCGACAACGCCGTCGCCATCACCGGCGGCCGCAACCTCGGCGAGACCTATTTCGGCCAGGGCGAGGGCACCAACTTCGTCGACGCCGACATCCTGGCCGCGGGCCGCATTGCGCGGGAACTCTCACGCAGCTTCGACCTGTACTGGAACAACCCGCTGGCCTACCCGGTGCAGTCCCTGATGACCCGGGAAGAAATCGAAAAGATCAAGCCGCCGCCCGCGCCCAAACCAGCCACCCCGCCGGGCAACGCCGCGGGACCGGCCGCCGCGGGCGCCGGCACCGCCAGTATCGCCACCGCGCCGGCGCCAGCGAATGACAAGCCGGCCGGCGTGCGCACCACCACTGCGCCGGACGGTACCGTCAGCGTGATCGAGCCACTGCCCGACAGCACCAACCTCGCCCTGCTTGACTGGACCTGGGCGCCGGCGGTTCTGCTGGTCGACAAACCGTCCAAAATTGCCGCCGATGCCGATGACGTGCAGCAGGCGCAGGACACCACCGTCGACGGCCTGCTGCAACTGATGTCCCAGGCCAGTGGTGACCTGCTGATCGTTTCGCCCTACTTTGTGCCGGGCCCGCGCATGATGGAGCAGTTCGCGGCGATCCGGCAAAAAGGCGTGCGCGTGCGGGTGCTGACCAACTCGCTGGCATCCAACGACGCGCCTGCCGCGCATGTCGGTTATGCGCGTTACCGCAAGGAACTGCTGGCGCTGGGCATCGAGATTTACGAGATGCGCGCCGAGCAGGAAGGTTCGCTGACCAGCTTCGGCTCCACCGGCAGCTCCGGCTCGGCCGGCGGCTCACGCGCCAGCCTGCATTCCAAGATCGTGGTGCTGGACCAGCGCCTGCTGGTGATCGGCTCGATGAACCTGGACCTGCGTTCGCAACTGCAGAACACCGAGGTCGCGCTGGCCATACGCAGCCCCAAGCTGGCCAATGAGACCATCGCGCTGATCGAGCCGGCCATGGCACGCGGCGCCTACAAGGTCGAGCTGGAAAACGGCCTGCTGGTCTGGCGCGCGCCGCAGGGCTCAGGCCTCAAAGATGCACGGACCGAGCCCGACGCCAGCACGGGGCTCAAGCTGATGCTCAAGCTGATCGGTCCCTTCGCGCCCGAAGAAATGCTCTAGGCACCGAGCCGGGCCTCGACCAGTACCAGCAGGTCTGGTATTTCGTGGCAGCACCGGCCGGCGAGGGTCCGCGGGCGGGCGCACAGGCGCCGGCTTTCTGGACGCTGCGTCCCGCCCAATCGCTGCAGCCGGCAGCGCGCTGCGACAAACTGCCGGAGCCCTTCACGCGCTGGAACGTGATGCCGGCCACGCCGGATGCCGAAACGCTGGCCAAGTTCGACCACACCCGGCTCTCCCTGGAGCAGAAGATGCGCCACTGGGCCGCCCATCCCCGCAAGGACGGCGGCGAGGTGATACGGCTGGGACCCCAGGGCGCAGAATCTTCAGGCCACGAGTGAGCTCCGGGGCGCTGATTGCTATTTATTTAATAGCTATCAACGCCCGCCCGTCATGGGCTGGAGGCCAAAAAGGCCATGAAAATTGCGGAATCGGCTCACTCCGGCGAAATGCCCGCCGCCTTGATGATGCGGCCCCACTTCTGCGATTCCGCCGCCTGGAACTTGCCCAGCTCTTCCGGCGTGGTGGTGAACACCTCGGTGCCGCTGGCCTCGTAAAAACCGGTACGCGCCGCCTCGCTGCGCGCGGCCTTGACCAGCAATTCGTTCAGGCGCTTGACCACGGCCGGCGGTGTGCCGGCCGGCGCGTAGGCCGCGAACCAGAAACCCATCTCGTAGCCCGGCACACCGGACTCGGCCATGGTCGGCACCTCGGGCACCAGCGGCGAACGTTTGGCGCTGGACATGCCGAGCGCCTTGAGCTTGCCGGCCTTGACCTGTGGCAGGCCGGTGGCCGTGTCGGTGATCATCATGTGGATCTGGCCGCCCAGCAAGTCGGTGATGGCCAGCGGGTTGCTCTTGTAAGGCACATGCAGCAGCTTGATGTCGGCCATTTGCTGCAGCAACTCCCCGGCCATGCGGCTGGACGAGCTGCCGCTGCCGAAGCTGTACTTGCCCGGCTCCTTCTTTGCCAGCGCAATGAAGTCGGCCACGGTTTTCGCCGGCATGGCCGGGCTCACCACCATGATCTGCCCGCCCTTGCCCAGGCCGGTCAGCGGCACGAAGTCCTTCACCGGGTCGTAGGGGATCTTCTTGAACAGGTGCTCGTTGGCGGCGTGGGTGGTGTTGGTGGTGATCAGCACGGTGTAGCCGTCGGCCGGCGCCCTGGCCACCAGTTGTGAAGCGATGAAACCGCTGGCGCCGCCCTTGTTGTCCACCACGACAGCCTGTTTCGATTCGGCGGCCACGGCCTGGCCGATCGCGCGGGCAATCTGGTCCGTCGCGCTGCCGGCCGCGAACGGCACCACAAAGGTGATCGGTTTTTCGGGAAAAGCCTGGGCGCGCAGCAAGGCAGGCGCAAAAGCCAGGCCGGCGGCCAGGGCCAGCAGCAGGGGGCGGTGTCTTGTTTTCATGAATGTCTCCTTGGGGTGGTTTGAAATCGGTAGCGGGGATCAGTGATCGGGTGGGCCTTTGAGCCGTGCTGCCAGCGCGGCGGGGATTTGCACCGGCAGGTCCAGCAGCCAGAAGGACAGCGCCTTGCCATGGGTATCGAGGTTCAGCGCGTCGTTGACGCCGCCGTCGAGCACGCCGTCCAGCACAAAATTCATGGCCTGCAGGCCGGGCAGCAGGTAGCGTTTGACCTGCGTGGGCCGGCGGTGGGCGAAGTGCGCCGCCACAGCGGCTTCGCTCAGTTGTTCCACCAGCAGAGGGTACAAGGCTGCGTCCCAGGCGATCACGCTGATGCTGGAACGGTTGCCCTTGTCGCCGGTACGCCCGTGGGCGGCGCGGTACAGCGGAACCGTGATCACAGAAGTGTTCATGCCGCGTCCTCCAGCATCTCGAAGCGCGCCGGCACGGCCTCGCGCGGCACCAGGCAGGACAGGGTGTTGAGCCGCGGTGTCAGGCTGGTGCGCACACCGCCGCCACCGGCCGGGCCGCAGCAATAGAGCGCGGTCACCTCGCGGCCCAGGCGTTCGGCCTCGGCCCGGTCGGTATGCGTCGCGGCCACACGCAGGCGCACGTCGCGCGCATCACCTGCGGACGTGGCCGCCAGCAGCGCGCCGCCGTCGTCGCCCATGACGCTGAGCGCGCCTATCAGGTCGACCCGCAGCTGCAGGGCCGGCAGGCGCCGGCGCAACACGTCGGCGGCCAGCCGGGCGCGCGCTTCCGCACGCGGACCCGCATAGGAAATTTCGCCTTCGGCCAGCCAGCCGCCCTCATGGCACACATTGACCTTGAGGCTGGCCGGCCGCGCATGGCCACGCACGCCGCGCAGGGCCACCCGGTCCGGCGCGAGCTGCGTGAGCTGCGCCGCGCTGATGTCGGCCACCACATCGGGCGTCAGGTAAGCCGCGGGGTCGTGCACCTCGTACAGCAGTTGCTCGGTGACACTGGCCAGGTTCACGCAGCCGCCGGTGCCGTCGGCCTTGCCGATCACGCAGTCGCCGTTGCCGGCTATCTCGGCAATCGGGTAACCCACCGCATGCAGGTCCGGCACCTCCTTGTAGCCGGGGTCGGCGAAGTAGCCGCCGCAGACCTGGGCGCCGCATTCGAGCAAATGCCCGGCCATGGTGGCGCGGGCCAGCCGGTCCCAGTCGTCCGCACGCCATCCGAAATGCGACATGGCCGGCCCGACCGTCAGCGAGGGGTCGGCCACGCGGCCAGCCACCACAATCTGCGCGCCCGCGTCCAGCGCAGCCGCAATCGCTTCAGCGCCAATGTAGGCGTTGGCGCTGACCAGGCTGATGCTGTCCACGGCATCCCCCAGTTCCGAGCGCAGCAAGGCGCGATGCGCCGGGGCCGACAGGTCGTCACCGCTGATCACGGCAATACGCGGTGCACTCAGCCCCAGTTCCCGCGCCATGGTCTGGATCAATCGCGCCGCGGCCAGCGGATGGGCCGCGCCGAAGTTGCTGACGATGCGGATGCCGTGTTGCAGGCAACGCGCCAGCACCGGCCGCAGCATCTCGTCGAGCAAGGGCTCGAAGCCGGTCGCCGGGTCGGCGCGGCGGCGCAGTTGCGCCAGCGCCAGCGTGCGCTCGGCCAGGGTTTCAAAAATCAGGAAGGCCGGTCCGCCACGCGCGATCAGCGTGTCCACCACCGCCACGGCGGCGTCCACCCGGTCGCCGGAGAACCCGGCGGCGCAGCCGATCAGCAAGGGGGAGGAGGCAGGGGCGGTCATGGCAGGTGAGGGGTTGTCCGAATCTAGGCGCCCTTGTTCTATTTGTAAAATCGAAAATTCGTATCGATTCAATTGAAAGACAGATCAATGTCCGTCATCTCCGACCGGCGCCGCCCGAATCTGTCGACGCGGCAGCTGCATGCCTTTCTCGCGCTGGCCGAGCAGCGCAGCTTCACGCGCGCCGCCGCGGCCTGCCATTTGTCGCAGCCGGCCTTCAGCGCGCTGATCCGCACGCTGGAGACCGAACTGCACACCCGCCTGTTTGACCGCGACACGCGCAGCGTACAGCTGACGCCCGAAGGGCGGCTGTTCGAGACCTCGGCGCGCCAGTTGATCGGCGACTTTGGCGCGGCGGTCAGCGAGCTGGGCGAGCATGTGCAGGGTCGCAAGGGCCGTGTGCATGTGGCGGCCCTGCCCTCGCTGGCGGCAGGCTGGCTGCCGGCGATTTTTGCGGAGTTCCGGAAAAGCGCGCCGGGCATCGCGCTGGTGCGCAGCGGCAAGGCCGACTTCGCACTGGCCTCGACCGGCGCCGGCCAGGCCGGCCTGAGCTTCGAGCTGCTCTGCACCGACCGTTTTTACCTGGTCTGCCGCAAGGACCACCCGCTGGCCGGCGAAAAGGCGCTGACGCTGAAAAAACTGGTGCCCTATCCGTTTATCCACATGTCACGCAACAGCAGCGTGCGCCAGGCGCTGGATGCAGCCCTGCACCCGCTGCAAACCCAGACCCTGCTCGAGGTCGACCAGCTCGCCACGGTGACCGGCATGGTCGAAGCGGGTCTGGGCATCAGCGTGGTGCCGGCGCTCACGCTGTTCCACTTCGAGCGCAAAAGCCTGGTGACGCGGCCGCTCGCGATTGCCAATCTGACACGCAGGATTTATGTGGTGCGCAGGGCGCAAGAAAGTTTGTCGGTCGCGGCGCAGGCCTTGCACGACCTGATTGTTCTGCGGATGCGGGGATAGGCCAGTGGCTTGACACTGGATTTCGCTTTCTTCGCACTGCAGCTGGACAGCCACCTAGTTCATTCGTCCTGCTGCGGTTGTAGTTTGCCTGCTGTCGTCGATCTGACTCCCCACTCCCTCCCCTATCCCCTCCCTCGCCCCGCTGGGCGATGGAGGGGGACTTCATGTGGCCGCGTGCGCTGCGCTCGCGTGCAAACATGACGGTCTGTTGGGATTCCCGTCCTTGAAGCGCTGCGCGCTTCAAGGACTCCGGA